>JABXNS010000289.1_pt1 | contig 11074 bp, 7 predicted proteins | sample 7301101 | NCBI WGS metagenome assembly JABXNS01 (sample SAMN14449646, study PRJNA615230) | soil metagenome | isolation source: soil from bare, unvegetated metal-rich iron-sulfur acidic spring small-cell... | place: Canada: Paint Pots Mound, Kootenay National Park, BC | collected 2017-05-25
GCGGACTCGGGGGAGACGTGGCCGATGCAGAGCCCGCGTGTGCCGCCCGAGAATCGCCCGTCGGTGAGCAACGCCACCTCGCCACCGATCGGCATTCCCTTGAGCATGCTCGTGAGCGACAGCATCTCGCGCATTCCCGGTCCGCCGCGCGGACCCTCGCCGCGTACGACCACAACTTCGCCGGATCGGATCTCGTTGAGCCGTACCGCGCCGATCGCGGACTCTTCGTCTTCGAACACACGCGCTGGCCCGCGAAAGGTCATTTCATGTTGCTCGACGGCGCCGACTTTGATCACCGCACCATCAGGAGCGAGATTCCCGAAGAGCACGCACAAGGATCCGCGAGCAGAGTGGGGTCGACTGACCGGCCTGATACACTCCTGGTCGAGATTTTGGACGCCGTCCAGGTTCTCGCCCAGGGTTTTCCCGGTGACGGTTAGCGCGCTCATAAAAAGCGTTCCAGGCTTCTCCGCCAACTCCTTGAGGAGCGCCGGAACGCCACCGGCGGCGCCTACGTCCTGGATGTGCCACTGCCGGTTTCCATCCCACGCCGGCGACACTTTCGCCAGGTGCGGCACGCGCTCGGCGACCTCGTTAAAACGCGCCAGTGGATATTCGACCCCCGCCTCATGGGCCACGGCGATCACGTGCAAGAGAGTATTGGTAGAGCCGCCCATCGCAACATCGAGAGCGACGGCGTTGTCGATCGCGTCTGGTGTCACGATGTCACGGAATCGGATTCCGTTTCGGAGGAGCTCCAGCACCTGGCGAGCCGCCGCGCGCGCGAGCTCGTGTCGCTCCGGCGATACGGCGAGGATGGTTCCGTTGCCGGGAAGCGCGATGCCGAGCGCTTCGCAGAGACAGTTCATTGAGTTGGCCGTGAACATGCCACTACAGCTGCCGCACGTGGGGCAGCCCGCGATCTCTAGCTCTTCGAGACGAGCGTCGTCGATCGCGCCCGACGCCCGCGCGCCCACGGCCTCGAACACCGATATCAGATCCACTTTCTGCCCGCCGCGATCGACTCCCGCGCGCATGGGTCCGCCCGAGACGAATATCGTCGGAATGTTGACGCGACCGGCGCCCATCAGCATCCCGGGCACGATCTTGTCGCAGTTGGGAATGCAAACCATTGCGTCGAAGCAATGTGCCTGGACCATCGTCTCTACCGAGTCAGCGATGATCTCGCGCGACGGCAGTGAGTAGCGCATTCCCTCGTGCCCCATCGCGATGCCGTCGTCGACGCCGATGGTGTTGAACTCGAACGGGATGCCGCCAGCTTCTCGCACCGCTTCCTTCACCACCCTGCCGAATTCCTGCAGGTGCATGTGACCGGGAATGATGTCGACGTACGAATTGCACACCGCGACGAACGGCTTGTTGAAATCGTCGCGGCTTCGGATCTGACCGGTGGCGCGCAGCAGACTGCGATGTGGTGCGCGCTCGAATCCCTTCTTGATGGTATCGGAGCGCATCACTGTCGGTCGATTGTGGACGGAGGCATGAAAGACATAAAAAGAGAGAAGGGCCTCGTCCCGTCATCGCGGGAGAGGCCCTTCATTGCCACCGAGCGCCTCTCCCGTTGCGGGAAGAGGCGTGTGTCTGCTTTACATCGTTGCGAGACCAGTCTTCTTCCCAAAGCCGATAAGCCCTACCCCAATAAGGAGGAGGGACAGAATAAGGCTGAGAAGGAGCTGGCTGTTGCGGATCATTTTACTCAAGTCGTTAATGCGAAACTGACAATTGACTCTGTTGCCCAGCATAACGTCACACGGAACGTCCTGTCAAGAGTGGATCGTAACCTTGGTCAAGTCCCATTAGAAATGTCCCCATCCTCACGCCATTAGAAATGTCCCCTTGGTTTTGCGGTTGAAGAGAGTCGTAAACGCATCTGTCACTCTCAAGCTGCGGACAGCACTCGAGCGATTGCACGCCCAACCTCTTCCGTGGAGTATGATCGGGTGCCACGGGGCGCGATATCCGGCGTCACACAGCCGACATCGATTGTCGCAGCGACGGCTTTCTCCACCGCTTGTGCCTCGCTCTCGAGACCGAACGAATGTCTCAGCATTAGCGCCACACTCAAGATGGTCCCGACGGGGTTGGCAATTCCGCGGCCTGCGATATCGGGTGCCGAGCCGTGAATTGGCTCGTAAAGCCCCCGACGGCGTTGCCCGACCGGCTTTTCTCCCACGTCACCGTCGCCCTGCGACTCCGGAACTTCGGCGTCGCCGAGCGAGGCGGAAGGTAGCACGCCCAGGGAACCGGCGAGCATGGCTGCCTCGTCCGTTAAGATGTCGCCGAACATGTTCTCGGTCACGATCACGTCGAACGCTTGCGCGTTCCGAAGGAGCTGCATGGCGCAAGCGTCCACCAGGAGATGATCGAGTTGGAGATCGGGAAACTCGTCGCGGACGACGCGCGTGACGGTCGATCGCCAGAGGCGCGAGGTCTCGAGGACGTTCGCTTTGTCCACCGACGTGAGTTTGCGGCGGCGCTTCCGCGCCAGTTCGCCAGCGACCCGCGTCACGCGCTCAATCTCGCCGGTCGTGTAAGAGCACACGTCGACCGCGCGCTCGCCGCCATCGAGTCGTTCGCGTCGCTTCTCGCCAAAGTAAATCCCACCGGTCAGCTCGCGCACGAAGATCAGATCGACTCCCTCCAATCGTTCCGCGCGGAGCGGCGACGCGGCTACGAGCGATGGATGGACAGAGACCGGCCGGAGATTGGCGTAAACTCCAAGCTCCTTCCGCAAACCCAAGAGCCCCTGCTCCGGCCGTTGCCGCGCGCCGGGATCGTCCCAACGGGGACCGCCGACCGCACCCAGGAGAACTGCATCAGCCGCTCGACAAAGCTCGAGCGTATCTGGAGGTAGCGGAGTGCCCCGCGCGTCCATGGCAGAGCCGCCGATCAAACCGTGGCGGAGCTCGAAGCAGTGCCCCCACCGCTCGGCAACCGCGCGCAGGACGCGTACGCCTTCGGCAATCACCTCAGGACCGATGCCATCGCCCGGCAGCAGCGCGACGCTCAGCGCGTGCATACCCGAGCTGGATGTGAAGACTCGTAATTGGCGATCGCGCTCTCCTGCTCAAGGAGAAATCCGAGCTCGTCGACCCCGTTGAGCAGGCAATGCCTGGCGAACGGATCGAGTGGGAACTGGTGCGAGCTCCCGCTGGGAAGAGTCACGTCCTGCATCGCCAGATCGATGGTCAGCTGTTCGTTTGGCGATTTAGCGAGCAGGTCCAGCAGCGTCGCGTGCACCAGTTGAGACAACTCGACGGGTAGGAGTCCGGTCTTGACCGCGTTGTTCCGAAAGATGTCGGCGAAGCGCGTGCTGATGACGGCGCGAAATCCGAAATCGAGGAGCGCCCAGGGCGCGTGCTCGCGCGAGGAACCGCAGCCAAAATTGTTTCCCGCGACCAGGATCGACGCGCCTTTGGCGCTAGGCGAGTTGAGTGGGAAGTCGGGACGCGGGCGCCCTTGAGGGTCCGAGCGCCAGTCGGCGAATAGATGCGCTCCGAGCCCACGGCGATCGACGGTCTTGAGAAAACGTGCCGGAATGATCTGATCCGTGTCCACATTGGACGCTGGGAGCACGACGCACCGCGAGGTGAGTGTAGTGAATGGCGGCATCACTGTACGGCTCACGCTAGTGTCCGGACGTCGGCGATTGCGCCGGTCACTGCGGTCGCGGCCGCGGTGAGCGGACTGGCGAGGAAGGTGCGGCCGCCTTTGCCCTGCCTGCCCTCGAAATTCCGATTGCTGGTGCTAACTGCGCTTTGCCCTGGCTCCAGCTGATCGCCGTTCATTGCGATGCACATAGAGCAACCAGCTTCCCGCCATTCCGCGCCCGCCTCCTTGAACACGCGATCCAGCCCCTCGGCTTCCGCCTGGGATTTGACGCTCCTCGACCCCGGAACGACGAGCATTCTCACTCCGGGCGCGACGTGTCGGCCGCGCATCACCGTAGCCGCCTGCCTCAAGTCCGAGATGCGGGAGTTCGTACAACTTCCAACAAACACGACATCGACGGCGCGTCCGAGCAGTGACTGTCCCGGCTCGAGCGACATGTAGCGGAGCGCTTTGTCGAGATCCGCGCTCTCGGAGCCGCTAGCGGCGTCCGCGGGATCGGGCACGTGCCCGTCGATGGGGATCGCCATCGAGGGGTTGGTGCCAAACGTTATCATCGGTGAGAGACCCGCCGCATCGAGATGAACTGAGCGATCATAGTGCGCTCCTTGGTCGGTGACGAGACTTTGCCAATGGGCGAGCGCTGCATCCCACGCATCCTCGGTCGGCGCAAACGGGCGACCTTGGATGTACTCCGCCGTCTTCTCATCGGGCGCGATCAGCCCAGCTCGCGCACCTGCCTCGATTGACATGTTGCAGATCGTCATTCTCTGCTCCATGCCGAGCGAGCGAATCGCGGAGCCCGTGTACTCGAGAACGTGACCCGTAGCACCACCGATGCCGACCCTGGCGATGACCGCGAGGATTATGTCCTTGGCCGTCACTCCGGGAGCGAGCATACCCTCGACACGCACCTCCATGTTCCGCGGCTTCCGCTGGAGCAGGGTCTGTGTCGCTAAGACGTAGCCCACCTCGGACGTGCCGATTCCGAACGCCAGCGCGCCGAACGCGCCATGGGTACTGGTGTGGCTGTCGCCGCAGACTATGGTCATCCCCGGCTGCGTGAGGCCCTGCTCGGGGCCGATGACGTGAACGATTCCCTGACGACTGTCTTCGAGTCCAAAGAGACGGATTCCGAACTCAAGGCAATTCGCCTCGAGTTGTCGGAGCTGTGCCGCGGCCTCTGTGTCTAAGACCTGAAGTCGTCCGCCTGAACGCGGTGTTGTCGGCGTCGAGTGGTCCATTGTCGCCAGCGTGAGATCGGGTCGCCTAACCCGCGCCCCGCGGTTCCTGAGCTCAGTGAATGCCTGTGGAGACGTCACTTCGTGCACGAGATGGACATCGACGTAGAGAACCGCCGGGTTGCTCTCGGTCTCAGGGCGAACGAGATGCTCGTCCCATATTTTTTCGAACAGAGTTCTGGCGGAGTTCATTGGTTACGCATGCAGGGAGTAAGGCGGATCGAAAGGTGTTGAATTGTTTGTGGAAAAAAAAAGGCCCCGCGAAGTATCGAGAGGCCGGCCTGGTTCATCTGTTCGCGGAAATTTACGCGTGTGCCAGCTGGCCGCCTCTCTCAGGAAGAGTCGTAATGAGTCGAAGAAATAGAAGCTGGAAGCGAATGCGGTTCATAAGGGAGATCGTTGGGGCGAGCGGGGATCGGAATCGTTGGCAATGTATTTGTCGCAATCGTGGCGGTCAAGCGTGCGGTCGTCGGATGTCCAACGACCATTAGAAATGTCACCCAGATTAAGCCATTAGAAATGTCACCCTTGGTTGTCGGTGCTTTTCTCTTGTTCCATGTGCCTCCGGTGGGGATTAGACCTGCCCGTTCGCGCTCAAATTCCTCTTTGCGTTCTAGGTAGTTGGCCGCTTGACGCATCTGCCAGTAAGGCCTATGCTCAGGCCGCTCAAGGAGTGATCTCATGAGAATCAAGACCGTAGTCTCCGCGCTGATCGCCGCGATATGCCTGTCGTCGCCAGTCCGTGCTCAGACAACGACGGTGGCGCAGAAGTCACGGATCGAAGCCGGCTTCTCGGTGGATCGCCTCGAGCGAATCGGCCAGATGCTCCAGCGCTATGTCGACGAGAATCAGATCGCGGGCGCGGTAGCACTCGTAATGCGCGATGGGAGAACCGTCTATGAGCGCGCGGTTGGCTGGGCCGACAAGGAGTCCGGCCGGCGCATGACCACAGATGCAATCTTCCGGATCGCGTCGCAGAGCAAAGCGCTCACGAGCACCGCTATCCTCATGCTGATGGAGGAAGGAAGGATCGGCCTCTCCGATCCGGTGAGCCGCTACATTCCGCAGTTCGCCCATACGACAGTGGCAACAGGGTCCGACAACGGTCGCGTTATCACACCGGCCAAGCGATCCATTACGATTCGAGACCTGCTCACGCATACGGCCGGCATTTCGTATGGCAATGATTCGATCGTGGCCCCGCTCTACGCGGCGAAGGGCCTCGGACCCGCAGCAGGTTGGGGCTGGTACACGGCGGACAAGGCTGAGCCGATCTGCACAACGGTCGAGCGTCTCGCCACGCTTCCCTTCGTCAAACAGCCCGGCGAAGCCTTTGTCTACGGGTACAACACCGACGTCCTGGGTTGCGTTGTGGAGCGCGTTTCAGGGATTCCGCTCGATGAGTTCATACGGACCCGCATCACACAACCGCTGGACATGAAGGATACGTTTTTCTTTCTCCCGCGTGAAAAGCGCCAGCGCTTGGCGACTGTGTATTTGAGCGACAGCACCAATCACGTAAAGCGAGCGCCGACCGGGCCGCGAGGTCAGGGCGACTACGTCGACGGCCCACGACGCAGCTTTTCCGGTGGCGCCGGATTATTGTCGACGGCCCATGACTACGCGCGCTTCCTCCAAATGCTGCTAAACGGGGGCGAGCTGGATGGCGTGAGAATTCTGGGGCCCAAGACGATTGACCTGATGACGACCAATCAGGTCGGGACTCTGTACGGGAATACGGGGGAAGGCTTTGGCCTCGGTTTCGGAACGACCGATCGCGTTGGTGCCAACGGATTGTCGTCAGTCGGATCCTTTGGGTGGGGTGGCGCGTACGGCAGCATGTACAGGGTCGATCCAAAGGAGCGTGTCATCATGTTATTCATGATTCAGCAGCTTCCCAATATGACGGACGTGGCGTCGAGGTTCCCAACTGTGGTATATCAGGCTCTCGTCGAGCCCCACCGTTGACTCATTTCCCTCCAACAGCTCTGCATTAATGCAGGAGACATGATGAAGGGCTCCTTAGGTATGCTGGCACGGGTCCTGTTGACGGCGACGGTCCTCGCCCCAGTCGTAAGGACCGCGACCGGTCAGACGAGCGACGAACGAGCAGTGCGCGCGGCATCGGAGGCGTGGCAGCGATACATCGTCGCGAAAAACCTCGACAGCATAGTGGCGCTCCATACGCCGCACGCAGTCGTCTTGTTCGCCAACGCTCCGGTTATGAAGGGCTCAAATGCGATTCGGTTCGGGTGGAGCGATATCGTCAAGCTCCCCGCATTCAAAGTGCATTGGACGCCAACGTGGATTGATGTCGCGAGTCCAAAGGTGGCAACCGAATACGGGACCTACACCGAATCGTACGACACCCCAAACGGGCAAACGACCGACGCCGGCAACTACGTCGTGATCTGGCGCAAGGTGAATGGAAGATGGCGCGTGGCACTCGACGCGCCAGTCAGTACTATGCCGATCCCGGACGCGGCGCCTGCAGCTCCGCCAATGGATCCGTCCACGATGGAGACACACTCAGCGACCGGTCTTGCGTGGCGAGACTTGACGGCCCCCGGGTTTCCGGCCGGCGCTAAGATCACGATTCTACACGGCAACCCCGGGGGGCCCGGCGGGGTTGTACTGCGCCTCCAATTCCCGGACGGCTACCAGATTCCGGTTCACTGGCATCCCAACGGCGAGAATGTGACGGTGGTCTCGGGAAGCCTGTCGCTCGGGATGGGGAATGCGTTCGATGCGACAGCACTCCATAGCTATGCGCCTGGTGATTTCGTGTATCTCCCGCCGCATCAGTCGCACTATGGACTGTCGCACAGGTCGACGATCCTCCAGGTGAACGGTCGCGGACCGTTCGTGATAAATCCGGGCCCCGCCAAATAGATCCGGCTCCGATCGGCCGAGCGCCCCCTACATCGGAAGCTCCCAGAAATCACCGACCAAGCCCGCCGAGCGGAGAGCGGCCTGTGATTCATCGCGGGACCGCGGCCGCCAGGAGCGATTACGCGGGTCCGAGTACCATCCCTTTGCGAGCTTCCACACCTGGGCGAGTGGAACTATTGCGCCCACTGATCGATTGTTAGCATCTGTCCAGTTCCGCACGTGTTCTTCCGACCGGAAGATGGACATCGTCGCTCAGGTGAAGGCGATATCCTCATACCAGCGGCGGGCCGGTACCAGGAAATGCACGACGGCTTTTTCTGTGGGCGGGCGCTGCGGATCGCAATCGATCGTCATCTTACTTCCGCAGTCCGCGCATTTGGTGTGGACCTTGACCGCCGCGTTCAGCACCATCGGGATTCCGAGCATGTCCCACGCGCAATTCGCCCACCAACTGCGACCGTTCGCAACGGCTTGGTAATCAGTCTCCACTGCCGAGAACGGTCCGGCCATCCAGATCTCTCCCGAGTCGGGGTGGACGAGAATGGTCTTACCGATCTTGAGTCGAGCGAGTTCTTCGCGTGCGATGCCCTGGGTTATTCCGAAGTGGCACGCGACCTCGTCCAGAGTTGGAGGCAACCCGGACGCTACGAGGTGATCGTAGACAAAGATCCGAAGGCCATCGGCGTCGTGCACGCGCTACCGGGCCGCTACTTCACCATCTCCGCGGTTGCGATCGCCCCGTTCATCTGCGGTAGGATGGTGACGATCTTGACTGCGTGGTGGCTCGCCTTATCGACGTAGAGCGTGGTGCTCTCCCCGGTGCCATCGGCGCTCGTAACCTCGACCTTCCATGTATCGAATGTGCCCGCAGGGACAGTGACTTTCTCGCTGCCGACGACCTTGAGTTGCTTCGTCTTAGTCTGCTGTGACATCAGATCGAAGTTGCGGAAGCTGGTCGTGTAGCCATTGGCTAAAGGCAGCGTGCCCATGACCTCCGACGCCCCCGCACCGTCCGCGAACAGGACGCCACCCAAGTCAGCGCTGATCGGCCGCGCCTGCCCATTCATCGTCATCGTGCCCGTCGCCTTGTTGTTGTCAAAGGAGACGTCGATCGTGGCCGGACCTTGGTGGATTGCGCGCTTCCGCAGCACCAGGGTGCCCTTGTCAACGGTTGATGAATCGCTGATGACACCCATCGGCATTACTGTGCTCTCGGTCACGAGCCACCTACCGTTCTGATCCGTCACTGTACGCGTGATATCGACCGGCATTGTCTGGCCCTGCACCTCTAGACGTCCTTTGAGGCTTATGGTGCCCGGAACGAGATCCGCCGTTGGCTTGGGGACAGTCACGGGAACATCCACCTTCTTCGCCAGCACTACCTTTTTCGGATCGACAGTGAGCACTGCCATCCTCTCCGTGATAGCCGGCGTCATGCCCTCCTGGTACCGTCCGCCCAGGTGCTTTGCCAGAAATTTTTCGGCTGATGCGAACAGCACGAGATTGTTGATCGGCCGAGCGAAGCCGTGACCCTCGTCGGGTGCCAGGATGTACTCCACCGGGAAACCTCGATCGCGGAGCGCGATGACGATCTGCTCGCTCTCGGCTCTGTTCACCCTGGGATCGTTGGCGCCCTGAACGACCAAGAGCGGCGCCCGGATCTTAGCGGCGGAGTTGAGCGGCGATTGTCTCTCGAGCTGAGCGCGTCCCGCCGGAGTAGCAGGGTTTCCCATCCGCTCGTTGAAGATCGTTCTTACCGATTCCCAGTAGGGCGGAATGGAATTGAGCAGAGTGATGAGATTGGAGGGCCCTACTATAGATACGCCCGCGGCGTAGACGTCGGGGGTGAAAGCAAGTCCGGCCAAGGTCGCGTATCCGCCATAGGATCCGCCCAGGATGCCGACTCGTTTCGGATCGACGATTCCCTGTGAGACGAGATAGCGGACGCCGTTGGAAATGTCGTCCTGCATCTTCTGGCCCCACTCGTTGTTGCCGGCGTTGAGGAACTTCTTGCCGTAACCGGTGGAGCCTCTGAAGTTCGGCTGAAGGACAGCGTAGCCCCGGTTGGCGAGGAACTGCGCGATCGAGGTGTAACCCCAATTATCGCGCGCCCATGGCCCACCGTGCGGGAAGACGACGAGCGGCAGATTTTTGGGTGCGACACCGACTGGAAGCGTGAGATACGCCGGAATCGTGAGGCCATCGGTCGAGGCATAGCTGATGGACTTTTCAGGTGCCAGGGCTTCGCGCGGCAACTTGTCAAAGATTCGGTACTGGTAGGTGAGCGTCTTCGTGTTGCGATCGAAGAGATAGCGCTCGCCGGGCTCTCTGTCGCTCGAAGCGACAACCATCCAGATGCGTCCGTCGCGGGTAGTGGAACCAAGATTTATTTCCTTGTCGGGCAACTTCGTCTTGATCAGGTTGTAATCCTTCTCCCACTCCTTGTCCCTCCAGTAGATCCGGGTCCGATCATCCTCGTAAGCGGTCGCGACCAATTCGTCGGTCAGGTCGTCGAAGCTGGCGTTCCCGAAATCGACCCGGTTCAAGGGATCGGATTCTACGACCTGCTCGGTCTGTGTCGCGGGATCGAAGAGAACGAGCCGAGAAAGGTTAGTATCACCCTTGTTCGTCTCCATGTAGACCTTGCTGTTGTCCTTACTGAAACGGATCGGGTTACAGGTCTCGAAGACGTTGCAGGAATAAACCTTGGTGAAGCCGCCCGGATCGACGCGCAGAATCTCGGTGTCGCCCTTGTCGGTCGTGCGACTCGCGAGGCGGAGGTTACCGGCGTTGTCGAAGACCCATGCGACTATTCGCTCGGTGTTCTGGCGCATGAGCGATCGCTCGCCGGTCGAGATGCGGACGCGATAGAGATCGTGCCACGCCTTGTCGCGATCGTTGAGTCCAACGTAGAGGATGTCAGGATCGGCCTTCGGCACCGCGTAGATGACGGCGCGAACGCCTTTGGCGGCGGTGAGATTCCGGGCGGTCGGGACTTCCTGACCAGGGGCCGGAGACGAGGCCGGATCAACCGCGTAGACGTTGTAGTTCTCGTCGCCAAGTTGGTCCTGGGCAAAGAGGATGTACTTCCCGTCGCGACTCCAGAAATACTGGGTAACCGGACGCTTGGTGTCGTTGGTTATGAGCTTGGCGGCGGTGTACGGATCGCCCGTTCGCTTGACCCAGATATTCCGGGTGTCCTTGTACGGCTTAAGGAACGAGACATAGCGGCCGTCGGGCGATATCTGCGCGCCCGAGATCTCCGGATTTCCGAAGAACAGCTCGCGATCGATGAGGGGCGGGAGCTTGCC
>JABXNS010000290.1_pt1 | contig 11050 bp, 11 predicted proteins | sample 7301101 | NCBI WGS metagenome assembly JABXNS01 (sample SAMN14449646, study PRJNA615230) | soil metagenome | isolation source: soil from bare, unvegetated metal-rich iron-sulfur acidic spring small-cell... | place: Canada: Paint Pots Mound, Kootenay National Park, BC | collected 2017-05-25
ACGCTGCCCGGCTCAATTCGATGCGGGCGGTCCCCTTCGGTCCGCGGCCGGCATAATGCGCGATGGGGTCGTAGGCGGGCATGCGCGCCGCGGGGAGGGGAACGGTCGTGACGGCATTTTTGCCGGGGCGCAGCAGCACGGAAACCGCCGAGAGCAGCGGCGCCGGGTTGAGCGCCAGCGGCCGCACGATGGGCGTAATGTCCAATTCCTGATTGGGCAGCTGGCGGGCGATGGCGTTGGCGAAGGCGTGGCGTTCGCGATACCGGTCGGCAACATCGGCGGGCAGCGCCGGGTCGCTGCGCGCGGCCGCCTTGTACAGATCTTGCATGCTGCGCCCCGCCGCACCAGAATCGGTCACGACCAGCACAGCGGCGCTGAGCAGCGCGAAGCGCTCTGCTGCGGTGGGCGTTTTCTTCTGATCCCAGAGCGCGCTGTCGCGGTCGATCCAAATCACGGGACGCGTGCCCGACTCGTGGACGTAATGCGCAATCGAATCGTAGGCCGGCATGCCGGCCGGCGGCACGGCCAGCAATTCCCAATGCGCCGTCGTGAGAGCGGTTGCGACTTTGGAAATTTCCGTGTACGTAAAACTATTGGGTTCGGTCTGCGCGAAGAGCGGTGTGCTCGCGAAAAACAGGACGCACAATACGGCAGCGGCTACTCGAGAAAACATCGGTCCTCCAACGCCAAGGGCGCCTGAAATGAATTCCAGTCCGGATAACGCACGCCGGCTAAAAATAATCCCTGCGGCGGCGCCGTCGGCCCGGCCGCTTCTCGCGCGCGCGCTTCGAGCATCGGGCCGATGCTTGAGGGGGAACGCCGCCCATCTCCCACCTCCAGCAGCGTACCGACCATATTGCGCACCATGCGATGTAAAAAGCCGTCCGCGCGGATGACGATGCAGACGAGCGGATCGGAGCGCGAAATGACGATCGAGCGCACCGTTCGCAAGGTCGGGCCCGATTCGGGCAGCATCCCGCACAGCGAGCGAAAGTCGTGTTCGCCGATGAGCGCTCCCGCGGCCTCGCGCATGGCCGGAAGATCCGCGTTGCCGTACCAATGGTACGCGAAACGATCGAAGACGGCCGAACGCATCGGACGATTGAGCACGAGATAGGCATACGTGCGCTCCAGCGCGCTAAAGCGTGCCGAGAAATCATCGTTCACCACAGCGACTTCGCGGACGCTCACGTCGCGCGCCAGTTTGGCATTCAGCGCCAGGGCCAGGCGTTCGAACGGAAACTCGCGTGGGGTCGAAAACGAAATCACTTGGCCGCTCGCGTGCACGCCCGCATCGGTGCGCCCCGCAGAGATAATCTTGATGGGGTCGCCCAGCAGGCCGCTCAAGGCCGCTTCGAGATCGCCGGCGACCGTGCGCATTTGCGGTTGGTATTGAAAGCCGCCGAAATCCGTGCCGTCATACTCGACGGCGGCGCGAATGGTTTGCGAACGCTCCGAAACTATGCGCCCGCCGCGCACGTCGTATGTTTGCAGCCGCACCGCCCGTGCGCGATTTCGGCATCCTGCGGCGCCGACCGGCGGCAGTGATCGCTGCAGTAGTCCTCGCCCAGGTCAACCGGGCAGCTGCACGGCTCGTTGCCGCATTTCATTCCGTCCATATCCGCTCCTTATCCGTGTTGGCGTTGCAATGGAAACAGGATCACGTCGCGTACCGACGTGTTGTTGGTGAGCAACATCACGAGCCGATCCACACCGATACCGATACCCGCGGTCGGCGGCATGCCGTATTCCAGCGCGCGCACGAAGTCCCAATCGGGCTCGGGAATTTCGTCGTCGCCCTTCGCGCGTTCCGTTACCTGCGCTTCGAAACGGCGGCGTTGATCTTCGGGATCGTTGAGCTCCGTAAAGGCGTTGGAGAGTTCCATGTTGGCGGCAAACAGCTCGTAGCGGTCGACCAGTTGCGGATCGTCCGCCTTGCTCTTGGCCAGCGGCGAAATCACTTTGGGATAATCCGTCACGAAGGTGGGCTGCACCAAATGCGGCTCGACGACGGCCTCGAAAATTTTATCCAACGCATGGCCGTGGCTCGGCGAGGCCGGTAGACCCAGCCCGGCGAGCGTTTGCGCCGCACCGCGCTCGTCCAGCAGCCGGTCGCGCTCCAAACCACCGTGGTGCTTCATCGCGTCCAGATAGCTCACGCGCGCGAAGGGCCGCTTGAATGAGATGCGCCGCTCGCCGACTTGCAACTCGTCGGAGCCGGCCACGCCGGCTGCCAGATGCGCGATCAACGCTTCGTTGAACTCCAGCATCTCGGTGACCGACCAGTACGCGCAGTAGAGTTCGAGCATCGTGAACTCCGGATTGTGCGTCGTATCGATGCCTTCGTTGCGGAAGATGCGTCCGATCTCGTAAACGCGCTCAAGGCCACCAACGATGAGGCGCTTGAGGTTCAGCTCGGTCGCGATGCGCAGCTGCATGATCTGATCCAGCGCGTTGCACTGGGTCGTAAAGGGGCGCGCGGCCGCTCCGCCCGCGACGTGCAAGAGCGTCGGCGTTTCGACTTCCAAAAACCCCTGAGCGTCGATGAAGCGGCGCATCTCGGCCACGATGCGGCTGCGCGCCACGAACGTATCGCGAACGTCGGGATTGACGATCAGATCCACGTAGCGCTGGCGATAGCGCTTCTCCACATCGACCAGGCCGTGCCACTTGTCGGGCAGCGGTGCGAGCGCTTTTGAGAGGACGGCGAAGCTTTTCACGCGCAGCGTCAGCTCGCCGAGCTTGGAGCGAAAGACGTAGCCGCTCGCGCCAACCACGTCGCCGCGGTCCAAATCTTCCCAATCCGCAAAGTCGGCTTCGCCGACTTCGTCTTTGCGCACGTAGAGCTGAATGCGCCCCGTACGGTCGTGCAGGTCAACGAAGAGCGTCTTGCCGGTGCCACGCTTGCCCATAATGCGGCCCGCAAGGTGATACGTCGCGCTCTCGTCGCTGGCTTCCGGGGCGAGCTGCGCGTGACGTTCGAGAATTTCTTGCGCGTGCGCGTCCACCGGATAGGACGTTTGCGCGAACGGGTCGTGCCCGCGCGAACGCAAAGCGGCCAGATTGGTGTTTCTGGCCGCTCGGAGCGCTGTTTCGGACTTGCCGGGTGTTTCCGTTAGCTTGCCTTCTTTGCGGCTTTCTTCGTGGCGTTGCTCTTGATGGATTCGATTTTATACTTGGTCACGCCGCGCGGCGTGGTCACGTCCACGGTTTGGCCTTTTTTGCAGCCCAGGACGGCGCGCCCCAGCGGCGACTCGTTCGAGAGCCGCTTATTGGGCGGGTCGGACTCGGCCGATCCGACGATCGTGAATTCGTGCGAATCGCCACGGTCCATATCTTTGAGCTTCACGGTGGATCCGAGATGCACTTCGCCATCAGTATACTCGCCCTCGTCGATGAGACTCGCGTTGCGAATCATCTGCTCGAGCTTCATGATGCGGCCTTCGACGAACGCCTGCTCTTGTTTGGCGTCTTCGTATTCGGCATTTTCGCTGATGTCGCCGAACTCTTTGGCCTGCCGGATGCGGTCGTTGACTTCCTTGCGATGAATCGTCTTCAAGTCGTCCAGCTCTTGCTCGAGCTTGGCCAGACCCTCTCTGGTGAGGACGATCTCTTTTTCGTTCAAAACGGGGACCCTCGAATCTAAGAAAGGCGCCCGGTGAGCGCCACGGGCGGTTGCTTCACGATGCCTGCGGGGCGCGCCTGCCGGAGACCCAGAGCGCAAACGGGACGCCCAAAATCACGCCGCCCAGGGCGCACGCACGCAGAACGGTATCCTCGCCAACGATGGTTGCGGTTAACAGAACCAGCAGTGCAAGCGTGCCCAACCCCGGAACGATGACGGCCGGTAGACGCTGCGCGCGATCGTGCCAGAAGATCTTGATGCAGGCCAGCGCCGTGGCCGCAAACAGCAGTCCCAAAAACACCGAGGATGCGTTGAGGACGACGGTGAGCGAACGGGCAACGGTCGGTGAAAAGCCCGCCAGCAATTCGCAGGCGCTGATCGCGACCACGATCGCGAGCAAGGATCGAAACGGCTCGCTTCGCCGATCCAATCGGCCGAGCGTTGCCGGAAGAACGTTGTCGCGTCCCATTGCGTAGACGCTGCGCGAGAGATACAGCAACGTGGTCCAAAGCGCCGCGCAACTGGAAATGAGCACGGTTGAAACGATCGCGATGCGCCACCCGCGCGTCCCCAGCAGATCGCCGACGTAGCTCATCGCGTCGTCCGAATGTTGCGCGAAGCCGCCGCTTCCGCCCAAATGCAGATACGCGGCCATGCAGCCCACCAGCACGGCGCTCGTGAGCAGCAAGCCCGTGATGCCGCCGCGGCCTGACGCGGTGCGATCCGCCCGAAACTCTTCGGAGGCCGACGCCGAAACTTCCCAGCCATCCGTCATCCAAATTCCGAGCACCATCGCGTTGATAAATCCGAACGTGCTCAGCGCAATGGGTGCCGCGAGGTGCGTGTGACCGTGCGCGTGTGGCGGCGCGTGCAGGGCAGCGGCGATCGCACTGGCGCCGAGCACGCCAAGTTCGAGCAAGAGCGCACCCGCGGTTACCAGCGCCGTCGGATGAATCCCGACGTACAGCAACACGCCGCTGCCCGCGATCCAGACCGCACCGACAACGGCCGCCCACCACGGATCCTGCGCGTGCGCCGGCGCGATCAAGTCCAGCGTGTAAATGCCTGCGGGAATCGCGGTCGAGAGGGTTGCGAAAAAATTCGAAAGCAAGAGCAGCCAGGCCGCGTACCCGCCGGCGCCGCGTCCGAACGCCATGGCAATCCACGCATACGATGAACCGGCGTTGGGGGCGCGACGGGAAAGCCGCGAAAACGCCGTCGCGACGCACAGCATGATGGCGGTAAGGAACAGCAGCGCCATCGGCGTCGCGCTACCGGCCGCGGCCACCATCGGTCCCATGGTCGATGCCAAACTGTAGGCCGGCCCCATCGAAGCCGACGACAGCACGGAGAGATCGAAAAACGAGAGGACGCGCGGCAGCCCGCGCGGCGCGTTCATCGCTTAGGCGGCGAGGTCGATCACGCGCGGACGCAGATGCAGCTCGCGCAAGACGCGTTCGTAGTCCGCCGCCGTAACGTCGTCCCACTTCTTGCCCAGCAGCGCGATGAGGGCCGCCTCGATGACGTTGGTACCGAACGAGCGTCCCGCAAAATCGGGCGTCGTCGTAATGAGCGTGCGCACTCCCCGGCTACGCAGTTCGCCCACGTCTTTTTCGGTCACGGTATTGGTCAGAATCAGTTTGCCGTCCAACCGATCCGGCATGAACTGGCGCATGAAGTGAAAATCGCCGGCGATGATATCCGCTTCTTCATAATACTGCGGGTATTTGGGTTGCGGCGGACGGTCTTGTTTGGCGCCCGTCGGATAAAAAAATTGAAACGGAAGCTTACAGGCATCGGGGAGATATTTTTCGGCCAGCTCTTCGAATTCGTGCAAGCCGCGCACGGGCTTATCTAAATCGAGCGCAAAGATAAAGTCGCCGAAGAGCACGTCGGCCCCCGCATCCACGAGCGCTTGCGCCATGCCGAAGCGGTCCAGCGCGCTGACCATCAGCACCTTTTTCCCTCGCAAGTCCACGCCCAAATCACCCTGCAAGAATTGAATCGCTTCGCGCTCGAGCGTATTCTTTAAGCCGCTCCCATCGACCACCGGCGTTTTGGTTGCCGCTCCCAGCAAGCGCAAACCGTCGCGCAACGCGTACCGCTTGGAGCCGGCGTACAGATAGACGTCGATGCCGCCCAGGCCGATCGCATCCACGTTGCCGTCGAGATCTTTGATTTTCTGCATCGCGACTTCAAGTTTGCCGTCGGTGCCGACGCGCGAGATATCGAACTCCTCGCTCAGCAATGGTACGCGAGCGCGATGATCGCGCGATGACGAGCCGAGCGAAACGGACACGACGGTTTTCATGACGCCACCACCGTGCGGCGCGCGTGGGCGGCACGACGCACCGACTGGAGCTTTTCCGGCGTGATCGCCGCATCGAACGCACGCATGTCGGCGAGTTTAAAGCCGCAGCGCGTCGCCATCTGGTCGATCTCGATGACCTTTGCGAGATCGATGCCGCGACCCAGGGTGTAGGGCTCGCAGCGATTCTCGAGCGCCAGCACCATGGTTTCGGACATGCACGCAAGGGCCGTGCGCGGCGGAAGATTCAAGTCGAACTCCGTTCCGGGACGGCGCACTTGCTCGAAACGCGGATTCCCGGGCACGAGCATGTTGCCGCCTTCGGTGACCAGCACGTCGGGCCGTTCCAAGGCAACGCGCCGACTTACATCGTGCGGAAGGGACAACTCGCAGATCACCGCACCCGTCTGCAGATCTTCCGGCAGAATGACGTCCTGCGTTGAGGAGGTGGCCGTGAGGATGAGTTGCGCTTCCCGCACCGCCTCCGAAATGTCCGTCGTGTACGACGATTCGCACGGCAATTCGGCGCGCAGGCCCTCGTGAAATTTTCGCAGCCGCGTTTCGTTGCGCGCGACCAGAATCAGCCGCTTGACGCGCGAGGCAATGAGTTGCACGGAAGCCGCACCGATCGAACCCGTGGCGCCCACGACGACGGCCGTCGCCTGCGCCGGATCGATCTCCATCTCCTCCGCACCGCGAAAGAAACTTTGAATGCCGGCCGCAATCGTCAATGAATTGCCGGTGGTGACCGGAATGGATGCGCGTTCGTTAATCGTGATTCCGCCGTCGCCGACGACGCCGGTGAAGGCGCCGAGGCCAGCAACGTTCGCACCGAGTTGCGCGCCGATCTCGATCGCTTCGACGACCAGGTCGTACACTTTTTCGCGCGGAAATTCGATGATTTGCTCGGGCAGTAGCGTCTCCGCCACGAACCAGCCTTCCGTCTCGCGTCCGTCCGGCGTCCGAACGCCCGTCACGTGAACGGCCGCATACGCCGGAAGCCATTCGAGAATCTTGCGGATGATGGGCCCGCCCTTGCCTTTGGCGCTGGGTTCGTAGCGCTCCACATCTTCGAGCGAGAGCGGATGCACGACAAAACAAAACTTCGACGTATTCACCGCCATCATTTGCCCTCGGCTTCGCGTTTGAGCGCGGCGAGCATCATGTCGCTGTTTTCTTGCACCTTGCGTTGGAGCGTCGGGCCGATCAGTTCGGCCAGCACCGGCACGCCGAAATCGTAATCGACGCCCAGCACCACGCGCGTCGTGCCGCCCGATTCGGTAAACGTCCAGGAGCCTTCGAATTTATCGAGGTCGCCCTCGAGCAATTTGTAGTCGATGCGGTTGGCCTCATCGTCGAAACGATCTTCTTCGATCCACTCGATCGGCGCTTCTTCTACCAGCGTCTTCCATTTGGTGAGGATGCGATCCGGATGGCGTTCCAAGACGGTCACGGATTCCACGTCCGGCATGAACTCCGGAAAGCGTTCCTGTTCCTTGGCCAGCTCGTAGACCGTTCGCGCCGGAGCGGCAATATCGATCGTCGCTTCAACATATGGCATTACGTCAGCACTTTACAGTTGGCCGAGCTTCTGCCGTGCGGCCGACAGCCCTGCCCCCAGGGCCGCAAGCGCGCGATCCACTTCTTCCGCGGTCACGATGAGCGGGGGTTCCAGCCGCACGACACGCTGCATGTTGAGCGTCCAGGCAACCGTCACGCCCAGCTTGAGCATTTCGGGAATGATCGCGCCGCCGTACCCTTCGTTCGTTAGCTCGACGCCCACCAGCAGCCCTAAACCGCGCACCTCACGCACGACGGTGGGATGCTCGTGCGCCAGCTTGCGCGCGCCTTCGAGCAATTGCGCGCCGCGCTCGCGCGCGTTGCGCACGAGATCATCTTCGACGAGCACGTTCATGGCGGCCAGCGCCGCCGCGCATGCCAGTTCGTTGCCGCCGAACGTGGAGGTATGCATGAGCGGCGCCTGCGCGTAGGCCGCATTCCACACACTCGGCCGCGCGATGTATGCGCCAACGGGGATAACGCCGCCCGAAAGCCCCTTCGCCAGCGTCATGACGTCGGGAACGACATCATCGCGGTTGCATCCGAACAACATTCCGCACCGCCCGAGTCCGGTCTGCACCTCGTCGGCGATAAAAAGTGCGCCGCTTCGATCGCAGGCCTCACGCACCGCGCGCAGATATCCCTCGGGCGGAACGATGACGCCGCCCTCGCCCTGCACGGGCTCGACGATGCACGCGGCCGCGCCCTCCAGCGCGCCGGCAAGCTCGCCCGCATCGCCGTACGCAACGTGCTGCACGTCGGCCAGCAACGGTTGGTAATGCGCGCGAAAATATTCGCGCCCGCTGGCGCTGAGCGCGCCCAGCGTTTTCCCGTGGAAGGCATTGTGCGTCGCAACGATTTTCGTGCGCTTGGTCGCCGCGCGCGCCAGTTTGATCGCGCCCTCAACGGCCTCGGCGCCGCTGTTGCCGAAAAACGAAATCTGCAGATCGCCCGGCGCCAGCTCCGCTAACCGTCGCGACGCGCGCCCGAGCGGCACGTTGAACATCGTCTTGCCCGAGAGCGACATCAATTCCATTTGCGCCCGCACCGCGGCAAGCACTTTGGGATGGCTGTGGCCCAGTGTGAACACGCCGTAGCCGCCGGCGAAATCGAGGTACGCCTTGCCCTTCTCGTCGTAGATCGTACAACCGCTCGCGCGCACTTCCACCGGTGAGCCCGATACTTTCATCACGCGCGCCAGCGTCGGATTCACGAACGACTTGTAGTTTTCGTAAACCTCGTCGTACAGCTCGCTCATGCCGCGGCGCGTTCGCGCTCGAGGCCGGCGATGGTCGCTTCAACCAGGGCGATCACGTCCGCCGCATCGGGGATGCGCATGAGGCGTTCGCGCAATGCGGCTGCGCCGGGAATGCCTTTCAGATACAGCGCCAAACGTTTGCGCATCTGCGGAACCGCCCGCGCCTCTCCCCATTCGTCCACCATCGTTCGATAGTGCACGAGCGCGTAGCGCAAACGATCCGCCGCCGACGGCAGCGGCCCGGCCAGCCGGCCTTCCATCAAATCGCGAATTTGCGAGATCAGCCACGGATTTCCCAGCGTCGCGCGCCCCAACATCACAGCATCCACGCCGCTCTCGCGCATGCGCGTCATCGCGGTCTGCGCGTCGTCGATGTCGCCGTTGCCGATGACGGGGATATCGATCGCGGCTTTGAGTTTGGCGATGTGGGACCAATCGGCGTTGCCCTTGTAAAACTGTCGCGCGGTGCGCGCGTGTAAGGTTACCGCCGCGATGCCGACGGCTTGCGCGCGTTTGGCAACTTCGACGTACACGAGCTGCTCTTCGTTCCATCCGAGGCGCATCTTCATCGTGACCGGGCAATCGACGGCCTCAACGACGGCGCGCATGATGGCCTCGCAGCGGTCAACGTCTTTGAGACACGCGCTGCCGCCCTGCGTTTTAACGACCTTGGGCGCGGGGCAACCGAAATTGATGTCCACGATGTCGGCGCCGCATTCGCGCACGACTTTGGCGGCCTGCGCCATGATGTTCGGATCGTCACCCCACAGCTGGGTGGAGACGGGTTTCTCCAGGCCATGCTGGTCGATCATCTCCATCGTGCGCCGGTTGCCGTACTGCAGCGCGTTGGAAGAAACGAACTCGGTCACGGTCAGCCCGAGCCCGAACGGTTTGTAGAGCGCGCGCATGGTGCGGTTGGTCACGCCCGACATGGGAGCGAGAATCACGGGCGGCCAGATCGAGTACGGGCCGATCTGCAGGGGCGAAACGGTGCGGGACATGCGGACCTATTCTACCACGGCCGGCTAGGATTTTGCCGGCGGCGGTTCGAGCAGCATCTCAGCCGTTATCACCTTGCCAGTACTCGGTTGAACGCGGGGATTTTCTTCCACAAATTTCACGGCATATCGGGAAAGATCGTTGACCATTTCCTCCGTGTCCTTCCACGCATAGGGATTATCACGCGCGATGCGATGCAATTCGATCAGGCGCTTGAGCGTTGGCCAGAGACTTAAAATGTTCGAGCCGTAGGTGTAATAGTACGGCGGCCCCTCAAGGTACCCGAAGTGGATAAACACGCCGACCTCCTCCAGCGTGCTCAGCGCGGGGTACCAGGGCTCCCTTGTAACGTTCTCTTTGAGAGCTTCGAAAAACTCCGGGGTGTTCAATCGTGCCGGGAGCTCGCTCAAAATGTAGAGCCGGCTCGCCGCGAATTCCGGCGTTTTTAAGCGATCGAAGATGCGCGGGAGCCGGTCCACGGGAATGCCCACGCCGGTGTCAACGACGCGCATCTCCAGCTGATTGCCGTGCGTGGTCGCGTGCATCGTGATCGTGCCATCCGGAGGCGTGTGGCGCACCGCGTTCGACAACAGATTCAGAAGCACCTCGCGAATGCGGACCGGATCGGCGTTGATGCGGGGAAGCGGCTGGGGGATGACAACCGCGATCGGCCGGTCGAACGACGAAGCCGCATCGCGGATGATGTTCGCCGGATCGATCGACTCGGTGCGCAGCTCGAGCGCGCCAGCTTCCGCGTTCGCGATCGTGCCGACGTCCTCGACGAGGCGCGAGAGATGCCTGGTCTGATCGAGAAGCTGCCTGAGATGGGCTTCGTCACGCGGATAGACGCCATCGATCATGCCTTCGATGCGTCCCTGCAGAATCGGGATGGGAGTGGGCAGCTCGTGGGGGACGTCGGCCATGAGCTGGCGGCGCAATCGGTACTGATCGCGGAAGCTGCGCGTCACGCGCCGAAACACCGTCGCGAAGGACGTGGCGACGACGACCAGCACGATTGCTGCGGCAGCGATGATCGCGAGCGCCTGACGCGGTGCCAGAAAGAAAAGCGACACCACTGCCGTGGCGCCGACGATGCCCACGGCAACCGTGGCGGCGAACGCGCAACCGATGCGCCACATGAACAGAGATGGCGGCCGGTGCCGGCGATATTGCCGCCATCGCTGTGACTGCCACTCCCAATCGCGTCTCATCCTTCCGTGAATCGATAGCCGATGCCGTAGACCGACTCGATCGATTCCGCTCCCAGCTTGCGACGGATGTTCTTGATGTGCGAGTCGAT
>JABXNS010000291.1_pt1 | contig 11039 bp, 11 predicted proteins | sample 7301101 | NCBI WGS metagenome assembly JABXNS01 (sample SAMN14449646, study PRJNA615230) | soil metagenome | isolation source: soil from bare, unvegetated metal-rich iron-sulfur acidic spring small-cell... | place: Canada: Paint Pots Mound, Kootenay National Park, BC | collected 2017-05-25
AACGTTTTCACTCCCAACGTCGTGAACTGGAGAAAGATCTTCTCCTCGAGCCGGGCGAGGTCCGAAGTCTGTACGAGCGCTTCGACACGCGTGCCAAGCCTGCCCTTCTTCATCGTCGTGTGCAGCAATACCACGTCGAGTGCGCCTTCAGCTCTCAGTACCTCGGCGGCGCCGGCAAGCTCCTCCGGCGACATGTCGTCGATGTCCGCGCTCAAGACGTGGAGATGCTCCGTGTGCACGTGCTGGTGGTGGTGATGATGATGGTGATCATGACTGTCGAGGGCGGCATCGCCGAGAATTATCCGCAGCGCGTTGAGCTGTCCCTGGATGTCGCGCGTGCCGGCTCCGTAGCCGCTCCGCCGCGGGCTGTATTCCTGCGGCGGAGCACCCTTCGATAGCACGCGCAGGAGCGCTGCTCCCGTCGGAGTGGTGAGCTCTCCCGACCCAGGCGGTCCGTGCCCAACGTTGAATCCTTCGAGCAAACGTATGGTCGCCGGGGCGGGCACGGGCAGAATGCCGTGCGCGGTTTTCACGGTTCCGTCTCCAAGCGAGACTTTCGTGTTGTAGATGCGCTCGATGCCCAGCATCTCTACGCCCCAGATCGATCCGATGACGTCGAGAATCGCATCAACGGCTCCGACTTCGTGCAGGTGCAGCTCGTCGGGCGCGACACCGTGGATCGCGCTCTCGATGGCGGCGATCGCCTCGAATGCCGCATGGGCCGAGCACGCCACCGTTTCCGGAATCTTTACCGCATCGATCAGCCGATGGATCTCCGAAACCGCTCTTCCGTGTGGCTGCGGCGGAATATCGAAGTCGACCTTTACGCAATGCACTCCCGATCGCCGGACATCCTCGATGCGGACTCCGACACCGGGCAAGCCGAGCGTCGATGGCAGTCGCTCGAGCCAGGCTTTGTCGAGCCCGACGTCGACGAGCGCGCCGATGAACATGTCTCCGGCAATGCCGCTCGCAGGATCGAGAACCGCGATCTTCATTTGGGAATCGGGAAGGAAGGAATGACCGCTCAGAATTCGAAGGTAGGCACCCATCACGAGTGTCTCAAGCGTCCCTGATCGCGACCACGCCTGCTTTCGTCAGAATACTGGTCTAGAAATCTAATTCCGAGTGGAATTGTCTGGATTAAATCGGGCCACTAGGTTTTGCAGCTTCCGGGCTCGCAACGACTTGAACTGGCCAATGTTAGTCAGAACGACAATAGCAATTCTGCTCTCTTCCTGTTCGCTTCGACTGCGCGGGCGCAACAGGGTTACGAATTCGAAGTTTACGGAATCGATGTCCCGGCGAAGTCTGCGCGCCAGCTCGAGGTTCACTTGAATTTCGTTCCGGCCGGCACCCAGGACGTCGACAATGCTCAAGGACGAGCAACCAACCGCGCCGTTCGCTCAAGCATCGGGCTGGGAACCGGTCTCTCCAGCTGGCTCGAAGCGACCCTCTACACCGTGACGTATGCGAGAAATGGAGCGGGCGTTCAGTACGTTGGAAATCGCGGGCGCCTCATCGCCGTTGCTCCCGAGCGGTGGAAGCTGCCCTTTAACGCCGGCCTATCGCAGGAAATCGGATACGCTCGGCCCGGTTTCGCCGAGAGTCGTTGGGTATATGAGTTGAGCCCGATAATCGGAAAGGAGATGGGGCGCGTTTCCTTGCTGTTTAATCCCGTATTTTCGAGCGCGGGCTGGATCGACGCCCGTGGGCGTGGGAACTGGAGCCGCGAGCTCGACTTGGCTACGCCGTAGCACCGAGAACTCGGTTGGTCTGGAGTATTACTCCGTTCTTGGGCCGGCGTCCGCATTTGATGCGGGCAGTGATCAACGTCATCAGCTGTTTGTCACGGGCAAGACCGAGCTTCTCACGGGCGTTGAAGCGGCGTTTGGAGTTGGTCGCGGTCTCACCAGGAATTCTGGCCGCTGGGTGATCACCACTCAGCTCGAGATGAAGTTCTGAAATCAACCGTGCATATCGCACGTTGTCGCGCGTTGGTGCGGCGCCGGTGCAGGGAATCGAAATTGCACCGGCGCCCGGCATGCCCTCACAACCTTACGATGTCGCAGTAATCGGTGGCGGTCCAGCCGGACTCTGTGCAGCGCTCTGGCTCGCCCGCTATCTCCACAAGGTCGTGGTCATCGACTCCGGCGATCCACGCAACTGGCAAACGCGCGGTATCAACGGCTATCTCGGGCACCACGGCATCCGCCCTCCCGAGCTGCGTGCCGTTGGTCGTGCCGAATGTTCCGAATACGGTGTCGAGTTCGTAAGCGGCATCGTCGATGAGGCGATAGAGCAGACGGACGAGCTGTTTACAGTCCGCTTACGCGACGGAGCCGCGATCCAATCCAACCGAATACTGCTGGCGATCGGCATCAAAGATTTCTGGCCCGACATTCCCGGACTCGAGCGCTGTTACGGCGAGACCATTCATGTGTGCCCTGATTGCGACGGTTACGAGACGCGCGGCAAAAAGACAGTCGTCGTCGGCACCGGACGGAAGGCCGTTGGAATGGCGCTCGCGCTCACGACGTGGACCCGGCAGATCGTGATCTGCACGAACGGAGATAAGCCGGACATGAGCCAGATATTGCTCGACGAGCTCAAGGCGTTCAACATCCCGGTGCTGGAGGCGCCGATAAAGTGCGTTGTCTCCAAGTCCAGCGAGATCGTCGGCATCGATCTGGAAGGTGGGATGTCACTGGACTGCGAGCGGCTCTACTTCGCGATCGGTCAGTACCCGGCCGACGACCTGGGTGCGCAGCTCGGTTGCAAGCGTGACGAGATGGGACGCCTGGTCATCGACGAGCGCAATCACACTTCGGTGAAGAACGTCTTTGCGGCAGGTGACATCGCGCCCGGTCCGCAGCTCGCGATAGTCGCTGCGGCGAGCGGGGCGGTAGCCGCTATCGCCATTCACGCGTCGCTGCTTCCCGAAACCAGGAAACTTCCGAGTCCTTAACGGCCCAGCATTAACCGCTCGGCAGTAATGGCCAGCATTTACGCTCCAGGCAAATGCCTGAAAGCTGACCGCTCCCTACTCTCCTTTTCTGATTGGTAATGCTCGAGAGTCCGCCGCACGCCGAGGCACTACCAGCGGAGCCTCAGCGTCTGCGGTTTATGCTTTCGAATGATCTGGAGGACGACCTCCTGATCCGTCTCGTCAGCGCTCCTGATCGCGCGCACGAGATCAACGGGACTCTCGATTCTGATACTGTCCGCTTTTAGGACGATGTCGCCGCCACGAAGTCCGGCAGTCCTCGCCGCCGACCCCTCGATCACGCTCATCACGAACACACCCTCGGGCTTCACGCCGAGGGCGTCACAGAGATCCTGGTTCAGCGCCGTGAACTCGGCACCGGCAAACGGATAGACCCCGCCTCCGTATCCCAACGCTGGGGGAAGAACCGAAGGGAATGGCTCCGGTACAGGCATGCGGACACGGACCGTTCCCGAGCGGGGCATCGGCTCGCGACCAAAGGAACCTCGTTGACGTTCCATCATCTCCGGCACCGAAAGCTTGACGATCATCCGTTGCTCCCAGTTCTCGGGACGTCTGCCGAGCGTTCCCGTGATGACCCGCGTCGCATCGTTTCGCCGGATCCTGAGCGTAAACGGCGCGCCGGCCCTGAGCAACTTGCCGAGCGCCACCGAGCCACCCCGCATGTCATGCGAGTTGAACGAGAGCAGCACATCGCCAGCACGAATACCGGCCTTCGCCGCAGGGGAGCTCGAGTCGACGCCCGTTATCACCGGGTATGAATCGAAGAACGCGTTGCCGCGCTCATCGACCAGTGCCTGGTCCGAAATCCGGACGCCGAACCAGCCCGTTGGCGGCGGGACAATTGTGGTCCGAGTTCGCTGTGCCTCTCCAGCAAGCGGCAATACCGACAACGCCACCAGCGAGAGCACAAACGGTGAGGGATTCCTCAACGTGAGAAACTTGAGGCCGCTAACGATCACCCTAAAACCCCCTCAATCCTACTGGAAGCGTGGCCATCTGCTGCGTGGCCACCCGGGCACCCATTGTCGCCAGGTAGTACTGGTTGAGCACCGGATCGTGTGGCGCGGTCCTGAGAGCGCCCACAGTTGCGTTCTCGATCTTCTCGAGCGCTACTGCCCGCGCCGAGTACATGGCCAGGCTGTCCCTGCTTTCCACCGACGCGTTGTTGACCGCGAGGAATTCTGAAGCGCGCTGATACTCGTCGACGGCCCGATTGAGTGCGGCTGACGCGTCCTCAACGGACGCGAAGCTGGCGCTCGCCGGAGCCGAGTTGGACGACCCCTTCGAGCTAGTGACGGAAGTCCTCGCCGTCGAAGTGCCGGCGGGCCCTTGAATTGCGCTCCGCAACGCAGTTGTCGCCCTGCCGATCGCAATCCCGCCGACGAGGAGCACCACCGCCGCCGCCGTTCGCAACCACGGCTGGCTCGCTGCCCGCCCCCGCGACCACCCGGTGTCGCGAATGAGACCTTCCTCTCTCGCTCGCTCGGCGATGGTCCGCCACTCGTTGAGGGCCATCTGCTCGCGCGCGCGTTCCGCGGCGATGATCTGGTCCAGTTGGTCTTCAGACAGGTGCGACATATGCTTTCCCTTTTCCCGCGATAGTTGATGATTCATCCACTAGGTTCGCGAGGAGCTTCCGCAGCTTCGCGCGCGCCTTGAACAACTGCGATTTCGATCCACCGGGCGTGATTCCGAGTTCCTCTCCGATCTCGCCGTGCGTGTACCCTTCGATGTCATGAAGCACGAACACCGTTCTGGCGCCAGGCGACAGCTTGCTCATCGCCTCCTCGATGGATTCCGCCACGAACGTCCGGTCGGTGTCCGTCTCGGTTATCGCGGAGTCATCTTCGATATCGACTTCCAGCTTCGCGATGCGCCTTATTTTGCGTAGTGCATTGAGCGTGCGGTTAACTGCGATCCGATGGGCCCATGTTCCGAATTGCGAGTCGCCCCGATAGCTCGGGAGTGCCCTGAAGATCTGCATCCAGACCTCCTGCGAGACATCGGCGGCCAGCTCGGCGTCCCCACACAGTCTGCGAACGACCGCGTCGATGTGCGGCGCATGCTGCGACCAAAGCCGCTGCATCGCCCTCTCGTCGCCAGCTATCGCGCGCTTGAGGTCGAGCTGATCGAATGGCATCTCAGACTCTTGCTTAGTCACTCCACACGCTGCTAAAGTTTCCCCCAAGATCCCGGTGACTTTCGCCCTACGCAATCGTTTGCAAGCGTATGCCCCGTCGTCGTTTCCGCGGAGCGGCAGGTATTATCCCGACGGGGTCGGAACTTCGGTCTTCGCGGACAGTATAAATTACAGTAGTTTAAGGAGTTAGCGTTGCTTAGAGTTATTCTCACCGCCCTGACGATGACCAGAGTGGGCGATGGCCTACCGGTCAAATCACCGACGGCTGTTGGCATGTCCGTCAGTCGTCTCAGTGCGATCGAGCGCGTCGTCGAGCGCGGAATCAAAGCTGGAGGCTACCCCGGCGCGTCGGTTATTGTCGGTAGAAAGGGCGCCGCGGTGTTCGAGAAGGGCTTTGGCAAGCTCTCCTGGAGCGACAACAGCACTCCGGTCGATGCCCAGCGCACGATCTACGACGTGGCCTCGCTCAGCAAAGTCGTCGGCACCACTACGGCGATCATGATTCTCTTTGACGAAAAGAAGATCGGCCTCGACGACCCTGTCGTTAACTACATCCCCACCTTTGGTGGTGGTGACAAGGACAAGGTCACCATCCGCCAGCTCCTGACCCACACCTCGGGACTCCCGGCAGGCAGAGACATCTGGCGCATTGCCCAGACCCCACTCGAAGCGCGCGCCCTGGTTCTTAGCACTCCGCTCGAAGGCCGCCCCGGCGCCCAGTACATCTACTCCGATCTCGGCGCGGATGTTCTCGGTCTTTTGGTCGAAGTCGTCTCGGGCGAGCCGCTCGACAAGTTTCTTGCCCGCCGCGTGTTTGAGCCTCTCGGGATGAACGAAACGATGTACCGCCCCGCTGACTCGCTGCGCTATCGCATCGCTCCGACCGAAGTCACCCCGCCTCGCGGCTATCCCCTCAGAGGCGAGGTCCACGACGAAAACGCCTACGCGCTGGGTGGTGTCGCAGGACATGCAGGCCTCTTCAGCACCGCCGCCGACCTCTCGGTTTTCGCGCAGATGATGCTGAATGGCGGCGAGTACAACGGCGTCCAGATCATCAGCAAGCCCACCGTCGATCTCTTCATCTCTAGATCGTTCGGTCACCGTGCGCTGGGCTGGGACACTGCCGAAGGAGATTACGGATCCGGGCGGTTCCTCGGGCCCACCGCCTACGGCCATACCGGGTTCACAGGTACCTCGATGTGGATCGATCCAGAGCGCGAGATGTTTGTGATCCTTCTCACCAACCGCGTGCACGCGGCGCGCGCGCTGAGACCGGCGCAAATCATCTCGGACGTTCGCGCCGATCTGTCGGATGCGGCAGTGCTCTCCGTCCTCGACGGCCCGAAGCTCGCAGCCGGATCCAAGGCCTTCCGAGCCGACCGCGAAGTGGGCTGGAATCCGCCACCGCGGCGCGCCTCGAGACGCCGGCACGGGTCGTCCCGTCACCACACGATCGCCAGCGCCACCTCAAGGAGGAAAGGCAGCTCCGGCAGGAAGAGCTCGAAGAAAAGCCGCTAATTCCTTCGAAAGAGTTGACCGGCGGGCGCCCCAAAAGGGCGCCCGCTCTTGTTTCAGGAGCGCCGGGTTGGTGATTATTCGGTAGTCAAACCGCAGGATCAAGAATGAGCGACGACTCAGTCACCACCCCAACTCCGACCGAAGCCCCTCGCACCAGCGGAGTGGTGTCCGAAGACCAGGTCAAGCTCGCGCTTCGGCGGGTCAAGGACCCGGATCTCCAGCTCAATATCATCGATCTGGGACTGGTTTACGGGATCGCGGTCAACGGTACTACGGTCAAAGTGGACATGACCCTCACCTCCCCCGCGTGCCCCTCAGGTCCAGAGCTGATGACGAACGCAGAGACGGAAGTGATGACGCTCCCTGGGGTCGAGAAAGTGGAGGTGAATCTCGTGTGGATGCCCTTCTGGACACCGGAAAAGATGGAGCCGCGGGTCAGAGCATACCTCGGCTTCTAGGTTAGAGGGCAGAGGCACCGAATAGATATTTGCCGGGTGCCTCTTCATTTCAGCGCCGCTTTTCAGCGTACCCGAACTAAGCGGGAATTGCTTACGCCGGGCCCAGTGCTCGAACAAATCCTTCTCCCATTTCTTCGATCTGCCAGCGCCTGAGACCAGGAACTGATAAGAGGTCCGCGACACTCTTAGCACCGCTCCGGGCCACGTTCTCCAGTCTCTCCCGGGAGCATAGGACTCCCGGATCAAGGCCCAGTTGCTCCGCCGCCGAGTCACGCACCGATTTGAGGCGGGCAACCTTGTCGTCGAAGTCACGGTCTTTGTTCCAGCGCTGACCTCGCGGAAACTTCGGGAGCTCCGCCTCGGGAGCTTCCATCCCGTGTCGAACGGCGGCTACGATGTCGGCCCCACCGCGTTCGATCATTCCCTTAGGCATTCCCTTGATCGCACCCAGCTCCGAGACGCTCCTCGGCGCGCGGCGGGCGAGCTCGAGTAGGACTTCGTTGCCGATGACACGGAACGTCGCACGGTCGAGCTGCGCCGCGACAGTGTCACGCCAGTTGGCGACGTCACGCAAAACGGCCAGTTCGCGGCGCGAGAGATCGCGGGCGCCCTTCAAACGCAGAAACCCCTCCATGCTCTCCTCGGTGACCCAGCGCGTGCCCTCGAGGCGAGCGAACTCCTCCTCCGCCCAATGCAGACGGCCGCGACGCTCGAGCTCTCCCTTCATTTGATCTTTGAGCTGAAGCAGATACCGCGTGTCCTGCGCCGCATACTGCAACATGTCCGGGGTAAGCGGACGCATCGACCAGTCGGCTCGCTGGTGCTTCTTGTCCAGCTTTACATCGAAGAATTGCTCGAGGAGCGCGGCGAGCCCGAAGGACTTGATTCCCAGTAGCTGGGAAGCGATCCGGGTGTCGAAAATGTTGGTGACGTGCCAGCCGTAATCCTGGTGCAGGAGTCGGAGGTCGTAGTCGGCGTCGTGGAAGACGACTTCTACATCCTTGCTCTGGAGCAACTGACCAAGTTTGTCAGGCGATCCGATCGGAAGCGGGTCGATGATGGCGTTCCGCTCGCGCGTCGAGATCTGGAGCAGGTAGATGCGATCGAGAAACCGGTGGAAGCTCGCGCCTTCAGTGTCGAGGGCCAGCTCCTTCACATCGGAAATTTCACTGAGGAAGCGGTCAACCTCGGATGCCTGATCGAGGTAGGCAGCGCTCTCCCTATTGGCAGGAGACATCACCCAAATCTAGTGCTTTAATGGTGACACGCTCCTCGAGCGTTAACTTTCGTCGCTAGGCACTCAATTCACGATCTGATGACCGAGAAATTCAAGATTCACATCTATCCAAGCGACTGTGACGCGGTGGGACACGTCAATCATGCCCACATGCTGACGTTGCTAGAGCGGGCGCGTTGGTCGGCGCTCGAGCGACACATGTCGTACGAAGAGTACATGAAGACGAGCCTGTGGGCGGTGGTACGAAAGGTCGAAGCGTCCTACCAAGCGCAGACTTTCCCGGGCGACGATCTCAGCATCCGGACTGGCCTCACTTCCGTCGGGAATACCAGCTTCATCGTCCGGCAGGAGGTACGAAATCAGCGGGACGCGGTGGTATGCGAGGCGTCAATCGTGTATGTAACGGTGTCGCCTGATGGCAAGCCGATCCCCGTTCCCGATCAGTGGCGGACTCTGTTCGCTCCGTGGAAAGAGGATGATCGACCCGGGAAAAAGGAACGGGCTTGAGCTGTATGAGTCCCCTGCCGGAGAGCATAAGCCCGACAGAGCAGTCGATTCCCGCCCAAATCGGCGCCGTGTTGTTCCGCCATCGTGGGTGGCTACCACTTCTCTTCCTCGGAATTCCGCTGGTGATGCCGGGATCGACTACGCCCTTTCGCTGGGAGGTAGGACTCGCGCTCATCGTGATTGGCGAGGCGATTCGCCTGGCTGGTGTCGCAGCGGCGGGCACCGTGACACGCCGCCGCTCGCGCAACGTGCAGCGGTTGGTGACCTACGGAATCTTCGCGTGGGCGAGGAACCCGCTCTACATCGGCAACTTCCTGATCTGGATGGGATTCGTCACCATCTCGGGCGTACTCTGGTTCCTGCCGATTGCGGTGCTTCTGTTCGCGGTTGAGTACGAGCTGATCGTTCGCTACGAGGAAGGCGTACTCGAGTCGATATTCGGCCGCGAATACCTGGATTACAAGCACGAGACTCCGCGCTGGATTCCCCGGCCCCCCAAGGGCGAGCACGCCGCGAGCGAGTATCACTGGGGTGAAGCGTTTACGAGCGAGATCAGCACTTTTCTCCAGTACGCTGTTCTCTTGCTGGCGTTCTGGATAAAGAGTCAGGTTATGGACGGATCCGGCGCCGTCTGGGCAGGCGCGTTCATGAAGCGCTTCTAACCTTAAAGAAAGACACCTCTAGCTGCTGCCGCCCGCTCAACCCGCACAATCACCCCTTCGCTCTACACTCGACGCAAACCGCCGCTGCGCCGGAGAACCGTCCTTTCATCTTCTCGAGAAAGGACCCGTACAGGTGCTCATCACACAACGCCCTCTTGCACAACGCGCACACCCCGCCTTTCCCCGCTCTGAAAAATATCTTGCACTTGTCGCACTGCCAGGTGAAGGCGGATTGGCGGAAAACCGGCGGCACCTACACGATCGCCAGTGTTTGGGAGCCGCTCCACGACCCGCTTGGCTTGAGCTCCACCGGTGAGCCGATCTGCGCCGCCTCGACGCAAACCATTCTCATGTAGTCTTCCGTGTCGAGGCCAATGAATCCCGTCACCTTCTCGGCCCACGGATTCCAGACCACCGCATCTTTGAATCCCGCGGAGCGGATTTCGATCCGGCGGTCGTTCCCACGATCTTCCACTTCGATCTTCTTGGGCGCCTTGAGATAGACGCGATCGGTTTCGTCCGAGATCACTAGCTTCTTCGCCTCATCCTTCGTCTCGTTCCCGCCCTGCGTTTTGTCGAGGTACCACTTTCCGGTAAAGCCTCGTATCGCCGACTCACGGATGTCGGCCACGGCGATATACGTATGGAGCGCCGCGGTGAAACTGAATAGCTCGTCGCCGGTATTGTACGCCTCGAGCGCCACATTGAGCGATTTGTCGTCGATCGTGACCGTCAGCTCGGTTAGGAAGTGATACGGCCATAACTCGCGCGTGCGATGATCATCGATGAGCGAGAGCTTGACTGATGAGGGATCGTCGGCCGAGTCGGCGTTCTCAGCGAGCTGCCATTCGGATTTTCGGGCGAACCCATGTTGCGGTAATGGGCCGATATTGGCGAACTGCGGCCACACGACTGGAATGCCCCCGCGGATCGGATCTCCGGGCGCAAAGGTGGCCGTCTTCCCCATAAATAGCACTTCCTTGCCGCCGGCGGGAATCCACGAGGTCACGTGCGCGCCATTCAGGTAGACATCCGCCGAGGCGCCAGAGGGGTGCGAGAGCAGCACCGTGGACATTCCGTTCTTTCCGGGAACGATGGGAGGAGTCATATGATCAGATATTGAGGGCCGAGCACTGGATTCCGCCAGTCGCTCGCACCGGTGTGCTACCGGTTGGGCCGTCCCGGAGGGCTGGGACTCTTGAACACTTCGCGGTTGATCTGGACGTATTCCTTGAGGTTCGCGGGTACGTCTTCTTCCGGAAAGATCGCGGTCACCGGGCATTCGGGCTCGCACGCACCGCAATCGATACACTCGTCTGGGTGGATGAAAAGCTGGTCGGGTCCCTCGTAAATGCAGTCGACCGGACATACATCGACGCAGGCGCGGTCCTTCGTATTCTTGCAGGCTTCCGTTATGACGTAGGGCATGCAGTCCCCAATAGTGCCGCGGCGACGCCGGCGTAAATGGCGCCACCGATAGTGTTTCCTTTGCGAAAAATAGACCCGC
>JABXNS010000292.1_pt1 | contig 10980 bp, 9 predicted proteins | sample 7301101 | NCBI WGS metagenome assembly JABXNS01 (sample SAMN14449646, study PRJNA615230) | soil metagenome | isolation source: soil from bare, unvegetated metal-rich iron-sulfur acidic spring small-cell... | place: Canada: Paint Pots Mound, Kootenay National Park, BC | collected 2017-05-25
TGTCTGAGGGTATTGGTATCGGGCCAACTGAGCTTTCGGCTTTTGATCAAGCCCTAGTTAATGCCGGAATAGCTAATTTTAATTTGCTGTATCTAAGCTCTGTGCTGCCGCCGGGTAGTAAAGTAGAGGTGGTGAAAGAGCCTAAACTGCCAGAGGGTAATTGGGGCGATCGTCTTTATGTAGTTATGGCGCAGAAGCGGACCTCGCAACGTAATCAGCAGGTTTGGGCTGGGATCGGCTGGGTGCAGGATCCCAAAACTAAACAGGGTTTATTGGTTGAGCACGAGGGCCACAGTGAGGCTGAAGTTAGAGCTGACATCCAACATAGTCTGGTGGCTTTAAGTCGTAATCGTAATATGCAGTTCGGCATACCGCATATGCGTATTGCGGGCACAAAATGTACTGATTTGCCGGCCTGTGCGCTGGTAGTGGCTGTTTTTGAATCGTCTACCTGGCGTGGCCTAAGGTTGGGTAGTAAAAAACTAGCTGGCTTAAAATTAGTTCGCTCTTAAATAGGGGTTATAATAGGGCTTATGCCTAAAATTGCCGTTATTGAGGATGATCGGGCCATTTCTCAGATGTACCGTTTCAAGTTTGAGGCTGATGGTTATACAGTCGAGACGGCTGAAAATGGCAAGCTCGGCTTAGAACTGACGGAAAAAATGCGGCCGGATATTATTTTACTGGACCTGATGATGCCGGAAATGACTGGTGATGAAATGTTGGAACAGCTGCGAAAAACTGACTGGGGTAAAAAGATTAAAGTCATTATTTTAACGAATATGGGCGAGCAAGAAATTCCGCTGCAGTTGCGGCAGTTGGGTGTCAGTGGTGTAATACTAAAGGCTGACATGACTCCCCGTCAAGTAGCTGAAATAGTTAAGAACACATTAGTAGCTAAGGCTTAGCTAGTGGTTTTTTATCAGTTGATCGTCGGAAGAGCTTCAGGTATGCTTCTATAATAAGACGTACCAGTTAAGTGTAAGGGATGGATGGCATGAACCAGTTGGCAACTTGGGGCCTGATTGGCTTCGGTAATATTGGCCACGAGGTCTTAAGACAGTTAAAACAGCCGGGTGTGGCTAAACGGCTTAGGTTAGAGTCAGCGCCGCTATTTATAGTTGATTCTAGTGGTATCAAGCAGGCTGATGGGGTTACGCCAGCCGGCTACCAGCAGTTGTCTGATGTACCAGTCTTGCCTGACGTAACTTTTATCGCTATCCCCTCAAGTGACGATGGTAAGCTGGCTTATAACTACATCCGGCCACTGCTTGAACAAGGCAAGCTGGTGATTACAGCCGAAAAGGGGGCCTTGGCTAATCATTTCACCCAGCTACAAACTATGTCGGATAATTTTCACCGTCTTGGCGTTACCGCCACTGTTGGTGGCGGTACGCGTCTGATGCAGGTAGTCCGTGAATACTGTCAGGATATTGATAACATTACAGAGATACATCTGGCACTGAATGGCACTCTGGCGGCTATGATGGAATGGATAGCTCCTTTAAAAGGAACCGGGCTAGCGCCATCCAAGGCGGCCGAACAGGCTGTCGCCCAAAATTATGCTGAGCCGGGTAGTGATTCACCGGCCGCTATTATCCGGGCTGAAGCTGAGGGAGATATTCCTAAAAAGCTAGCTATTTTCTTTAATAGTATCGGCTTAGGCGATCAGCTACTTGATTGGCAGAAACTACGCTTTTCGCTAAGCCAGGTGGAAATTGAAAAGGCTATCAATCCGGCCGTCGCGCGGCGCTTTATTGTCTCACTTTACTCGCCGCCGTACCTTAAACACCATCCCGCTGGCGGTGAAGCTGACATTGTTGGTGGTTTCAGGCTTACTCATAACGGTTGGAAATTAGTTGGCGGTTTTCGCCGCGCTAGTGGCAATTCCTTATTTAGCCCACTGGCGGCCTTAGTTGGGCCTGGCAATGGTATTGTAATTGGGCTAGGGCCGCAGGCTAGTGACGGGGTCTACGCCGTTACCGGGCCAGGTGCCGGGGTTAATCCCACAGTTAATACTATGCTTGACGACTTTGTTAGGCTTAAGCGTTTCCAGGAAGTTTAAGCATGATAGTCATGAAATTCGGCGGTACTTCGCTTGGCAGTGGTGAGCGGATTAAAAATGTCGCTAAACTTATCGCCAAGCAGCAGACTGATCAGTCAATAGTAGTGGTGGCATCGGCTATGAGTCAAGTTACTAATATTTTGGTAGGACTGACTGAAGCAGTGATTCATAGTGCTTCACAGACTAAGCTGACTAAGGGGATTGAACGGCTACAAAAACTTCATCATCAAGCAGCTGTCGACTTAGGTTTAGAACCAGACGTTGAGGTGGGTCTACTTAAGCTGCTCGATAGCTTAATTGCTAAGCTAGACGATATCTTAACCAACATCGCTTCGCTTGAAGAACTGACTCCCCGGGCAAATGACTTGGTTATTTCTTTTGGCGAGAGGTTGGCGATTCATTTGATAGTAGCCGCCTTGCAACAAAATGGCCTGTCAGCCGTCGCTTTAGAAGCCAGTGAGCTTATTGTTACTGATAACCATTTTGGCCTAGCAACTCCCCTACTACCTGCATCAAGGCAGCGTATGCGACCAAAGCTACAGCGCTTAGTGGACAGTAATACTATCCCAGTTATTACTGGTTTTATGGGTGCTACACGGGGTGGAGTAGTAACCACTCTGGGACGTGGAGGTTCTGACTTTTCAGCGACAACTATCGGCTATTGCCTGGAGGCCCAGGAAGTCTGGATTTGGACAGATGTCGATGGTGTAATGACGGCTGACCCGCACTTGATTAGTGGTGCTCACACTGTTGACGAGCTATCTTATGATGAAGCTGCTGAGTTGTCTTATTTTGGCGCTAGGGTGTTGCACCCACGGACCATGGTGCCGGCTGCCCTAGGTAATACGCCAATCTGGATTAAAAATAGTCTGCGGCCACAGGTCAGGGGCACTAAAATAACCAAAGCTACTTACCTACACCCAGATGGTGCTAAAGCCATGAGCGTGCTGCGCCATCTGTCCTTGATTACAGTCCAGGGGAAAGGTATGCAGGGCGTGTTGGGGATGGCCGCTAGAGCCTTCACTACTCTAGCCGAGCATAAGGTCAATGTCTTCTTTATTTCTCAAGCCTCATCTGAGAATAATATCTCGCTAGTGGTCAGCAGTGCTGATGGTAGCCGGGCAGCTCAAGCACTTAGGTTAGTTTTTCGCTCAGAACTGAAAGTCAAAAATCTAGAGACTGTTCAGGAAGAACCACAACTAGCGATGATTGCTGTGGTTGGTGAAGGTATGCGTAGCCATACGGGGATTGCTGGCCGGGTTTTTTCAGCTGTTGGTCATGCCGGCATCAATATTATTGCCATTGCTCAGGGTTCATCTGAACGGACTATTTCTTTTGTTGTCAGTGAAGCTGATGCCACTCGGGCACTGCAAACCATTCATAATGAACTCCATCTTGAGAAGGATCAGCGTCAGAAAGGTCGCTCATGAAACGGTTTAGGGTTGGTATTGTCGGGGCCACTGGCATGGTCGGTCAGCAGTTTATCAGCCGGCTGGAAAATCATCCGTGGTTGACGCTCACTAGCTTATCGGCCTCGGCTCGCTCAGCCGGTAAGCCTTATAAAGATGCTGTGGCTGGACGCTGGAAGCTGGCAAAAGCTTGCCCAGATTATGTTAGTGAACTACCAGTTCACGATGGTGTTGCTGATATTAATAGTATCGCTAGGTCTGTTGATATAGTTTTTAGTGCTACCAACCTCAACAAAGATGCTACCCGTCAGTTAGAGGAAGCCTACGCAGACAAGGGTGTAGCGGTCATCTCTAACAACTCTGCTCACCGCTGGAGCGAGGACGTGCCGATGCTGATACCGGAAATTAATCATGGCCATAGTCGGCTTATTGATATTCAGCGCCGTCATCGGGGCTGGACTACTGGTCTAATAGCCGTCAAACCTAACTGTTCAATCCAATCATATGTAATTGTACTGTCGGCGCTTAAGGCCTTTGGGCCTCTGGTTGTTAACGTCACCAGCTTGCAAGCGGTTTCTGGAGCCGGGCGTAGCCTAAATGACTGGCCAGAAATGGTTGATAATGTTATACCGTTTATAGCTGGCGAGGAAACTAAATCCCAACAGGAACCGCTTAAAATCTGGGGTAAGCTAGGTGGTGATAAAATCGCCCTAGCTGAGAGTCCTAGTATCATAGCTAGTTGTTTTCGCGTGCCGATAAGTGATGGACCCCTGGCTGATGTCTGTGTAGGTTTTACTAAAAAACCTAGTCATGCCGAAGTGCTAGCAGCCATTGAAGCCTTTGCCGCTCCACTTAAAGCTCTGGGCTTGCCCTCAAGCCCCCAGCGTCTTATCCACTACACAGCTGAGCCTGACCGGCCGCAAACTAAGCTTGATCGTGATTGCGAACAAGGTATGAGTGTTAGCTTAGGGCGCATGCGTGAACTACCGATAGACAGTCCCTATGACTGGCGTTTTATTAGTCTGGCCCATAATACAGTTAGGGGTGCGGCTGGGGGAGCTATTTTAATAGCCGAGCTTTTGGTCAAGCAGGGATATATAAAACAGCGGGGTAATCTTTAGCTTATGAAAGTTGCACTTCTCGGTACTGGTAAAACCGGCAGTAAAGTCATAGAAGTCCTGGGCCAGGATGTGACTGGATTTGATCATAATAACCCGCCGACTTTGGCTACTTTAAAACAGCATGATGTGGCTATAGCTTTTCTGCCAGGGCCAGCTTTTTTACAATACATTGACCTACTAATAGATAGCGGCCTACCAGTAGTTAATGGTAGTACTGGCTTTGCTTGGCCAGAAGCTTTAGATAAACGCCTGAAGACTAAACACCTCTCTTGGATAACTGCCTCAAACTTTAGCCTGGGTATGAATCTGATTTACGGCATGATAAAGGTTCTAGCTAAGACGCCCAGACTTTTTGACGACTATGAATTTAAGATACATGAGATACACCATGTGCACAAAAAAGACCAACCTAGTGGCACTGCCCTGGCCTGGCAAAACTGGCTTGGGCAATCTGTGCCGATTAGCAGTGTCCGCGAGGGTGACAACCCTGGTTACCACCGGCTGACTTTGACTACTGACTACGAAGACATCAGTATTGAGCACCAGGCCAAGGATCGTAAGTTGTTCGCTGAGGGAGCTATTTGGGCCGCTAAGAAACTTTTAAGTGGTGACATACAGCCTGGTTTACATCAATTACAAGCTATAATGGACAAGGAGCTAGACTTATGAAAGACATCAATTCCTACCAGGTGTGGACAGCCATCATTACGCCGATGAATGAAGACGCCAGTATTGATTACCAAAGTTTTGAGCGAATACTAAAAGAGCAAGAAGCGGCTAACAATGGCTTAACCGTACTAGGCAGTACTGGGGAAGCGCTGAATCTTGACCCTGAAGAGCGGAAAAAGATCTTAGACTTTGTCATTGGTTTAAACCTCAGTGTACCGATCATGGTTGGCGTTGGTGGGATTAACATCGGTGAACAGCTAGAATGGGTTGGCTATCTTAATACTATGGATGTAGACGCCTACTTACTGGTGGTCCCACCTTATGCAAAGCCGGGAGTACATGGGCAATACCAGTGGTTCAAGAAGCTATTAGATGTTGCTGAAAAACCTTGTATGCTTTATAACGTACCTGGTCGAACTGCCAAAAAACTGGAAGTAAAAACTGTTGAGATGCTGGCAGATCACCCTAATTTTTGGGCCATTAAAGATGCCAGTGGCTCAGTAGAGGAATTTTCGGAGTATGCTACGGCTGCACCAGCCGCTAGGATGATGAGTGGCGAGGATGGGTTACTACCGGCGTTTTGTAAAGTTGGTTGTAAAGGAGTAGTGTCAGTTGTTAGTAACGTGTGGCCAATAGCGGACCATGAGTGGGCTAGTCAATGCGTTAGTGGAAGTCTCCAGAATGAGGCAGTGTGGACACAGGTCTGTAAGGCTATTTTTGTAGTCAGCAGCCCTATTCCAACCAAAGCCTTATTACACGACCTGGGCCGTATAAAAACACCCACCTTACGATTACCGCTTAGTATCGAAGACATGGTCGACCTTAGTATTGTTCGCGAAGCTAACACTGCTATTGAAGCCTGGTTAGATGATCAGCCGCAGTAGACTTAGTTAGTCTTGAGTTAGTCCTGGATAGTTAAGCGTTATAAAGTAATCGTTCAGTGTTTCTGGTCGGCGGATTTGCTGGATTGAGCCATCGGTCTTAACTAAAAGCTCAGCATGACGTAGTTTGCCATTGTAGTTAAAGCCCAAGGAGTAGCCATGAGCACCGGTGTCATGGATAACTAAAATGTCACCAATCTCTAGTTCTGGTAGCATACGATCGTTAGTACCGGTGAATATATCGTTATTCTCGCATAGGCTGCCTGTTACTCTCTGTGGTTTGAGTGGTTGATTGGCTTTGCCTGGTACGCTGATGTGATGATAGGCATCGTACATACCAGGTCGCATAAGATCAGCCATGGTGGCATCAACGCCGACAAAAGTATGATAGGTTTGTTTGATGCTTCGAACCTTAGTCACTAAGTAGCCATTTGGCGCTAGTACAAACCGACCGTTTTCAGTAACTACTTTAATTGGGTCAAGCTTATTACCGACAATGATTTTCTGGTAGGCACTAGTTAGACCTTGTTTTAAAGCAACCAGATTGAGCGGGTGATCAGCTGGATTGTAAGCTACGCCGAGACCGCCACCGAGGTTAATAAATTCCAGCCGGATACCGACTTCCTTATTTAGCTGCACAGCCATCTCAAACAATAGCTTGGCTGTCTGAACATGAACTTGCTCATTACATTGATTGGATACCAGCATGGTATGCAGCCCAAACCGTTTGGCGCCTTTTTGTTTGGCTAATTTATAGGCCTTGGGTAGCTGCTCGGTTGTTAGGCCGTATTTTGCGTCAGCCGGGTTACCAATAACATTGTCACTACTGGTCACAATATCTGGTCCTGGGTTATAGCGAAAACAAATTAATTCAGGAAGTTTTCCGCCTAATACTTCCTCTAGTACGTCAATTTGGCTTATGTCGTCTAAGTTGATAATTGCCCCTTGCTCAAAGGCTTGTTGGTATTCTTCAGCTGCAACGTTATTAGCCGTAAACATTACCTTCTCAGACATAAGTCCGACGGCTTTAGCTAGAATTAGTTCGGGGAGTGAGCTGGTGTCAGCTCCCATGCCTTCGGTTTTAAGAATGTCGATAACATATGGGTTCGGGTTGGCCTTCAGGGCAAAATAGTTCAGGTAACCATTGGACCAGTTGTAGGCTTCATTAAGGACTTTGGCTGTAGAGCGAATTCCCGCTTCGTCATAGAGGTGAAATGGTGTAGGGTATTTACTGATAATCTGCTCTAGCGTAGCTTGATTAAACGGTAGGGTTTTAGTCATAGCTGTAGATTCTCCTTAATCCGGTTGACAGCTTTTTTTATATTAGCTCGTTCACCGAAAGCGCTTAGCCGAAAATATCCCTCACCGCCGGCCCCAAAGCCAGAACCCGGCGTACCGACAACATGAGCCTGGTTCATGAGTTTATCAAAAAACTCCCAGGAATCCAGACCACCAGGTGTTTTAGCCCAGATATATGGCGCATTAACACCGCCATAGGTAGTAATACCTATTTCGTTTCAACCATTAAGTATAATTTGGGCATTTTCCATATAGTAATCAATTAATCGCTGGGCTTCTTTCAAGCCTTTGGGCGACAGCACAGCCAGACCACCAGGCTGTACTATATTAGACGCTCCATTAAACATAGTTGACTGACGACGGTTCCATAAACCCTGTATTTCACCTGGTTGGGTAGCCTCGACACATAATTTATGTGGCACAATCGTCCAACCTAGTCGTACCCCGGTAAAACCAGCTAGTTTGGAAAAGCTGTTAATCTCTATAGCACAAGTTTCGGCACCGGCAATCTCATAGATGGAGTGTGGCAGTTTATTGTCAGAGATAAAAGCCGCATAGGCGGCGTCAAAAATAATAACTGCATCGTGTTCATGAGCATAATCAACGAAGGTTTTCAGTTGATTATGAGTTGCTACTGCTCCGGTAGGGTTATTTGGGCTACAGAGGTATATGACGTCGACTTTTTGGTTTGGTACAGCTGGGAAAAAATCGTTTTCTTCTGTGCATTCCATGTAGACCAGCCCACGGTAGCGGCCATTGCTGTAGATTGAGGTTTTGCCGCCAATCACTGCGCTATCAACGTAGACGGGGTAAACTGGATCTTGAACAGCAATAACTGAGTTATCGGCAAAGATTGATTGTATATTGGCTGAGTCTGGTTTGGCGCCGTCACTGACAAAGATTTCGTCTGGATGAATAGCAACACCCCACTGTTTGTAGTAATTAGCTAGGGCCTGACGTAAGTCGGCATTACCCTGCTCGACGCCATAGCCGGTGTAGGTTTTAATATCAGCTAGTCGGTCAACGGCTTGATGCAATGCTTTTATAACTGTTGGGGGCAACGGGTTGGTGGTATCACCAATGCCTAGTTTTACCAGTTCAATACCTGGATTTTGTTGATGGAATTCTCGAGTCCGCCGAGCAATTTCAGGGAATAGATAGCCAGCCTGCAGTTTGCGGTAATTTTCATTGATTTTTGCCACTTCAAATAAACTCCTTGAAACTTAGCACCATTATAGGCCATCACCGACTGTGGACCAATCGCTGGTACAAGTGACATAATAGGCTGATGAAGATTGCTATTTTGGGATTTGATCTTGAGGGTAGGTCATCGTTTGATTACTTCACTGCTCAAGGCCATGAGCTGACTATCTGCGATCAAAATCCAGAAGTTAAGTTACCGCCTGGCGTAGCTTCGGTAGTGGGTGATAATTATTTAGATAACCTAAACCGGTTTGACCTAATTGTACGCACGGCTGGTTTACCACCTGAGAAAATCCTCAAGGCAAACCCGGGAGTAGCGCAGAAAATAACCACCCAGATAAATGAGTTCATGAAGATTTGTCCAACAAAAAACGTAATTGGCATTACTGGTACCAAAGGTAAGGGCACGACCAGCACACTAGTCAGCAAGATGCTGGAAGCGACTGGTAAGACAGTGCGCTTAGGTGGCAATATTGGTGTGCCGCCGCTAACCTTCTTGTCAGAGCTTAAAGACGATTCGTGGGTAGTGTTGGAACTATCAAGCTTTCAGTTGATCGACCTTAAACACTCGCCGCATATCGCTGTTTGTTTAATGGTTGTACCGGAGCATCTTGATTGGCATAAAAATATTAATGAATACACTACGGCCAAGTCTCAATTATTTGTCCACCAAGAGTCTAGTGATATAGCCATTTATTTTGCTGATAATGAGTTGTCAAAATTGGTTGCTAGTAGTAGTCATGGGCAAAAGATAGCTTATTTCAAGCCGCCTGGGGCCTACGTTGACGATGGGTATATTGTTATTGATGATCAGACTATTTGTCCGGTTTCTGAACTTAAGCTGCTAGGTGAACACAATTGGCAAAATGTCTGTGCGGCCGTGACCGCCGTCTGGCAGGTTACTAAAAATAAACAGGTGATCCGAGATGTTTTAACTAGCTTTAGTGGGCTTGAACATCGTCTGGAATTAGTTCGTGAACTAGATGGCATTAGATACTACAATGATAGTTTTGCGTCAACACCAGATGCCACAATTGCCGCTCTCAATACTATAGCTGGCCAGAAAGTACTGATTGTTGGTGGCTTCGACCGCGACTTACCTATCAAGCACTTAGTCCAGGCTATAGTTGACCATAGCCAGGATATCCGAAAGTTAATCATAATTGGTGCTAGTGCAAGACGCCTTGCGCACGAGCTTAAAGAAGTTGGCTTTAGCAATTATTCCGTACTTAACGACCAAAATATGTCGGCGATCATCAAAATTGCTCGCGATCAGGCACTAATTGGTGATGCTCTTATATTATCGCCTGGCTTTGCTAGCTTTGATATGTTTAAGAACTTTGAAGACCGAGGTCAGCAATTTAAACAGGCGGTCAGCAAACTATGAGCAAATATCAGAAATTTATTTTCAAACGCTATCAATTTGCCAAGGACACTGGTCAGTTAAAACTTTTCTATGGCTACGATGATGCCCTAGAGTTCTGCGAAATTTACCATTTTGATTTTCCGCTTGACGCATATAATGAGGCCGCGCTTGATCGAGCCGTGCAACTACTGTTCTTCATGGCCGGGGTTTCTTACTATAAAATGTACCTGGCTCCGGAAATTGTGGTGCAGGCTGGGCAGATTGATCAGCAGTTATCTAATTTTTTAAGCAAGACTTACCAGCGAGGACTTGGTGAGTTCTTCTACGTTAACCAGCTTGATCCTAACACGCCAATTATTTTTCCCGTTAACTCCGATAACTTGCTACCAGTAAGTGTTAATAATGAGGCCGGGCAGCTCATAGGACTTGGTGGGGGCAAAGATTCACTGGTCTCGGTTGAATTACTGCGCGACTTATCACATGTAGCTACGTGGAGTTTAAACCACCGTTCACAACTCGAACCGCTGGTGGCTCGAGTTGGTTTGGCGCACTTTTGGGTTGACCGCGAATGGGATCAGCAAATACTAGAACTTAATCAACAAGATGCCTTGAACGGTCATATACCAATATCGGCTATCTTGGCTTGTGTTGGTACCATCATAGCTATTCTTAGCAGTTACAGTGACGTTGTGGTATCAAACGAAAGCTCGGCCAGTGAGCCAACCTTAAAGTATCAGGATGCGCTTATTAATCACCAGTACTCCAAGTCTTTAGAATATGAACGTGATTTTCAGGCTGACGTACGTCACTGTTTCGATGATCAGGTGCATTACTATTCACTGCTGCGGCCTTTTAGTGAGCTACGGATTGCCGAAATTTTTGCCAGCAATGGTTTTACTAAGTACCAGGATGTATTTAGCTCTTGCAATCGGGCGTTCACTCACGATCAGCATCACATGTTTTGGTG
>JABXNS010000293.1_pt1 | contig 10967 bp, 9 predicted proteins | sample 7301101 | NCBI WGS metagenome assembly JABXNS01 (sample SAMN14449646, study PRJNA615230) | soil metagenome | isolation source: soil from bare, unvegetated metal-rich iron-sulfur acidic spring small-cell... | place: Canada: Paint Pots Mound, Kootenay National Park, BC | collected 2017-05-25
AGTGGTGTATAAGAGACAGGGCGAGCACTGCGATGCCGCCCGCTACTAGAAGCCCGAGCACGATCGCGATACGCTTGACCAGCGGAGCGCGAGGACGCGCTGTCGCTGCGAAACGCTCGTCGGGAGGCTGATGTTAACCCATGATGGATCCGGCCGTGAAAGTCGAACGCGGTACTACGCTCGAGCGTGACATTCACGAACTCTCCGGGCGCGGCATCCCCGGTGAAATGAATCGCGCCGTCCACTCCGGGCGCTTCGCCCATCGACCGCCCGGTCCAGCCTCGCTGCGTGCGTTTTTCCACGAGCACGCGAACGGTGCTTCCGATTCGCCGTGAACGCCCGGCTTGCGAAGCCGCTCGCTGCGCTTCGCGCAAACGCACGAGCCTCCGGCGCTGTTCGCGCGCCGGCACCGGGTTGGGAAGTGTCGCGCTTGGCGTCTCTTGCTCGCGGCTGTATTGAAAGAAGCCCACGCGATCGAGCTCGGCGCGCGCGATCCACTCTTCCATATACTGGACGTGTTCTTCACGTTCGCCCGGAAATCCGACGATAAACGTGGATCGCATGGTGAGACCGGGAATGCGATTGCGAAAATTCTGCAAGATCTCGAGGTAGCGTTCGCCATTGCCCGGGCGCAGCATCGCGCGCAGAATATCGGGATGGGCGTGCTGCAGCGGCATGTCGATGTACTTGCAGACTTTCGGAAGTTCCGCCATGGCGGTAACCAATTCGCGATCGATGGTGGCCGGATAGAGATAGAGCAGCCGGATCCACTCGATGCCATCGATCTCGTGCAGGCCGCGCAGCAATCGCGCAAGGCCGCCGCGGCGCCACCCACGGTCCTGACCCCACATCGACGTGTCCTGAGCGATGAGCACCAATTCGCGCGTCCCCGCTTGCGCGAGCGCCCCGGCTTCCTTTAGTAGAGCTTCTTCGCTTCGGCTGCGAAAACGGCCGCGCAGCTGCGGGATGATGCAAAACGTGCACGGGTGATCGCAGCCTTCGGCGATCTTCAGGTAAGCGGTGGCGCGCGGTGTCGTAATCAGCCGCGGTAAGAAATCGTGCTCCGGCTCGGGCTCGAAGCCAAGCCGCGCGGGCCGCGCTCCGGCAGCAACCTCATCGAGCATTTCCGCGATGCCTGCGTAGGCGCCGGTTCCGATCACGCCGTCGATCTCCGGCACGAGCGCCTGGAGCTGCTCCCCATACCTTTGCGCCAAACAGCCCGCGACGATCAACTGCTGATCGGCCCGCTTTCGCTGAGCTTGTTCCATGATTGCGTCGGTGGACTCGGCCTTGGCCGGATCGATGAACGCACACGTGTTAACGACGACCGCGTCGGCGGCCTCCGAATCGGCGCACAGTTCCCAGCCCGCCGCGCCTAATTTGGCGATCATCACTTCCGTGTCGACGAGGTTTTTCGCGCAGCCCAAGCTGACGAAAGAAACCCGCTTAGGCACTAGCGATAATTCACGAATTGCAGCGGCAGCTCGTAATTGAGCGCGCGCAAGCGCGCGATGACTTTCTGCAAATCGTCCCTATTCTTGCCGGAAACGCGAATCTGATCGTCCTGATACTGGGCGTTCACTTTCAGTTTCAGGTCTTTGACGGCGTCCATCAGCGGTTTGATTTTGTCTTTGGGTATGCCGGATTTGAGCGTCATCGTGCGCCGAACCGTATCGCCCGCCGCCGGCTCGATCGCGCCCAGCTCGAAGCTCTTGAGATCGAGGCCCCGCCGCACGGCCTTCGATTGAAGGATGTCGACGACGTTCTTCATCTTTAGCTCGTCGTCGGACGTGATCGTAATGAGCTTCTTGCCGTCGTATTCGATCTTGGTCTTACTGTTCTTGAAATCAAAACGGCCGGCGATCTCTTTGCGCGCTTGATTCAGCGCGTTGTCGAGTTCCTGTTGATCGACCCTGGAGACGATGTCGAATGATGCATCGGTTGGCATAGATTATAATGTAAAACTTTTTTCAACTACGTCGCCGTCGCCGCCGAGCTTGCCCACAGGCTTGCCGTCAACGGTGAGCGCGACGCCGGCCGCATTGCCGGCGCGAACTACCGCGGTCTTGCCGTGAAATATTTTGCTCGTGCCGCGCGAAAACGTACCCTCCATACTAACACTTCCGTCAATGGTGACCCTGAGCCACGACGCCGACGTTATGTGCACCGCAAGGGTTCGCGTCAGCAAGGGCGCAGGACGGGGTAATGGATGCGCGGTTGCGCCGGCCATCGTTGCAGCCGGCGCCGGGCTCGCACTCTGCTGTATGGTCGTGACCGCAGCCCGGGGCGGCGAGACGTAAACGTAGATCACGAAGCCGATGAGCGCGATCGCTATGATGCCCGCGATCCAAAGGAGCGGGGCCAGGCTACGCTGCCCGGCTGAGGTCGGGGTGGCCACCGGCAACCGCGATGAAACTGCCGACGTCCCGCTCGCGGTGTTGAACTCGGCCACCGCCTCCTCGGGATCCAGCCCCAAGAAACGGGCATAGGTTCTCAAGAAACCGCGAATATAGACCGCCGCGCCGATCGCCTTCCAGTTGTCTTCCTCGATGGCTGCAAGGTAGACCGAGCGAATGCGCAGCTGTTCGCCGACCTCGGAAAGCGTGAGGCCGCGTTCTTCGCGCGCAGCTCGAAAGCGTTCGCCCAGCCCCATAGAGCTTCTGTTAGCGTCCCTATCCTGTTATCCTGTGTCTTTAGATGATGGAAAAAACGCGCGTAATCGCCGCAATGAGCGGCGGAGTTGATTCGGCGGCGGCGGCCGGCCTGCTGGTGGAAGCGGGTTACGGCGTCATCGGCGTGACGATGAAGATGTATTCGCAAACGCGCGCGCCGCGCGCCCGCAGTTGCTGCGGAATCGACGATTTTGACGACGCCCGGCGGAGCGCGGCGGCGCTCGGCATTCCGCACTACGTGCTGGATTTCGAGGAGACGTTTCGGCGAAGCGTGATCGACCGGTTTGCGGGCGAGTACGCCGCCGGCCGCACGCCCAACCCGTGCGTCTCTTGTAACAATTTCGTGAAGCTCGGCACGCTGCGAAAGTACGCCGACTCGCTCGGCGCGCAGTATGTCGCCACCGGCCATTACGCGCGCATCGAGCGCCGCACCGACGGTCCGCATCTCTTCCGCGGAACGCACGCGAAAGATCAAGCCTACGCATTAGCGCAGCTCACTGCGGAGCAGCTCTCGCGTTTATTGCTTCCGCTCGGCGAGCTCGACAAGCAAACAACGCGCGACCATGCGCGCCGGCTCGGCCTGCCCGTGCACGACAAAGTCGAGTCGCAAGACATCTGCTTTGTGGAAGGCGCCGACTACCGTGACATTGTTAAAGAACTGCGCCCCGAATCAGCGCGTGAAGGCGACGTCGTAACAATCGCCGGCGAGATCGTCGGACGACACGCCGGTATATCGGGTTACACGATCGGCCAGCGTCAGGGTCTACCTGCAAGCGGTGACGGCGCGCGTTACGTTACGCGGATCGATGCAACGACGAATACCATCGTAATCGGCCGGGAGGACGAACTCGCTGTTACCGGTTTAAGCGCGAATGAGCTCAACCTGATTCGGCCGGAGCGATTCACAGGGAGCGGCATACGGTTGCTCGCGATGACGCGCTACCGCGCGAATCTGGAGCCGGCTTTGGCTACGGTGGACGGCGAGACTTTGCATTTGCAATTCGAATCGCCGCAAAAAGCCGTTTCTCCCGGCCAGCTCGTCGCGCTATTCGACTTGAACGGCGAAGAGGTACTTGGCGCCGCCACGATCGAGCGCACGTTCTGACCACGCGACGCCTTTTTGTGTGCGGCCGGTGACCCTGGATTGAGTGCGGGGAATCTCGTCGCGCGGACAGAGGCTGCGCAACGATCGCTCCGCCGCCGGATCGACGGCGCCGGCCATGTGGATGTATGAAAGCATGTACGAAACGCCGCCGGCTTGCGTTACCGCGAGATCGTAGGCCATCGTAAAGCCCATGAGTCCGCCAAGCTGAACGTTGACGAGCGTCCCCGGAAAGCCGCAAAAACTGTACGGTTGCGTCGCGACGCGGTATTGCACCTGGCCACGAGTGACATCGCGCGGCGGGAAGTCGTGCGCTATTGTCGCGGGCGATGCGACGGCCCGTCCCTGAGTCAGCGTCAGCATCTGCATCGGCTCGGCTCCAGTCCACATCCCCACCATCTTGAATTGATCCGCAGTGAATGGAAGCGGAACCTGCCAGACGCTCAGCATTCCGCTCATCAATGAATCGCCCGAAATGCTGCTCCAACCGCTCGGTGGTGTGAAAAGTAGGGTGTTAGCCGCCGATACTGGAGCAGCGCAAATGAGGCTCAGCGCGACCACGGCCATCACACCTTGAACCGCCGACCATTTCATATCGTTATCCTATCCCGCGGTAGCTAGCGCTACGTCGTCGCGTAAATTCCAATACGTGTCGCGAATGACCGGTTTGAAGCCGGCCTTGATGATGATCTCTTCGATATCTTTCCGTGTGGCCGCGTTGGTTGAACCGGCGTCGTGAACGACCTGCTCTTCCAGAATCGTGCCGCCCATGTCGTCGCAGCCGTAATAAAGCGCGACTTGGCCGATTTTCAATCCCGGCGTAAGCCACGAAGCCTGCAGGTGCGGAACGTTGTCCAAATAGAGCCGCGAAACCGCGAGCACGCGCAGATACTCTAGGCCGCTCGCTTCTTTTCCGCGCAGCGGCGTCTTCCACGGAACGTAATACCAAGGAATGAAAGCGGTGAAGCCGCCCGTTTCGTCCTGCAGGCTGCGGATGACGTCGAGGTGCTCGACGCGCTCCTCGTCGGTTTCGATCGAGCCGAACATCATCGTCGCCGTTGTCGGCATCCCCAGCTGTTGCGCTTCGCGCATCACGCCGATCCACTCGTGCGGCTTTACTTTGCGCGCGCTGATGCGTTTGCGCACGCGTTCGACCAAAATCTCCGCGCCGGCGCCGGGCAGCGATTTCATGCCGGCGTCTTTCAAACGAACCAAGATCTCGCGCACCGGCAGCTGCTCGACCGTCGAGAGGCCGACGATCTCCGAGACCGAGAGCGAGTGCAGATCGACTTCGGGATATTCGCGCCGCACCCGCGCAAAGAGCTCTTCAAACCACGGCAGACGTAATTCCGGATTGACCCCGCCCTGAATCATGATCTGCGTGGCGCCTTGGTCGGCCGCGAACTTGACGCGCGAGAGCACCTCGTCGTGCGACATCGTATAGCCTTCGCCGTGCTTCTCGGGCCGGAAAAACGCGCAGAACGTGCAGTGCACGTTGCAGACGTTCGTGTAATTGATGGTCGTGTCGATCACGTAGGTGACCACGTCGTCGGGATAGAGCTGCCTGCGGCGCGCGTGCGCCGCCGCGCCGAGCTCGTGAATGTCGGCCTCGCGATAGAGCCGCACGCCTTCATCAAATGAAAGGCGGCCGCCCGAAGCGGCGCGTTCGAGCAAGCTAGCTAGAGACACCGATGGCCTCCGGTACGACGGGCGGCAACGTTTCGATCGCGCCGATCGCCTGCAATTCGCGGCAGTATGCCGCCAGCCCGCGCTGCGCAGCGGAATGAAATGTGAAGTTCAACTTCGCGTAATAGTTTTCATAAAAGCCGGGCGGCCGCGCGATAATAGCTTGCGCGCGCGCGATCACGGCATCCATGTTGCCGCGCGCCCAGGTATATGCGTCGGTAAGAGCGTGCATGCAGGCGCGCACGCCCTCGGCATTGCGTTCATATACTTCGCGGCGCGCCACCCACACGGCGAACACGGTTTGTTCGCCCGTCCAATCGTGCCAAAGCGTTCCCATGTCGTAGACGCGTTCGACCGGCAGCGACAGCTGCGCATCGATGGCCGCGTCGCCGATCAGCAGCGCCGCATGACCTTCGTTGGCGGCCACGGCCGCATCGTCGCGCTCGATAAAGCAAGCGTGCACGCCGTAGCGGCGCTCGAGCAGAACGCGCAGCAGATTTCGTCCGGTCGCCGATTCGGAACTGATGGCGATCTCTACGCCGCCCAAGAGTGCGGGCGGAACGCTCGAGACTAAAACGACCGAGATCACTTCTTCACGCGCGCCGATGCACACGTCGGGCAGCAACACGTAACGCTCGAAATCCTTGGCGTAGGCGAATGCGCTGATTGGACCGACATCGAGCCGGCCGTCGAGCATCATGCGATTCAACCTCGAGGGAACGTCGGCGTGCAGCGCGCCGGGATAGGCGAGCACGCCTACATCGAAAGCCGCGTAAACCGGCAAGTCATTGGTGTACTTGATGCGCCCGCAGTTAAGCATTGTCAAACGATCCGGGGGCCCCGACCGCTTCGCGGGCTGGGGGCGCGTAGTCCGAAGGACGGAGCGCCTGTTCAACTTCGGGGGTTCCCATAATTGGGGGAACCCAATTATGGGGAAACACTTCGTAGGTGCTGTTGCGGCGCACCGGCACGTAACCGGCTTCTTCAATCAAGCGGCGGAACTCCCGATCGTCGACGTATTGGCCCGATTGCGTGCCCGCGCTGTGATAGATCATCTCTTCATCGGTGCTGCCGTGCGTGCCGTCCATGTCATCGGCGCCGAACTGCAGCGCGACTTGACAGATCTTCAAACCCTGTATCATCCAATAGGCTTTGATGTGATCGAAGTTCTCGAGCATCAGTCGCGAAACGGCAAACATCCGCAAATCGTCCAAACCCGTGGTCCAGCCGCAGTCGTTGAGTTCGTTGCCGTCGGGATGAAATGCCAGCGGAATGAAGGCGTTGTAGCCGGGCGAACGCCGCTGCGATTCGCGCAGCCGGATCAAATGATCGACGCGATCCTCGAGCGATTCGATCTGTCCGTACAGCATCGTCGCGTTGGAGGCGATGCCCTGACGGTGCAGCTCCTCATGAATCTCCAGCCAATTGTCGGTCCCGACTTTGTTCGGGCAAATTTTGCTGCGCGTTTCGGCCGCAAAAATCTCGGCGCCGCCGCCGTTGACGTTATCGAGGCCGGCCGATTTCAGCGTCGCGATGAGTTCCGGATACTTCATACGGTGGCGCTTGGCCATGTAATCGAGTTCCGCCGCCGTAAACAGCGAAAGCTGTACATGCGGCGCGCGTTCCTTGAAGCGCCGCATGAGCGGCAGCCAATAATCCAGCGAAAGCTGGCGCGGATCGTGGCCGCCTACGATGTGGATCTGGTTGAAATTGGTGCCCGTTTCAAACGCTTTGGCCAGCACTTGGTCGGCGGCCATGCGCACGACCCGATCAGCTTCTTTGAATTCGTCCACCGCGAACGAACAAAATTTGCAGCCGGCGTAACAGATATTTGTCGAATTGACATACCGGTTGAGAACGTAATACACGTTCTTGCCGCTCTTGCGCTCTTTTTGCGCGCGGGCTAAGCGGCCGAGCGAGTGGAGATCGCGTGTTGCGAAGAGCGCCAGCCCGTCTTCAAGTGAAAGCGGTATGCCTTCTTCAATCTTGCATTCGATGGGTTTAAGAGCCGGGTCGAGTACGTGCGCCGCCATCAGCCGATGCTTCGGAATCGGCGGCGTCCCCCCTGGCAAGGCCAGTCCATTCCAGCGCCGCCGCCCCCAGCAAAATGATCGCCAGCGCGAGCATTACTCCGCCGATAACGTCGGTGATGTTGTGCGCCGCCAGCTCGATTCGCGACCACATGATGGCAAGCGTAAGTAAGGTCAGCACCGCAAACAACGTGTAGCGAAGCCCGGGCGCGAGCAGCCGCGAACGCAGTGCCAGCAAACCGCAGAGGAAATAAAATCCGGTGGAGATCGCGGCATGCGAGCTGGGATACGAAAACGAGGTCTCGTGGCGAATCAGCCAATCCGTACGCCGCGGACGCGCGAAGAATTGCTGAAAGCCGGCAGCCGCGCCCCAGCAGACAAGGCCGATCGCGACCGAAAATAACGCGGGCACGCGCCATTCCGGCCGAAAAATCGCCAGCACGATCAGCCCGACGTAAAGCGGAGCCAGCACATAGGCCCAGCCCATCTCCGTGAACCTCCACGCAATGGCCGTGCCGCGCCCGCGCAGAGCCAGAGCTAACGCTGCCAGCGCAGGCGGCTCGGGATGCGTCGTCACGTAATGTCCTAGCCAAAAAAACGCGGCAAGCAAAACGAATGCGGCGACGACGCAGGGGATCGGCCGTCTACTCAAGATTCGGCGGCGAAGAGATCTTGCTGTCCTCGGTCATGCCCGAAACGATCGGATATGCGCTCCAGATCGTCCAACCCGAAGTGAATGCGGCGCGGTTTGGTGCCTTCGTGCGGGCCGACGACTTTGAGGTCCTCGAGTTGTCGCATAATGCGAACGGCGCGCGGATGTCCAATCGAGAACTGGGATTGCAGCGCTGCCGTCGATGCATAGTTGCTTTCGATGATGAATTTGGCGGCTTCTAAGCACAGCGGGTCGACGTCTTTCTTCTCTTCGTCCGAAATTGGCTGTATATCGACGTCGAGTAAATTCTCCGGGCGCGACTGTTTGGTCCAGAAGTGAATCAAACGCTGCAGCTCGCCGCCGGAAATGAATGCGCCCTGCGCGCGAATCGGCTTCGGCGAGTCGATGGGTAGGTACAGCATGTCGCCGCGTCCGAGCAGCCGTTCCGCGCCGACCATGTCCAAAATCGTGCGCGAGTCGACCTGCGACGTGACCGCGAACGCGATGCGCGACGGAATGTTGGCTTTAATGAGGCCCGTGATAACGTCGACCGACGGGCGCTGCGTCGCAACGATGAGATGAATGCCGGTCGCGCGCGCCAGCTGCGCCAATCGCATAATCGTCGTTTCGACTCGAGCCGGTGCGATGAGCATGAGGTCGGCAAGTTCGTCGATTACGATGACGACGTAGGGTAACACTTCGTCAGGATATTTAGCGTTGTATTCTTCGATCTTGCGCACGCCGGCTTTAGCGAACCGTTCGTAACGTGCTTCCATTTCTTTGGTCATCTCGAAGAGCGCTCCGGCGGCCATGCGCGGGTCGGTGATGACCTCTTTAATGAGATGCGGAATGCCGTTGTACATCACCAACTCGACGCGCTTCGGATCGATCATCAAGATCTGCACTTGATCCGGCGTCGCGCTCACCAGCAGCGACGCGATGACCGAATTCAAACATACCGATTTACCGGAACCGGTGGCGCCCGCAATCAGCATGTGCGGCATTCTCGAAAGATCTCCGAAAACAGCGCGACCCGGAACGTCTTTGCCGAGCGCCATCCATAGCGGCGGAACTTGTCCGCGCTGCGGCAGCGCCTCGAGAATCTCGCGAATCGAAACAATCGAAACGGTCTTGTTCGGAACCTCGATGCCAACGGCTGATTTGCCGGGAATCGGCGCTTCGATGCGGACGCTGGTCGCCGCCAACGCGAGCGCGAGATCGTCCGCCAAGTTTGCGATCTTCGAAATTTTTACGCCGCGATCGGGTTTGAGTTCGTAGCGCGTTACCGAAGGACCGCGCTCGATGTGCACGACTTTTGCGCCGACGCCAAATGAAGCGAGTGTATCTTCCAGCACATGGGATCGCGCCGACTCGTCGACGATCTGCGCTTGGGGTGGATCGAACAGCGAGAGATCTGGCAGTTTGTAGTTGCGAGGACCAGCTAAAGCGGGGGCTTCGTACTTACCCTCAACGTCGTCATCTTCATCTTGAGCCTGCCCTGAGCTTGTCGAAGGGTCCTCATCCTCGTCTTCATCCGGATCGTCATCGTCGAGCTCTTCATCGTCTTCATCATCTTCTTGAGCCTGTCCTGAGCCTGTCGAAGGGTCGGGATCTTCGTCGGCTTCCTCTTCCTCTTCGTCCCCGGCGGCATCATCTTCTAGGATTTCTTCGTCTTCATAATCCACGACCATGGGCGCCTGCTGTAAAAGCAGCGGTTCGACCGCAACGATCGACGCCGCAACTTCGACGGTGCGCTGGTTCTTTCGATCGTTCGGATCGACCGCGGGCAGAGCAAAAGCGTCGCGCAGCGTTTCGTGTCCTTCGGGCAACGCCAGGCGCACTTTCGGCACGCGCAGCTTGGAGAATACGAGCACGACCCAGCCGATGATTTTTTTGACCGAGACGTCGCTAATCCAAACCGCCAGCAGAATAGCGATCAACCCGATAACGATGCGCGCGCCGGTCAGTCCAAGCAGCGCATAGACTCCGCGCCACATCTGCCAGCCGACAAAACCGCCACGCTTGGCGAGCGAGGCATCGATCAGTACGAAATAGCCGAGGGCGGCGATTCCGAAAGTCGCTATAATGCGCGGAAGGTTTATCTCGAGGAAAATGATCGCGCCGAAGAGCGCGATGAGAACGGGGAAAAGACCCGCAGCTGATCCAAAGAGCCAATGGAGCGCCCGCGCAGTCGCGGCGCCGGCACTCCCCGCATGCACGGGCGCCAACGTAAGCGCGACCGCCAGCAGAACGGCGATGCCAATCGCCGCCATGCCGGCGATCTCGAAATTTAGTCGCGATTTCGCCGCCCGGCGGCGTACGCGTGCCATGGACCGCTTACTTCTTCATTCTAATAGGAGTTCATTTGAGCCTAAAGACCATCGCCGTTCTCGAAGGCGACCAGACCGGACAAGAGCTGCTCGGAGAAGCGTTGCGCGTTCTCGATAAGTCGGTCATCGACGTCGAGCTGGGATTCGAGCGTTTCGATCTCTCGCTCGAAAACCGGCGGGCAACGCACAACGCGATCGTGCAAGAAGCGGCCGAGGCTATGAAACGGACGCGTTACGGATTGAAAGCCGCGACTATCACCCCGGCGGAAAAGGACGACGTCGGTTCCCCCAACGCTATTCTACGTAAAGCGGTCGGCGGCAAAGTTATCGTGCGCACCGGGCGGCGTTTGCCGCGCATCCGTCCGGTCGGCGGAGTCCACGCGCCGATCTCGGTGGTGCGTATGGCTGTCGGCGATGCGTATGACGCCAAAGAGTGGCGCGAAGGCGAAGGCGCGAGCGAAGTGGCCTACCGGACGGAGTCGATCGACCGCAGCG
>JABXNS010000294.1_pt1 | contig 10897 bp, 8 predicted proteins | sample 7301101 | NCBI WGS metagenome assembly JABXNS01 (sample SAMN14449646, study PRJNA615230) | soil metagenome | isolation source: soil from bare, unvegetated metal-rich iron-sulfur acidic spring small-cell... | place: Canada: Paint Pots Mound, Kootenay National Park, BC | collected 2017-05-25
ACGGACCCGCCCGCCGCTGAGCGAATGGTTTCGGAGCTGAGCGACTTCCTGAGGCTCGTACTGTCAACGTCCAGCGAGCAGGAGGTGCCTCTGGAGCGCGAGCTCGGGCTTCTCGATCGGTACGTCGCGATCCAGCGAGTACGATTCCAGGACCGCCTGACTGTCAGCTGCGATATCGACGACGGTGTGCGCGGGGCGCTGGTCCCGAGCCTGCTGCTACAGCCTTTGGTAGAGAATGCAATTCGTCACGGTATCGGTCCACGCGCCGGCGCGGGCTACGTTCAGGTCAGCGCGCGGCGCGTGGGCGATAAGCTCTCGATCACCATTCTGGACGATGGCGTCGGCGTGCGTGCGCGGAGATCACGCGAGCGCTCGCGCGGAACGGGTCTGGGACTGACGAACACGACTACCCGGCTAATCCACCTTTACGGCCAGAGTCATGAGTTCGCGAGTGGCCCGCGCGAAGAGGGCGGTTACCAAGTCCAGATCACCATCCCGTTCAGGATCGGTCGTCTTTCAAACGCGCGCGACGGCGTTCAGCTGGACGATAACCTCGCCACCATGGCGCAGTCATGAACGAGCAACCTCTCCGTGTCCTGGTGGTTGACGATGAAGCCCTCGCGCGCCAGCGGCTATGCTCGCTACTCGCCCACGCTCCCGAGATAGAAATCGTAGGCGAGTGTCAGAATGGACTGGAGGCAGTGGCGGCCATACGCGCGCAGCAGCCTGACCTCGTGTTCCTCGACGTGCAGATGCCCGAGCTCGATGGTTTTGATGTGATCACCGAGGTGGGTACCGATAAGATGCCTCCCGTGATTTTCGTTACGGCATTCGACGACTACGCGGTTTCCGCGTTCGAGTTCGGCGCGTTCGATTACCTGCTCAAGCCGGTCGATCATGTACGGTTTCATCAGACGCTCGAGCGCGCGAAAAAGAGACTCAAGGAATCCCCCCAACCAAGCGTGGCTTCCCAGCTCGGCGCGCTCCTCAAGTACGTCGGACAACTCGAAGGGCCTAAGAACAGGATCGGCGTGAAGGTGAATGGAACAATTCTCTTTTTGGATCCCGACGAGATCTACTGGATTCAGGCGCGCGACGACCTAGCCAGAATCCATCTCGCTGAGGTCGCCTACGATGTGCGGGAGCCCCTGAGCAAACTCGAGGCGCGCCTGCCTCAAAACCGGTTCCTGCGCGTCCACCGTTCGACGATCGTCAACACGGCGCAAGTCCGCGAGGCTCAGCCTTTCGATCAAGGCGATCAGCTGCTAATCCTGCGGAACGGCAAACGTATCACGACTGGGCGAAGCTATCGGAAGGCGGTTCAAGCATTTCTAAAGCGCGCCACCTGACGCTCGGGGTGGTACCGGAAGGTGCGAAATCTCGCTAGTGCTTTGCCGCTCTTAAGGCGCGGATGGTGGCGCCGAGCTGCTCGATCTCCCTTCCGTAATCGGCCCAGTTTCCCGCCCGCTGCGCCGCGATCGCGCGGTCGTAGTGCGTCTGGGCTTCTCGAAGTAGCTCGGGGGCTGGACCTTGGGGTCTGGCGCCGCCAGGCGGAGTAGTGGCTGCTCCGCCGCCCACGACCGAAGGCTCATTTCCCAGCGTGCTGAGCGAGTCTTGTACGCTCGTCCTCGTCTGCCCTGCGCCACCGGAGCCGAACAGAGCGTCGAGGCCCTCCTCGAGCGTCTCTCCCATGACGACTCGATTCTCGTGAGCGACGACCATACGTTTGAGTTCGGGAATGTTGCCCCCCTCCGCGCGTAGGTAGATCGGCTGCACGTAGATGAGTGACTCCTCGATCGGAATCACTAGGAGCTCGCCCCTTATTACCTGCGAGCCTTTCTGATCCCAGAGCGTCAGCTGCCTCGAGATGTCGGTGTCCTGGTTGATCCGATTCGCGATCTGCTTGGGGCCGTAGACGAGGCTCTGTTTGGGGAACCGGTACACCGACAGCTTGCCGTAATTCTCGCCGTCCATTCGGGCGACCATCCAAGCGGCAAGATTGTCTTTGCCGCGCGGCGTGAAGGGCGTCATGAAGATGAACTCGGGATCTTTTTCTCCGGGCAGGCGCATGATGATGTGACGCATGAACGGATTCTCGTTGGTCGCCTTGCCGACGCCGCTCGGTATCTGCCATTGATCTTCGCGATGGTAGAACGCTTCGGGCTCCAGCATGTGATAAGTGGCGTGCAACGCGGTCTGAATCCGGAACAGATCGCCGGGGTAACGGACGTGCCTACGGATGTCGGCCGGCATGGCGGTGATCGGCTTGAAGATTCCTCCGAAGATTCTCGCGTACGTCTTGATGACCGGGTCGTTGGGATCCGCAATGTAAGCATCAACCGAGCCGTCGTATGCGTCGATCACCACCTTCACACTGTTCCGCATGTAGCTCGTTCCGTCAGGCGTTGGTTGCGCGTATGGGTACGCGTCGCTCAGCGTGTACGCATCAATGATCCATTTCAGTTGACCGGCATCAGTGATCATGAGGTAGGGATCGTTGTCGAAGTCGAGGAACGGCATCGCGGTAGTCGCGCGATCCACGATGTTGCGCCGGTAGAGGACCTTCGCGTTTCCCTTGATGTCGTCGGAGAGCAGGATCTTCAGCGAACCGAACTGGAACGCGTAGAGGATGCGCCGCAGGAGCGAACCGATTGGGACGCCACCCTTGCCCTTATAGGCCGTGTAGATGTTGGTGTCCCCCGCCGGGTAGTCGAACTCCTGTTGTCCCGTGCCCACGAACACGTACTCGTTGGTCAGCTCGCCGTAGTAGATCTGCGGCCGAGTGAGCTTGATCGACACCGCCGAAACTGGCGGCAGGTCCTTGATGAACAGAACAGGGAGCCCCTCGCTCGTCACCTGGTTGACGGGAGCCATCGTCACACCCATTCCGTGCGTGAACGTGAGCCTTTCATTTATGAAGGTACGAGTGGGAAGCGACTCGGAATTCAGTTCGCGCGCTGACAGATGAACCTGCCGGTATTTACCATCGATGGTGTAGCGGTCGTCATCGACCGATACAAAGTCGTAATAGGTCCGAATCTCCTGTAGCTGCTTGAACGTCTGCATGAGCAGATCGCGCTCCCACAGGCGCACGTTGTCGACGGTGGCAGCGTTTCGCTTTATATCCGCCATCGTCAGCTGCACCTCGCCCGACAACTCCCTGCCCTCGACCTTGTCGAGACCCCACGCCTTGCGCGTTGCTTCGATGTGCTTGGCGAGATAGGGTCTTTCTCGTGTCAGCTCGTTGGGCGAGACTACGAGCTTCTGGAACGCGGCCGGGACGACGCCACGAGCCGTAATGCTCACCACCACGTAGAAAATGGCCGCCGAAATGGCTGACCAGACCAGCCTTTCTCGCACCACACCAATGATGACCAATACGGCGGCAACGAGTGCTGCAACCGCGGAGATGTAGAGACCGGGCAGGGCGACGTGTATGTCGGTGTAGCTCGCCCCCACGAGTGGACCCGTGGTCGAGAAGAGAAGACTGGATGTGTCTACCACCCAGAGCCGGACCGCCAGTAGTATGAAAACGAGCGCCAGAAGGACGCCCAGATGTCGCGCTGCCTTCGGCTTGGCGGATGCACGACGCGGAGGAAGTGTAATGTCATTTCGCAGCCAGTACATGCCCGCAGTCGCGATGAGCGACAACACGGTGAGCGTTATGAGCGTGCTCAGTACCCCCGATATCACCGGGAGGCGAAAGAGGTAGAACGAAATGTCGCGGTTGAAGAGCGGATCCCGCGCCCCCAGCGAAGCGCCGTTCATTCCCTTGAGAAGCGTCAGCCACCACGCGGATGACGAGATCGCGGACAGAAAAGAGAGTAGGAGTGCGGCCGGCAAGAAGAGCTTTGTGAACATTCGCGAGATATCGACCGTCACGCCGTCGCCTCGGTTCACGTAGAGGACGGGGAAACCGGTGCCTCGGCCCCTAGCGATCCGCACGTTACCGTAAAAGAAGGCGAACGCGAGCGCACCCCCGGCCAAGAACAGAGAAGCTCTCCAGATGAGCGAAGTTGCGAAGACCGCCTCAAAGCCGATCTCGTTGAACCACAGCCAATCCGTGAAGAAGCTGGCGAGCCACGGAACGACGATGAGGGCGATGAAGACTAGGGCAACTAGCCCGAACACGATCCGCCGGAAGGAGCGCGGCAGAGGTGGCAAACGCGCAGGCGCTGGGCGCTCAAATGGTGAACTCATCCGGACAGAACATGGCACGGAGAGCTGAGCCATGCCACTCGCCGGTGTAATTGGGTACCCGGCGGTACACGATCTGCACCACCTGAGTAGAGTCCATCAGGAGGAAATGATGCCACGCGGTGACAAATCCAAATACACTGACAAAGAGAAGAGACAGGCAGAGCACATAGAGGAGGGGTACGAAAAACGCGGCGTCCCCGACGAAGAAGCGGAGCGTCGCGCCTGGGCGACGGTGAACAAAGTCCACGGCGGCGGCGAAAAACCCGGTGGCGGTGGTTACGGGAAGCCCGAGAATCACGAGCCGATGCGTAAGGGCGGCCGAAACTCGCACCGTCACTGATCGCGTTAGACCCGGAAACACCGAAGGGCATCCGATGGATGCCCTTTTTGTTTTGAGTTCGTGTTAGAAGAGCGGCCGATTAACCGTGGCTCACGAACCGGGAGCGGCGGCGCTCTTGGTCGTGATCACGACGACGCCGTATGACGCGTCGGCGCCGTACTGGCTGAGCGCGGCATGGCCCTTCAACACCTTGATCGCTCGGATCTGGTCGCTAGCGAGCGACGGTACTTGGTCGCGCTGGAGTCGCACGCCATCGATGACAAAGAGGAGAGGGACTTGGGCCAAGGCTGGTCCGACGGTGGCCGCAACAGACGGCGGGGCGCCAGGCGGCGAGAGCACGCGCTCAGTAGTGGTGCAGGCGGCCGAGGTGGCGAGTGAGAGGGCGAGCGTCAGCTGGGCGATTTTCATGTTGGGTCCCCGGAGGCGGTGTCCAACCTCATCTGTAGCATTGGGCGTGCCATCTCCTTTAACCCGGCGAAACATGAGGCCAAGCTCATCCGTTGTCTAGGTCAGGGGTTCCACGTCCCCCTCGCCACCGCTGGCGCGAACGACTCCAATCCGGGGGGCGGGAATGTTAGAGTTTGACCCTTTTCGGCACTCATGTAGGCGGCCATGAGGATCTTCACGACTTCGAAGCCATCTTCAAACGTGAGCATCGGCTTCTCACCGCTCATGAACGCGCGTGCCATATGACGGTTTTCGGCGCTGTACCCGTAGACGGACGCTTCTTCGGCAACGACCGGCATCAACCCCATCTCCGCGTTCTGCTTTTCAACCAGGTCTTCGCCGGATTTTCCCTTCACTTCCCTGCTGAAGAACATTTTGAGGCTCGAGTCGAGCGTATTCCAGGACATTGAGTACTCGGGCCCGAGCAGTTCAGCGGACAGCCTGAGTCCAGCCCCGACGAAGGCCCACGAGGTGGTCACCTCGCCGACCAGTGGCTCTCCCTCTTCAGACTCGTATTCGATAGTGGCGCGAGCGAAATCCTCCGAGGGGCGCTTCGTGTAATCGACGTCTTTCCCCATCGTCTCCGAGAGCTGCTTCGCGTATTTCGCGCGCGACCATTTCAGTGAAGCGATGTGAGCACTGATGCGCACGGGCCTGATCGATGCGCGTGGAGAGCCCGGTTTGGTCAGGAGATGCCGCACCACTTCGACGGAGTGGCACATCATGTCATTTAGAACGCCGCCGCCCTGGAGCGAGCCCTGCCAGAACCACGGCATATGGGGCCCGCTGTGTTCCTCGGCGGCTCGTGCGAGATAGGGGCGGCCGGTCAGTGACGCCCCGCGCGCCCAAACCAGCTCGCGGCCACGAGTGATGTCGGGAGCGAACAACTGATTCTCGAGATAGCCGGTGTTGAGGCCGACGCTTCGTGCCAGATCCAGCACTTTTTTCGCTTCGCCGACGTTCCGGGCGAGCGGCTTTTCGCAGGCAAGTCCTCGCAGAGTTCCCGCGCCACTTTTGATCGCGCCGACGATCTCCTCGATGTTATCAATGCGCGCGTGATTGGGTCCGCAGAGCCAGATCGCGTTGATCGCCGGATCGGCGACCATATCACGGATCGTCTTATAAGGACGCGCCTCACCGACATCGAGCTCCCGCGCGAGCGCCGCCGAAGAGGCGGCATTCTTTTCATTTGGACTCCAGACCCCGCGGACATCGATCTCGCGGACGGATGTGAGAGACTGGATGTGGAAGCGCGCGTTAAAGCCGCTTCCCACGAAACCGATGCCTAGCCGTTCTGTGCTCATGTAGTTCGGAGAGGATTCTAGCGTTCAGTTCATTGGTTTGGCGTGAGTCGCAGCTTTGTACGATCGAATTTTGCATACGTCACGCCTAGCTTCTGGAGCGCCGCGGGGGGGCAACCGTTCCAATCGGCGGCAAAGAGGTTGCCCTCGTACTTGAGGTCCTTCACACCGATTTGGCTCGACCAGAATCCAGATGACGTGAGATCGCGGAACTGGTTGAAAAAGCTGACACCGTCAGCCATCGACGCCGGTGCGCGCGCCGGCCAGGCAATGTCGTTCAAGATCGCCTGGCGCTGTGATTCCGTTGCGTCGGCAAAGGCCTTTCCAAACCTGGTGGTCGATTGTGCATCGATCCAGGCGAGCCCAGCTCTCATCCACTTCTGGCTGTTCGGTCGGTCGATCATGGTGAAATCCAGGAACTCCGGGACGCCGGCGTCGCTGGCGTTGCCCGATCTTTCATCGCGCGGGATGATCATGTCGGCGAGGATGCGAGCGGTGCGGAGTTCCGCCGGCGTGAAGAACTTGGGCGCAAAGGGAGTCCCTTGTCCTGCCGCCCGCAAAGCGTTGTCGACGAAGCGCCGCGCTTTTTCCTGCTCCGCAGTGGGCCAACTCAGAAACGCAGCGATGGGGAGCGCCGCCAGAAGTTGCACGGCATCGCGTCGGCTCATGTCCTTTCCCGACACTTCTTTCTCAAGCTCAGACGCGTCGCGCGCTGGACTGTCGTTCTCGTTCGTCATCAGAGTGCCCCCCGTTTCCGCTCTTGCGCGATGAAATCGCTCGTTCGCATCGAGAGCGCGAGTATCGTCCAGGTTGGATTCTTGTCCGCCTGCGAGACGAACGGCCCGCCATCGGTCACGAAGAGGTTCTTCACATCGTGGGCGCGACAGTTCGGATCGAGTACCGACTTGGAAGGATCGGTGCCCATCCGGGTCGTGCCCAGTTCGTGGATGATCGATCCTCCTGTGGCGATCCCGTAACCCTTGGTTTGCTCCGGCATCTTGTTGAACACTTGTCCTCCCATCTCGTCGACCAATGCGCGAAAGGTCTGCTGCATGTGGCGCACCTGGTTGTACTCGTAATCCGCCCACTGCCAATGAAAACGGAGCACGGGAATGCCGTATTTGTCCTTCACCACAGGATCGAGCTCGCAATAGCTCTTGTCGTTGGGAATCATCTCGCCGCGACCAGAGAAGTAGACGGACGCCCCGTAGTAGCGACGATAATCGTCCTTGAGCGATTGCCCGTAGCCGCCGCCTGACGGATAGCGCTGGATTCCGCCCATGAACCCATAACCGGGCGGGTTCAGGCCGCCTCCGACTTCGATATGATAGCCGCGCGGGAAGTCGAGCTTCCTGTTGTCGACCCACCACGGCATATAAACGTGCATTCCGCCGACGCCGTCCTCGTTGTGCGGAACGTGATCCATCATCTTGGGGATGAATCCGGAGACGTCGGTGCCCGTGGTGTCGGTGAGGTATTTCCCGACGACGCCGCTCGAGTTCGCCAAACCGTTCGGGAATTGCGCGGATTTCGAGTTAAGCAACAGCCGCGCGGTCTCACACGCACTCGCGGCGAGGACGACCACCTTAGCGTTTGCGTGCCTTTCTGCCCCCGTCTTCGTGTCGATGTAGCTCACCCCATTGGCTAGCCCTCGATTATTCAGTGTCACCTCGCGGGCCATCGCATTTGTCAACAGTGTGAGGCGCCCGGTTTTAAGGGCCGGAGCGATCAGCACGTTAGTCGACGAAAAATTCGAATTGGTCTTGCACCCGCGGTTACACTGTCCGCAGTAGTGGCAGGCCATTCGCCCGTTATGCGGCTTCGTGATTATCGATAGCCGGGCGGCGACACAGGTGACGTTGAGCTTGTCCGCGGCATCTTTGACCATCAGCTCATAACACCGTGGCGGCGGGGGGGGCAGAAAATATCCGCCGGGATGATTGGGCAGGTTGTCGTTGTTGCCGAAAACTCCAATCAACTTGTCAATCCGGTCGTAGTACGGCGCTACATCCGAATACGCGATTGGCCAGTCGTCTCCGAGCCCATCGCGGCTCTTCGCCTTGAAGTCATCGGGACCGAAGCGGAGCGAAATGCGGCCCCAGTGATTCGTGCGACCGCCCACCATTCTCGCCCGCCACCACATGAAGTCGGTGCCCTCCGCTTTCGTGAACGGCTCTCCCTGTAGCTCCCACCCGCCAATGCAGGCGTCGAATTCACCGAACGGCCGGTCCGGTGTGGATGCGCCTCGCCGCGGCGACTCGTACGGCATCTTTAGCATTGCCGAGTCTTTGGTATTGTCCCAGGGGCCGCCCGCTTCGAGGAGCAACACATTGGCGCCAGCTCGCGTGAGCATGTAAGCAGCCATACCGCCGCCGGCCCCCGATCCCACGATACAAACGTCGTACGTCTTCCGCTGGGGCAATGGGAGCGAGGATGAAAGACCCAAAGTCATTGAGAATCCGCAGTTGAGGACACGGGAAAGTACGGCCGCCCCCGGAAACGCACTAGACCCGCGCGATATCATTTTTGTGTGGCTCGCGATGAGCGTTTTAGCGCAGAACTGAGCCGTGGGTTCCGGGTCAGAAACGTGACGTAGCAGGGCGGGAAGCCGTCTTTCTACCGAGCGAAGTATCCACGCCAACCCCGTTCGCGCGTGCCCCAGCCCTACACAAGTGACAGCGCGAATCTGTACCGCATCGAGACCACTCGAAAGGCGGTAATTCTCACGATGCGCGGTGGTGAGGAGCTGCGGGGAAACGTGTTCATCCATTTCTCCTCCCACCGGCCGTTCGAACTGGAAGAGGTGTCCGAGCTTTTCAATGCTGACACCCCGTTCTTCCCGCTCGAGCTCGACACCTCGGAGGTCATCCTAGTGTCGAAGGAGCGGGTCGCCGAGGTCGCGGCCAATTACGGCGAAGACTACTCCGATCAACCTCCACGCGAGACGCCCACTCCCACGGCTCTTCTCCAGATCGTTCTGGTCGGTGGGGAGATTCGCCTCGGCTCCGTTCGCCTGGACGCGCCGCCGGCGCGAGCACGGGTGCTCGACTATCTCAACGCGCTGACATCGCGGTTTCTAACGCTCTATTCCTCAAACGAAGCGCGACTGATCAATCGTTCGTTGATCGACCGCGTTCGTCCACTGGACTGACATGGCCCAGCTAGACCGCTTCCTAACCCTGCTCGTGAGCAACAACGCCTCGGCGCTCATCCTCGGCGAGGGCGACGTGGCGGCGGTCATGATCAAGGATTCGCCGCGACCTGTGATGAAGCAGCCCCTCACGAGCGCGCAGATCCTCACGCTCATGCGCGAAATCGCGCCGCCTGATAAGCCGCATTCACTGGACGCAAAGGGCGGGGTCCGTTTCGAGTATTCATCGGCCGACGGAACGTTCGAGGTGGCGTTCAGCCAGAACGGAAAGATGCTGGCGCGAATTGAGCCATTGGCGGCTTCGGCCGGCGGCGTCAGGCCAAATGGGGTCGCCGCACCAGCACCGGCTCCCCAGGCAGCGGCTCCGCAGGCGGTCGTCCCGCAAGCCGCAACGCCGCGCGCCGAAGCTCCTCGCACCGAGGCACCGGCTGCCCCAGCGCCCCGCGTCGCTGCGACCGGCAACCGCGCCCTCGACAAGATCGAGACACTGCTCCGGACTCTGGTCGGCAACAAGGCGTCCGACCTCCATCTTCGCGCCGGCTCGCCTCCGATGTTGCGGTCGAGCGGTGAGATCGCACCGATCCCTAATGAGCCGGCGTTAAGCTCGGACGAAATCGATTCGATGTTGAGCGCAGTGATGCTCGAGCAGAACCGCAGCGAGTTCAAAGAGATAAACGACACCGACTTTGCGCACGAGATTGAAGGCTTGGCCCGTTTTCGCGGCAACGCCCTTCGCGACCGCAAGGGAACGGGCGCGGTATTCCGCGCCATTCCAGCCGCGGTCGTGACGGTCGAGCAGATGGGCATCTCCCAGGAGGTGCAGCGCCTCTGTCACTTGACGAAAGGCCTCGTTCTGGTCACCGGGCCCACCGGGTCGGGGAAATCGACAACCCTCTGCGCGCTGATCGATCTGATCAACCGCACGCGTTCCGATCATGTCATTACGATCGAGGACCCGATCGAATTCGTGCACGAGAGCAAGAAGTGTCTGATCACCCAGCGTCACGTTGGCGTGCACACGTCGTCGTTCAGACACGCCCTCCGCGCCGCGCTGCGAGAAGACCCGGACATCGTGCTCGTCGGAGAGCTTCGCGACCTTGAGACCGTGTCAATGGCGATCGAGACCGCCGAGACGGGGCATCTTGTCTTTGGCACCGTTCATACGTCGACCGCGGTCAGCACGGTCGACCGGGTCATCGACCAGTTCCCGCCCGACCGTCAGGCTCAGATCCGCGTGATGCTCTCCGAGTCGCTCAAGGGAGTCATCTCGCAGGTCCTCTGCAAGAAGATCGGCGGTGGGCGCGTCGCGGCGCGGGAGATCATGCTCTCGACGCCCTCGATCTCCAACCTGATCCGCGAAGGCAAGACGTTCCAACTGCCATCTGTGCTCCAGACATCGCGCCGACTCGGCATGGTGACGATGAACGATGCTTTGATCGAGCTCGTCGATACCAAGCA
>JABXNS010000295.1_pt1 | contig 10895 bp, 9 predicted proteins | sample 7301101 | NCBI WGS metagenome assembly JABXNS01 (sample SAMN14449646, study PRJNA615230) | soil metagenome | isolation source: soil from bare, unvegetated metal-rich iron-sulfur acidic spring small-cell... | place: Canada: Paint Pots Mound, Kootenay National Park, BC | collected 2017-05-25
CGGTTCTTGACGTCGCGGGCGCGCCGGCGCAGATCGATAAACTCGTGCATCCCGGTATGACCGTCGTCATTATCGGAGCCGACGGAAAGTCGGGGATACTGGCCTGCGCGCGAGCTCGCGCGCGGTTGGGCAAGACCGGCACGATCGTCGGCGTCGCGCCGCAAGCGAGCACTCCGTCTGCTCAACTCCTCGTCCGGGGCGGTTTCGTCGATGCATTCGTCGAGGCGGTTGCGCGAGATGCGCTCGGATTGTTCGAAAAGGTTTCGAGCGCGATGCCCCAGCTCGCCGATCTCGTGGTGAACTGCGTTAACGTCGACGGAACCGAGCTGGGCTCGATCCTGTGCGCCAAGGATACCGGCACAGTGTACTTTTTTTCGATGAACACGTCGTTTACCGCAGCTGCGCTGGGGGCGGAGGGTGTTGGGAAAGAGGTAACGATGCTCATCGGCAACGGCTACACGAAAGACCACGCCGCGATCGCGCTGAAAACGCTGCGCGACAATCCGGCAATACACGCCTACTTCAGCAAATGCTATGCGTTCGCGCAACCCGCGGAGACATCTTCATGAATACCGTCATCCAATCCAAGCCACCGGTCGACTCGGCTTCTTTTGAGTACAAGAATCTCAAACAAGGCGAGTTCTGGCAGCACGTCCCCGCTTACAAAGACGTAGATGAGAAAACATTTCTCGATCACTTGTGGCAGCAGAAGCATTCGGTAAAAACGGCTGAAGAGCTGCTGCAAACGATCGAAAGCCTCGCCTCGGCCGAGTTCATCGAAGATGCGCGGGCAGGTTTTGCGCACGCGCCGATGGCGGTGCGCGTCTCGCCCTATGCGATCGCGCTGATCGATTGGAACGATCCGTACGGCGATCCGATTCGCCGGCAATTCATTCCCACCAAGAGCACGTTCTTGCCCGATCATCCGCGGCTCGTCCTCGATTCGCTGCACGAACAGGCCGACTCGCCCGTTCCCGGACTCGTGCACCGTTACGTCGACAAAGCGTTATTTTTGCCGCTCGCGGTTTGCCCGGTCTACTGCCGGTTCTGCACGCGCAGCTACGCGATTGGACCCGACACCGAAGAGGTCGACAAAGTCGAGCTCGCGCGGAGTCCCAAGCAGTGGCAGGACGCTTTCCGCTATATCGCCGAGCGTCCCGAACTCGAGGACATCGTCATCTCAGGCGGCGACGTCTATCAGTTGCCGCCGAAGAACGTCGAGCTGATCGGCAACGCGTTGTTGGACATTCCGCACGTACGGCGCATGCGCTTTGCCACCAAAGGCCCGGCGATCATGCCGATGAAGCTGCTCACAGACCCGCTATGGGTTGACGCGCTCACGGGCGTCGTCGAACGCGGCCGCTCGCTCGGCAAGGACGTCGTGCTGCACACGCACTTTAACGCGCCCGAAGAGATTACGTGGATCACCGAAAAAGCGCTGGCCGTTCTGTTCGAGCGCGGCATCTTCGTGCGCAACCAGTCCGTCCTCATTCGCGGCGTGAACGACGCTCCGGAGCGCATGCAGCTGCTGGTCAAGCGTTTGGGACACGTGAACGTCCATCCCTATTACGTCTACATGCATGACATGGTCAAAGGTGTTGAAGATCTGCGCACGACGATCCAAACCGCCGTTGACATCGAGAAATTCGTCCGTGGAAGCACCGCCGGCTTCAATTCACCGACGTTCGTCTGCGACGCGCCCGGCGGCGGCGGCAAACGCGATGTGCACAGCTTCGAGCATTACGACCGCGAAAACGGCATTACCGTCTACACGGCGCCGAGCGTCAAGCCCGGCAAAGCCTTCATGTATTTCGACCCGATCGATCGCTTATCGCCCGACGCGCAGGCTCGCTGGGCGGTCAAAGATATCCAGGATCACATGATTCACGAAGCGCTTCGCAAAGCGGGTGCCGGCGACGAGCAGTTGGTGCCGGCTTAGTTCGTTTTGCGCATGTTGCAGGCCGTCAGCAAGAGGCCCGCGAGCCTACTACCCAACGGCGGTAGAGCGCGGGCACCGAGCCGTTCAGCTGCACGATGCTGCCGCCGGGCGGGACGTCACTGGCATTCCGCAGACAACGCGACGTCGACAGCGTAGCTGCTACGGCCCGCTCAATCGACAATCGGAAAGATTTTCTCACCGCTAAAAGCCGCGGGCAGCCGGCTAGGCAGCAAGACGTGAATCTTCAACTTGCTGACATCTATGCCGGAACCGGCGGCTGTTTCAAGCATCGCGAATGCATCGCAGAACCCGCATCCCATTACGCAATCTATGAACCTCTCTTAGTGCGTCAGATCGATCAGCGGCAGCCCAATATCCGGACGGTCGGTGCGGTGCAGATTGCCGGCCAGCTCGTCTAAAACGATCTCGAGCGTCGGGCGCACCGTCGCTTGCAGCAAGTGCCCGCCGACGGCGTGGCCGTCGCGATACGAGAGCGTGCAGTGCGTGTGCAGCTTGGGCTTCCCGTCATAGATCGCAACGTTGCCGGTCAACGAAAGCACTTCCACTTGCTCGCCGACTTCAATCGGTTCGTAACGTTTTTGCGACAGGTTGTAAAAGCCGACCGTCGCGTGTTGAAAGCCGCCTAAGCCATTGTAGAACGCCGCCATAACGTTCTGCTCTTCCACGAAGCGCTGCATTTCGGCGATCACGTCATCGCCCGTTTCAAAGACGAGCGCAAAATGCCGCGGAATTTCACGCGCGCCGAACAAGCGATACTCCATGTCGGCTTCTACGGCAGGCGCGGCGTTGTGCCCCGCCAAACGGCCCGGCCATGACGCGGCGCATCGGTGTATTCTGCGGCTCGCAAGCCGGAAACGACGGACGTTTCATCGAGACCGCCATTTTGACTGCGAGCTGCATCGTCCAGCGAGGCTGGGGCATCGTCTACGGTGGAGGCAGCGTCGGGCTGATGGGGATTCTTGCCGATACTGCACTTGCGGCCGGCGGCGAAGTGATCGGCGTTATCCCCGCAGCGCTAACCGGAAAAGAGATCGCGCATGACGGACTTACGGAATTGCACGTCGTCGGCAGCATGCACGAGCGCAAGGCGCTCATGGCCGATCTCAGCGAAGCGTTCATCGCGCTTCCCGGCGGTTTCGGAACGATGGACGAGTTTTCTGAAATCCTCACGTGGGCGCAGCTGCGCATCCACAGCAAGCCCGTTGGGCTGCTGAACTCATTCGGATATTATGACGAACTGATCGCGTTGTTCGACAAAATGGTGCGCGAAGGGTTCGTTACGCCGCGCAACCGGATGTTGGTGCAAGCGGCGCAATCCCCGGACGAGCTCTTAGATCTCGTTATCCGGTAATTTCGTTATGCGGTAATCTAGCGAGGGAGGCCTCATGCCGGGCGAGCGATTAAGCAGAGAAAAAGCGAGCCCGGCATGAGGCCTCTCTCGGCGCCGCGGGATAAGCCAGAACCAAAACGAGAGCCAGCAGGCTCAGTGACATAATGCGCATTATGTTTCCCTCTTATCGACGACCATCTTGACCACCGCGATCGCGTTCAGAGCGCGCGGAAAGCCGACGTATGGAATCAGCGTCATCACGGCCTCGACGATTTCGGTCTCGGTTAACCCGACGTTGAAGGCGCCGCGCACGTGCGTGGCCAGCTGTTTATCGCAGCCGCCCATTGTGGCCAGTGAAGCGATCGCCACCAGCTCGCGCTGTCTGAGATCGCCCTCGCGCGCGTAGATTTCGCCAAACGCGAATTCGATGAGATAGCGCGTAAAATCGGGCGCCAATTTTTCATAATCGGCCAGTAAGTTGTCCGCGACTTTATCCCCGTCGATCTTGCGCAGCAACTTCTCGCCGCGCGCGTACGTTTCGTTAGGCAAGGTTCTTTAAATAGGCCGCTTGACCGTAGAGTTGGATTACGAGCCCAAAAACCAGAAGACCGAGCCACAGATCCCACAATCCGCTTAGAAAACGCACGCCGAGCCACGCGCTCAACAGTTGGCCAAGCACGCCGATCAGGATTGTGACCGATCCGACCGCCATCGAGCCGGTGAGCATGCGCGATCCGTCATTCTGCCCGGGTTTCCAATCTGCAACGCGTACGGGCATTTGACGCACCCGCCGGAGCGTACCGCAGACCAACGCAGCCATCGCGTAGACCAGCGCCACGAAACCAATCGCGACGCCCGCAATAATGGGCGGCGTAAATAAGAATTTCATCGCTAAGAAAAGAAAGACGATCGCCCATACCATGGCGGCAACGGCCGCTGCGAAGAATTTCATCGATGTGACCGGAGTGGCGACCGAAAAGATCGTCATTCCGTCAACGCTTCTTTGATGATGCGCTCTTGTTCCACGGCATGCGCGCCCGGGTACCCTTCGGACGGGCTGGCGCGGTACGGGCGCCCGATGTAGTCGATCTCGAGTTTGTCGGTGCGGCGCTCCAACAGCCGGCGGCGTACGTACGCGCGCGCGCCCATGTTTTTTGGTTCCTCCTGCACCCACACGAGTTTCTTGAGATTCGGATAGGTCGCGATGATCGCGTTGATCTCGGTGTACGGAAGCGGCGAAAGCAGCTCGATGCGTACGATGGCCGTCTTTGTCGCGTCCTTCGCTGCCTCGTGAAGCGTCAGATCGTAATAGACTTTTCCGCTGCACAGCAGCAGTCGCTCGATTTTGCTCTTGTCCGCAACGCGCGGATCGTCGAGCACCGGGCGAAACTCACCGCCGGCCATCTCGTCGAGGCTTCCGCTCGCGGCATCGTGCCGCAGCAGCGATTTGGGCGTCATAACCACCAGCGGCACCGGCTGCGGCATCGTCGCCTGCTGGCGCAACAAGTGATAGTAATTAGCGGCGTTGGATGGGTTTGCGACGCGCAAGTTCCCTTCGGCGGTGAGCTGCAAGAATCGCTCGAGCCGCGCGCTGGAATGCTCGGGGCCCATCCCTTCGTAGCCGTGCGGCAACAGCAGCGTCAGGCGCGCAGTCTGCCCCCATTTCGCTTGGCCCGCCGCAATGAATTGATCGATCACAATCTGCGCGCCGTTGTTGAAATCGCCGAACTGCGCTTCCCACAAAACGAGCGCCTTGGGAACCGTGGCGCTGTAGCCGTACTCGAAGCCCAGACAAGCGTACTCGGAGAGCGGACTGTCGTAGACCTCGAAAGACGCTTTCGCGCCCGCCAAATGCTGCAGCGCTACGTACTCCGCGCGCGAAGACGGATCGTGCAACACGGCGTGCCGGTGGCTGAACGTGCCCCGCTCGGTATCTTGGCCGGTTAACCGGACCGGCGTTCCTTGCGTGACCAGCGACGCGAACGCCAGCGCTTCGGCCATTCCCCAATCGACCGATCCTTTTTGCTCGATCACCGCTTGACGCCGTTCGAATTGGCTTTGCAGTTTCTTGTTGGCCGAAAATCCCTGGGGTACGCGCGTCAGGCCGGCGCTCCACGCGAGCAGCCGATCCTTGCTCGCCGGCGCGAGCGGAACGGCTTCGATCGGTGCGGCGCCGCTAATCTTCGCGAGCATTCCGGCCACGTTGTGTTTGCCGCCCTTGACCGCCCGGTGCGTCTCTTGCAGATGCGCGGTCGCATCGGCGCTGAGTTCGTGCACGCGCTCTGCGGAAAGCACGCCTTGCGCGACGAGCTTGTTTGCGAAGAGCTCGCGCGTCGTCGGATGAGCTTTTATCTTTTCGGTCATCTCCGGCTGCGTGTACGCGGGCTCGTCCTGTTCGTTGTGGCCGAAACGGCGGTAGCCGATTAGGTCGATGACCACGTCGCGTCCGAAGCGGCGCCGGAATTCGGCGCTCAAGTGTACAGCCCAAATACAGGCGTTCAGATCGTCGGCGTTCACGTGTACGATCGGCACGTCGAAACCTTTTGCCAAGTCCGAGGCATAACGCGTCGATCGCGCGTCGCGCGGATCGGTGGTGAAGCCAATCTGGTTGTTCGAGATGATGTGAATCGTGCCGCCGGTCGAGTACCCGGCCAGCGACTGCAGGTTCAAGACTTCCGACACGACGCCCTGACCCGGAAAAGCCGCGTCGCCGTGGATCAGTATCGGTACCGCCTTCTTGGGATCTTGTTGCGCCACCGCACCAGAATGATCCGTTTGCAGCGCCCGCGCCGTGCCCTCGACAATCGGATCGACCGCTTCAAGATGGCTGGGATTGTTGGCGAGCGTGACGCGGACTTTTTTTCCGTCAGGCGTCTCGAACACGCCCTCGGCTCCCTGATGGTATTTGACGTCGCCCGTGATGTCGGCGGCACCGAGCTCCCCGCGTTCGTGCGCGGCCTCGAATTCGGTGAGCAGCTCTTCGTAGGGCCGGTTGAGGATGTGCGCGATCGTATTGAGCCTGCCGCGGTGCGCCATGCCGATCACCGCCGCGGGAGTTCCGTCGCCCGCAAGCAGCGTCAGGAGTTCTTCGAGCATCGGGACCATCGCGTCGAGGCCTTCGAGCGAAAACGTTTTCTGCCCGAGGAACATTTTACGCAGATAGCGCTCAAAGTTCTCGACGCGCGTCAGCCGGCGCAATAACTCGATTTTACGATCGTCGGAAAATGCGACTTTATAACGGCCCGATTCGATCGCGTCGCGCAGCCATTCGCGCTGCTCGGTGTTGGAGATGTGCTCGACTTCGTACGCAATGGTCGAGCTATACGTTTCGCGCAGTTGCGGCAACACGTCGGCCAGCGTATTTCCTGGAACTTTTACGCGCAGCACCAAGGCGGGCACCGCCGATTGCAGCGCCGGCGTGAGGCCCCAATTAGCCGGCTCCAGCGACGGATCGCCGGGCGGCGCCGCGCCGAGCGGAGCGAGATGCGCAGCCAGATTGCCGTGCGTGCGATACTCGGCTACCAGCGCCATGCCGGCCGCCACCGCGCGCAGCATTTCATCGGACCCCTTCGACTCGCTAGACGCTCGCTCAGGACTGCGGCCTTCAATAAAGGCGCGTTGCTGCAAGCCGAGCGAGGCAAAGAGCGTTTCGTAAAAGCCGTCTTTGCCTTGCAGCAACTCGTCGATGCGCTTCAAATAATCGCCGGACTGCGCGCCTTGAATGACGCGGTGATCGTACGTCGACGTCATCTGCATGATTTTCGTCATGCCGAGCGATTTGAGCGCAGCTTCGTTGGCGTGCGTAAACCCGGGCGGATAGCCGATCGCGCCGGCCGCTATGATCGCGCCTTGTCCGGGCATCAGCCGCGGCACGGAAGCCGACGTTCCGATGCCGCCGGGATTGGTGAGCGTAAACGACGCGCCTTGCAGATCGTCGGCCGCCAGTTTGTTCGCGCGAGCTTTTGCAACCAAATCTTCGTAGGCGTTTCGAAATGCGGCAAAGTCGAGAGCCGATGCATTCTTTATCACCGGCACGACGAGAAAGCGCGAGCCGTCTTTCCGCTCCGCATCTACCGCCAAACCTAAATGGATGCCCGGCTCGACGCGTAGCGGCTGATTTCCGTCGCGTCGGAAATGCGCGGTAATGAAAGGCATTTCGTGCGCGGCGTGCACCAGGGCGTACGCGATGACGTGGGTTAAGGAAATATTTTCCGAACGTCCCGCCGACTGGATGCCCGCATTGAGTTCGCGCCGCCGCGCGTCGAGCGTGTCGACGGCCATCGTGCGAAAACTCGTCGCCGTCGGAATCGTCAGGCTTTGCTCCATGTAAGAAGCCAGCGCCGCAGCCGGCCCTTTTATCGGAGTGACTTGCGCGCCCGCCGGAAGCGGCGGCAGAAGCGGAAGCTGTGCGGAGCGGCCCGCCGGCGGCAAGCCTTCCGCCTGACGATCGACGTCGTCACGCAAAATCAAGCCATCGGGGCCGCTGCCGCGCACGCGCGTAAGATCTACGTCGAGCTGCCGCGCGATGCGCCGCGCTTGCGGCGTAGCAACAACCGCGCCGTTTGGTTTGGATTCGGGTGCCGGCACCGGAGCTCGCGCTTGGCTCGGCGGCGGAGTTTTTTGCGGCGGAGCGGCTTGTGCCGACGGTTTCGCCGTCGTGTCTATTTCAGCTAACGGCGCGCCGACAGCCACCGTATCGCCTTCAGCGGCAAGCAGCTGTTTCACCACGCCCGAAACGGTCGACGGAACCTCTACGTCGACTTTGTCGGTGGTCACCTCGACCAGCGGATCGCCTTCGGCGATAAAATCGCCGGCCGCCTTGCGCCAGGCCACGATCGAGCCTTGCGTCACCGACTCGCCCATCTCGGGCAGCGTGATTCGCACGAGCGTTTCAGGCAAGAATCATTTCTCCGTCTTCCACTATAAGGGCCCTCACCAAGATTGCCTCGTTTTGGCCATCGGATGCAACCGGCCCGGTCGCAGCCCTAGAAATACTTAGCCGGCCGGGGCGGGAAAGCGATCGAGCGCGCGCCTTGGAAGCGCGGACGGGCGTGGCTGAGCACGTAAGCCGAGACGTCATAGGCCTGCTGGTTAGTAAGCGTGCCAGGCGCGTTCTGCGGCATGTTGTACCGCACGAATGCCGCCATTGTCCACAGACGGTGCATGCCCGCTCCGTCGTTGAACGAGCCCGCCCCCCAGAGCGGGGGAAAGGCCGAGCTGCCCGCGCCGCTGGGGCCATGGCACGCTGAGCAGCGCTGCGCGTACAATCCTGCTCCGCGCTGCACGCTCGCGGGTTGCGGAGGCGCGAACCGCGTCAGTTTTACGCCCGGGTCGGGCGTGGCGCCGGCCGGCGTTCCCCGCGAGAGGAAGGCGATGTAGGCGACCAACGCGATCATCTCGCGGCTGTCGTAGGCGGGCGGTCGTCCATTCATACTGTAGAGAAAACATTCGGCCAAGCGATCGTGCAGGGCGATCACGCGGTGCGCGCGCGCGTTCCACTGCGGAAACTGCCCGTAGACGCCGGCGAAACTGCCGCCCTTGGGCTTGGTTCCTCCGGCGATGTGACACGCGGCGCAATCCATGTTTGCTACGACGTAGGTGCGCATGTGCGCGCGCGTGTTCAGCATTAACTCGCGGCCGTATCGAATGAGATCGCCGGACGTACCCGCCGGAATCGCTCGTTCGTCGTACGCAACCGTTGGCGTAGCCGGCTTCGCTGATTTGCCCACGCATGCGGTCAATGCGCAAAGGCAGAAGATCGCCGCCGCGAAGTATTTCATGCGAAGGTCAACGTGATATAGCTGTAATGATAGCGCTGCTGCAGTTCGGCGACCGCCGCGACCAGCGCGGGAACGACGTGCGTGCCGGGGATCAAATGCGTCAAGATGTCGTCCCCCACGCCGGTCGCGTTCATGCCGGTAGGAGCGAAACCAGCCTTCACGATAGCGCGAGCTTGCTCTTCGACGCCGGTGTGACAGGTGAGGAAAACCACGCCCCGGCTCTGCAGCGTTGCGATGGAACTATCCTGAAAAAAACTTTGCGGATCGTTGGGATTGGCCGCGCTCTCGAACACGGCCGGCGGACGCAGATACAGGTTGCTGTCCACGGCCTTGCCCGTGGCGTCTTTCACCCCCAGGAATTCACCGATGCGATACTTCTGCCACACATAGTCGGTGTAGGTGAAGGCGCTGGACGGACCATGCGGTGCGAATACAATCGCGATGCGATCGGCCCGATAGCCGAACCCGAAGCGCAAGCCGTTGAGGCCGTTCTTCATATTGTTGAAGAGCGCCGGACGAAAGGCGACGGCTTCCCACAGCTGGCGGATGTCGGCCGGCTTGTTGACGGCACGCACGAACGACGCGGCGTCGAAGTTTGCGCGGCGCTCGACTACATCCGATCCTCCGGGAACGGCCGTGGCCGCGCTCGCCGTGCCCGCGGCTGCAGCCGCGATCGAAGCGCTGGAAAGAAACGAGGCACGATTCATGGACGCATCTTTCTCCGGCTTCCGGATTGGACCATGTATTTAAAAGCGTAGCGCGAATCTTTAGGAGGTGACGATCTCGTTCGCGGTCCTATTTGCGTTGTTCGCGGGCATCGTAGCCGGCGCGGCGGTCATGTGGTTTTTGGCCGGCCGGATCAAGGCGGAGCTGCACGAGGCCAACGCGCGCGTCGCCGAAATGCAACGTGACTCGTTCCTCGCGCTGGCCAACGAGCGGTTTTCGGCGATCGTATCGCCGGTTGCGCAGAAACTGACGGAATTCGACGCGCTGGTACGCGACATGGAAGAGAAAAGAGCCGGAGCGTACGAAGGTCTGCGCGAGCAGATATCCGGCTTGATCGATCGCAGCGGAAAAATGGAGACCGCCGCGACGCAGCTCTCCGCCGCGCTGCGGAACCCGACCACGCGGGGAAAATGGGGCGAGATTCAGCTGCGCCGCGTCGTCGAGTTGGCCGGAATGGAGCCGTACTGCGATTTCGGCGAACAGCAAACGCTTGAAACCGGCGAAGAGCGCGGCCGTCCCGACCTCACGGTGCAGTTGCCGGGAAATTCACGCATCTTCGTCGATGCAAAGGTTCCGCTCAATGCGTACCTTGAGGCGATCGAAGTGCCGGACGAAGCCGGCCGGCGCGAACGTTTCCGCGCGCATGCCGCAGCTTTCAAAGTTCACGTCGACCAACTGGCGCGGCGCAACTATCAGCGCGCCGAACATTCCGCGGACTTCGTCGTGATGTTCGTGCCGGGTGAGGCGTTCTTAAGTGCAGCCTGCACCGAGAATCCCGACCTGATCGAATACGGCGCCCGCAAGGACGTCTACATTGCCAGTCCGCTTACGATGATCGCGCTGTTACGTTCGTACGCGCTGGGCTGGCAGCAGCGTCAACAAGAGGAAAACGCCAAGAAAATCGCCGAGGCCGCGCGCGTGCTCTACGATCGCGTGCGGGCTTTCGCGGGACACATTTCTGCGATCGGCGCCAATCTCGAAAAAGCGGTGGGCGCCTACAACAGCGCCGTCGGTTCGATGGAGAGCCGCGTTCTTCCGCAAGGACGCAAGATCAAGGAGCTCGCTTCGCTGCCGGATGCGGAGTTGCCCGAACTCGTTC
>JABXNS010000296.1_pt1 | contig 10893 bp, 11 predicted proteins | sample 7301101 | NCBI WGS metagenome assembly JABXNS01 (sample SAMN14449646, study PRJNA615230) | soil metagenome | isolation source: soil from bare, unvegetated metal-rich iron-sulfur acidic spring small-cell... | place: Canada: Paint Pots Mound, Kootenay National Park, BC | collected 2017-05-25
CACGTCAACAGGGTAGTTTCGGAGCTTAAGGAGGGGATGCGTCGCCCTTGCTGTTGGTACGGTTGCGTTCACAGGAAGGATAAGCCGTTGAGCTCGTCGCAAAAATTCGTGCTTATTAGTAGACAATCTAAAAAATTAAAATAATATTACACATATGATAAAAGGAAACTTTCTTGGTGCGGCGATTGTTGCAATAATCTACACAGTTTATATTGTAATGAAGCCCTTTCCATCGCGCTTACAAACAGCATTAGTTTTAGTGGTTCTTAATGCTTTGACTATCGTGTTGATGTCTTTTGCATTCAAATAAAAAAATGAAAGACCTCAACGAAAAAGCATTCGGCGGATTATTTTTCCTGATGTTTCTCATAACGGTATCGTTATTTTTTCCGGCGTGGACTTTTAATTACTGGCAGGCGTGGCTTTTCCTTTTAGTATTTTTCGTCTCCGTCTTGGCTATAACCCTATACCTAATGAAAAAAGACCCGGACCTTTTGGAGCGACGGGTTAATGCCGGACCGGGAGCGGAGAAACAAACGAGTCAAAAGATTATACAGTCAATCGCGGGAATAGCATTTATTGCGATCTTTATTGTGTCCTCAATTGATCATCGTTTGGTTTGGTCAAGAGTGCCGGCCAGCCTGACAATAGCCGGAGACGTTTTAGTTGCGCTGGGGCTATTAGTAGTATTTTTCGTTTTTAAAGAAAACACCTTTACTTCGGGGACTATTGAGGTTGCTAAGGAACAAAAAGTTATTTTTACTGGCCCCTATGCTCTTGTGCGCCACCCTATGTATATAGGAGCATTTGTCATGCTTGTGGGCGTGCCTTTTGCAGTTGGTTCGTGGTGGGGGTTATTAGCTGTTATCCCGGTCGTCCTGGTGATTGTATGGCGACTTATTGATGAGGAAAAATTTTTAGCTAAAAATCTGCCGGGTTAGTGGAAATGCTGCTCGGCAGTGCAATGCGCATCGGCGAGCTCCTTTCCCTTGACCGGGACCAGATCGACTTCGTAAACCGAGAAGCGCGGATCATCGGAAAGGGCAACAAGGAAAGAACTGTTTTCTTCACCGCGCGCGCCCTGGACTGGCTGACCAAGTATCTGCAGATGAGAACTGACAGCCATCCGGCACTGTTCGTTCGCCAGGATGGGAAGTTCCGGCTAAAACAGACCGACGTCTGGAGACCATTCGCGCGCATTCGACGACTTTCCAAGGAAGTGTTTGACGAGCTGTATACAGGGAAACTTGAAGCGAAAAGATTCGCAGTGGCGTCTTCCAATCAGAATGCAGAAGAGACTGGACGGACGCAACAGGTCCGTCCAACAAACGGTGGGAATGTAATCAAAGTTGGGACGCTGACCTGCACTTAGTGGCTTGACGTGTCCGTTCGTCGCAAGCTAAAGTTATCAAGAACTGTTCCAAGCATTTCCACTGGATTTCGGGACCGCATTCCAGGCGGCGTGCGTTCTCCGTTAGAATTCTGAAAGGCACAGAGGCCAGAAGTCGTGAGTAGACGATCACTTCAAAGCGTTCGGGCACTTGTTGTGTCGTTGATGGCTTTGGGCACCTGTTATTCTCAGCCCGCCGTTAACACTCAGCTCTTTACTGTTCGCAAACATGACAACGTAATTGTTAGCACAGAAGATGTTCGCCTTATCCTCGCGCGCGCAGCGAAAATCTTGAACGACGAATTTCTAATCGCCGATCAACCTAATAATGGAAAGGGAAAGGCCGGGAAGGGGGGAAAGGGCAACGGAAAGGACCAAGGCAACAATAAGTCCCCTCAGGCTGGTCCAATTCAGATGGAGTTTCGGCTAATGGGCGAAGTTGGCAAGATGAAAACAATTGATGAAACTCTTCTTCAAGCCACATATACAGCCACCGCCAGACGAGCTATAAGGGACTCTGAGAGAAATGGGCGATTTGTAACACCGGCTGTTGATAGCGTAATGTTCTCTGCGAATCGATCTGAAGGTCTTCAGATCAACATCGTTGCAGCCATTATTCAGCCCTGCCCGGAATTGGTTCTCTTTAGTCCAACCGTCAGACAACAAGTATCAACCACCAGCGAATACCCGTGGTTGGGTTGTAGTGAGGTTGGGGGGAGCGTTTCAGTTTTGCGTCTCGTCCGCAGAAAACAGGACGTTACAATTTACGATGAGTGGATAACAGGAGAGGCTCTGTTATGGGCACATGAGATTGGTCATCTTTTCGGTCTTCGTCATCTATCCAGCGAATGGCGACTGCCTCCACTCAGGGGGGGATTCAGCTGGTTGATGATGCAACCTTACAGGCCTCACAGCACTAGGCTGCTGCCGCAGGAAGTGGACGTTATCGCGGGCGGGGTGGCGCGAACTCTTCCCGTATTCTTTCCTCTGACGTTTTCATTCGATTTCGCAACAGCCGTTCCGTCCGACGGCGGTTGGTACATCGCTTTCAATGCGGCTAGCCTACGACTCGCAAAACCGGATTACTTCCGTCACTGATCCGGCTGGCCGTGTTCTCCAATACGCGTATGATGCACCTGGTCGGTTGATTTCATTTTTAGATTCAATAGGAGCTACTACGAGTTATTCCTACGATGTGAACAATCGTTTACTCTCGGCCACTGATCCTCGCGGAAATGTTTTTCTGCAGAATACGTACGACGCGCAAGGACGCGTCATCCTCCAGAAGAACGCCCGAAACTTCAGCACGAGTTTCGCTTACGCCACACCAGTAGTCGGTACGACGACAACTACGGACCCGTTGGGAAACGCTACCCGGCAATCGATAGACAGCTCGGGCAGGTTCATCCAAGAAATAAACGCGCTCGGCGGAATCACCAGCTACACCTACAGTGCCAACAACCTCAGGACCTCGGTCACCGATCCTCTGGGCCGGGTCACCAGCTTTTCCTACGATTCGAAGGCCAACGTGACCAGCGTTGTGGACTCGGCGGGTAAGACAAGCAGCTTTAGCTATGATGCTAAGAACAATCTAATCACGAGCACAGACCGGCTCGGGCGGGCAACAAACCTCGCTTATGACGCGAAAGGCAACTTGCTAAGCATCACCGATCCTGGGGCGAATACGACCAGCCTCACTTATGATTCCTATGGCGAAATCCTGACGGCAAGAAATGCGCGCGGCTTTACCACGGCTTTCCAGTATGACTCGTTCGGCAACCTGACAAAAGTAACAGATGCCCTTGGGGGAACCGTCAACATGACTTACGATGGCGTCGGCCGGGTTGCTAGTGTTCAAAACCAGCTTGGCAAGACTGCCAGCCATACCTACGATGCGCTTAATCGGCTGCTCAGCTTGACTGACCCTCTGAACAACACGACGCAGTTTGCCTACGATGGAAACGGCAACCTGACCCGGCTTACAGACGCCAACGGCAAGGCGACGCAGTACGGCTATGACGCGACCAACAAGCTGGCTCAGGTAATTGACGCACTTGGCGGCACCACACAATACCAGTACGACGGGAATACCGACCTCACCCGAATTACTGACGCGGCTAGTCACACCACCAGTTACATCTATGACAGTTTGCGGCGACTCACGACCACCACTGATCCGCTTGGCCGGCAGCAACATTATAATTACGACGCTGTCAGCAATGTCACCGCTACTCTCGACGGCAACAACAAAACCAACTCATTCGGATACGACCCGTTAAATCGGCTAATTTCCATGGCACTGTCAGACGGCAAAACTGTTGCCTACACGTACGACGCTGTCGGCGACCGCTTGAGCATGGCCGACTGGCGGGGAAGCACACTCTATGCGTACGATGTGCTCAACCGCGTGACGTCGGTCACTACCCCTGACGGCCAGACCGTGGGCTATAACTACGACGCTTTGGGGAACCGCGCGACGCTGACTTATCCGGACGGAAAGACCGTCCGCTATACTTATGACGGCCTGAACCGGCTGGTGTCGGCGACAGATTGGGCAGGAAAGACCACTGCTTATTCCTATGATGCCGCGGGCAATTTGGCCGGCTTCACGCACCCCAACGGCGCGGTTTCAGGTTACAGCTATGACGCCGCCAATCGGCTGCTTAGCGTGATCAATCGCTCGGGGGCCGCGGTGTTGTCATCTTTCACCTACGTTCTTGACAACGTAGGGAACCGGACCCAGATGACCAGTAATGCTGGTGGCCTCAACAAATACGGCTACGATGATTTGCACCGGCTCATTTCCTGGACGGCACCTTCCGGACAGGCAACGCAATGGGCATATGATGCTGTTGGCAATCGGAAGTCTATAATCTCCTCGGCCGGAACGACGAACTACGCCTACGATGCCGCGGACCAACTGCTCTCGGCCGCAGTAACCACTTTTACCTACGATGGCAACGGGAACCAGCTAACGAAGACAGCCGGAGCCATAACTACGACTTACGTCTGGGACGCTCTAAACCAACTTGCCTCTGTTGTCGGTGGAACTGTCAACACACAATATCAATACGACGGCGACGGGAATAGAGTGGGCCAACAGATCCCGGCGGGGGCCTATGCTTACGTCAATGATGTTGTAACTTCCTTACCTGCGGTCATGAACGAGACGGGTCCAGATGGCACTCTTAACTACGTTCACGGGCTGTCGTTAATTTCGGAAACCTCTGCGGTCGTTCAATACTTCTACCAATTCGACGGCCTAGGCAGCACCACCACTATTACCGATCCCAATGCTGCACAGAAGGCAAATTACAGTTATGATCCATGGGGCAAAATGATCGTGCCGCTCGATCCCCTCGGAACGAAAGAGAAGTACAAATTTACGGGTGAAGCTAGTGATCCGAACGACGGGCTAGTTTTTCTCCGGGCACGCTACTACGACCCGGCCATCGGCCGTTTTATTAGTTCAGATCCGTTACCCGGAATTCAAACATTTCCGCTAAGTAGAAACAGCTACACATACGCGCTTTCGAACCCATTGCATTTTTCGGACCCAAGCGGGCTTAACGCCATTGATCAAAATAATGGCGGAATGGTTCTTGCGGCGTTCACAAATTCAAACAAGGCATCAGGTCCGTTTTCGGTTACATCCTCCGATACCGGCGCATCACCGTTCATGTTAACGACTCCTGCTCCCAATGCCGAGAGCACTCCTCCAAGTATACTTAAGGTGCCCGCTAAACCTAGTCCGCAACCAAAACAGTATTGTTTGGTGATGGATGTCACGCCGTCTAAGCCAGTTTTAATCATCCTTGATATTCTCGGTTTCTTTACACTCGGGGGCGACCTGACGAGAATGGACCCCTACGGGCCAGTAGGTGGTTATGAAATCCCCATGGGCTGCACCACAAATGTGGTCAGGGCTTAATCGCTTTTGGGGGGGCGCGGCGTGAGCCGTGAACGCGAAGCAGGAGCGTCCGATAAGCATTCCGAAGGATGAGGACAATGAGAATAAGTGGAAAGGCCCGCATTCTACGGATCTCGGCGGTCTGCTGATTCGGGTTATAGTAGCGCAAATGAGAAATGTTCGCCAAAAGGCCCCCCGCCAACATTAGGATGATCCCGCCGCTTAGGAGCATTGCGTGCGACGAGCTGCGGAGTATGAGGGTAGCGCCACCTACGATGAAAACGATGCCAACGAAGGCTTCTCTCTTCGCTGTGTTAGGATTTGGTTGAAAATACAAATTACGATTCATTACTTGTACTGTTACTTTTGTATGGCGAGCGAATCCAACGATGAACGCGACTAACGGCGTTCATAAGGCAAACCAGCATCGAATAGACGAACGAGTATGCACCGCAATCCGGCGCGTATGCGACGTAAAGGTTTTGGAGCTTGAAAGTGAAGTTTTGGGGCGTCATAATCGCTGGTGTTTGTTGATTTGATAGACCACCTTCTCGGGGTGACCGAGGTGTGTTTCCAAGGCGTCAAGCAAGAACTGCTCGCGGCAGACGCGGCGGCGATCCGGGATGCGTTTGTCGATCTCATTCAGCGTTTCGATTGAGACACGAGTGGTAATAGGATGGCTTTTGCTTTCGGTCATGGTCTAGATGCGATTAGATAGGAAGCGCTGTAGCGGCTTACAAATATCAATAAACTGGTTGGGGGGTTAATGCTTGTATGGGAAGCATAGCACTCCGATGGAAAACTGTGAAGACCTGGGCTATCCCTGACGCTAGAACCACGTTCCCATGGTCGGAGTACCAATGGCCTCCTCAATACCTCGAAGAGTAGCCTGCGCCTCAGCTTGCCTGTCGCCGTCGATCCAGGCGTATTGATCCAAATTCGGCTGAAGGAAGTCATCACGATGGCTGACGTCCGGTACTGCATCCCTGCGGCACCGGCTTCACATTGGAGTCAGAATACTCAGCACAATGTTTCCGCGTCAGGAGGCCCAAGGCCAACGCCGCTAGACGCTTTCGGTATCGGTGCTGTTCACCGGCGTTCCACACTTGCGAATATCGCTGGTGAACATCAAAACGGTCTTGTCCTCCCACTTGACCTCCACAAGCTGGTGTCCGTCCAGAGGTCCAGCGATTACGGTGACGATAACCTCAACCCCCTACAATACTCCGGTCTGGTTTGGCCTAACTTTCGGGGTTTGGGTCATTCCTCGCGTTGACTGCTCAAAGTACGCGCATAAAACGCATAAAAAAGGACGCACCCGAATAGGCGCGTCCGAAATTAACTATCGACTGTCCATCACATGCCTAAGGCTAATCGCTAGAATTCGACGTCGCACGATCGCAGGGACACCGTCCAATTCACATATCTCCCGCAACACCTCGGTCAGTGTGACAGCTTCCATAAGCCAGCGAGATCGCAGATTCTCGATTTCCGCCTTTAGGGCAAGCTCAGTTCGATATCGCTCATTGATTACTTGTAATAACTGGCAGGCATGATCTCCCCACTCGCGAGGCGACGCCGCCCTTCCTGCCTTTAATTCCCATCTATAATAAAAAATCAGCCACACACAGCGATAACGGGATGTGCGGAAACGCCTCCAATCTGGCTGGACCGTTCATATAACCCTCCTTCTTTCAGCATTATACGCGTTCATAGCAACTTGTCAAGATCGGAACCTCGCGTTCAAGTCAAGATGAGTACGCTGGTGATCTGGGCGTACTTTGGATACGCGATTGGTGAAGCATAAGCAGCCGACGGCGACTCTCAGACGTGTGTTCACGCTGAATTGCGATGCGAATGTTGTCGGCCGCTCTCCGTAGAAGTTCATCCCGCTCATCTTCGCAATCTGGTCTAAGAAACGACGCACGAGCATACTGAAACCAGGCCAACGTGTCAAAAAACCGACCGATCCATGCCGGCTCAGATATCAATTGAGTCAACCGATTTAAATGCTCCTCTGCAATATCCACTTCCTCTGGGGCTCTTAACATGAGAGCCTTTTCGCAATGAAGGAACGCCGCCACGGAGACGCTGCCACTGATTCGCTTCAATCAGTGCGAGAAGCTTTGTCGACCTTGCGTTTTCTTGCACCTGCAGTGAGGTCGGTTGGGATTTATGTGCAGCAAGTGTGCGCGAGCTAAGCACCGCGTCGGTCCGGGATGTTGACGACCGCTCCGATGCGCCCAAGGGACCGGAACCGGTTCCAAGGGCTCCCTCGTTTTTCGCCGAATCCTAACAATTACAACAATCTGGGGAATCTGCTCTTTGCTCGACAGTCAACCCAAGACGCTTCAACAGATGGGGTTCGGGCACAGTTTTGTCACACCGCGCGCAGACGTCCGTACGGCGGCTAACTGCACGCGTCCTTTGGTCGACTAGTGACGAGCCCTCGTATCAGCGAGTTTCCTTTCGGCTACCGAATCACCGGCGCCTTGAGAGTGCAGTCCGATGTGACGCATCGATGGGTACTGGGAATACTCAGAATTTGAGGCCCCTCGGCAACGAGTGGCACAATTGAGATCCATGAATCGAATTCTGGTCAGGCGACCTTGAGGCGCGCTGCAGCCCGCCTGATGGCCCCCACCGTTTGAGGAAGATTCAGAACGAATGCCAAGTAGGCTTGGCCTGGCCGCTTCAAAACACTGATTAGCTCCTCGCTCGATCGCACCAACAGGACGTCCTTGTCCGTAACGACGAGGCGAGCTTCCGCCAGTGGCTTTTCAAGCCCTTCACTGGTCCGCAGAAAGGCAATCACCTTATGAAGTGCACGCGTGGTCACACCGCCTCTACGTAGTTCAACCGCCAGCTTCAACGTGATCAAGTCTCGAAAACTGTAGACTCGTTCGGTCCCTGTGCCCGCTGCTTGGGCGATGCTCGGTCGAATCAAACCATTTCTCGCCCAAAGGTTGAGTGTCTGATAGGTTACGCCCGTCAAAGCTGTGACCTGCTTGGCGGTGTAGCCGTGGTTAGAGGTTCCCCCTGCCATGAATATAACGAACTATATTATACTCTGAATTGATGACCGGAGGAGCGAACCAAACTGGTGCCCAGCGATGACCCTTCATTTCAAAAGCGCTCAACAGGAAGCGCTCTTTGGGGGCGTTCTTCGAAACCTCCAACGCTTGGGCTACCGCGGTGAGTTGCTTCAAACGGAGTACTCGTTTCTCGACTGGTTTCAGCCGGACAACCCAAGCCGGGTAGTTCCTGCCGCAGCCTTCGGACAATCGCCGCAATCCTACGACAGCGCTTGTTTTGCAGTTCTCTTGCCGCCGAATGATGGCAACGACGTCGAATGCGTGCTTTTCAAGCTTTTCCACCGTTCCCTTGTCAAATGGGCGAAGTCCTGCTATAATGCTTAAAACAAAGGAGGTGGAACATGTTTGTTCCTCTAGCAATCAACATCAGCAAGCTGATGAGGAGTTTTTGAGAGATGCTCGATCCGGCAACAGCCGTTCGAACTCTGTCAAAAACCCCTTCGAATTTGCCAACGCCCCTTCATCGAGGGGTTTTTGGTTGGACATCGAGGCTAATGAGCATCCCCCGAATTCTGCGGGGGGATGGCCTGTGAAGTTGGTTCAGTTCGCTGAGAAGGTGGGGCAGTGTGGCCTATTAATCGCATTCCTCATGATGCCCGTCGCAAGGGCTCAAGCTCCTCAAGGAAAAGGTGCAAGCAACGAACGGGAGTGTGTACTCGCGTTGGGTGAAGCTCAGCGATATGATTTCGTGAAGGCTTTCGGTTATATCGACGGTGTGGCAGATTTCATTGATGCCGTGCGAACAAGCGACGTGGGCAAAAGCCTTGATCGCTGCCAGACGGTAGGTAATGCTGCGTGGACATCCATTTTGGAAGCAGTTAAAACGGACACCACCCCGTCTCTCCAGAAAGAATTGCGGACGGCTGCGTTGCTGGTTATATATGCGCAGCCGGCGTACTATCCGAAGCTCCAGGAATTCCTCCGACTCCGCCCTTGGACAAGAGGATTCCAGTTTGCGTCCTCTATTGTCGTTGACGCTGTGCTTGCACATTGGGGCGATTCCAAGCGCGACAAGGTGTATCACAGGTACAGTCAGGATGAAATGGAGCAAGTGCGCCGGAAATACGCCCCGTAGTCCCCGATCTGCGTGACCTGCTCAAGGATCTCAAGAGAACCACTCTGCGTGGTTCTCTTTTTTTTCGTTCAAGATTAACTCCGCCCTTGTCACGAAAATGATAAACTAGTCTGATCCAAATTTAGCATCCTTGAGGAGATTTGAGCTTTGATCGAGAGACATCGAAGTCGCACTCGTGCAAACTACACGTCTACAGGGCCATTCCGTCAGTCTCCCGTCCCTATTTTCGGTGCTGCGTTCATGCTCTTACTAGCAACGACGTCTCAGCTGCGTCCCCACCAAATTGTGGGTGACGGCGGCCTTGTGGCCCACGAGTCGACCTCTCCGGGGCAGTTACTTGATCGCCACTATCGCGTGTCTGAGTTCACTCATGATGAAACAGCCGATGCTGACCGAGATGCGATGCTGCTAATAATAGGTAACCGATGGACGCTGGAGGAGGTTCGACCTATCCACTCGTCATCGGGTGCGGTACAGGGAACTACACTATTCCGTTCGCGAGCGAGTTTGAGACGACCTACGGCCTGGACATTGAAGAAGCCATGCTTGCTGTCGCCAGGACCAAATCGTCAGCGGTCCGCTGGACTCGCGCTAACGGCATTCAGACCGGGCTGGCACCAGCTTCTTGCGATGCGGTCTGGCTCATCTCAACACTCCACTATTTTAAGGGCGAGAGTCAGATGTACCTGTTTAAAGAGATCTATCGAGTCTTGAAATCTGGCGGCGTGCTTGTAGCGGACACTGAGTTCACAGAACAGAATGCCTCGCTCTGGCTGAAAGAGTACTTTCCATCGTTGCGAAACCGCTATAACGATGCGCTGTTCAGTGAAAGACAATACCAGGCCTGGTTGCACCAAGTTGGTTTCGTTGAAGTCAGCGTTGAGCCAATGGTCTACGATGCTAGCGAAGGGGATGCGTTTCTCAGAGTCGGCCAACATCAACCAGAACTATATCTGCAATCACGGATAAGGGACGCCATCCCCGCGTTTAAACAAATGGCAGTCGCGGAGCTCACACTTGGCTTAGCCGCTCTTAGGCGTGCGATCGAGGATCGCTCGATTGATCGCATTATCGCAGAATATCAGGCCAAAGCTACAATGTCGGGTGACCTCGGGTTTATCGTTGCCAAAAAGTAGGCTCGGCGGTTATCGGACCTCCTGATCAAACGCACCTGAGCGGAGTGGGATTCCTTCAGCAAGGCTGTGATGTGCGGCACGCCGTAACGGGCATACTGGCTGAGAAAACGCTAATTACTCCTATATCGGCTTTGACATTTGGTTATTTGTTACCTTTATTTTGTGATTATATTATTTATGATTTAGGATTGAGTAAAGATACTGCTGCTAAATATAAGGAGTCACTTGGTTAGTTTTTAAGGTACTTACCTCACTTGCATTTTCCAGGGCATATAACTGCGCTAGAT
>JABXNS010000297.1_pt1 | contig 10879 bp, 8 predicted proteins | sample 7301101 | NCBI WGS metagenome assembly JABXNS01 (sample SAMN14449646, study PRJNA615230) | soil metagenome | isolation source: soil from bare, unvegetated metal-rich iron-sulfur acidic spring small-cell... | place: Canada: Paint Pots Mound, Kootenay National Park, BC | collected 2017-05-25
CCGTCGGACGCGCGCTGGAGATCCCCTTCGCAGCGATTGCGCAAGCGCTTGGCGCTTTTCGCGGCGTGCGCCGCCGTTTCGACGTCTTGGTAAAGGGCCCGCGCATGACCGTGGTGGACGATTACGCGCATCACCCGACCGCTCTGCGTGAAACGATTGCAGCTGCGCGCCGCTATCACCGCGGACCGATCGTCGTTGCTTTTCAGCCGCACAGATATACGCGAACCGCGTATCTGGCGCCGGCCTTCGCCGAAGCGCTGGCCGACGCCGACCGCGTGTATTTGGCGCCGATTTATGCGGCCGGGGAAGCGCCCGTCGACGGCGTTTCCGAACGGCTCATCGGAGATCGTTTGGAGGCTGCGGGCGTACCGCTTTCTTATGTGAAGTACGTGCACGATCTGCGCGAAGTCTTGCAACGCGAGGCGCCCGCGAATGCGCTCATTCTCATGCTGGGCGCCGGGAATATTACGAAAGTTGCGGCCGATCTCGCGCGCGACGTGCTAGGTTCGGAGGCTCCCTAACATGATTGCCGCCGCCGACGGGATGCGCAGCCTCTTGACCTCCGGCGATCGCGAGAAGCTCGTGAATATTTGCGGCGGAGGCGCGCGGTTCGACGAACCGCTCGCACCGTACACGTCATGGAAGATCGGCGGACCCGCAGACGCGTGGGTCGTCGTGGAAACCCAAGGCCAGCTCGCCGAAATCATGCGATTGTGTGCGCGGCGCAAGCTGCCGTGGTTCGTGCTGGGCAGCGGAAGCAATCTGCTGATCGGCGACGGCGGCATCCGCGGATTGGTGTTGCGGCTGGCGGGTGAGTTCGCGACGATCGAGATCGTGCGGGACCACACCCACGTCATCGTGCACGCCGGCGCGTCGGCTGCGATGTCGCTGTTAACGGCAAAAGCCGCGTCCGCCGGCGCGATCGGCATCGGTTCGCTGGCCGGAATTCCAGGCAGCATCGGCGGATCGCTGCGCATGAATGCGGGCACCGATCGTGAGATGGGTGATTTCGTGCGCGAAGTATGGGTGCAGTCGCCCGCCAAACCCCACGCGCATTCCGTCTCCGTGCACTACTATTATCGTCACACGTCCCTCGCGCACGACGCGATCGTTTCGCGCGTGACGCTCACCTTCGATCGCGGCGATGCGCAGGCGGTGCGCGAAGAGATGCAAGAGCGGCTGATCCGGCGCAAGCGCACGCAGCCGATCGCGTTGCCGAACGCGGGCTCGTGTTTTCGCAATCCCGAAGGCGATAAAGCGGCGCGCCTCATCGAAGCTGCCGGCGCCAAGGGGTGGCGCGAAGGTGGCGCGGAAGTCTCGCCGCTGCATGCCAACTTCATCACGAACACCGGCTGCGCGACCGCGAAAGACGTCGCCACGTTGTTAGCACGGGTTCGGCGCGCGGTCAGCGACAAATTCGGCGTCGGAATGGAACCCGAAGTGCATTTGGTCGGCGTATTCATCGGATGAAAAAGAAGAAAGCGCGCGTCGCAGTCGTCATGGGAGGTTCGAGCGCCGAGCGCGAGATCTCCATTGCGACGGGTTCGGGCGTTATGCGCGCGCTCGAATCGCTCGGATACAACGCCCAATCGCTGGATTACGACCGGCGATTCGTCGACGCGATCCGCGATCTCGCACCCGATGCAGTCTTCAACGCGTTGCACGGACCGGGCGGCGAAGACGGACAGGTTCAAGGCATACTCGATTATCTTGGCATTCCGTACACCGGCAGCGGCCTGGAAGCCGCGGCGCTGGCGATGGACAAACATCTCACCAAGAAGCTGCTCTCGGCCGAAGGCCTGCCGACGGCCACTTGGGATCTCTTCGATCTTTCCGGCGGCACGTTGCCGCTCTTGCCCGGTTCGCTGAACTTGCCGTTGGTCGTCAAACCGCGCTACCAGGGAAGCAGCGCCGGCGTTTCAATCGTGCGCAGGCACGAAGAGTGGTCGCAAGCGATGATCGCGTCGGCGGAACAGTACGCGGAGATTATCGCCGAAGAATTCATTCCCGGTCGCGAGTTCACGTGCGGGGTGCTGGGCGAGGAAGCTCTTCCGATCGCCGAGATCGTTTCCAACGCGGGCGAGTTTTACGATTTTGAATCCAAATATACCGCCGGAGGCAGCACGCATATCGTCCCCGCCGACATCGACCCCGATCTTGCGGCGCGCATCGGCATGCTCGCGCTCTCAGCCCATCGCCTGGTAGGACTGCGCGACTATTCGCGCACCGATTTCATCGTCAGCCAGGAGGGCCGCCCCTACATTTTGGAAATCAACACGTTGCCCGGCCTGACGCCGACGAGCGTGTTGCCCGACGTTTGCAACGCGGCCGGCATCGGTTATAACGCGCTCGTCGATAGGCTCTTGGGCTACGCGTTTTCGCGCAACGGCGAACGCGTTCTCACGCGCCTCGCGGGGCAGGGGGCCGATTGACGTCGCGCCGGCTGCGTAACATTCCGCAGTCCTCCAGACGTTATACAAGCCGAGTATGCTGAAAAATTCTCTGGCAGCGCTCTTCGCTGCCGCCGTCATTATCGTTTCGCTTGCCAGCCCGATCCGGACGGGGGCGCAGGTGCCGACGCCGGCTCCGCAGTTTACTTTACCGCCGTATCAGACGCTGGCGCCGGTGCGGGTGCTTGGCATGATCCGGCGCGTTTTTCGATCGCGCCGCCCGCCGCCGGCATATGAAACCTACACGATGGTGCGCACGCAGTACACCAACTACGCAGCCGAGCCGGGCGCGTCGCCGTATCCGGATCCGGTCGGTTCGTACACGACGCACTATTGGGTCCGCAACCTCGATCGCGCGGCGCTGACCCGGCGCATCTACCGCGACGACGCCGAGGGACCACCCTCATTCGATCGGCCGGCGCTTAATGAGGCGACCGATCCGGGGCCGCCGACCGCCGACGTCTTTGCGCCGGCTCCGATCCGTCAGCACATCAACCCGCAGTCCTACGTCCCGACTCCCGAGCCCTCGGGCGAACCGCTCAAGACGATCGGCTCGGTCATTGCGATTGGCGAGTCCGACTACGATGTGCCGCAGATGACGGTCGAACGCGATCTGTTGCACCTCGTTCTGCGGCCGCGCCGGGATCCGGAGCGAAACGTGCTGCGCCAGATTTGGGTCGATAAGAAGAGCTACGAGCTGCGCAAGATCATCGCCCACGACCGCCTCTTCACAGGAGACGAGGGTATTTTTCCGGTTACCTTTACCTATACGCTGGGTTCCCTGCGCGGCCAGCTTGTGGTGACGCACCTGCACGGCATCGTCGAACCGCGCGTCGAATCGAATGGTACGCAAACGGTGTACGGCGGCGACGGCGCGACGGTCGACTTCGACTTCAAAGACATCACCTTTCCGGGCTCGCTTCCCGGCTGGTATTTCAACCCGCGCGAGTACGGTGGGCATCTAGCGGAAGCGCCGATCTAAGGAGAGACTATGTCTACAATGGGAATCGTCGTCGACCGCGGCCTCGAAGGCGTGGTCGTCGGCAGCACGCTCCTTTCCAACGTCGAGGGGAAGGAAGGCCGGCTCACTTATCGCGGTTACGACATCCACGATTTAGCGCCCAACGCCTGCTTCGAAGAGGTGGTGCATCTCCTGTTGTACGGACAGCTTCCGTCCGCGCGGCAACTCGACGACTTAAAGAAAGAACTCGGCGCGCACCGGATGTTGCCCGAGCCGCTCATAAACGCGATGCAAAGCGTGCCCAAAGATGCGTGGCCCATGGACGTGCTGCGCACGGTCGTTTCGGGGCTGGCGATCTTCGTGCCGGTCGATGCGCACGGCGCGCACGTTTCGGACGTGCACACCGCGATCGAATTGATCGCCAAGGTGCCGACGGCGGTCGCGATGTGGGATCGTATCCGCCGCGGGCTCGATCCGATCGAACCCCGCCACGATCTCTCGCAAGCGGCGAACTTCCTTTATATGTGCCGCGGCAGCGAACCCAGCGAAGCCGCTGAAGATGCCATGGACACCTATCTCGTGCTGCTGGCCGATCACTCGTTCAACGCTTCGACGTTTTCCGCCCGAGTGACCGCATCGACGAAAGCCGATCTTTATGCCGCCGTTACGTCTGCCATCGCGACGCTCGAAGGCGAAGCGCATGGCGGTGCGGCCAGCGCCGTCGGCCGCGTGTTACTCGAGGTCGGTAAACCGGAGCGCGCGGAAGCGTACGTGCGCGAAGTTTTGGCGCGCGGCGAGCGCATCATGGGCATGGGGCATCGCGAATACAAGGTGCGCGATCCGCGCGCGCAGCATTTGGAGGCCGTTGCCAAGACGCTCAGCGAGCTGAACGATCCCAAATGGTACCGGATAGCGCGGTCGCTCGAGGATGCATCCAATCTCGTCTTGCGTGAGAAAAAGCCCGACAAGAGCATCTACGCCAACGTCGACTTCTACACGGCGCCCCTTTTCTACAGTTTGGGATTTCCGGGCGATGAATTCACCCCGATTTTTGCGTGCGGCAGAATTGCGGGCTGGACGGCGCACGTGTTGGAACAGCTCGCCGACAACCGGCTGATTCGTCCGCAAGCCACGTATTCCGGGCCACCCGTGCATGCCTTTGAGCCGATCGAAAGGCGCTCGGGCAACGGCGCTACGCGCTAATCGCCGTAGGTTCGCGGTAACTCCGCCGGCAAACGAGCGACGATCTCGTAATTGATCGTCTCGGCCCAATCGGCCCAATCGCCGGCCGTAACGGCGGCTTCGTTGTCCCTTCCGATCAACACGACCCGATCTCCGGGGCGGGCGTTCGTTGCTCCGAGATCGAGCATCGTCATGTTCATGCAGACTCTGCCGACGACGGGGCACCGCTTTCCGGCGACGACGAACGCGCCGCGATTGGAGAGCGCGCGCGGAATGCCGTCGGCATAGCCCAGCGGCACGACGCCGATGCGCATGGGGCGCGGTGCGCGGAACGTTGCGCCGTATCCAACCGTCGCGCCGGCTTCGATCTTGCGGACGGCGATCAGCCGGCTCTCAAACGAAAGCGCGGGCCGAAGTTCAAAGTCTGCGGGCATCGCGGCTTGCGTTTGTTTTGACGGCCACAAGCCGTAGAGCGCGATACCGATGCGCACTAAATCCAAACGCGTCTGCGGCCACAGCATTGCGGCCGCGGAAGCTGCGATATGCCGCAGCGGGCGCCCGTCCCCATTAAGCCGGGCGGCGCGGACGACGCTCTCGAGCGTTGCGACCTGCTCCAGCGTAAACGCCGAATCCAACTCTTCAGCTGCGGCGAGGTGCGAAAAGATGCCGCCGATTTCAATGCCGGGCGTGCGCGCGATACGCGCTATCGCTTTGGGAGCTAGGGACGGATCTAGTCCCAAACGTCTTACGCCGGTGTCGACTTTTACGTGAACTCGAAACCGCGCGTCGCGGCGGCGTGCTGCATTGGCGACCGTATCCCGATATGTGCCGTCGTCCCAAAGTGTAATCTGCAGGTCTTGCGCCAACGCGTCGTCGAGCCGCTCGACCGGCACCGGTCCAAGCACCATGATGGGCTTCTTGATGGCGGCCTCGCGTAAAGCCAAACCCTCCTCGACCGCGTAGACGCAGAACGCGTCCGCATATTCCTCGATCGTTCGTGCGATCGGGACGAGACCGTGACCATACGCGTTAGATTTCAGGACGAAAGCGGTTAGCGCGGGCGCGACGAGTGCGCGCAATGCCTGCGCGTTCGCGCGCAGCGCGCCGATCGAAATCCGGGCGACGCCGATCATGGCGTTCTCTCGAACGATCGCGCCGCGAGCGCGACGGGCAAACCGAAGAGCAGACAGGTTGCGATGATTCCGTATGCGACTTGTTGCGCCGTATGCGTCTGTTCGGCTGCGACGCCATACAGCACGAGCTGCGTCACAACATATACAACTGCACCGAACGTGAGGCCCGAAAGCACGGGACGGCGATTGATCTGCAGGCGCGTGGCAGCGAGATAAACATAACCGATGCCCCACCCGATGCAGACGGCTGCATACAGCGCCAGAAATTCAGCGAACTGCCCAGACGCGGAAAAACGGCTGCCGGCCGTCAGCAGGAGCGACCCCAAGAGCACACCTCCGATGGAGCCTGCCGCGGCACCGCGCAAGGCGATGCGGCGCCAGTCCAAAACGAGCGCGGCCATTAACCGGCATTCTTCCAGCCTGCACGTCCGGCCTCGGTAAGGGGACCTTTACATAATATTAACGCGCGCTTCTTGAAAATAAGTCCTTCGGCCCAATTTATTGGGATGTTCTCGGCACCTGAAAGTGCTATATTCGCCTCACGCGGGTTGGTAACGCGCGAGAGGAGACGGCGCTTGAACCTATATTTTAGGGCGTTCTACGCTTTGCTATTGGCGGTCGTACCGGCCGCGTGTTCCATGCACGGCCAGTCCGCCGCACCACCCCTCGCAGCCAACGTCGGCTCTCCGGGCATCAAGCCCTTTGACCTCTATGGCGGCATCGCGAGCATGGTGGTTCAGGTCGGGGACGCCGCGCCCGCGTTTTTCGGCAACCGCCTTGCCGGCATCAATCTGGCCATCAGTGAAATCGACGCAGTCGACAATTCCGGCCACAGCCTGGTCGTGGGCCAATACGCCGCGCCGCTCATCGTGAACTTACTGCAATATCAGGACGGCTTGGGCGACAGCGTGGGCCAGACGCCGGTCAGCCAGCAGACCTTTCAACAGATCCGGTTCGTCGTCGACGTTTCAGCCAGTTCGGTACTCTATACCGGCGGCGCCAGTGCGCCATTACGATTTGTTTCCGACGATGATAGCTCGTCAGCGCATGCGGGCAGGGCGACGAGCACGACGGCGCTCGGCCACGGATTTGTTGCGATTACCGTAAACCGATCGTTCACCATCGGAAGTAATGTGAGCGAGCTGGTCAACGTCGATTTCAACCTATTGGAGTCGCTGACGCCGGAGGATCATCACAATGACTCCGAGACGCACGATGGCCTGGCTTTGAACGTCCGGCCGGCGCTCTTCGTCGCAGCGAACTCGGACGCCGGCCAGATCACCGGCACGGTCGTCAACGACCGCGGACGTCCGGTTTCGAACGCAGTCGTAGTCGCTGTCGGCCAAGATAACCAAGTCGGCAACACGATCGCAACCGATGCCTCGGGCAACTTCCGCCTGCACACGCTGGCTGCGGGGACGTACCGGTTGGACATCTACAACGAGTACACAAATTCGGCGGGTGCGGGCTTCTCATCGGAGGGCTCCAGCTCGGACCGCGATCGCCTAAGGGGACCGACCGTAACGGTCAGCCCCGGCCAAATCACCGACACCGGAACGATTACGGACTAGCAACCGCATAATGCACGTGCAGGACGAGCGCCTTAGAACGGGCGCAGACGTCTCCGCAACGCTGCAGTTAGCGGCGGATCTCGCGCGGCGCGCGCGCCGCGATGAGGCATTGCAGCAGCTCGTGCATTGCGAAGATTGGCCCGCGCCGTTCAACGAGCAGGGACTGCTCGTGTGTGCGGAAGTGCTCGCGCGCCGAGACCCGATCAGTGGCCTCGAATTTTTGGCATCGCATACCGAAGCGTTCAAATCGGCAGAAGGACGGTTCGGCTATTTAGTCAGTTCTGCGTTTGCGTACGTAAATAGTCGAAGCTTCGACGGTGCGCGTGACATGCTCGCAAGCGCGCGGGAACTTGTGCAGGATGATGTTACGCGCGTCGCGCGGCTCGGGTACGAACGTTCCCGCTTGCAGTGGGCAACGCGCCGGTACGATCCAAACAGCGACGACCTAGCACTCGCGATGAGCGATCCCTCGCCGGACGCGCAATTTAAAGCGCTCGCGTTGCGCTCCTGGATGCACGCGGGTCTCGAGAACTACGGCGATCAGTTGCGTGATCTGCGCGCAGCATTCCGTCATTTCGTAGAACATGCTGACCGTTGCGATATCACGGCCGTAGCCATTTATTTGCGCGGACTGCTAGGACTGGCCGTCGAACTCGGCGATGACGAAGCGATGACCGTAGGCGCGCGAGCGTACGAGGCCGTAGAATGGACGCGCGATATCCAGGATTTGCAGTTCATATCGGTTCGGGCACTGGCGTGGCACGCGTTCCACCAAGGCGATTCAGGACGAGCCCAGTGGCTTTTCAAAGATTCCAAAGGGCTGGCGCCGACGCCGGCTTGGGAGGTTATGGCGCATATCGACCGCGCGTATGTGGCGCGGATGAATCGTAATGAAGCTTGGGCCGCTGAGGAACTGGCCTTGGCAGATTCGCTAGCGTCTGAGGTCGAGTGGGATGCGACCCATGGTGAAGAGCGTCAAGCGCTCGTAATGCTCGGGGAGCTCTTCGCTTCGACAGACATGGCGCAAGCACAGCGTTACGTCTCGATCTATAGTGCGTTAGGAAAAGACAGTCTCGATCCGACGCTGACTTCGGCACACGATCGCCGTTCGATAGCGCACGAGAAGTATGCATCCGGCCGCGTGCAAGCCGTCCTTGGAAACGTGAAAATAGCCAAAGAGTCGCTCGAGTTCGCCTACGACGTCTTCGCGCAGATTCAGCATCCGTACCGTGCCGCGCTCGCCGCGGCAGCGCTGTTCGAGGTTACGGAAGATTTGCGATGGCTCGAGAAGGCGCGCGCGCAGGCCGCGCATTTCGAAAAGAGTCCGCTTTTCCGTAGACTCTCGGAACTAGATGCGGTCGAGGAGCAGCGCGTGCTCTCGGGGCTTACGCCGATGCAGCGCCAGATCGCCATCGCGCTTTCTCAGGGTGCGGATCTTGACGACCTCTCGCACCGGTTCAGTCGCAGCAGACTCACGCTGGAGAAACAGATCGAGATCATCTTTGCCGCTCTGGGCGTGCAATCGCGGCATGCGTTGCGCGCCGAGTTACGGCAACGTAAGATGCTGTGAAGTCCGCCGGCCAGGCGGGCATCAACACTCGCCTATCGATCTTCGGCGTCCTTGTGGCGCTTTGTTTTATCTCGTTTCTTGCCGCGGCGATGGAACGTCCGGCCACGCTGGTGCTTGCAATCTACGCCATAGCCGGCATCGTCGTCATCAGCGCGGCGGCCAAGTTGCTCATCAGTGACGGGATTGCTTCCGTCCGCGGGTTGACCGAACGCGGTTACAACGTCGTCGAAAGTATTCCCGACGGTTTTTTCATCATCGACAAGGACTGGCGTTTTTCGCACGTCAACGAACGCGCGGAAGAGCTGCTGCGCAAGAATGCAGGCGAGCTGATCGGCTTTCGCGTTCAGGACGTCTTAGATCCGCTTGCTTCCGACCTCGTACCCGAAATGTTGAGCGTGCGGCGCCAGGGTGTCCCGTTGGAGCGGCTGCAGCACTTCCAATCGACCGACAGATGGATCGAGATTCGCATGCAGCCCGCGCATGACGAGCTGCTCGTGCATTTGCGCGATGTCACGGAACGCAAAAAGAGCGAATTGCTGCTCAAGACCAGCGCGAGTTTGCGGTTGCTGCTCGCGCAGATGCCGGCCGTCGTATGGACGGTCGATTGCGATTTGCGTTTGACTTCGATCCGCGGAGCCGCGGAACAGCGTCTGTGCGCCGACGACCTCGTCGGCGGTCCGTATGGCGCGAGCATCGAGGATCCGGAGCAGCGGCGCGCGTGCCTCAGCGAGCTGCGGCGCACGCTCGACGGCGAAGCCGTTCGCTATGAAACGCGGCAAAACGGACGCTGGTTGCAAAACGACGTCGAACCGTTGCGCGATGCGGAAGGCGCGGTGATCGGTGCGATCGGTGTGATGCTCGACGTGACCGACGTGCGCGAAAGCGCCGAGCGTTTCGCGCGGCTGGCTCGCCAAGACGTCATGACCCAGCTTCCCAACCGCTTGGCGCTCGAAGAGTCGTTGCCGGCGATATTGGAAGAAGCCGCGGCTAAGAGCGGACCCGTTGCGGCCCTCTTCATAGACATCGATCGCTTCAAGACGATCAACGACACGCTCGGACATCGCGTCGGCGACGAGCTGTTGCGCGCCATCGCGTCCCGGTTGCAAGAGCGGCTGATCAACCGCGCTTCGATCTTCCGTTCGGGCGGCGACGAATTCGTCGTCGTGATCGACGGCATCGGCGATCAGCGCAGCGTCGTTGCGGTTGCGATGGGCGTGCTCGCGACTTTCCACGAGCCGTTCATCATCCAAAGCCGCGAGGTCTTCGTAACGGCGAGCATCGGAACCAGTCTGTTCCCGCAGAACGCGCGCACGGCCGACGAGCTGATCGCGTTCGCCGACTCTGCCATGTACAGCGCAAAAGAGGCCGGCCGCAACAACGTCAAGTCCTACGACGGAACGATGCACGCAACGGTCCTGGAACGCATGAGTCTCGAGCAAGACCTGCGCCAAGCGCTGGTGCGCGGCGAGCTGCAGCTGCTCTTTCAACCCATCGTCGATATTTCTACCAAACGGATCGTGACCGCGGAAGCGCTGATCCGCTGGCAGCACCCCACGCTGGGCGAACTTGCCCCCGAAGTCTTTATTCCGATCGCCGAAGAGAGCGGCACGATCGTCGAGATTAGCCGGTGGGTTTTGAAGCAAGCCTGCAGCACGGCTGCCAGAATCAGGCAAATGGCCGCACCGGACTTTCGCGTGTCGGTCAATCTTTCGTCGCGCGATTTTTACGAACAAGACTGCGCCGCTACGATCGCTGCGGTGCTGGCTGAAACCGGGTTACCCGCGCGTGCACTCGAGCTGGAAGTGACCGAGAACATCGTGCTCAACGATCTCGCCGTCGCCACGCTGCTGCGCATTCACGCGATGGGCGTGCAGATCGTCGTGGACGATTTCGGCAAGGGCTACAGCTCGCTCAGCTACATCAAACGGCTGCCTGTGCACGCGATCAAAATCGACAAGGGCTTCATCGACGACGTCACGCGTGACCCCTACGACCAAGGCATCGTCAAAGCG
>JABXNS010000298.1_pt1 | contig 10870 bp, 11 predicted proteins | sample 7301101 | NCBI WGS metagenome assembly JABXNS01 (sample SAMN14449646, study PRJNA615230) | soil metagenome | isolation source: soil from bare, unvegetated metal-rich iron-sulfur acidic spring small-cell... | place: Canada: Paint Pots Mound, Kootenay National Park, BC | collected 2017-05-25
CGGGGTGGTGCAAAAAGTCGTCCCACAAGCGCAGCTCCGCGAGGAAGCAAAACGGATCGCGAACACGATCGCCGGCAAAGCGCCGCTCGCAATCGAAGGCTGCAAGCGGGCGATAAACTCCGGGGCGCATCTCTCCATCGGCGACGCGCTGGAGTTGGAATCGGTCGAATTCGGCACACTGGTAAACACGAACGACTTTAAGGAAGGCACGAGCGCGTTTCTCGAAAAGCGCAAGCCCAACTGGTGCGGCAATTAGGCGGCACCTTCTTCTCGCCATACTCTTCGCCGTCACCGCGACGCGCTGGGCTTGCGCCGATGATTTCGGACCGCACGGCGACGTTCGCGAGCTGCGTTTCGTAGCGCAAAGATTGCTCGCGCACGCGGCGCGCGGGTGGAAAGCCGACCCCGGCACTACCCGGATATCCGACGTCGTCGTGGTGAAGAACGCCGCTCTGCTGTCATGGGACATCGGCGCCAATCATGGCCTGATGGGATTGATCCGCCGGTACGGCCGCTGGTGGGACGCGCTGGAGTACAAGCATGAGCTTGACGGCTGGATCGACTCGGCCTCTTATCCTTTGGCACTAAAATGTTCGTTGACTGCGGAACCCGTGCCCGTTGCCGGCACTTTGCTTGATGACGGGCTACCGCGTGACCTCATCGATGTGGCCCTGACGCACAACACCGACTTGCAGAAGCCGAAGCTCGCCGGCGCCGCTAACGTGTCATCCAAAGGACGGATACGTCCCACCATCATGATCGATCGCTTTTGCAGCCGGCCCGTCGGCGGCATTGAGCCGGGAGGCGGAACACTCTGGCAAATCCCGAGCTATAGTTCCGGCTACGACATTACGATTGTTTACGGCAGAAACGATGCTCGCTATGCAACCTATGCTCGGCCGCTTTATGCGCGATCTCCGACGGAGGCTGAAATCATTCCCTATCCTACGACGCTGCATTTTACCTCTACGGCGGTTCTCTATTTCGATCTCACGATCAAGAGCTCGGCGCCCGTCATATTTCAGCCCGGCACGACGATCGATATTTGGTTTCCGTTCGTGCTGGAGGATACGTTAAACTATGACTTGACTATCGGTTTTGCTGACGCGGCAATAGGCCCCATCTATTCCAAGCCGTTCGATAACGTGCTGCATTACAAGTTGCCCGGCTTTACCGTGCGCCCCGGCCGCACGCTCATGGCCGAGATCGATGGCAACTGGCCTTAACGATTCCCGGCGCTAGAGGAGCGCTAGCGCTTTGGCGGCGTGAGCCATGTTCAGTTGAACTGCCGGATTGAGGCCCTGCCACGTAGCGCGTATCCGGCCGCGCGGATCGATGACGACCATCGTCGGAAACCCCTCCAACTGAAAGAAGCCGCGCGAGAGCGCGCGCGGATCGATAACGACGTTCGTTAGCCCGTGTGCGCGCGCAAAAGCTGCCGCGACGATGCGCGGCTCGCCGACGTCGACCGGAACGACCTGCACCTCCGGGTGGGACCGCGCGAACGACTCCACCAGCGGAAGCGAAACTCTGCACGGCGTACACCACGAAGCGTAGAATTCAAGAAAAACGACCCGGCCGCGCTGCTTTGCCAATTCGAATGGCGCCCCCGAAAGCATCTCATAACGTACCGCGGGCGCGGGGTAAGCCGCGCTCTCGGATAAGGAGCGTGGCGCGAGCAGCAACCGGTAGGCGACAAACAATACCAGCGCAATTGCGATCGCGTCGAAGAGGACGCGCAGACTCACGAACCGGCGCGCGAATTTCATTCCGCCCTAAATACGGCCGCAATGCCTTGTCCGCCGCCGATGCACGCCGATGCGATTGCGTATTCGCCTCCATTCTTTCGAAGATGGTGCAACGCGGTGAGTGCTAGGCGCGCACCGGACGCTCCGAGCGGGTGGCCCAGCGCGATCGCGCCGCCGTGCGGATTGAGGCGCCGTTGCCAAAATTGCGGGGCATAGTTCATCTCTTGCAGACACGCAAGCACTTGCGGCGCAAACGCTTCGTTGATCTCGATGACCGCCACGTCGTCGCGCTTGACGTTTGCATTCTGCAACACGTTCGGAATCGCGATTGCCGGGCCGATCCCCATGATGTCCGGATCCACGCCGACGACGCTGAACCCCACGAGGCGCCCGACCCAACACAAGCCGTCGGCTTTGGCCTGCTTCACCGTGGTTAACACGAGGGCAGCGGCGCCGTCGGTGATGCCGCTGGCATTGCCGGGAGTCACCACGCCGTCTTTGCGAAAGCGCGGCGCAAGCTTCGCGAGCTTTTCAATCGAAAGACCCGCGCGCGGACCTTCGTCCTTTTCAATCGTGACGGTCCGGCCTTTGGCGTCTTTTACCTCCACCGGGACGATCTCGTCGGCAAAATAGCCGTCACTTTGGGCGCGCAACGCGCTTGCTTGCGACCCAAGCGCGAACTCGTCGCACGCTTCACGCGCGATCCTGTAACGCTGCGCGAGATTTTCTGCCGTGATAGCCATTGGCAGACCGTTATAAGAGTCCGTGAGCGCCTCCCAAAGCGTATCTTCGAATTTAACGCCCGCGCCGAGCGGGAAACCTTTGCGCGCGCCGCGCACGACGTGCGGCGCCTGGCTCATCGATTCGGTGCCCCCGGCAAGCGCATAGGTGCTCTGTCCCAGACGCAAGGAATTTGCCGCCGTCAGAATCGCCTGCAGACCGCTGCCGCACAACCGGTTGAGCGTAAGCGCCGGCACCCCGAGCGGAATTCCGGCGCGCAAGGCGGCGTGACGCGCCAGGTAGATTGCATCTGCGCTGGTTTGCATGACGTTGCCGAATACGACATCGTCGATCCGCTCTTTCGGGACCCCGCTGCGTGCGATGGCGGCTTCCGCAGCCGCTACCGCGAGGTCGGTCGCGGTGCGATCCGCCAAACCCCCGCCGAAATTACCAAACGGCGTGCGCGCACCCGCGAGAACCACGACATCGTCTTCCGTCATCACGCCTGCCTACAACGGTCGGCGTGCGGCGCCCTTGCAGGCGGCCGCCGCAAACCCCCCAAATCTAGAGGCCCGATGCCCATGAACCGGCCTGCGGCGATCACGATCGACGCTCGTTCCCTTCAGCCCGCGAACCGGACCGAGCAAATCCTCGAAGCATTCGACAAGCTCTCGTTCGGCGCCATCCTCGAAATCAACGAGGAAAGCGATCCGCGCGCGTTACGCAACGAGCTGTCGCAACTTCGACCCGGAAAATTCTCTTGGGACGCGCGCAATCTAGGATCGAACCGCTGGACCATTCGCGTCGAGCGCATCGATGAAAATGCCGCGCCCGAGTCGCTGCTGCAGCACGTCGCACCGTTCGCCAGCGCCAAAGCTGCCACGCTGCGCGATTTGGCCGGCCAGATGACCGAACGTACCTATCGAGCCGGCGACACGATCTTCGACGAAGGCGAAGTCTGGCCATATTTGGGAATCGTGAAATCCGGAAAAGTCATTCTAACCCTTCTTTCGCCCGACGGCAAGACGCACACGCTGGGCGAACATCTGACGCACGACACCCTCAACGACAGCGGCACGTTCGATCAGGGTGGCGCGACCACGCGCACTGAGGCGTTGACCGACGCCACGATCATGACGATTCCAAGCGAGGCCGTGTTGCATGCGTGCCGTAACGATGCGGAACTTGCGCTGGGGTTTCTCTCCGCGGCATCGCAGGCTCGGCGCCGTTCCATCGACACCATCGCCGATCTCGCGTTTGCTCACGTATTGCAACGCGTTGCAAAATTTTTACTCGGCTACGCGCGCGCATCGGTGGGCATGACGCGTGGCCTTCCCGGCGTTGAGAATCTTTCGCAAGCGCAAATCGCTGCCGCGGCCGGCACAGTGCGCGACATGGCCGCGCGCGCGTTGCTGCGGCTTAAGAATGCGAGCGCCGTCGAGCTCGACCGCGGGCGCGTGAAGGCTATCGATCGCGCGAAGCTGGAAGCGTTCGCGCAGAACGTTCAGGCACCGCCGGTCTAAGATTTTACCGGGGTAAAACGAAGCCGTAAAACGGCGTCGCGCCGCAAAGCGATCCGTGACGCGCGAAATAGACGACTTCGAGCGGCTTGGCGACGTCGGAACCGAAGAACGATAGCTCCCGGCACATCGTCAGCTGTTCCCGCTGCCATGCAAACGGAACCGAGAACCGCCGGCCGCGAAATTGCTCCATAGCGCCGGCTAGGTGAACGGCGTTTGCCGCCGCAATCGGGAAATGTGCGTTCGGAGCGGCCGGCAAATTCGCCGGACCCGCTAAGGCGGGGACGCCGAACGCGCAGGCGGCGGCTACAAGCAGCGAGCGCACCAATAGCTGTTTCATGATTGTCTCCTGACCTAGCACCATTTTAGCACGTGCGCTCATTGGGGAGTAGTCGCTGACGCGACCGCCTTGAGCGCTTCCTTGAACGTGGAAACCGGGACGACGTCAATGCCGGGCGTATCTTTAATCTCGGAATAATTGCCGGCGGGAACCAGAAATAGCGTTGCCCCTGCCGAACGCGCCGCCGCAACCTTCTGGGCTGCGCCTTCGATTGGCCCGACGGTTCCGTCGTAAGCGATGGTACCGGTACCGGCGATGCGCAATCCGCTGGGAAGCGCGGCGCGTTTTAGGGAGCGGTAGATTTCAAGCGCAAACATGAGTCCGCCCGAACTACCGGCGACGTGCGGCAGACGATAGCGCACGGCCACCGGCAGGCGAGGCGCCTGGTATATCGTCGTCAGGTACGTTCCCAAAACCGTGCGTCCATGGTACACGGTGGTTTGAATACGAAAACTGCGCGCAATCCCGCGCCGTAAGATTGCGACGCAGACGATCGCTCCGGCCTTCTCGCCGCCCATCGCCGTTGCCAATTCGGAGGTCGTTGAGATCGGGCGCTTGTCGATTGCCACAATCAAATCCAACGGTTTCAAGACTCGCAACGCAAATGAATTCGGCGCAAAATACAACGCCATGACGCGGCTGCGCGCAGCGGGCACGCGATAGCCCGCCGCGCGTTCGGCCACTGCGGCTGCGATCATTTGGCTTTCGCTCATCGCCTCGCGCTGCGCGCCGTCGTATTGCTTAATCGTTATACCGCGCGGCAGCACTTCGTCGGTCCACACGACGCGCACGCCGGGAACGAGCGAGCTCAGCAGCTCGAGGGGCGTCACGCGCGTTGCAAAGCGCACGTCGGTCAGGTAGAGATGCGTTTGCGGCGAAAGCCCGGCGAGCGATACGACGTCGCCCAGATCGACCGCCCCTCCGGGAAGAATTAACGAGTATGGAGTGGGCGCAAAAATGCACAACGCCGCGACCGCCGCCACGGCCATGTAGACCCCGACCCGGTTACGAGCCAGACGCAGCCGCACGCCGCGCTACGGAACGGCTTCTACCGATTCGAGCGCGGTCGTCTCGTCGCCGGCCTGCGCATCGAAGGCTGCGCGTTTGCTCTTGGCAGCCGCATCGGCCATCGGCTGCGACGGCTCAGCTTGCGCGCGCGGCGCCAGCGCCTCGCGGCCTTTGCGAATCGAACCTAGCGCCCCGGCGAGCCGGTTCTCGAGGGATCCTAGCGTCTGCAAAGCGTACTGATCTGCGCCTTCGCGAACTTTGCGGGCGCGCTCCTCGGCCTCTTTGAGAATCACATCGGCGGTCGTGCGCGCGCGTAGCACGATCTCGTGATCGTCGAGCAGCTCTTCGTGTTTGTTGGCCGCTTCCGTAACGATCGTCTGCGCTTTCTCCTGAGCTGCGCGCAGCATGCGATCTTGATCCTTCGCAATGATTTTCGCGCGCCCCATTTCCTCGGGCAGCGACGAGCGAATTTTTTCGACAAACTCCGTCAGCCGCTCTTCGCTAAGAATGCGATACCCCGCCGGGAGCCAGGTTCCGTCGTGCACGTATGCTTCCAATTTATCCAAAACGCGATAGACCGACATGAATTTCCTCCGTTACGTAGTGCGCAGGCTCGCGCGTCTAGCCGCCATGAGCCGCATCACCGGATCCGGCACCAGGGCGGCAACGTCGCCGCCGAGAAAGAATACTTCCTTTACGATGCTCGAGCTGACGAACGAGTATCGCTGATCGGACATCAAGAACATGGTGTCGACATCCGAAAGCGCGCGGTTCATGAGCGCCGTCGACATCTCGCTTTCGAAATCGGAGACCACCCGCAGGCCCTTGATGATGACCGCCGCGCGTTCCTTGCGGACGTAGTCGGCAAGCAGCCCGCGAAAGTGCTCGACGCGGACGTTCGCCAAATGCGTCACGCAGTCGCGGATCATCGCCTCCCGCTCCTCGAGCGTAAACATGGGCTCGCGCTTTTGCGGATTGACGACCACGGCGACGATCAGCTCGCCGAAATATCGTGATGCACGTTCGATGACGTCGAGATGGCCGTTGGTGGGCGGATCGAACGAGCCCGGGTAGACTGCCCGCGGCGCATGCGACGCTCGCCCGTCGTTCATGCTACCGGCGTAAAGAAAGCCAAAGCGACATCGCCGTAGACTTCCTCGCGGACGCTGCGGTACCCCGGTATCTCCGGAAGAATCATGCGCGCGCTGTGCTCGTAAATAACGAACGCGTCAGGCGCAAGCAGCTGCCGTTCGAGCAATAGTCTGAACATCTGCATCGGAATTTCGCCGGCGTACGGCGGATCGGCATAGACCAGATCGAACGCTGGGTCGAGACGGTAGAGCGCGCGGTCGACCGGCGCTCCGACGACCGTCACAACGTCTTCGACGCCCATCTCGCGCGCGGCTTCCTCGATCGTTTCGGCTGTTTCGCGATGCCCTTCAACGCACACGACCGACGCCGCGCCGCGCGAAGCCGCTTCGAACCCGATGGCGCCCGTGCCGGCGAACAAATCGAGAAATCGCGAACCTTCGATCCGCGTCTGCAAGATCGAAAACAGCGATTCTTTTACGCGGCCCGGCGTCGGCCTGACGCTGAATCCCTTGGGCGAACCGAGTTTGCGGCTGCCCAAGTTTCCGCCGGTGATTTTCGGCACACCGGCGTCTTTCTACAGTAGCGCAAGCAGTTCCGCGAGCCTGTGGATAACTGCGCTCGGCCTGGGCAAATCGGGCGCGTAGGTCACGCCTTCGGCGTCCAGCCAGATTCCGCGCATTCCGGCACTCATCGCCGCCGCGATGTCGACGCGCGGGTTGTCTCCGACGTAAGCTATTTCAGATGGGCCGGTTTTTAGCGCGAGCGCCAAGGCGGCAAACGCCTGGGGTTGCGGCTTCTGCGCGCCGATTGCATCGCTGACCAGAACCGGTCCGGTAAAATCCAGCCGGCGCGCCTTCTCTTGCTGCAACGGCGACCAGCCGTTGCTCAAAATGGCGCACGCGACGCCCCGCCGCAGCAACTCGCCCAGCACCGCGCGCGCATCCGGCGCAGCGACGAAAAACTCAGGCACGCTTTCGAGCGCGATCTGCTTGTAACGCTCGATCCACGCCGCCGGCGACGGCGCGCCGTGTTCGGCCGCAAATCGTTCCACGGCGCCATCGATCGAGGAAGATCCGGAACGCTGACGTTCGAGCAGTTCGTCGATACGCGCGCTCTCCTGCGCGAGCGTACCCAAACACTTTCCACCATCGCCGCAAATGGCGTCGAGCAGCCGCAGGAACGCAACGCGCTCCAACTTGTTGTCGATTCCTAACGTATGGTCTATGTCAAACCCCAGCGCCCGTATTGGCGTTGCGGGGCCGCTCGGCGGGCTTATCTCGGACTGGGGCCGGTGACGATGCGCACGAAATCACCAGGCCGTATCCATCGGCGCATGGCTGCAGCAATCTGCGCGGGCGTTACGGCGAGCTCGCGGCGCGCGTCGATCAGATTTTGATTCAGCGGTAAACCGAATGACGAATACCGGTGTAAGATCGCGCCGACGCCATCGTAACTTCCCAGTGCGATCGGGATGTCGCCCATCAGCTGCGCTTTTGCGCGGAGCAAGCGATCCACCGCGACGGGCTGCGTCTGCATGCGCCGCAGATCGGCCACGGCCAACTGTTGCGCGGGCACGATCTTGTCGGGATCGGATCCATAATGGATGCTGAACGTCGATCGAGACTTGCCCGTGCTTAGCGAGCTCGACACGTCGTACACGTACCCTCGCACTTCGCGCAAATCGTGGTAAAGGAGTGACGAGTAGAAGCCGCCGCTCAAAATCGTGTTGGCGACCTGAAGCGCGGGCCAATCGGCGGCTGTCCGCTTTACCGCAGTCGTCTCCGTTAATTCCACGGTCGACTGGACGCGCCCGGTTGCCGGCACGTTGGCAGCGCTCGGTTTATTCGGAGGAACCGCGGGCGGTTCGGTCTGCGGCTTCGGTCCGCTCACCTTCCATCCGCCGAAATACTTTTCGACCACCTGCTCCGCGCGCGTCGGCGTAACATCGCCGACGACAACGATCGTCGTCAAGTCGGGACGGAAAGCGCTCGTATAATACTGCTTGACGTCATCGAGCGATACCGCCGTCATGGTCGCCACCGACGCGAAACGCTGCGCCGGGTCGTTCGCCGGATACAATGCTTTGGCCGTGGCGACTGCCGCCAGGTGATCCGGCGAGGTAGCCTCCCCGGTGAGTCCGCCAATCTCTTGGCCCTTGACGATCGTGAAATACTGCGGGACGAAACGCGGGTGCAGCTCGTTGTCGGCCAGCAATTGCGTGGCGCGTTCGAAGTTCGCGCTCAAGGCTTGAATACTAAACGACGTGCCGCCCGACTCATTGGCCGCGATCGCGTCCAGCGCTTGCTGGTAGGTGAGCCGGTCCAGCGAGTTCGTGCCGTAGCTAAAGAGATCGTCCGTGACCGATCCGACGCCCTCCTTACCCGTGGGCGCCTGCACTTGCTCGTCGTTTTCGATCTCGCCCGTGATGCTGACCGTTTGCGTCGAGTGGTCGGGTTGGACGATGATCCGCAATCCGTTGGGCAAGACCGTTTGCATCGGGTTAAGCGTCTGCGCCGGAACGCGGAGATGCGTCAAGACGTTGCGCGCCCACGCCGGCAGCGGTTCGTGTTTGCTCGGCGGGATCGAATTATTCTCCTTGGCCAGCGAGCCGCCGCCGCCGCTGACTTTGCCGAGATTTTTCGGGACTGCGTAGGCTGCGACAACTTTGTCGGCTCCAAAATCCGCGCGCAGCAGACGGTTAACGTCGGCGACCGTCACGCGTTTATATGCCGCGATCGTGTCTTGCGGAGAGCTCAACCCTTGCAGGGCTACGGCGTCGCTCCACTCACTTGCCAACCCTTCGATAGACGTTGCGTTGTATTCGAGTTGTGCGATCTCGCGTTGAATCGAGGCATGAACCAAATCTGCCGGTACGCCCCACTTGCGGTAGTTTTCGATCACGCTGCGAAGCAGTTTGTCCGCATCTTCGGGTTTGCTCGTAACGGGCACCACGATGTACGCCAGTCCAACCGACATATCGGCAAACGGCGGCTGCAGCGCGAACCCGGCGCCAAGCGCCTTGCCTGTCGCGGCCAATCCGAACAGGTCGCCTCGCTGGCTGCTCAGCACATCGGACAGGATGTTGGCGGCGGCAAAGTCTTTGCTTTTAAAGCCCGGCAGCCGGTATCCCAAGAGGACGGCCGTGAAAGGCTGATCGGAAAAATCATGATAGAGATGGGTTTTCAACGATTTGGCTTGTACCGGCTTGCGCGGCGGCAGTTGGGCAGCCGGCCAATCACCGAAGAGTTGTTTGACGCGCGCGACCGTTGACGGACCGTCTACGTCGCCGACGATCACGTAAACCGCATTGTTGGGGTGATACCATTTGCGATACAGCTCTTGAATCTGCGGTGCGTTGATCGTGTGTGCGAAGTCATAAACGGTGCCGAGCCCGTTGTTGGCATACGGCGTTCCCGCGAGCAGCGTGTTCTGCATCTTGGTCTCGAGCCGGTAGAAGGCGTCGCTGTTGTCGGAAGTGACCTCTTGGGTGATCGCTTTGCGTTCGTCATTCCATTGCTGCTGTGAAAGCAGTGCACCGGTGGCGCGAGAGCGTTCGAGGCGAAGCGCGATGTCGAGATATTGAGCGGGTACCGTAAAGAAATATTGCGTGATCGCGCTCTGCGTGTCGGCATTGAACGCTCCGCCGGTGATGTCGACCGTATCCATGAACTGCGACGACGAAAGCGTTTGGCTGCCGCGAAACATCATGTGCTCGAGCGCGTGGGCTTGGCCGGCGATCGTCTGATCGTTCGACCCGACGCGATAGTTCAACATCGTCGTGACGACCGGCGCGAGCTTGTCGCTAACGACGACGACTTGCAGGCCGTTAGCGAGCGTCGCGCGGGTAACGGTCAGCGAACCGGCGCGGGCCGGCGCAAAACAAGCAAGCGCGACGGCCGCGCAGACGATCGCCGTGGAGCCGATGCGAAAGCGCTTCATGGCGGGCGGGTTCAAGAACTGAGCAGCATGGCCCTAGCGCTCGGTTCTCCTTCGACCAGCAAACGCAATCCGGCGTGGCCGGGCGCGCGCAGTTCGGGATCGTCCGCCACAATGCTCTCGGCCGCCGCCTTTGCGTCGCGGTAAACCGCGATATCGCGCACCAGGTCGGCTATCCGGAAGCTCGCCAGCCCCGACTGGGCCGTTCCGGCGAACTCACCGGGGCCGCGCAGACGCAAGTCTTCTTCGGCGATCGCGAATCCGTCGTTGGAGCCGGCCAGAATCTGCAGGCGCTCGAGCTCTTCGGCTTCATCGGACGCGATGAGCAGACAATAGGACTGCGCCGCGCCACGCCCGACCCGCCCGCGCAACTGATGGAGTTGGGAGAGTCCGTAGCGCTGCGCGTCGAGTACCACCATGACGCTCGCATTCGGAACGTCGACGCCGACTTCAACCACGGTGGTCGCCACCAGCACCTGCACTTCGTTGCGGGCAAAGCGCTGCAT
>JABXNS010000299.1_pt1 | contig 10869 bp, 10 predicted proteins | sample 7301101 | NCBI WGS metagenome assembly JABXNS01 (sample SAMN14449646, study PRJNA615230) | soil metagenome | isolation source: soil from bare, unvegetated metal-rich iron-sulfur acidic spring small-cell... | place: Canada: Paint Pots Mound, Kootenay National Park, BC | collected 2017-05-25
GATCGGGTAGGTGAGGAGCCTTACAGCTCCCCACCTCCCACACCACCGTACGTGCCGTTCGGCATACGGCGGTTCATCGAGAATTAGTGTAAGAGTGTGAAAGGCGTTGGTGCATGCCGAGAAAGCTCACCAGTCCCCAGCGAGTTAGTAGCGCTATCGGCACCGCGTGATTCATGTGACTCGCCCCGGCGTTCCACCAGGGACCTCGACCATTTAAGGCCGACGCCGCTGCACGAGCCTCATCAAGTCCAAGCGCGCGCAGCTTCGCTAAACGAGTACGTGGCCGTTTCCACTGCTTCCATAAAATGCGCCGCAGCTTCCGTCGCATCCACGCATCAAGCTCCTCGAAGCGCGCTGTTACTGTTGCCAATCGAAAGTACGTGACCCACCCACGAATGATCGGGGTGAGCTCCTCAATGACGCTGACAAGATTACGGCCTCGCCCCCGTCGCAGCATTACCCGAAGCTTGTTCTTCAATCGATGCACCGATTGAAGCGACACCGTCAGCTTCGGCTCGCGATGCGCGGTCATGCTGTATCCCAGAAACTTTCGCTCTGAGGGACGACCCACCGCGCTTTTGTCCCGGTTCATTCTCAGCCGAAGACGCTTCCACAGCCAGCGCTCCAGCGATGCCAGCACCCGCTCGCCCGCCGCCTTCGACTGCACATACACATTGCAGTCGTCCGCATAGCGCACAAACCGAATAGCGCACAAACCGAATAGCGCACAAACCGAATAGCGCACAAACCGATGCCCCCGGCGCTCCAGTTCCCGATCGAGATCATCGAGCAGAATGTTGCTCAGAAGCGGTGACAGTGGCCCGCCTTGCGGCGTGCCCTCCGTCCGGGGTGACACCAGCCCGCCTTCCATGATCCCCGCTTGCAGGTAGCGACGAATCACACGAAGCACTCGCTTGTCCGAAATCCGCCGCGCCACGCGTGCCATTAGTACATCATGATTCACGAGGTCGAAGAATTCCTGGAGGTCCAAGTCCACCACCCACCGATAACCCACCGATAACCCGCCGCTACATGTTGCTGCGCGCGCACCACCGCATCTTGTGCGCTCCTTCCCGGGCGAAAGCCATAGCTCCCCTCCGAGAAGGTCGGATCAACAACCGGTTGCAGTACCTGAAGCAGGGCTTGTTGAATGAATCGGTCCAGCACCGTCGGGATGCCCAAGGCTCGCATGCCGCCACCGGGTTTTGGTATCTCCACTCGGCGGACTGACGATGGTACATACCTCTCCTCGAGCAACTCCTCCCGTACACGCGGCCAGTGTGTCCTGAGGTAACTCTTGAGTTGTGTGACGGTGATGCCGTCCACACCCGGAGCGCCCTTATTCTGCACGACTCGCGTGTATGCCTTCGCCAAGTTCTCGCGACGCAGCACTTCCTCCAAGAGCGCCGACGTCCTTCCGGTCTCTCCGTTTGCAAACTCGCCTCGTGCCGTGGACGCTTGACGCGCAATTCCCCCCGTTACTTCAGCGGTTCCGCCGCTTGACTCTCGGGTGTGCTCAGGCATCTCAGGCATCTCAGCCTTCTCTCCTGCGTCTCGCTCGTCCATCGAACTCCTCGCGTGCAAACGATTCTCCATGTTCAGCCCTTCACCGCCGTGCGCATGCGGCTACTATGGCCTCTGCTGACTGATGCGCTTCCATCGCCGCATCTCTCAACGCGACTAGCTCTCTCAAGCAGAAGCGCAACTCTCCCAGGGTAAGATCCATGACTTTCGCTCCATCTATCCGCCGCATCTACGCCCGCCCGATCCGGGTGACATCGGGCTTCAGGTCTTTGTGCCCCCTCGCCCACCAGACGGTCGCCTCCTATGCGGTTCGTGTTCCTCGGACCAGAGCTTTGCTTGCTGCTTCCTTCCCACACCGTCTCACGACGATGCAGTCGCAGTTCAGCTAGAGGTTCCTGTCACCAAGGTCCTCGAAGATCTTTCACCTCCTAGTCAGGTGGATCATGCCTGGCGCACACAAAAAAAAGGAACGGCGGAGCGCCTGGCCCCGCCGTTCCTTATAATCGTCAAATCAGCCTACTGAACGGTGATGACGCCCTTCATGCCCAAAGCAAGATGCGGAACGCAGTGATACGGGTACTGACCGGGTTTGATCTTGCCAAACGAGACCGTGACCGATTCTCCAGCATTCATCTTAAGGGCGCTCGATAGCTCGCCCCCCTTGTCCGGGCCCATGTTGGCATCGAGCTGGGATCTCACGTCGGGCGGAATTGTTGCCGCATCGAACGCCACGTTGTGTGGACCTCCACTGACGACGACAAACTTGACGCCATCTCCCTGTTTGATCGTGAAGTTGGCCGGCTCGAAGCGATAGCCCTTCGCATCTCCAATCATATTCACTGTCTTCGTGGTGCCGGTAATCGCGACGGCACCGCCAGTCGTGCCAGTGGTTGTCGAGCTAGCTGTAGTGGCGGTGGTAGTGGTCGCCGTGCTCGTATCTACCGCAACGTGTGTCGTGTCAGCAGGCTTCTTTTCTCCGCCCGCGCACGCGCCGAGCGCGAATAAGCCAGCCGCAACCGTCAATCCGTAGAACCGCATCTTTTCAGGCCTCCCAGAGCCGTACAATGGTGCACTTATCAGAATGGTTTTTTCACTTCCGAGATTGTGAATTTATTCACAAGCTCGCCAACAAGCAATCAATACCGCACTTTCGCCCCCTCATGATTCGTGCCCTGTTGCCTGAGCGCGCCGGATGATCGCAATTCCCACCCTTGACCTACGAGGCGGTGCCTGCGTTCAACTCGCCCCGGGTTCCTACGATGAAGAGGTTATCCGCATTCCGGATCCCGTCGGGGTTGCCATCGCCTGGCGACAATACGGATTCCGCCATCTCCACGTGGTCGACCTGGATGCGGTCGCAGGGCGCGGCACCAATGCGCCTGAGATTCAGGCGGTTCTGGGAGCGACCGACGTCGAGGTACAGTTGGGAGGAGGTATCCGGACGCAGGAGCTGATTCAGCGCTCTCTGGACGATGGAGCGCAGCGTGTAATCATTGGCACCCGCGCGTTGGAGGATCCCGACTGGCTGGCCGAGATGAGTGGTCTCTTTCCGGGGCGTATCGTCGTCGCTGCCGATGTCCGTGACCGGAAGATCCTGTCCCACGGATGGACGCTCACTCATCCCAGGCTCGTGCTTGATCTCGTTGAGGACTTGAACGGGCTTCCCCTCGCCGGTGTTCTCGTAACCGCCGTGCATCGAGAGGAGGCGATGCGCGGAACGGATTTACCGCTTATGGAGGATATCGCCGACGTGGCGGAGTTTCCGGTCTTCGCCTCGGGCGGGCTCGCCAGCATCAACGACCTGCGTGCCCTGGCGGACCGCGGTGTCGCCGCTGCCATAGTCGGGATGGCCCTTTACAGTGGTGCGATGGATCCTTGGGTCGTGGCCGAGGAATTCGCGGAGTAGCTGCTGCAATCCCCCGTCGCCCCAAGATTTCAGAACAGACTGATCGTACGCGGGTCCAGCTTCGATGGATCACCGACATAGGCGAAGCGGAATCCTTTCATGTATTTCCTTGCCACCCTCTGAACCGCTTCGGGGGTTACGCTCTTTAACTCGTCGACGAAGCGTTCGGCCTCTCGGTAATCCCCTTCATAGAGCTGTGACCGCGCCAGGAAATCGGCTTGTGCAGCGTTGGTTTCGTTGTCGAGGAAATATTCGGTGATGAATTGTTCTTCGAGTTGCCTGAGTCCAGCCGGGTCGAGCATTCCCTGTTGCAGATCCACAACCGCGGCACGCATGAGCTTGAGTGTGGTGTCCGGCGCCACGGTCGTTACGTACAACCCCCCAGCGGTGGCAGCGCGATCAACGAAAGGGGCGTGCACATCGTAGGTGAGATTCTGCCGAGTCCGAATCTCTGCGAACATGCGGCCGGTGAGAACCGATGTCGCGACTCTGAGCGCCTGGTAGTCGTCACCGCTGGCCAACGGACCGCTGTAGTACCCGAGTATGTAGTTGGTGGGTAGCTGGCGGCGCTCGATCACGACGGCTGTCGGTGCCTCCGGAATGCGCGGAGGTGCGGTCCATCTGTAGTTGCCTCGTGGCAACTGCCCGATCGACTGCGTCACGAGCCGCGCAATGTGCGCGCGGTCTACGTTACCCACGACCACGAGCAGCATCCGTGACGTGACGACCTGTGTCCGGTGATACTCACGAAGTGATGCGGAATCGAGAGCCTGGATCGACTTCTCGTTGCCAGTAACCGAGATCGCGTATGGATGCCCCACAAAAGTTATGCTGTCTGCCAGATAGGCAGCCAGCGCATCGGGATCATCTCTCCGCTGCCTGATACCGGACAGGTATTGAGCTTTGACCAGATTTACCTCCGACTGGGCTAACGTCGGATGCATTACCCGATCGGCGAATATCGACCAGGTGGAATCGAATACCTCCGCGCTCGAGCGTATCCCGAACATGGTCCAGTCTGCGTTCGGGGTCACCACTATCTCGCTCCCCAGGCGCGACATCGCACGGCGCAGCGAATTCTTGGGGAAATGTTGAGTTCCCCGCTCGGAGACCTCGAGCAGGATCGGTTCGATCCCGGCGTTCCTTTCACTGACCTGTCGTGCTCCGCCCAGGAGATAAAGGTTCGCGGCAACGACGTTGTTGGCGTTGTTCTGGCGAAGGATGACGTGAACCCCCGCGACATCGAAGCTCGTCGTGGCCGTTGCCAGCGCCAGCGCAATTGAGAGTAGCGTCATCGCGTGCCCGTCATTTCGAGATCTTGCGGACCAAGCTTTAGCGCTTGCCGTGCATCTGGCGCGATGAGCACTCCCGCGATGTGCGGCTTCCCGACGATGTAGCGGCGCGCATAAGCGCGCAGGTCCCCGACCGTTTGCTGTGCCATGTGGTCAACGTATCCCATGTAGTACTCGAGGCTGGCAACGCTCCACCAAAACCCCAAGGTGTGCGCGAAACCGGAGGCCCGCTCACGATCGAATGCGGAAGTTACGGTCCGATGGGCCTGGACCGCCTCGAGTTCGTCCGACGTGAAGTAGCCCGGCGTATCGAACTTGGCGATCTCCCCATAGAGGGCTGACAGCGCTTCGCGAAGATGTTCAGGCGATGTCTGTCCACTGATGGTAATCGGTCCGGTGTGATTGAGCGTGTAGTAATTGACACCAACACTCTGCCACAATCCGGTGTCGACAAGCCGTTGCTGGAGCTGGGACCGTGGATCGTTCAGCACATCCGAGAATACATCCGCCGCGTAAGTCGACTTTGGATCCTCTCCGACGCTGGGGCCCTGCCACTGCACTTGGGCAGTCACCGCTCCCACCGGCGCCTCGACGACGACCGCTTCGTTTTTCTGGAGATGGGGAATCGGGGGGATGGGGTCACTGGCAAAGGGATCCGCGCCACGATTCCACTGCCCTAGCTCGCGCTCGACCAGAGCAAAAACTGTGGCCGGATTTACGTCACCGGCAACTATCAGGGCCGAGTTGTTCGGGATGTAATACTTGTTCTGAATAGTGCGCATCTTTTCGGGCGTCGTCGTCAGGACTATCTGCCGGTCACCGATCACATCCTTCCTGCTGAAGTTGCCGGGATAGAGCTTCGCATCCATTTGGCGAGAGAGCTCGAAGAAGGGACTCGACTGGTTTCGGTCGTACTCTCCGATTACGACCTGCCGCTCGCGTTCGAGCTCGTCGCGCCGGAATAGCGGACCCCGCAACGCCGTGGCCAGCAGCTGAATTCCATCTGCCAGCTTTTCCGCCGGTACGGTCATATAATAGTTGACCCTTTCCTCCTGAGTCGTTCCGTTGAACACGGCTCCGAGATCCGACGCTCTGTCCCAGAATTGATTGGGCTCCGGGTATTTCGAATTCGCGCGGAAGAACATGTGCTCGTACATGTGGGCCAGGCCTTCGTACTCCGGGGTTTGGGTAAATGACCCGTTTTTTACGTCGATCTCGATCGTCGCTAATGGAACACCATGGTTCTCGACAACGATCACCTCGAGGCCGTTAGCGAGAACCTTGCGTTGAACGATCTTCTCGAGCTCCGCTCGCTGGCCCCGCACCGGCGCCGGCGCCAGCGCCAGCGCGAATGCGAGAAGCACAAGAGTGGCGCAAGCACGCAGGACGCCTTTTCTTTCGGACATGTCAGATTCTGTGAAAGCCCGCTCGGAGTCCTACGGGCAATTGTTAACTCGACTAGACGCCAACAGGCTCAAACGCGACGAGCCTCTTGCTCAATACACCACATTCAAGATTGGTGGTCCGGCCGATCTCTTCTACAATGCAACATCGGTCGAGGATCTGGCAGGGGCAGTTACTGCCGCGCGCGAGCTCGGGCTCGAGTATTTCGTCCTCGGACTGGGCGCTAACATCCTAGTCGGCGACAAGGGATTCCGTGGCCTAGTCATCCGCAACACTTCTCGCCACCTCAAATTCGATGATGACGGCAAGCTCTGGGTCGAGAGCGGTGCTGTGATGGCGAAGTTGATACCCCAAGCCGTCGAGCGGGCGCTGTCGGGCCTGGAACACTACGTCGGCATTCCGAGCACCGTTGGCGGAGCCGTCTGGCAGAATCTGCACTTTCTCTCACCAGCCCCGGCACGTGAGCGGACCATGTTCATTGCCGAGGTCTTTAATTCGGCCGAGCTCCTGACGCATGACGGGAAACGAAGAACCGTCGACAGGGAATACATGCAATTCGGCTACGATACGAGCACGCTCCACAAGCAGCGGGACATAGCCCTCGCCGTGACCTTCCAGCTGGAACCTGGAGACAAGGCGACTATGCATCGCGTCATGCAGGAGAACCTGAGCTGGCGCGGTGGTAAGCATCCCTGGCTCGAGTATCATCCCAGCGCGGGCTCGATCTTCAAGAAAATCGAAGGCGTTGGAGCCGGCCGTCTTATCGACCAAGTCGGCTTGAAAGGCTTTCGGCACGGGGATGCTCAGATCTCCCACATCCACGCGAACATCATGGTCAATCTTGGGAAGGCGACTGCGAAGAACGTCCGCGAGCTGATCACCATCGCGCAGGACAGAGTGGAGGGGCAGTTTGGTCAGCATCTCGAGCCGGAGATAGGATTCATCGGGGAGTTCTGATTTGCCTCAGGTCGCCGCTAGCTGCTCCGCGCGCTCGGTCACGTCTGTCCACGTTTCAAGCGCGAGGTCGAGTTGTCGCCGCGTCTCGTCGAGCTGCCTCCCCGCGAGCAGCGATTTCTCGGTCCCTTCACGAGTTGTATAGAGCTCGGGATCCTCAAGCAGCGCCGTAAGCTCCACGATCTTCCTCTCGAGCAGGGCGACCTCCTTCTCCGAGTCCTCGACCCGGCGGCGTAATTCGCGAAGGGCGGCGCGATTCTCACCTCCCTGGACTTCGCGCCGCCGCGTTGTCTTGTGTTCCTTCACCCGCCGCAGCGACTCCTGCTCCGCGGAGGCGACTTGGGCCGCGTGCTCTCGTTCCCGGCTCTGCTCCTCCCATTCAGCGAACGACCCGTGAAAATCGGTGATGTGGCGCTCGTGTAGAATCCAGACTCGTGACGTCAGCGCTTCGAGCATCGCGCGATCATGGCTCACCAACAGTATCGTGCCGTCGTACTCCCCCAGCGCGTCTTCGAGCGCTTCCACCGACTCGATGTCGAGGTGATTCGTCGGTTCGTCGAGCAAAAGGAAGTTCGCCCGGCTTAGAACCATCATCGCCAATGCGACCCGGGCTCGTTCTCCTCCAGATAGCGTGTCGGCACGACGCTGCACTTCCTCGCCGGAAAATCCGAATCTCGCGAGATGACCCTGCACCTGGCGACGCTCCCACTGGGGCCTCAGGTCACTTATGACGTCGTAGAGGGTTCGATCCAGAGGCACCTGCGCCATATCCTGGCGGTAGTAGCTCGCCCGAACCGACCCACCTATCCTCAGCTCCCCCCCTGATACTTCGCGCTCACCCATCAACGCCCGGAGGAATGTTGATTTCCCACTTCCGTTCGGACCGACGAAGCCGACGACATCACCGCGCTGTATGGTGGCAGTGAAGGAGGAGATGAGGATCCTTTCTTCAACCTGCAACGTTACCTCCCGCGCTACCGCGACCTGATCGCCGCCCCGCTCGGCCACATCGAGTCTAAGCCCCATGGCACTTCCCTCTTCCGCGAGCGGGGTGCTAAGTCGCGGCGCTCTACTGAGCCGCTTGCGCCGGCCTTTGGCCTGTTTCGAGTTCTGACCGGCAATGTTGCGCCTGATATAGTCCTCCTCCTCAGCTATCACCTTCCGCTGTTTATCGTAGGCACGGCGCTGACTCAACCTTCGCTCTTCCCGCTGGACGACGAACGATTCGTAGCTGCCCGTGTATGCGACCGCACTGCCGCCTTCGAGATGGAGTACGTGATCCACTACGTTGGCGAGAAATGCCCGATCGTGACTTATCAGCAGAACCGTCTTGTCGGTATTGCGAAGGAAATCCTCCAGCCAGCGTGTCGTTTCCAGATCGAGATGATTCGTTGGCTCATCCAGAAGCAGGACGTCGGCGGCACTCACGAGCTGCCGCGCCAGACCAAGCCTCCCACGTTCGCCGCCGCTTAATTGTTCTAGCGGCCGGGTGCGAGCCTTCTCCGCATCGAAACCGAGCCCCTGGAGCACGGCATCCACACGCGGAGTGAAAGTGTAACCGCCCTCGCGATCGAATCGCTCGAGGTCGCGATCATACCGGACAAGCATTTGCGGCGTGGCAGACTCGCCCACCTGCGACAGTTCCTGGGCCTGTTCGGCAAGCGAATGCTCCAGGGCGAGCAGATCGGCGAATTCCCCCGCACCGGCTTCCCATACGGTCTTGGCACCGCCAAAGTCGCGGTGCTGCTCGAGGAGACCGAACTTTAGCCCGGGCTGACGCGTGACGGCGCCGTCGGTGGGTTGCTGGGCCCCGATGATCAAGCGAAAAAGAGTCGTCTTGCCGCTTCCGTTCCGGCCCAGGATCCCCCACCGGTCACCTCGGCCTACGGTGAATGTGATTCCCCCGAAGATTCTTGCTGCGCCGAACTCGACACCGGCATTCGATACCGCTATCTGCGTCAAGCGCGCAGCACATTCGAGCACGCCGCGAGGCAGCGCTCGACAGTCTCCACGGTGTGGTCACCCATGTGGCCGATGCGAAAGGTAGAGCCTTTCAATTTGCCGTAGCCGTTTCCGACGACCATTCCGCGCTTTCCTACTGCCGTTGTGAAGGCTTCGGCCGGCAGATCCGCTGGAAGTCTGATCGCGGACACCGTTGGCGACTGGGATCCAAGAGGAGCGATGTTGGTCAACCTCTTCCCTGTTTCGTCGCTGATCTTGGCGACCCATTCCTGTACACGCGCGGCCATTGCCTTGTGCCGGGCCCATCTCGCCTCGAGCCGCTCAGTCGCGATGGATTTTATTTGTGCTTCAAGCGCATACAGCAGTGTGAGCGCCGGCGTGCTCGGCGTCTGATTACGCCGGGCGTACGCGTCGAGCTCGACAAGATCGAAATAGACGCCACGGCCATGGGCCCCGTTCGCCTGATCGATGAAGCCTGTCGACGCAACAGCGAAAGAGAGACCCGGTGGAAGCGCCAACGCTTTCTGCGATCCGGTCAGCACGTAATCGAGCTTCCATTCATCAAAGCGAAGCTCTGCTCCGCCAAGCCCGCTCACGCTGTCGATCAAGCAAGCAATGCCATGACGGTGCGCGCAATCCGACATTGCACGAACATCGTTCAAAGCGCCGGTCGATGTCTCCGAATGAACTACGGTGATCGCTGAGTATTTTCGCATCGAGAGGCGCTCGTCCAGCTGCGGAATCGCGTGCACCTGGCCCCACGCGACATCGTAGCGGTCGACCTCGCGCCCGCACATCGACGCTATATGCGCAAATCTCTCCGAGAAGGCTCCATTCACGAGGCACAGAATCCGGCCTTGGGGAGCGCAACGGATCGCTGCCTCCATCATTCCGGTCGCGGACGACGAGCTGATATAGACCGGGCGCTCGGTCTTGAATACGGTCCGAAGGCCTTGCTGAAGCCGCTCGAATAGCTGCTCGAACTCCGGCCCGCGATGTGGAATCATAGGCTGAAGCATGGCCGTCATGATCTCTTCGCGAACTTCGGTGGGCCCGGGCAGGAAAAAACTGCCGAATTGTTTTGTGGCGCTCATTCCAGTATGAGGTCTCTTAGCTGGTCGAAATTCTCGATTACGAAATCGGCGCGCTGAATAACGGGCTCCCGTCGTGTGAATCCGGTGAAGGCAGCGAAGCTCTCCACGACCGGCTTGATTTCGCAATCCGTCATGCCATCACCGACTGCCAATATCGGACCCTTGAGTCCCATTTCGCGTACGGTGGCGCGTTTCCCGTGCTGCCGCGTCAGAAGAGACTGCTCATCGAATCCGGCGTACTCTCCTTCATCATCAAAAAACACAGATACCGCGTAGACTCGTTGCTCGTCGATACCCAGTTCTCTGGAGAGAGGCAGTATCGCCTCGCGCAGTCCACCGCTCACCATCACCAGCTCCACCCCACGTGCTCGCAGTTCGATGAGAGTCTCCCGGGCTCGCGGCGCGATGCGTTCTACGTACACCCGCCCCAATTGCTCGATTTCTCCCATTGCCGGCCTCACCGTTCGCATCCTTTCGGCGTAAACGGCCTCAATGGGAAGGTTTCCCTCCATTGCCCTTTCCGTCAGCGTAGCGCTCCACGCTTCGACCTCAGCGCCACGCAATGCAGCCAGCCAATCGATTCCTTCGATTCCACTCAGCGTCGAGTCAACATCGAGGACGACGGAATTGAAACGGCTCACAGAATATTCCCGGGTGCGAGAATTCCGCGAGGGTCTAGCTCTCTCTTCACTGCCGTCATCATTGCGATCTGGAGCCCGTTCATCTGGAGCGG
>JABXNS010000300.1_pt1 | contig 10837 bp, 9 predicted proteins | sample 7301101 | NCBI WGS metagenome assembly JABXNS01 (sample SAMN14449646, study PRJNA615230) | soil metagenome | isolation source: soil from bare, unvegetated metal-rich iron-sulfur acidic spring small-cell... | place: Canada: Paint Pots Mound, Kootenay National Park, BC | collected 2017-05-25
GCGCTGGCGCGGTCGGTCGGCCGCAAACGCGCGATGGAGATGCTGCTGACCGGCGAGTTCATCGATGCGACCACCGCCGCGGAGTGGGGCTTGGTGAATCGAGCGGTCGCCCCCGACCGGCTGCGTTCCGAAACGCTCGCGCTCGCGAAAAAGATCGCCGAGTCGAGCCGGATGGTGATCGGTCTGGGAAAGAACGCTTTTTACGCGCAGGACGGCTTGAACCAGCGCGACGCGTACGGCTATGCCAAAGAGGTGATGACCATGAATGCCCTCGCGGCCGACGCCCAGGAGGGCATGGCGGCCTTTCTGGAAAGGCGGGAGCCGCGCTGGCGGCCTTAGCCCGCCAAAAAAAACTTGTGGATGACGGCAGGGGGGATGCCGGATACGCGGAATCGTGAACCCTCTCCCGCATGGGCAGTGGGCCCCGGCGGTGGCAGAATCAACAAAGCGTCGCCCACACCCGGTATGCGGGCAACCGCATACGCGACGACAGTGAGGGCTCGCCTTTGGCGGGCCTTCCTGTTTTTTGAAGCGAATGCGCGCAAGCGTGAACCGCCTCGATCCGCGAACGCGCTTTGCGGCTTTTGTCCTTTTGATTGGTCTCCTAGCGTGCGCGATCGTGGCGATCGAACGCGTGCGCATCGAGGTCGCTACGCGCCGCGTCGAGCTGGCGATGGATTACAACGATTTTTTGTCGCTCGCGCGATCGTACGATTACAATCCGGCCGACTTCTTGGTGGAGATGCGGCGCGCCGGTCTGACGTCGCTCGCGTTGACCGAAGAGCTGGGCGCCAACGTCGGCAGTTCGAACAACGCCATCGCACTTGCGGGGGCGACGCTGTTAGGGCAAGCGCGATTAGGCGGCGTCTCCGATCCAACGCTGCTCTCGCTGGTTCATGCCAAGAAGGTGCGAGCGGACGAAGTCTATCTGCTGGTGTACGACGATCCCACCTACGCGCGGTACCGGCTGCAGCTGCCGCTGCATTTTGAAACGAAAAGTATCCGGATCTTGCGCGCGGTCAAGCCGTACGTGATCGCCCTGCGCTCGCAAATCGATTATTTCAACACCACCGGGCTCGGCATTCCTTCCGATCAAATAGCGCTCGCGCGCCGTCTGGATCTCCTGATCGATCCGCGTTTTCAGAACGACGAACGGTTTACGTTACCGCAGATCGAACGCGTGTTTTCTTATACGCGTGTTGGGCGTTTGGCGACGGTGATTTTCTTCGGGCTGCGCAATCAAGTGATCGGGTTTCCCGATCACGTCAAGGACATGGCTCATCTCTTTGGCGAGCCGCGCTACCGCGCGCTGAACTTCGGCGAGATTGAGACCTACGACGCCGGCCAGGTGCAAAAGGGCAACGCGGAGCTCGCGGCGCTGATTCCGGGACGGACGGTGCGCGTCGAAGCGATCAACAAGGTCGAACTCGATAAGCTCACCTTGCCGGAGATTGTCGCGCGCTACGAACTAGGGGTGCGCGAGCGGAACGTACGCGTCGTCTATCTGCGCCCGTTCGCCCATCAGTACAACGGCCTCTCGATCGAAAAAACCAACATCGAAATGGTGCGCCAGATTGCCGGCGACCTGGGCGCCCGCGGCTTCAAGCTCGGCCGCGCCGCGCCGATCCCGCTCTATCGCGGAAACAGCCGTATTCTGGTCGGTTTGGCGGCCCTCGCGGTGCCTTCGATCTTCGTGCTGCTCTTGGGTTTCTACGGCTGGTACCGCCCGGTCTGGGCGGTCTTGGCCTACGGCGCGACCGTCTTGCTCTACCTGGGGGGCGTGCTTTCGCATCACGACCTGCCGGCGCGCTCGATCATCGCGCTGACCGGCGCCCTCCTTTTTGCAGCCGCCGCTTTCAGCGTGCTGAGCCGAGCTTTTCTGCAACCGCCCGCGACGAGCGCGGGAAAACAGATTCGCCGGAGTTTCGGATGGACGCTGATCGCGACCGGCGTCGCTCTCCTCGGCGCGTTGGTTGTCGTCGGCGTCATGAGTTCGCCGCTGGTCATGGAAGAAGTCGAACCGTTCCGCGGCGTCAGGCTGCTGTACGTGCTACCTCCGCTGATCGCGCTGGCGTTGTATCTCTTCACCGATCGTTTCGAAGCGCAAGCTCGCACCGTGCGCGAAGCGTTCGCGGAACCCGTTCGCATCTATCAACTGATCGCCGCCGCGATCGTGCTCGGAGTTGGTGCGCTCGTGCTTTTGCGCAGCGGAAATCAGAGCGACATCTCCCCGTCCGCCTTCGAACTAGCTCTGCGTCATCACCTGACTTCGCTCCTGAGCGTGCGTCCGCGGTTCAAGGAATTTTTAATCGGCTTCCCGGCCTTGATGCTCGTGCCGGCCCTGCGCATTCCGCACCGGCGCTGGCTGGGCGTGGTGCTCGCGCTGGGGATCGGCGTCGGCTTAAGCGACATCATCGATACGTTCTCACACTTGCACACGGAACTGCTCGTCTCGGTATTGCGCGTCTTTATCGGTTTCGTCATCGGCGCGATCGTCGGTATCGTCGCCATCCTCATCTATCGCGCGTTTGCATTCCGCCGCTAACCTTCGTGCGGCTGTTACTGAGCGGATACTATGGGTTTGGAAACCTCGGCGATGAAGCGCTGCTCGAGGTCATCGTCGCGCGGCTGCGCACGCGTCATCCGTACGCGCAGATAGACGTGCTGAGCGCCAAACCCGAGATTACGGCTCACGAACTGCGCGTGGACGCCACGCCGCGGTGGGACTCAAAGGCGGTGCGCAGCGCGATCGAGCGCGCCGACGTGGTGCTTTCGGGCGGCGGCGGCCTGCTGCAGAATGCCACCAGCTTGCGCAGCCTCATCTATTACACCGGCATCATTCGCGCGGCCGTCCGCGCGGGACGCATGACGATGATCTTCGCGCAGTCAATCGGGCCGCTGGATTTTTGGGGAAGAACGGTCGTGCGCGAGACGTGCAAAGGCATCGCCGGCGCGACCGTTCGAGACGACAAATCCAAGGCGCTGCTCGGCTCGCTGCTGCCCGAAGTGCGCGTCGAACGGACGGCCGACCCGGCGTTTCTGTTCGAAGCGGCGCAAGAAGCGGTCGATCTGTCGGCCGAAGGGCTGGGCCCGCAAAGCGAACCGTTCGCGATCGTCAGCGTGCGCAAAGCCACCGGGGTGAAAGAGCGCATCGACCTGCTGGCGCGCGCCGTTGACCGGCTGAGCGAAGCGCACGGCTTGCGCGTTGCGTTCCTTCCGCTGGGCGGAGCCTCCGATGCGGAAGTCTCCACCATGGTCATCCGCAAGTGCTGGAGGCCTGCCGTCCTGCTGCCGGAAGCCTCGCTCGCGCGGGCTGCAAACATCATTCGCGGCGCGCGGGTAGTGATCGGCATGCGTCTGCATTCGCTGATCCTGGCGGCGCGCCAAGGCGTTCCGTTCCTGGCCATTCCATACGATCCGAAGGTCACGGCGTTTTGCAGCGATCTCGCCTATCCGCTCCCGCCGCTCTTTTCGTTGGAAACGCCCGAACCCAAGCCGCCGGCCGGAGCGATCGACGCTGCGGTTGACGAGCTCTGCACCCGGCACGATGCGTTGCGCGAGTACTTGGTTGCGGCGCGCGAACCGCTCGAACGTTTGGCAATGCGCAACTTCGAGGTGCTTGACGAACTGATCGCGGATAGGCCGCCTGCATGAGCGGCGCGGTCGAACGCGACTATCGCGAGACGCTACATCTACCGAAAACGGCTTTTCCGATGAAAGCCGACTTGCCGCAGCGCGAACCCGATCGCGTCGGCTGGTGGGAAGAGCGGCGAACCTATGAACGCCGGCTCGAGCGTAACGCACGCAACGCTCCGTGGATCTTGCACGACGGGCCGCCATATGCCAACGGCGAGTTGCACATGGGCCACTTCCTGAACATGGTCCTCAAAGACATCTTCGTGAAGATCGCGCTGATCGACGGCAGCTGGGCGAAGTTCGTGCCGGGCTGGGACATGCACGGCTTGCCGATCGAGCTCGAAACGCTCAAGCACCTGAAGATCAAAGATTTTCACGACGTCGACCCGATCGAATTGCGCGAGAAGTGTAAGGAACGCGCATTGTACTGGCTGGACCGGCAGCGAACCGTACGCATGCGCATGGGTGCGTTCGGTGACTGGCAGCACCCCTATCGCACGATCGATCCTGAGTACGAAGCTACGATCGTTGAAACGCTCGCGGATCTGGCGTCAAAAAACCAAATCTACAAAGGCTTGCGTTCGACGCTCTGGTGCATTCACGACGAAACCGCGCTGGCCGAAGCGGAGATCGAGTACAGGCCGCGCGTCTCGCCATCCGTATACGTTCGCTTCACTGCGGACGAATCACAGCGAGAGGCCCTCTTAAGTGTCATGGCGCCAGCCGAAGGCGCGAAGCGCCGGAGCCCTGAGCAAGGACGAAGGGAGGGCGCTGGAAGCGCGCGTGACGAGGGCCGCACAAAACTCAGCGTCCTCATCTGGACGACCACGCCGTGGACGCTGCCCGCAAATGCCGCGATTGCGTTGCGCGGGGACGCGGATTACGGCTTGTATCTTGTTGGAAACGAAGCGGTGATCGTGGCCGAGGCGCTGGCCGAGAGCGCTTTGGGCGACCGATTTGCGGACGCGCGAAAAATCGGAAGCGCAAAGGGCAGCGCGTTGGAAGGGCTGGCTGTCCGCCATCCGTTCATGGATCGCGATTCGCCTATCGTGTTGGCGGATTACGTCGATATGGAAACCGGCACCGGCGCCGTGCACACTGCACCCGGACACGGAGCCGACGACTTCGAGACCGGCGTGGCGTATAATCTGCCGATCGTCACCCCGGTCGATTCGCGCGGCGTCTTTACCTCCGATGCCGGACCGTACGCCGGCTTGCACATTTGGAAGGCCAATCCGAAGATCGTCGATGATTTGCGCGCGAGCGGCGCGCTGTGGGCGTCATTCGATTTCGAGCACAGCTATCCGCACTGCTGGCGCTGCTACAACCCGGTGGTCTTCCGCGCGACCGCGCAGTGGTTCATCGCAATGGATCAAAACCGCTTGCGCGCGCGAACGATCGAAAACATTCGCACGGTGGAGTGGACGCCGGCGTGGGGACAAGAGCGCATCGCGCAGATGCTGGAAACGCATCCCGAGTGGTGCATCTCGCGCCAGCGCACCTGGGGAACGCCGATTCCCGCGGTGACGTGCACGGCGTGCGGCGAATCGATTCTCGATCCCGAGGTAGCCCGCATTACCGCCGCGAGATTTCGGGAGCGCGGCGCGAATTCGTGGTGGATCGATCCGGTGCAAAGCTTTCTGCCCGCGAATTTCACCTGCCCCAAATGCCGCGGCACGGCCTTCCAGAAAGAAAAGAACATCGTCGACATTTGGTTCGAATCGGGCGTCACGCATCTCGCCGTGCTCGGCAAGAACGGGTTGCCTTGGCCTTCGGATCTCGTTCTCGAAGGCGGCGATCAGTATCGCGGCTGGTTTCGCAGCTCGATCGTAACGGCGACGGCCGTCAAAGGCGCCGCGCCGTATCGTCACGTCGTGAAAAATGGCTGGGTCAACGACGAAACCGGCCGCCCGATGAGCAAATCGCTCGGGACCGGCATCGACGCGCACGATGCGATGCAAAAATGGGGCGCGGACGTACTGCGTCTATGGGCGGCTTCGGTGGAATTCGTGGACGACGTGCGCTTTGGACCCAACGTCATCGAGCAAGTCAGCCGCGTCTACCGCAACATCCGCAACCGGCTGCGTTTCATGGTCGGCAATCTGGGCGAGATCCCGGCGGGCGCGCTTGTCCCGCGCAACCGCATGGAGCCGTTCGACATCTTGGCCTGCGAGCAGACCGATCGTTGGGTTGGGCGCGTTCGCGAACTGCTGCGCGCGTACGATCTGCACGGCGCATACTTGGAGATCGTGCGCTTCGAGGGCGAAGATCTCTCGAGTTTTTACTTGGACGCGCTCAAAGACCGGCTGTATTCAAGCGGCGCGGACGCGCCGCGCCGGCGCAGCGCCCAAAGCGCCATCTTTCACATTCTGCGGCAAATGCTGGCGGTGATTGCGCCCTTGCTTTCGTTCACCGCTGAAGAGGCGTGGCAGGCGCTTCCACAGGAGGTGCGCGGCGAGCACGACAGCGTCTTCGATCTCATCCCGGAAACGGGCCGTCCGGCCGGCGACAAATCGGCGGCGCTCTGGCAACTGCTCAAAGACTTACGTCAACAAGTGGCCGCTAACGAATCGCCGCGCGATTTTGAAGCGGACGCGAGCAGCGTGCTCGTTCCCGCGTCGATGCTGAACGACGTTACGGCGCTCGGCGACGGACTGCGCGAAGCGCTCGTCGTTTCAAACGTCGAGCGCGTGCAAGGCGACGGCGAGGAACGCCGCGTGCACTTGCAACCCGCTAAGGGTTCGAAATGCAAACGCTGCTGGAAGTATTTGCAGCTGGGAACCGATTCCGAGCACCCGGCGCTCTGCGCCCCCTGCGCCGCGATTGTTTCCGGTTTGTCATCCTGAGTTCATCGAAGGACCCCGAGTAGCGCGTCGTAAGACGCGCGTATCGAGGGGACCCACCAAACCGGCTACCGTGTCCATACGCGTCGTGCAAAACGTTTGATGTCGTCCCAATTATCGGCTACGAGCGCTTTCTTTTTCTTGCGGGACCAGCCTTTGAGTTGTTTTTCCCAGGAGATGGCTTTGTTCGGCTGGTCGAACTCGGTGGCATACACCAGCTCCAGCGGCCGGCGCAAGAACGTGTAGCAGTGGGGGTCGGCGCCGTCCTGGTGCTGAGCAAATCGCACCTCTAGATTGTTCGTGATCCCTGTGTAATAGCTGCCGTCGCCGCAAAGCAGCATGTACACATAATAGCGTTTCATATGCCTCTCCATTGCGACGAGGGCCGCTTTTCGCAATGGCTGGTCCCCTCGATACGCGCGTCTTACGACGCGCTACTCGGGGTCGTTCGATGAACTCACGATGACAATCGTGGGCTCGCCATGACAACGAGTGCTTATTTAAGTGTCATTACGTACGCGGCGACGTCGTGCAAGTCGCGCGGCGACATGTTCCAGCGCGGCATCACCGGGTCGAGCGGCTTTCCTTGGTTGTCGATTCCCGTCGAGATGGCGCGCTCCAGGGTGGCAACCGAGTACGGAGGTTTCTGATCGGTAACCAGCGCTTCGTGCCGCAAGTCGGCGCTCACGGCGCCGCCCGGCAAATGGACGCCGCCCGAGCCGTTCGGAAGATGGCATGCCGCGCACGACGTGTGCAAAGGCGGGCGCTGCGCCAGTATTTGAAAGCCGGCGGCGTCTTTGCCGGTCAAGAAAATCGTGCGCCCATTGCCGGCCGCGGTTACTCCGGGGCCGGGTGCGGCGCGCGCGGATGTCGCCGAATTGTGTGCGCACGCACAGAGAAACGCAAGCACGGCGAGCGGCAGGATCAGTTTTCGCACGATAACCTCAGGCAGAGAATGTGGGTTTATACCCGTTAACCAAATCGGACCGACAGCATAGATATCGATCCGCCGTCCATGCCGGATACCGGAAAGGAAACGGCCTCCCCCTCGGCTCGCATCCCGGCGATGTAGAGCAGCGGCAGATAATGGTCGGGCGTCGGCGCCGAGAGCAGCGCATCGCGGCCGAGCGATTCGTAGTCAACCAAGGGGGACATGTCGTTTGCAGCCAGCAACTCGCGCACGCGAGCGTCGAAACGGACCGCCCAGTCGAAGGGTTCGGCCGGATGACGGCCCCACGCATAAGCGTGCAAATTGTGCACGACGTTTCCGCTGCCGATCACCAGCACGTTTTCGTCGCGCAGCGGCGCCAAGAGTTTTCCGGCTTGAAAATGGAACTGCGGCGGCTGCGTTTCGTCGATGCTGAGCTGCACAACAGGAATGTCGGCTTGCGGAAACACGTGGCTGAGAACCGACCACGTGCCGTGATCCAAACCCCATTGCGTGTCGACGCCGGCGTCCAAGGGTTCGAGCAGTTCGCAAATGCGCATGGCGAGTGCCGGATCGCCCGGCGCGGGCTAGGAAAACTCGAAGAGCTCGCGCGGAAATCCGCCGAAATCGTGGATCGTGCGCGGAGCTTTCATGCCGGTCACCGCGAGATGCGGCACGTACCAGTGCGCGGAGATTGCGACGACCGCCTTCGGTCGCGGAAGGAGGTCGGCGCCGATTTTGTTCCACACTCGCGTATAGGCGTTATCCGCAAGCGCGTTCATCGGATTGCCGTGGCCGAAGAAGATTGCCGGGATTCTCATGCGTGCAGAACGCTATCGCGAAACTTTTGCCAGCTCCCTGCTTCGACAGCTGCACGCGCGTCGCGCATCAGATCGTTGAGCAGGAAGACGTTGTGATACGAAAGCAAGCGAGGGCCCAGCATCTCGTTCGACCGGAAAAGATGCGCGAGATACGCGCGTGTAAACGTCGTGCACACGAAACAGGCGCAATCCGGATCGAGCGGGGAGAAGTCGCGTACGTACGCTGCATTGCGGATGGCGAACTCACCCTTGCGCGTCATCGCGCGGCCGTTGCGCCCGCAACGGGTGGGATAGACGCAATCGAACATGTCGATCCCGCAATCCACCGCCGTCAGCACATCGCGCACCGTTCCGACTCCCATGAGATAGCGTGGCTTTTCCCTCGGCAACAGCTCCGCCGAAAAGCGCGCCAACTCGTGCATCTGCTCGCGCGATTCGCCGACCGAAAGACCGCCGATCGCGTATCCAGGAAAATCCAGCGCGACGATGGCTTGCGCGCTCGACTCGCGAGCCTTCCGATCGAGGCCGCCTTGCACGATCGCAAAGGTCGCCGTTTCGTTGCGCGTGCGCGCGTGTGCGCTCCGTTTCGCCCACTGCGCCGTCAGGTCGACCGCGCGCGCGACCGTGGCGGGATCCGCGGGCAGCCGCAGGCAGACGTCGAGCACCATCGCAATGTCCGCGCCGATCGCTTCTTGGAACGCGATGACGCTCTCCGGCGTGAAGCGCACGGGGCTGCCGTCGAGATGCGATGCGAACGTCACGCCGTCATCGTCGAGCTCGCGGCGGGTTTGCAAGCTAAAGATTTGAAAACCCCCGCTGTCGGTGAGAATCGGCCGGTCCCATTGCATGAAGCGGTGCAATCCGCCGGCTGCGACGAGCACCTCCAAACCCGGGCGCAGCCACAGGTGATAGGTGTTAGCGAGAATGATCTGCGAGTGCGCGCTGCGCAGCTCGTCGGGCGTCAGGCCTTTTACCGTTGCCCCCGTCCCGACCGGCATGAACGCAGGCGTCTCAACGGCGCCATGCGTCAAACGCAGCGTGCCGCGGCGCGCGCTGCCGTCGGTTTTTTGCAAGGTGAAATTCGCCCGCAACATCATCGCCTGCGCGGAGCGCAGTCCTGAGCGAGCGTAGCGAGCCGAAGGGTCACGACGCCGCTATCATCGCGACGCCACTATCATCACGACGCCACTATCATCACGACGCCGCTATCGGTCATGACGAGAGTATTTCTTTCGCGGCCGCGTATTCAGGCGGCGGCGCTGCCTCGAAGCGCATCTGCTCGCGCGTGCGCGGATGCAAGAACCCTAAACGCCACGCGTGGAGCGCCTGTCCGGGCAGTTCGAAGCGCGGGTCGGTCCGGCCGTAGATCGGATCGTTGACCAGCGGATGCCCCAGCGCCGCCATGTGCACCCGAATTTGGTGCGTGCGCCCCGTCTCGAGGCGGAACGACAGCTCGGCCGCCTTCGTCAAACGTCCGCGCACTTCGTAATGCGTGATCGCCGGCTTTCCGTCTGACGTAATGGCATATCTTAAGCGATTGTGCGGGTCGCGGCCGATCGCGCCGTCTATCGTGCCTTTGGGCGGCGTTGGAATTCCTACCGTTAGACCGAGATACTCGCGCGAAATGTGGCGCGCTTTCATGCCCTTTGAAAGAAAACTCAAAGCTTCCGGATTTTTGGCGACCAGCAGCAGCCCCGAGGTGTCGCGATCGAGCCGGTGAACCAGTCCGGGCTGTAATGCAGCCTGTCCTGAGCCCTTCGACAAGCTCAGGGCAGGCTCTGTCGAAGGGCCGGGAAGCGAACCGGCGTGCGCTAATAGCGCGTTCACCAGCGTGCCGCTGGTGGCGCCGTGCGCGGGATGCGTCACCATCCCCGCCGGTTTGTCGATCACGATGACGTCGTTGTCTTCGTAGACGATCGAAAGATCAATCGCTTCCGGTTCGACGATCAGCGGAGCTCGTGGTTGAACGTCGCACTCGATCGCATCCCCCGCGGCCAAGACGTGACTGCCCTTTACGGCAACGCCGTTGACGCGCAGCGCGCCCCCTGCGGCAGCTTGCGCTACCAGCGAACGCGAGATGCCGGCGCGGTGCGCGACGACCAGGTCGGCGCGCTTACCGGCGTCTTCAGGCGCGACGGCGAGTCGCAAGACTTGCGAGGATCAGCAGAATAACGCCGGCCGTGATGCATGAGTCGGCGACGTCGAAAATGTTCGGCCAGATTTTGTAAAAGTCGATGAAATCGATCACGAACTTGTAGTGCAGGCGGTCCACGATGTTGCCGATCGCTCCGCCCAGAATTAGGCCGAACGCGACGCGCACGACGGTCGAGTTTCGGGCTTGGTCGCGGAATGAAAGCCAAAAGACGGCCAGCACAACGGCCGCCATCGCGATCAGCAGCGCCGGCGAATCTCCGAACAGGCCGAACGCTCCGTGCTGATTTTGCTCATACGTCCAGCGCAGCAAGCCCGGAATCACCAGGCGGCTTTCGCTCGGCAAGAAGTGCGTCGCGATGTAATGCTTGCTGAGCTGGTCCGCGGCCACGACTACCGCCGCGACCACGAAGAGCTGCAGCGTGTCAGATCTTTGGCGTCGGAACATACTGATAGAG
>JABXNS010000301.1_pt1 | contig 10818 bp, 9 predicted proteins | sample 7301101 | NCBI WGS metagenome assembly JABXNS01 (sample SAMN14449646, study PRJNA615230) | soil metagenome | isolation source: soil from bare, unvegetated metal-rich iron-sulfur acidic spring small-cell... | place: Canada: Paint Pots Mound, Kootenay National Park, BC | collected 2017-05-25
GACGAGGTGTTGCAGCGGACGGCCTGGGCTAGCGCCACGGCCGTCCGCTGCAACACCTCGTCGGCGGAGGCCGCGGTGGCGACGGCATCCGAGAACCGGGCGAGCACCTCGTAGGCCGGCGGGCCCTTGCCATAGACGAGCCGGTTGGCGAAGCGTTGAACGCGCTCCCGGACCGGCTGGAAGGCGACCGCCCCGATCGCCGTGGCGAGCACGGAGAGGATGAGGCTGGGCTTTGCGCCGGAGCCGGCCAGCAAGCCCGCGCCGACGACGAGGGCAAGGTAGACACCCGTGATGAACCCGGCCAGGGCGCCGAAGACCAGCGTGCGGTTGATCGCGACCTCGATGTCGAAGAGACGGTGGCGAAGGATCGCGATCCCGACCGCGACCGGCAGCCCGGCCAGCGAAAGTGGCGCCAGGAAATCAGCCACGGGCGCTCGGAAGGGGTACTGCGCGAGGCCCAAGACGTAGGTCTCGACGGCCGCAGCCAGCGCGATCAGGAGGAAGACGCAGAGAGCGCTGGCGTACCATTGCAGTTGCCGCCTGGCCACGGCGCCCCCGCGCCGGTAGAGCTGGACGACCGAGGCGAGCCCGGCTGCGCCGAACAGCGTTCCCAACGCGTCGCCCGAGTTGCTGAGAGCATGCAGCCACGCCGTGTACCTGAGCGGCGCGCGTACTGGATTCAAGCCACCGTACTGGTCAGGCGCGAGTGCTGTGGCGATGAGGTGCGCGGCCATTCCCGCCACTGACACCGCCAAGGGCCATCGCCAGCGGACGGAGACCAAGCGTCCCGTCGGAAAGATGAACGGGAGCACTACGACCATGAGGTAGAAGGGCGGCAGGTACGCCCAGCTGTCAAACCACATCACCCAAACACCGGCCGGCCGGTATTCTGGATGCGCACAAGTTGCATCGACCCCCAACCCGTCAGCCGCGCTGCGCAGGGCCGAGAGGATCCCGATCGCACTCGCCAGCCAGCCAACCCGGTTGCCCGGCCGCCGCGACAAGATGAGCGCCCCGACCACGGAGAAGGCGAGAGCCGTCAGCGGATAAAGGGCCTCCCACCACCCGAAGCGCACGTCGGCCGGCAGCCTCGCGGAACTCGACGCCGCCCAGAAAACGTATCCGATCCCGAATAGCGCGGCGCTCACGACGAACAGGGCCCACCGGTAGCCCGACGCGCTGCGTGAGGCCATGCCGCGGATCATGCGGGCTGCGGCCGGATACCTCAATAGCGGCAGCGGTACCCGGCTGGTCAGGCGGGCATTACTGCAATTCGGAGGCTGACAGGATGGCGCTGCCAGCCGGCATCGGCGAACCTCGTCGCCATGTGGACCAGTGCTCTCCCTCCAGATCCTTCGCCGGCGCCCGCGCGCTCCCCCAGGCTTGCTACAGCTGTTGCGGCTCCGCCCGTCGCAGGCCGGATAACATCCGCTCGGCTGTTTCGTCTGAGCGGATTCGCGCTGCTGGCCGCCCTACCTGTGGAACTGGTGGGGATGTTGATTCATCCTCGAGGCGAATCGATCTCCGTCCTGCTCGGCCCGACTCAGGCTCCTGCGCACGCGATCATCTTCATGGCCTTCATGCTGGCCCTCCTTGGTCTCCCGGGCATGTACGCGGCCCAGGCTCAGCGGGCCGGCATGCTGGGCCTCGCCGGCTTCGTTCTGATGATGTTCGGGATGGTCTACCAGCTCTACCTGCTGCTGTACGAGATGGTCCCCGCAGTGCTGCTCGCGCGCGACCCGGTCCACCAGGCCGCGTTCGCACCCGGGGGTGCGGTCGCGCACGGCGCGCCGAGCTTCACCTATCCGATCGGTTGGACCCTGCTCGGCTTCACCCTGCTGGGGATCGCCAGCCTGCGGGCGCGGGTCTACGCACCGGCGTCAGGGTGGCTGCTGATCGCCTTCCTCCCACTCCTCTTGCTGTGGCCGGAGGTGGGCCGGGTCTCCGGTCTGGCCGACCTCCTTTGGTCGACCCACTTTGCCTACAGCACGAATACGTCCTCTGTCGTGCTCTTCACGGCTTGGGCCCTGGCTGGGTGGGTCCTCTGGACCCGCGCTCCGGTCAACGGGTCTGAACATGCCTGGAGGCGCCCCACCGCCCAGAAGGCTTGACTCTAGATCGAACACTTCCTCGCCAAACCGGTGGCGGCCTCGGGTCAGGAGGCTCCGGCCGGCCAGAGCAATGCGGACGTCCGTGGGTTGGAACGGCGGCAGTCTCGGTAGCCTGGGCAGCTTCAATCTCAAGTCCGCTCGAAGTTGCGCCCAGTATCCCAATGGGGATGGAATGACGCAATGCGTCTGTAGCAATTTTTGTAGCAGTTGGGGTACGACACCCTGGATCTGGTAACACGCAGTGGACCCCCAGCGAACTCAACCACCTCGGCCCCAACAGTGCCTCGTCGAACTCCGGACCGCAAGGCAGGGTTTCGATTCCCTCCAGGTGCACCACCTCGCTCAATTCAAACTGTATGGGCGCGGTTTACAAAATCGGCTACTTTCCATAGCCACTGTAGCAATGCACGCGAGTACCGGTTTCTGAGGGCAGAGCTGCGTCATAAATCCGGCTGATGGCTGACCGATCTCGCCTCGGCGAGTGTCTATGGCTTTACTTGACCCGGGCGCGCGCGCGTGAGCCGCTTCTCGCGGACTGACTACCCTTTGCTGCCCATGCTCGTCGTGCCGCAGCCCGTGCTATGCCGTGAGGCTGATGAGTTGCCGAGTGGACCTCACTGGGCCTGCCCAGCTCAAGGTCGATGGCTTCTTTGGCCTTCTAGCGCGCCTGAGCGCCCAGACAAGCCTCACCAGTCGCAGCGGAAAGGCCCTGGGCCAACACTTCCCTGAGCTTCTGGGGGCAGCTGAGGGACTGCCGCGCGGCACGATTCTGGCCGGCGAGATTGTGATGGCGGGCGAGGGTGGCCCGTCATTCGCCGCACTGCAGGACCGTCTGGCGGGCGGCGTGCGTCTCGCGCCGATCGCGGCCGAGTTCATTGTCTTTGACTTGGCCGCCCTGGCAGGGGAGGATTACACACACCTCGACTTCGGTGCCCGATGCGGGGCCGTTCTATCGCCGTTCACCGTCTAGCGATCGAGGCTCCAGGTGATCCCCCAAACGAGAGATCGGGCAGTCGCCCTATCGTGGCTGGCCGACGGTGACCCTCGCCTGGTTGAGGGCGTTGTCGCCAAGGACGTCCGGCTTCGCTGGCGCGGGGGTCAGCGGCTTCACGTCAAAGTCAAGCGCCGGCGGACTCTGGACGCAGTCGTCATCGGAGTGGCCGAGCCACCGGCGCTTGTGCTCGGTCTCTTCAACGACACCGGAGAGATCCGTACCCTCGGGCTTTGCCATCTCCCTTCAGAGGCAATGCGCGGCGTGCAGCCTGTCATAGACAGACTGGGGGAGCCGCTGGGACTGATGTCCCGATGGGGTGAGCAGCGGGGCCGACTGTGGCGGCCTCTGCCGCCTGTCCTGGTGGCCGAGGTAGCTGCATCGCACGTCGACCGAGGACGCCTGCGCCAGCCGGCTCGGTTTGTAAGGTGGCGGCCTGACCGAGAGCCGGAAGGATGCCGCCGCGATCAACTCACGCTCAGTCACGCATAGGTCTCAGCGCTGGCTGAGGGCTCGCGGTCGCTAAGTTTCCGGCGGCGGGCCGGACCTCAGCCCGGCGCATTCGACCGCCTCGCTCCTCGTTGGGTGCTGAGGTTGGCAGAGGCACTCCCACTCCCAGCGGCCAGATCGCCCGACCAACGTGCCACGGAAGCCGTCGGGCGTCTTGCTGAGGCTGACCCTCAGCGAATAGCCGAGGCGGTCGTCCGGGTGGGAAAGCTGGAAATCGGCCACAAACGAACAATAGTTCCTAGGGTCTCGGTTGCTACTCTGCAGGGGCACCGACCGAATGAATGGCAATTCAAGGTCAGGGGTTCGAATCCCCTCGGGTCCACGATTCCACGCACTTCTCGAACCCCGGCTGTCGTGGGGTTCAGTCGCCACGCGGCCGCTCTGACTTCCGTTGGCGCGCCACTGCTGGGACGCTCGCTCTGAAGGGCTGGCCCAAATGCTCCGCAACCTCTTGGAGCGCCTCCAACAAGGTACGCATCCTCTCCGCTCCCAGCATTGCCTCCCATTCCTCCTGAACCTCCTCGACGACGGCTTGTGCCAAATGGTTGACTTCCCAGCCTTGGTCAGTTCGCCTGATCACGTTGGCCCGTCCGTCCCGGGGGTGCCCAACGCGCTCGAGATACCCGGCCTTTTCAAGCTGATCGACGATGTACTTCGTCGCCTGCTTGCTCTGGCCCAGGCGTCTGGCGAGATCCACCAGCATGGTTCCCTCCGGCGGGAGGCATTCGAAGACAGGCCTGTAAGCCGCCTTTACGTCAGGGTGAGTCCGCTCCAACTCAGAACCGACCCTGGCGATGATCGCCTCTCTCGGGATGCGGATCAAGGACCCGATCAGGTAGCCGGATCCATCGGCGCGCTTGGGTATGGTTGACATATGGTCCAGAAATTTTACTATAACTGCAATGAATTCGATCGGAGGTGCTAGGCGTGATCGGTAGGGTGGCGTGGTTCGACGACGTGGCCGGCGATCGCCTTTCGCTGATCGATCGCAACATGAGGGAACGAATGGCGCCTGCCATCGACCAGGTGGAGGGTGTCATCAGAGTGCTCTGGCTTCACGAGCCGGAGAGCAGCGTTTTCCTGTCCTTTACTCTGGCCAAGAACGAAGAGGTTTTCGACGACATCCGCGCCGCCTTCGACGCGCGGCCCTGGATCTCCGGCAGCAATCCATCTGATTATCCAGCCTGGAGCTGGACGGCGGTGATGCCCGCGGTCGAAGCGGCACTGCCCAACGAGTACGCGGTCGCCGACGGGCCGGTTAGGGTTGGCATTTACAGGCCTCACGGCGGCGACACGGCGAGCAGCGTGCTCCGACAAACGGTCGTGCCCGCCGCCATTTCAAGTCAGGGCTTCGTCGAGGGTTATTGGCTTGAAGACCGCGATGCCGATCGCCGCATGGCCATCAGCCGCTACGCCAATCTGGACGCCATGAAAAGTGCGGCCGCAAGGCTCGGGAGCGGAACCGGCTTCACTCCGGTACCGGAGTTCAGCGCAACGTTCGCGCTTCTCGGGCAGGCCGGTCGGGGCAAACATGCAAGCAGGCCTTCATAGGCGGTCCAGTTACCCAGCAGCGCTCCGCGGCGAACGAACTGCAATTGTCGGCAACCCCTGGGATCTGCGGTGAGACACCGACGGCTGGTCAGTCTCGGCCGTCCTCTGGCCGCACGTTCAAATCGGCGGTTGAATAGACAACCTCATAAAACTCCACGGCATCCGGCGAGGGGATTTTGGAAGGGTCCTGTCCGGGCACGAGTGGAACACCCTTGAGACCGGCTCCATTGCTCTTCAGTGCCTCTTCACTCTCCCAAAAGGAGATGGAGACAACCTTCCCGGTGGCGGGGTCCTGGAGCCAGAAGGCTCCCTGGTAACCGTTCATTTTCCGCCCGGCTGGCGCCACGCGCAGCTTCACATTGTCGAGCCATTCGGGTCCGCTGAGCGAATTGAAGATACCAAGACGAGCGATCATGCGATTGCCTCCCTGGATCAAGCTGCTGCACGGCGTGACCGCCGTGCGCCGGATTATGCCTCCAGGTTTGGGCGGAGGTACAAGGTGTCGACCTCAAAGGGCCCGATTGGCTATGGCTGGTGCGATCTACATTGGAGCGGTCTGCGAACCCCATTTGGCGCGGTTCGAGAAGTTGTATATCTGGGTCCACTTCAAATAACCGATCCATACACAACTCTAACACCCCGGTCAAACGACCCGTGCTCGGAGGCTCCCGCGCACCTATCTGCCCGGCTCAAGTGACGGTGCCTGGCTCCCTGAGTTCGAACCTTCGGACGGTGCTGCCGATGACTCGCGCAGGCGCAGGCCGAGAACGGTGATCCAGCTCCAGACGATGATCAGCATCACCCTCTGTGAGAGTCCGGGCGGAATTACAAACGTGAGCACGAAGCTGGCCGGGATGACAAGGGCGGTGGCGATCGAGTAGACCGCGAAAGGGCGATCGTCCCAGAAGCGCCTCGCGAAGACGAAGCCGGCAATGAAGAGCGAGAGGAACACGGCCGTGCCGGCGGTCATATGCATGTTGCCGTGGAAGCTCACCGCAAAGTTGCCGGGATCGGCCAAGAAGACCCCCGAGCCGACCAGACCGACGCCGGCGATCGCCATCAAGACGCTGCCGATGCGGCCCGAGAGTCGGTCGCCGAATCCCCGCCAGAGCCCGAAAGCGAACACCACGAGTGCGACGCCCAGCACGATGAAGTTGGCGATCTGGACCCAGCCGTATTGACCGATACTCTCCTGGCTGCCGGCCTGGGTCAATTGGTTGAAGCCCGGTTTGACGAAGCCGAGGACGATCAGAACGACCAGCCAGAGAGGCGGAAACACGATTCCCGCCAGAGCGAGCCACCGGGTTGTCGACCGCTGCCCATCGTTCATCAAGCTCTCCTCCATCATTTCTGCTCTGCGGAGGCTAGGCATGGGGGGGCGGTGCGGCAAGGTGGCCGGCCGGACATTCCAGAGTGGCAAAGTCGCACCGTTGATTCCGGCCTGCCACCCTCGACACGCGGAAGCGGCCGGCGCAGGATAGCGACCAAGATGGCGGTCTACTACCTCGGGCTGATTGCCCTTGGGTTTCTCGACTGCCTCGCTCCGTTGCTCGCACACCATGTCGCCGGCGGACCGATCCCGCCGGCCCGCGATCTTGCCCAACTGCCGCTAATGGCCGCCTTCGCGCTCAGCGCCCTGGCCTACCGAAGTCAGCCCCGACAGCTGGCCGTCCAGCGGCTCCTGGCAACGGCCGTCGCCGCACTGACGGCCGGAGCCCTCGGCCACGTCGTTTCCGCCTACTACCTCAACAACACAGTGCCCTCCTGGGGGTGGCTGGCGGATGCCGCCGACCTCACCCTGCAGCAGCTCCTGCTCGCCGGCTGGGTAGCGCTGTTGGCGGTCTTTCCGGACGGTAAGTACCAACGCCGCTACGAGCCATGGGTGGTCCGGCTGGTCATGGCGGGGGTACTGCTGATCCCGTTGGTGATCCTGGCCGCCTCGCCCAACATTCCAGGTGACGGCGTTTTCCTCTGGAGCCGCCAACACCCGGCCAGCCCGCTTTACATCGCATCTTTGAGCTGGCTGCGGCCGGCCCTGCCGCTTCCGCTGGCTCCGATCTTGGGAGTGGTGCTCCTCGGCTTGCGCTACCGACGCTCCCGCACCCCCGGCCCCGATCTCCGCTGGCCTCTTTTGACGGTCTCGCTGTTCGTTACGCTGCCGCTCGCCAACGGCTTGGTCCAGTTCGGTCTACTCGATCGCGACACCTTCGTCGCCCTTTTCGTGGTCGTGTTCTCCCTCGTCACGGCAGCCCTCGCCATCGGTCTCATGCACTACCGCCTGTTCGACGTCGAGCTGGTCGTTCGCCGCTCCTTCGTCTACGGAATCGCCTGGGTGACGATCGCGGCCGTCTACGTGGGCCTCGCCGCGGCCTTCGGCCTTGCGACCGCCCTCCGCTACCAGGTCGCGATCGCCATCCTCGTGGCAATCGTGGCCACGATCGTCTTTCAGCCCGCTCGGGTCTGGCTCGAACGGGTTGCTGGGCGCCGCGTGTTCGGTCGACGGCTGGGAGGCTATGAACTGCTTCGCGAGCTCGGGGACGCCTTCGACCGAACCCTTGAACTTGAGTCGGCCGGACCAATACTTGCCACCGCCGTCGCTGACGGGCTGCAGGCGACCTGGGTACGCGTCTATGTTGGTCGCGATTCTGAGGCCGGCTCGACCTTCGAGCTGGCCGGCCAGGCCGGCCTCGACGTCGCCAACCTCACTCCGAACTTGATCCAACCCCTCACTCACGCGGGTGACCTGGTCGGAAAGATCGAGGTCGGCCCGCGAAGCGAGGGCGAGTACCGGCCGGCGGACCAAGACCTGCTGGTGACCATCGGCCGGCAGGCAGCGTTGGCGATGCGGAACGTAAGACTCGCGGCGGAGCTGGCCACGTCCCGGGGCAGGCTGGTGCACGCCCAAGAATCAGAGCGCCGGCGTCTCGAACGGGACCTGCACGATGGGATCCAGCAGCAGCTGGTCGCGCTGATGGCAGGGATCCGGAGCGCGCGAACCCAGCTGGCGATGGATAGAGGGACAGTGGACGCCCGACTGGCGGCGCTCCAGAACGAGGCCCACCAAGCGCTGAAAGACCTCCGGCGACTGGTGGGCGGGATCCACCCCGCGGGCCTCAGCGACCACGGTCTCGCCACGGCGATCAGGGCGAGCACGGCTCGCCTTCCGATCGAAGTCGAGGTCGACTGCGCGCAGGGATTGGTGTCGCGTCGGTTCGGAGCGGAGGTCGAGAGCACCGCCTATTACGTAGTTTCCGAGGGTCTAACGAACGTCCTCAAGCACTCCGGTTCGAAGGCCGCGGTGGTCAGGCTGGCTGCGGCTGAAGGCCGGCTTAAGGTGGAGATCCTTGACCGGGGCCGCGGCTTCGACCTAAAGAGCACGCGCTCGTCGGGACTTCGGGGCCTGCGCGACCGGGTCGAAGCTCTCGGCGGGTCGCTTACGATCGACTCTGCGCCTGGCGCAGGCACGCGCCTCGCCGCGTTCCTGAATATCGGAGCCGGGGCCGTTGGCTGATCGGCTTCGGGTGGTTATCGCCGAAGACAACTACCTCGTCCGAGAGGGCACTCGACGGGTGCTCGAGGAGACGGGGGAGGTGGACGTAGTCGCTGCCGTCGGCGACGCCGCGACTCTACTTGACGCAATCAGGCAGCTGTCGCCCGACGCTGTGATCTCCGACATCCGGATGCCTCCCAGCCACGGGATGGAGGGAATCCACGCAGCGCATCAGATCCGTCGCGAGCATCCGAAGGTTGGCGTCGTCATCCTTTCCCACCACGCGGAAGAGTCCTACGCGTTCGAGCTCCTTAAGGACGGTACCGCCGGCCTCGCCTATCTGTTGAAGGACCGGGTGGCGGAGCCGGATGAGCTGGTGCGGGCTTTACGCGAAACCTCTGCCGGGCGCTCGGTGATCGACGCCGACGTCGTTGAAGCACTGATCTCAACTCGGGCGGCGCGAGCCTCATCGCCGCTACGCGATCTCACGGCGCGCGAACTGGAGGTGCTCCGGGAGATGGCAGCCGGCCGGAGCAATTCCGCGATCGGGCGCACGCTCCACCTCTCCGAATCGGCGGTGGAAAAGTACGTGACCATGATCTTCGGCAAGCTGGGCCTGAGTGTGGAGCCCGAAGTCCACCGACGTGTTGCCGCGGTCCTCGCGTTCATGCGGAGCCCGGACGCTCAGGCGAAAAGGTAATTTGCGCCGGCTGCGAATCAGCGGTAGGTCAGTTCGTGGCGCCCCGAGCCTTACTCATTTCGGCTGAATCTCGAAAGCTCCCCAACCTCCGCCTAATGTGAACAGCTTCAACCTAAGGGGAGCCAGATCTCAATCTGAATCTACGTCGCCGGCGGCTAATCCAGCGTCACGGACGGGGCCCCGAATGCGGGAAGTTGGTTCTTATGCTGGGAGGCTGGGTCCAACTTTTTGGCAGGGCTGGCCGGAACGCCTCAGGCACTGATAGAGAGGCTCGCTGCGAACGCCGCGGCCTCCGTTCGGCTGCGCAGACCGAGCTTCCCCAAAATGTTGCTCACATGGTGCTCCGCGGTCTTCGCTGTGATGAACAGCCGCTGTGCGATCTCTGGATTTGACAGACCCTGCGCAACGAGTGCCAGCACCTCGCGTTCTCGCCCACTCAGGAGATCGAGCGGCCCCCGCGGTGGTGGCGGCAGTGTCACAGGGATTCCAAGTGTCTCTAGTAGATTCGCCGCTTTCTTCACCTCCGGAGCACCGATGCGCTGGTAGATGCTGAGCGCTGCCTGCGCTTCCACGACAGCCTGCGCTTGGTCGCTGTCGCTGAGGACGCCGGCGAGGTCGAGATGGAGCCAGGCACGAAGCAGCGGCCATCCTCCGCCCACCAACGCCGCTAGACCGGCCTCGAAGTGCCCGATAGCCTGTTGTACATCGTCTCGCGCGACGGCGACGCGTCCGCGGGCGAGCTCCGCCTGTGCTGTGAGCGATGGAACCGCGATCCCACGGGTCATCTCGGCCAGTTGCTCAGCCGCACGTGTCGCTGAAGGGATGTCATCACGACTGAGCTGTGCGTCGACGAGCAGCAACAAGAGCGGTGCAGAGCGCAGTCGATCGCCACTCAGGAGGCGCAGGGCTTGACGTGCGGCGGCGGCGGCGAGATCGAAGCGGCTTTGCGCGAGATGCAATCGTGCGCGAGGCCCCATGATCTCGGCTCTGTCAGTGTTCTGATCAATCAGAGCCGCCGCCTCGTCGAGACGACCCTGGCGCACCCACAAATCTGCCAGCGCCGCCCTGGTGGTGAGCCGCGTGTGCTTATACGACCGCTCGCCACGAGCGATGCCCAGGCGCAGAGCTGATTCCGCCTCTCCCCATCGACCCACGTGGCACAGTACTGAACCGTACGCAGACCAGCAATGGGCGAATGAGTGGACCGCCGGTAACGCGTCGGCTTGTGACGTTCTCTCTTCCAACAGATGGAGCCATGCTTCGGCGCGGGTTGCATCCCCGCAACGTTCACAGGCGCTGAGCATGCAGCACTGCACATGCGCTGTTACCAGCGGGTCGCGGCACTCGCCGCTGACGATCATCGCGAACGACTCGTCAAGGCGTGCCATCCCCTCGGTGACGCGCCCCATGGACACAAGCGCAAGCCCCCATTCCCCCAGTGCCTTGCATTCGAGCGCCGTGTCGC
>JABXNS010000302.1_pt1 | contig 10809 bp, 8 predicted proteins | sample 7301101 | NCBI WGS metagenome assembly JABXNS01 (sample SAMN14449646, study PRJNA615230) | soil metagenome | isolation source: soil from bare, unvegetated metal-rich iron-sulfur acidic spring small-cell... | place: Canada: Paint Pots Mound, Kootenay National Park, BC | collected 2017-05-25
GTCGAGCGGGGAGACGTTTGGAACTACCGAGCGTGTCCAGATGAACCAGCGAACCCCGCAACGCCCCGAATCTCCGTACGGCATCACGAAATTCGCCGGCGAGCATTATCTGCGTTTCTAGCAAGACGAGCGCGGCCTCGACTTCACGTCGCTGCGTTACGGCAACGTCTACGGCCCGCGCCAAGATCCCAATGGTGAAGCGGGTGTCATCGCGATCTTCATCGGCAGGTTTCTGGCAGGAGAAGACGTTCGCATCGATTCCGACGGCGAGCAAACGCGCGACTACGTCTACGTCCATGACGTAGCCGGCGTAAACATGTCGTCGCTCGAGCAGGGCAACAGCGGCATGTACTGTATCGGCACGAACAAGCGCACCAGCGTGAATGAGATTTACCGGCAGCTCTGCGAGATAACGGGTTTTAATGCGCCAATAGTCCGCGCTCCGAAACGGCCCGGCGATGCGCGGGATGCGCAGTTCGATTATGCGCTGGCAAAAAGCGAGCTCGGCTGGGAGCCGCGCACGCAGCTGCGTGACGGAATCCGCGAAACGTACGAGTATTTTAAGGACGCGCTGCCGGTAAGCAAGTGAAGATCCCGTCGGTTTTTGTACACGCGCTGACGCCGATTTTTGCAGGCGCATCATCGATACGCCGTCGCATGATTCCGCCGCAATTGGCGATCATGGAGATGGCAACCGGCATATGGCCGGCGCTGGCACTGCGGGCGTTCGTAAAGGCCGGCATTGCCGATCGCTTGGCGCGCGGGGCTGCGTCGCCCGGTGATATCGCGCGCGACCTTTCCCTGCACGAAGACAGCGTGCGGCGAATCTTGCGAATGCTGGCCGGCTACGATGTCGTCCACGAAACCGGCGGTATGTACGCCCTGACGGAGATCGGCCGTTGCGCAGCATCTGAAAGCTCGACCTCGGTTGCAGATTTTCTTCGCTACGTCGGCGAGCCGTGGCAGCTCGAGCCATGGTCGCGCCTAGATGAAACGCTGCGCACCGGCAGACCGGCATTTGACGTCGTTTATGGCAGCGGCTTTTTCGAGTACACGAAAGAGCATCCCGAATTGGGCGGCCTGTTCGATCGCGCAATGAGCGCCGTTGCCAAACTGCACGCCGATGCGATTGCAGAAGCATATGATTTTTCGAACGCTTCGCCGGTCGCCGATATCGGCGGCGGGGCCGGGCTGGTGCTGGCTGCGGTCTTGGGACGCTATCCCAGGGCGCGCGGCCTTCTGTACGATCTTCCGGGCTGCGTGGCCGCCGCGCGAGCTCAGCTTGCAGGCTTGGCAGATCGAATCGATTTCGTCGCCGGAGATTTTTTTCAAGACGTCCCACCGGCAAAAACCTACATCCTCACGCACATCTTGCACGACTGGAATGACGAGCGCGCACTGAAGATATTGCGCAACGTCACCCATAGCATCGGACCGGATGGGCGGCTGCTCGTGGCTGAGGCCCTTTCTGAAGAAGATCCAAATGGCTGGAGTCCGGCGGCACTGACCGATGCGCAGATGCTGGCGATGCTCACGGGGCGCGAACGCACGCGTGCCGAGTACGCTGAGCTGTTTTCGCAAGCGGGCTTTACCGTAAAGCGCGTGATCCCAACCGCGGCGGCGGAATCGATTCTTGTTTGTGTTCCCTCTTAGACGACGATATTGAGAAGTTTGTCGGGAACGAAAATGCGTTTACGGATCGCCTTGGCGCCGAGCTGCGCCTTCACCGGTGCCTGTGCGATCGCGAGCGCATAGGCTTCGTCTTCGCCGATGCCCGGTGAGACGTCGAGCCGTGCGCGGATCTTGCCGTTGACCTGGACGACCAGCGTGAGCGTGTCAACCGCCAGCGCCCGTTCGTCAGGTTCGAGATAGCGCTCGAGGTGCACGGATGTTTTGTGTCCCAGGCGTTCCCACAGTTCGTCGGCCAGGTGGGGCGCGAACGGCGCGATGACGAGCGGCAACGCATGCACCGCATATGCAACTGCCGGTGAATCCGGCGCGCGTTGTCCCAGGGCCGTCAAAGCATTCACGTATTCGTCGAGTTTGGCAACCGTCGTGTTGTAATGGAAACGCCGCGAGACCGTTTCGTCGACGGCCGACTTGGCGGCGACGTGCACGGCGCGCAGCAGCTCTTTTTCATCCGCGCTCGAGGGAAGCGGGAGCTCGCGGGCGTTCGCGCCTATGGCGCGTTCCAAGAACGGCTCGCATGCGCGCCAAACGCGATTGATAAAGCGTATCCGCCCGCTGATCCCCTCGTCCGTCCACTCGCTGGTATCTTCGGGCGGCGTGACATAGAGCAAGAACAGGCGCATCGCATCGACGCCATACTTCTCGACGGTGTCATCTATTCCGACGACGTTGCCGCGCGATTTGCTCATCCGCTCGCCGTTATAGAGCACCATGCCTTGGTGGAAGAGACGGGTGAAAGGCTCGTTGGGTCCGGTTACCCAGCCGCGATCGTGGAAGAATTTATAGAAAAAGCGCGAGTAGAGCAAATGCAGTACCGCGTGCTCGGCGCCGCCGATGTATTGATCGATCGGCATCCAATACGCCGCTTTGGCAGGATCCCATGGCGCATTCGCGTTGTGCGGATCGAGGTAACGCAGATAGTACCAGGACGATTCGAAGAACGTGTCCATCGTATCGCTCTCGCGCTTGGCCGGGCCGCCGCACGTAGGACAAGTTGTATTGCTGAACGCCGGATCGTTTGCCAGCGGCGATCCCTCGCCGGTAATCGGCACGTTGGGCGGCAGCAGCACCGGAAGTTGATCGTCCGGCACGGGTACTTCACCGCACCGCTCGCAGTACACGATGGGAATCGGCGTGCCCCAATAACGCTGCCGCGAGACCAGCCAATCCCGAAATCGAAAATTGATCTTCGGTTCGCCCAAGCCCAGCGCGACGAGTCGGTCGGCGATCGCGGTGCGCGCGCGCGCGCTCGACATGCCGGTGAAGTCGCCACTGGCAATCAAACGGCCGTCTTCCAGATAGGCTTCGTGCAAAGGCGCGGCCGAGTCTGCGCCGGGGGGCGCTACCACCTGCGCGACCGGCAAAGCGTGTTTGCGTGCGAATTCGAAGTCCCGCTGATCGTGCGCGGGAACGCCCATAACCGCGCCCGTGCCGTATTCGGCCAGTACGTAATTGGTCACCCAAACCGGCACGCGTTCGTGCGAGAGCGGATTGATCGCGTATGCGCCGGTAAAAACGCCGGCTTTTTCCATCAGGCTCGTGCGCTCGAGCTCCGATTTGGATTGCAAACTCTGCGCGAACTGCTCGATGGCCGCGCGCTGCTTTTTCGTGACGATACCTGCGGCCGCCGGATGTTCGGGCGCGATGGCGAGATATGTGACGCCGAACAGCGTATCCAGGCGCGTGGTGAAGACGCTAATCTGCTCTTGCGAGTTCTCCACGGCGAACGTAAACTGCGCGCCCTCGCTGCGCCCGATCCAATTGCGCTGCATCGTGCGCGTGCGTTCGGGCCATCCCTCCAGCGTGTCGAGATCGTTGAGTAAGCGATCGGCGTAGTCGGTGATCTTCAAGAACCACTGCGAGAGATTACGCCGCTCGACCAGGTTCTCGCAACGCCAGCAGCGTCCGTCGATCACCTGCTCGTTGGCCAGCACGGTGCGATCGTGCGGACACCAGTTGACCGGCGCTTCGCGCTTGTAGGCCAGGCCGTGTTCGTAGAGCCGTAAGAAGAGCCACTGATTCCAGCGATAGTACTCGGGATCGCAGGTCGTGATTTCGCGCGACCAGTCATAGCCGGTTCCCATGAGCCGCACCTGGCGCTGCATGTTTGTGATATTCGCGTGCGTCCAAGCGCTGGGATCGGAGCCATGCGCGATCGCGGCATTTTCGGCCGGCAATCCGAACGCATCCCAACCCATCGGGTGCACGACGTTGTATCCCAGCATGCGCATCATGCGCGCGATCGCGTCGCCGAGCGTATAATTTTTCGCGTGCCCGACGTGCAGATCGCCCGACGGGTACGGCAGCATGACGAGCGCGTAGTATTTTTGCTTGGCCGGATCTTCGCGCGCGCGAAAGATGCCCTGCTCGTCCCAGCGCTGCTGCCACTTGCGCTCGACGGAACGATAATCGTACGGGTCGGCCATCGGAAGCCCATATAGGGCCGGGGCGCTCTAACCCTTTCCTCGCGCGCCGCCCAGCGTGAATGTGACATGTGAAGATCTTTGCGGCCATAGCCGCCGGCGTAATCTTGGTCGCGCTCGCGTTTCTCCATCCCGCGCCGGCACCGATTGCAGCGGTCGCGCCAGTGCAGCAACGGGCGTCCCAGCCGGCCGCGCATGCGCGCGCGCCGATCGCGCCGCTGGTTGTCTATGTTGCCGGCCAGGTACGCAACCCCGGACTCTACCGAGTCCCAGCCGGAAGTCGCGTCGGCGACGCCCTCCGGAAGGCCGGCGGTTTTGCAACGCAGGCCGACCGGGCGGGAGTGAACCTCGCCGAGATCGTTCAAGACGGGGAAGAAATCCGCGTTCCGAGAATCGGCGAGGGCACACCGCCTGCCGGGAGAAAGGCAGCGCGCAAGAAACGATCGCGCGCCCGAAGTTCGCAGGGTCCGCGCGTAAGCGTCGACTTAAATAGCGCCGGCGCGGACGAACTCGCGCAGCTGCCGGGCGTGGGCCAGACGCTGGCAGCCCGGATAGTCGCTTACCGCGCGCAGAATGGCCCCTTTGCGTCGGCCGACGAGCTGGCCGACGTTTCCGGAATGACGCAGCGCCGCATCGACGCGATCGCACAATACCTTATCGTTCGATAGCAAGAGAGCACTATTCGGCGGCGAAGCCAAAATCATGCAGCCCCCGCTGCCGCCGCGCGAAACTTTACCGGCGTTTATCCGCCGTTCGCTGGCGCATCCGCGCGATGCCGCGCTGCTGGAACGCGCCCGCGGGTTGTGGGTCGCTACGTCGTCGCAACAGCTGATCGAGCGCGTCGAGAATGTAGCGTGCGCGATTCGAGCCTCCGGCCTCCAACCCGGCGAGCGCGTTGCACTGATCGCCGCAAATAGTGTTGACTGGATCGTCTCCGACTTTGCGATCCTCTTCGCCGGCTGCGTGGTCGTTCCGATCTTTCCGACGCAGGCGTCGGACCAGGTCGCGTTCATACTGCGCGACTCCGAAGCGAAGCTCGTGCTGGCCGATACGGCTGCAGCTGTCGACCGCCTGCGGGCGTTGACCGCGGCGCCGGTCGTTGTCTTTGAGAGCTCGGGGCCTGATTCGCTCGCACGGCTCGAAGAGCTCGGCGCGCGGGCGCGGTCGCAAAATTCTGCGCGGCCGGCGGAATGGGAGAACGCGCTGAACCCCGACGATCTCGCGGTGCTTATCTATACGTCGGGCACAACGGGCGAGCCCAAAGGTGTGATGCTTTCGCATTACAATATCGCGTTCAACGCGGAGTCCTCGTTTAGCAACACCTTCGACGTATTGCCCGCCGGGTCCAACGTGCTTTCCGTTTTGCCGTTTTCACATATTTACGAACACATGATCCTTTACGGATACATGTTGCGGCGGATGCGCCACTACATTGCGCGCGACGTCGAGAATCTGCTCGAAGATCTTCGCGACATCCACCCCGTGACGATGACGGCGGTCCCGCGCCTCTTCGAGCGTGTGATCGCGCGCATCGTGGGAGGCGCCAAATCCGCCGGCGGGTTGCAAGCCAAGCTCGTGCCCTGGGCCCTGCGCATCGGGCGCGATTACATGAGCGCCAAGACGCGCGGCGTCGATCCGGGTCCCGCCCTGTGGGTGCAATATCGGGTAGCGCACGCCTTGGTGTTACGGAAAATTCGTCCTAGCCTCGGATTGGATCGCCTGGTGTTTTTCGTAAGTGGTTCGGCGCCGCTACATTTCGACGTTGCGATGACGTTGCTGGGCTGCGACCTGCCGATTGTCGAAGGCTACGGTCCGACCGAATGCTCGCCGGTCATTACTGTAAACACGTTTCTCAATAACCATTATGGTACGGTCGGCAAACCTATCCCCGGCGTCGAGATCGCCATCGCGCCCGACGGTGAGATTTTGGCGCGCGGCCCGGGCGTCATGCTTGGTTATTACAAGAACGAAGCTGCGACCGCCGAGGCGCTTCGTGACGGCTGGTACCACACCGGTGACGTAGGAGAGTTGGACCGCGATGGTTTCCTGCGGGTCACCGACCGTAAGAACGAACTTTTTAAAACGTCGGGCGGAAAATTCATCGCCCCGGGACGCCTCGAGGCCGCCATTAAGCGTTCCGTCTACGTGAACCAAGCCTTGATCGTCGGCGAAGGCCACGCGCATCCCGTGGCGCTCGTGTCGCCGAACTGGGAGTTGGTCCGCGTCGAGCTGCGCCTTCCGGACGGCATCGCGCCCGGAATTTTGGCCGAGCGCGACGACGTCGTTACGTTCATGACGAACCAGGTGCGCCTGCAGACAGCGGATTTGGCGACGTTCGAGCAAGTGCGCCGCGTTGCCGTGCTGCCGCGCGACCTCACGATCGAAGACGGCGAACTTTCGCCGACGCTCAAAGTAAAACGCCGTACCGTCGAACAGCGGTACGCCGTTCCGATAGGACGCCTGTACGCGCAAGAAACCGCGCGCCCTTAGCCCGCACCGCGTCGATGAGGTCCTGCGGGGACCCATCAAAAGCAAGACGGTGTTCCCCGTCTTGATTTTGCATTTGCTGAAAAAGAAGCCCGATCACGGCTACGGGTTGATGGCACGCATCGAAAAAATCTGCGGAGGCATGATTGCCGTCAACACCAACAAGATCTATCCCCTGTTGCGGCGCCTGGAAGAACGCGGTTTTCTTACCGCGAAGTGGGACCATCCATCCAAAAGATCGCGCCGCATCTACGTCGTGACCCGAGAGGGAGAGGCGCGGCTCGATCGCATAAAGAGCGCGATGCTGCCGTATCTCGATGCGATGAGCACGGCCGTCAAGGATCTGAAGAAGGAACTGTACCGTTGAGATACCTCATCGCTTTCGTGCTGTTCTTCGCGCTGGGCGCATCGCTGCTTCCGGCCGGAGCCGCTCCACCGCGCACGCCGCCGGCTGCGGCAACCCCGCGGCCCGACCTCAGTGGGGGCAAAACGCCCGATGCGGTGACGCAGCATACGGCGGTTATCGACGGCCGGCCGTTTGCGTATACGGCGCGCGCCGGCACGATTACGCTGCGCAACGAGAAAGAACAGCCGACGGCGCGCATATTCTACACGGCGTATACGCTCGACGGGTCGGACCCCGGCTCGCGTCCGGTGACCTTCCTTTATAATGGCGGCCCCGGAAGCTCGACGATGTGGCTGCGGATGGGCTCGTTCGGCCCGGTTCGCGTGTTGGCAGCCAACGCGGCGCCGACCGGGCCGCCGCCCTATCGCATCGCCAACAATCCTTACAGCCTGCTCGACAAGAGCGATCTCGTCTTCATCGACATGCCCGACAGCGGCTTCGGCCGGATCGTCGGCGCCGGTACGCCCAAGATGTTTTTCGGCGTCGATCAGGACGTCTCGGCGTTCGTCCAATTCATCGGGCGCTACATCACGAAGTTCGGGCGCTGGAATTCGCCAAAATTTCTATTCGGTGAAAGCTACGGCACGACGCGTTCGGCCGCGCTGTCAAAGGCGCTGATGAATCAAGGCATCGCGCTCAACGGCGTCGTGCTGCTCTCTTCGATTTTGAATTTCGGACTGGATTTCGGCAACGGCGATCCGGTGGCCGGCGGCGACTGGCCCTACGTTCTGTACCTGCCGACTGAAGCGGCGACCGCGTGGTATCACGGAAAGATTCGCAACAGGCCCGCCGACCTCGCCACGTTCTTGCAGCCCGTCGAGCAGTTCGCGCTCGGCGAATATTTGGATGCGCTGTACAAAGGCGGAAATGTGAGCGCATCGGAGCGCAACGACGTCGTGCGCAAGCTCAGCGCGTACCTCGGTATTTCGGAGCAGTACGTGCGCGAAAATAACTTGCGCATCGCCTACCCACGCTTCGAACAGCAACTCTTGCGTTCGCAGGGCGTGGTGGTCGGGCGGTTGGATGCGCGCTATCAGACGTACGCGCTCGATCGGGCAGCGGACGAGGGCCCCGCGTGGGATCCCACCGATTCATCGATCGATGCGCCGTTCACGACGGCGATCAATCAATATCTTCGCAGCGATCTAAAATACGACACGACGTTGCAGTACCGTCCCAACATTTATGGCATCATCTATGGAAACGGCAGCTCGTGGGACTTTACGCACAACCGACGCGAGCCGCCCAACGTCGCTCCGGATTTAGCCGAAACGATGACGCAGAATCCGAGCCTGCGAGTTTTTTCAGCCAACGGCTATTACGATTTTGCGACGCCCTATTTCGCAACCGTCTATACGCTGCAGCATTTGAGCATCGCGCCTGCATTACAAAAAAACATCACATTCGGTTTCTATCAGTCGGGCCACATGGTCTATCTCAACGAATCCGCGCTCGCCCAATTCAAGAGCGACTTAGCCCGCTGGTACGACAGCGCGCTCGGACGCTGAGGACACGATGAAAAAGATACTCGCCTTTATCACGGCTGCAGGCATGTTCGCGACGCTGGGTGCGGCCCCGGCGCGCAAGCCCTACGTGCCGGCTCCGCCGCCGGATGCGATCTCGCATCACGTCGCATACGTCGGGGGCCAAACTATCGCGTATACGGCGCGCGCCGGAACGATTACGCTGCGCAACGACAAGGATCAAATTACAGCGCACATGTTCTACGTGGCTTATACGAAGGATGGAAGCGACCTTAGCCGCAGACCGGTTACGTTTTTGTATAACGGCGGCCCGGGCAGTTCGACGATTTGGCTGCACATGGGGGCGTTTTCGCCGGTGCGCGTCGTTACGGCCAGTGCCGCGCCGACCGCTTCGGCGCCCTATGGACTGAATGCAAACCGCTACAGTCTACTCGACAAATCCGACTTGGTCTTCATCGACGCGCCCAACACCGGCTTCAGCCGCGTCATCGGCTACGGCGAGCCCAAGGATTTTATGGGCGTCGATCAGGACGGCCGTGCGTTTACCCAGTTCATTCAACGTTACATTACGCAATTTAACCGCTGGAATTCGCCGAAGTTTCTGTTCGGCGAAAGCTACGGAACGACGCGCGACGCGGTGCTCGTCAACATGCTGCAGGATGCGGGCGTGCAGTTCAACGGCGTCGTGCTGCTCTCGGCAATTCTGAACTTCGGGCTCGCCGCGCTCGGCGGCTCGAATCCGATCGCGGGCGGCGACTGGACCTATGTCCTGTACCTTCCGAGCGAAGCCGCGACAGCCTGGTACCATCATATGGTTCCCAAACGGCCCGCCAGTTTGGCCGCGTTCATGGGCCCCGTGCAGCAATTCGCGGGCACGCAGTACTTGCACGGGCTCGCGCAAGGCGATCGCTTGAGTGCGGCCGGACGGGAGGACATCGTGCGCAAGCTGCACGCGTATCTCGGCCTCTCGGAGACGTATATACGCGATTCGAATATGCGGATCTCCTATCCGCGCTTTCAAAAAGAGCTGCTGCGCAGCCGCGATCAGATCGTCGGCCGCCTCGACGCGCGTTTCCAAACCTACGGCCTCGATGCCGCCGGCGATTCTCCCGAGTGGGATCCGGCCGACGTTTCAATTACCGGGGCGTTCGTGGGAGCTTTCGAACGATATCTGCACGACCAGCTCCATTACACGACCAACTTGCAGTATCGCCCGACAGCTTACACCCAGTTGGGCGCGCGGTGGGACATGCACCATAACGGAGACGATCCGCCGGCCAACGTAGCGCCCGATCTCGCGCAGGCGATGACGAAGAATCCGCACCTCAAGGTTTTGCTCGCGGGCGGCTATTTCGATTTCGCGACGCCCTTTTTTGCCGCCGGCTACACGCTCAACCACTTGGGCATCGCTCCGGCGATCGCGCGAAACATCACCTACCGCTTCTACCAGTCCGGACACATGGTGTACTTGAATACGCCATCGCTGGCGCAATTCAAATCCGACCTATCGCGCTGGTACGACTCCGCGATGCGGTAGCTTCTTACCGCCCGAGCATCTGCAGCGTTCGTATCACGGACGCTGCTTTTTTCTGCAAAATCCGGAACGTGAGATATTGCGACGCGGTCGGCGCAGCTTGCGCACTTTCCACGGCGCCTTGCAGGGTTTGCAGCGCGTCTCCGATATAGCGCAGGCTGCTGAAATCGGTGGCCGGCTTGCCGACCGAATCGTCAGGCGTGTTCTTCGGTGCGGCGCCGATCACCATGTGAAGCGCGGCCAGCTGCCGCGCCGGCAATTTCGAACCGCGTGATTTCAGCAGCGCCGCGGCGCGATGTTGCGCATCCGTCACTTGCGCGCTTAATGCTGCGATCGAACGTGCGAGCCGGAGCTGCGCGCGCAAATCGGCGTTGCTTGCCGGATAGATCGGATTGCGCGCGAGCGTTAACGGCTGCGAATACGTCGTGCCGTTCACGCTCAGACGAACCGTGTAAGATCCCGGCGCGGCCAGCGGGCCGCCCCCGCGCCGCCGGGTGGTTCCCGGCGTACTGTAGTGCAGGTCCCAAACGTAGCGGTGCAATCCCGGATCGCTCGAGGGCGGAAGTTGCGGTTTGATCCAAAACGCGGGAATGTTCAGTGTGTTCGGATTGACGACCACCGGTTTGTCCGCCGACGACCATTGCCGCAGCACGTTGCCGCCGGCATCGGAGACTTGCAGACGTACCGGCGTCTTGGCTTGCCCGATGTAGTAGTAGATCACGGCGCCCGCGGCCGGATTTTCAGCCGTCGGCTCATCCGGCGGGATCGGCGTGCCCTGATCCGAGC
>JABXNS010000303.1_pt1 | contig 10713 bp, 11 predicted proteins | sample 7301101 | NCBI WGS metagenome assembly JABXNS01 (sample SAMN14449646, study PRJNA615230) | soil metagenome | isolation source: soil from bare, unvegetated metal-rich iron-sulfur acidic spring small-cell... | place: Canada: Paint Pots Mound, Kootenay National Park, BC | collected 2017-05-25
ATCAACCGACGCGCGGAATCGATGTCGGCGCGGCCGCGCTCGTACAATCGCGACTCATCGAAGCCCGCAACGCCGGGACCGCGGTATTGCTGATCTCTTTCGAACTCGACGAAATTCTTATGCTTGCCGATCGCATCGCGGTTCTCTACCGCGGCGCTTTTGCGGGGACGTTCGAGCGGGGCGCCGCGGATCGCACCGCGATCGGCCGTTTAATGGCGGGCTCGACATGAAGCGCGCCACCGCGCTGCGCTTCTTGGCCGGCCCGTTCGGCGCGCTGATCATCGCCGTCGTGCTGGCGGCCGTCACGATGATCGTCGCGGGGGTAAGCCCCGCCCAGGGCTTTGCGGCCTTGCTTGCGGGCTCGCTCGGCGGCCGGACGCAGATCGCCGAAACCCTGGTCCAAACGACCTCGCTGCTGTTTCCCGCACTGGGCGTTTGCCTCGCGTTCCGGGCCGGCCTCTTCAACATCGGAGCGGAGGGACAGCTGCTCATGGGCGGTCTGCTCGCGGGGGCTTTGGGTTCGCACGTCGCGATGCCGGCGTTCGTTGCGTTTTTCGCTCTGCTGGCCTGCGGTTTCGTGGGCGGCGGGTTGTGGGGCGCCATCGCCGGCGTCATGCGAGCGCGCTTTGCGGCCAACGAAATCATCTCGACGCTTATGCTGAATTTCGTCGCCGTGCTGTTCGCAAGCTACCTCGTGTCGGGTCCGCTGCGCAGTTCGCTCGCCTCCGGCAACGAAACCGCGCCGCTGCCGCCGTCTGCGTGGCTGCCGATTCTCGTGCCGGATACGCGGTTGACGGTCGCTTTGCTCATCGCGATTGCCGCTGCGGTGATCCTCAAATTTGTTTTCGACCGCACGGTTTTCGGATACGATCTTCGCGCGGCGGGCGAAGCGCCCGAAGCGGCGAGGCGCAACGGCGTCAACATGCCTCGCATGAACGTACTCGCGCTCACGCTTTCGGGAGCCATCGCCGGAGTCGGCGGCGCGACGATCGTGAGCGGCGTGCTGCACCGTTTCAACACGGAGTTGAGCCCGGGCTACGGGTACACGGCGATCGCGGTGGCGCTCGTGGGCGATCTCAACCCCTTGTGGATCTGCGTTGCAGCGCTGGGCTTCGGAATACTCGAAAGCGGGGGGCTCGCGATGCAAGCGACGGCACAGGTTCCCAAGGACGCCATTCGCTTAATCGAAGGTTTGATTATCGTCGTCTTGGCGGCACGCCGGTACGTGGCCACGCAGACGGAGAAAACGACCGCATGAACGCCGCCGGCGATCTCCTTGCCGTCGTCGTCTCGCTCACGCTCGTGAAGGCGACGCCGATCATGTTTGCGACGCTGGGCGGCGTCATCTCCGAGCGTTCCGGCGTCATCAACATCGGTTTGGAGGGCATGATGACGGCCGGAGCCTTCACGGCGGTCGTCGTCTCGGGGGCAACTGGGAACGCCGCCCTGGGTGTATGCGCGGGCGTGTTCGTCGGCGCGCTTTTCGGCGCGTTCCTCGGCGTCCTGGCGACCAAATTTCGGGTCGACCAGATCGTCGCGGGCACCGGCATCAACTTAATCGCCGTGGGCGGAGCGGCGTACGCGCTTGTGCTGATCTTCAATCAGGCCGGCGCCAGCAAAGAAGTTCCCTCACTCGAAGGAGCCAGTTGGCTGCTCATCGCCGGGGCGTTCGCCTGCGCAATCGGTCTGCACGCACTCCTTTATTACACACCCTGGGGCTTGCGCGTACGGGCCTGTGGTGAAAACCCGCACGCGGTTGCTGCAGCGGGATTGAATCCGCTGCGCACGCGTTTTCTCGCGGTGACGATCGGCGGCGCGCTGGCGGGACTCGGCGGCGCGTATCTTTCGGTCGGTGAGTTGAACTTGTATTCCGACGGCATGGTAGCCGGGCGCGGGTTCATCGCGCTGGCGGCCGTCATCTTCGGCCGCTGGACGCCCTTCGGCGGAATCGGCGCGGCGCTGTTCTTCGGATTGTTCGAGGCGTTGCAATTCGTCTTGCAGCGCTCAGGGATTCCCAATGAAGCCATGCAAGCATTACCCTACGTCGCTGCATTGGTCGCGCTCGCAGGGTTGACCGGACGCGTCCGCGCACCAGCAGCAGACGGCGTCCCGTACTAAACTCGAATGGAAACGATGCCGATGAAGGAAGTATGCGAGCGCTCGTTACTTTAGCCATCGCTGCCTGTTTGCTGCTTGTCCCGGCGCCCGCGCGAGCGTCGATCGTTCCCGGTCCCCTGGCGGATCTGCAGATGCAGCTTTTGCAGATGAGCGTTCACGCTCCGGGTCACGTAGCGATGCAGATGAAAGATATCTCTACGGGGTTTACTTCCGGCGTCAATTCCAACGCCAGCATGCCCGCCGCTTCGACCATCAAGATCCCGGTCATGGTCGAGGTATTCCGTCAACTGGCGCAAGGGACGTTCGATTTCAACACGCCGCTCGTGTTGCGCCGTGCCGACAAGGACTGGGGCTCCGGCTCGCTGTGCGACCGCCCTGCGGGGACGCGCTATCCGGTCTCGCAATTGCTCACGGCCATGATTACCGTGAGCGACAACACGGCGACCAACATGCTGATTCGCTTGGTCGGGCGTCAAAACATCAACGCCACCATGGTCTCGATGGGGCTGCAGCACACCAAACTCAAAGCAGACATTCGCTCCGAGGGAGACGGTATCCGCAGCGCGTTGCGCAGCTCGCCGGCCGACATGGTTTCGCTGCTCTCGCAGATGGCCAAAGACGAACTCATCGATGGGTGGTCGTCGCGCCAAATGATCGCCATTCTCACCGGACAGCGGCACAACTCGCTGCTGCCCGAACCCTTACCGCTCGATATCCCGATCGCACACAAAACGGGAACGCTTCACGACACGCTCAACGACGTCGGCATCGTGTACGCCCAGGCGGAGCCCTACATCATCGCCGTGATGACGACGAACCTTCCCTCGCTTGCCAGCGGCCGCCGGTTTATCCGCGGCGTTTCGCGCGTCGCATATGACGATTACATGCGCTTCGGAGCGTGGCGCGAAAACAATCCGCTGGGGGAACCCGCGCAGACGTCGTCGCCGCAAGAATTGCCCGCAGCGCAGGCCCCCGTTCCGGAACCAGAGCCCACGGTCCGACCGCTTAAATAGCGGCGGCGGTGCGTTCGCGGTACGCCGGCGTAAGCCACCCGCGATATTTCGGTTCTTTCCCCCGGATGGCGCGCTGGTAAAACTCCGCTAACCGCTGCGTGATGGGACCGGCGCGCTCGTCACCGACGGGACGGCGGTCCACCGAGGCAACGTGAATGACGCCCGCTGCGGTCCCCGTTAAGAAAATTTCATCCGCGCTATAGAGCTCGCCGCGATCGATCGAACGCTCCACGACGCGCAGCCCGAATTCCGCCGAGGCGATCTCCATGATGGAGCGTCGCGTGCACCCTTCGAGCACGTTTTGAGAGGGATCGGGCGTGTACAAGACACCGCGCCGAACCAAAAAAATGTTTTCCGCCGAGCCCTCGGCCACGTGGCCGTCATGCGAGAGCATGATCGCTTCGTCGAAACCGTTTTCTTGCGCCTCGCTCTTAGCGAGCGCCGAATTGACGTACAGCCCCGAAATTTTTGCGCGCGGCGGCGCGCACGAATCGTCGATGCGCCTCCACGAACTCGTACAAGTTCGTAGGCCCGAAGTTGCGTCGAGATAGCGCGTAAAGGCGAGAGGCACGATGGCAAATTCGTCGGGGACGCCGTGGAGACGTACGCCGATGTCCTCTGCGGCTTTGTACAAAAATGGCCGGATGTAGATGTCCGTCTTGAAATTGTTGCGCACGCACAGTTCGGTGGTGATCGCCATCAACTCGTCGATATCGTGCGGAAGCGTCATGGTCAGGATCTTTGCAGAAATCGCCAGGCGCTCGAAATGCTCCCGCAACTGGACGATCCAAAGTTCGCCTTGCGCCGCGTCCCAGTAACCGCGAATTCCCTCGAAGCACCCCGTGCCGTATTGGAGCCCATGGGTCAACAGCCCGACGCGCGCGTCCGCATAGGAACAAAATCGGCCGCGCGCATAAACGATCGTCTCGTTCAATTCCACCGGGCGGGCATTCGGTGAGTCCGCGGCGGGCCCTGGACGCGCAAACGCGAATGCGCCCGGGCATGCGCAAAATGTCGATCCTGGCAGCGTTCCTGTGGCTGTTTACCATTGCCGCGCTTGCCGCTGTGCCCGCCCTCGTTCTTCCGACCGGATGGTCCGTTGGCGCGCCTGCGGGGCCCGTGGCCGCAACGGGAACGATGCCGCAAGGCATCGCGCTTTCCCCCGACGCATCCCGCGTAGCGGTCGTTGAATCGGGCGCGGGTCCGGCTGGGCTGCGCGTCTACGATTCGACCACCCTTACGCATCCAGCCTCCGTTCCGCTCAAGGGCGCATTCGGCAAACCGGTTTGGGATGGAAACGCGCATCTGTGGGTGGCGCTTGCAAACGCACACGGCATCGGCCGGATCAGCGTTCTGAACGCCACGGTCGAACGCACCATCGATACGGGCCAAGAGAGCTGGCCGGCGGCGATTGCGCTTTCACCGGACGGCGCGCGACTGGCCTTTAGCGACGACGCGGGATCGCAAGCCGCCGTCATCCACGTTGCCAAGGGGAGCATTGAAAACCGCATCGCACCGAGCGAGCACCCGGGGGATATCGCCTACAGCCCCGATGGCACGACCATTGCCCTAACAAACCGCGCGGGGGACTCGGTACTCGTGTGGCCGGCCTCTGGTAGCGTACCGCGCAAGATCGTGGTGGGACGGCATCCCTCCGCCCTGGCGTTTTCGGCGAACAGTCAAACGCTCTGGGTCGCGCTCGCCGACGACGACGCCGTCGTCGCGATCGACGTACGCAGCGGACACGTCCTCAAAAAGCGCTCGCTCTCCATTGCGTCCAGCCCCGGCGTGTCACCCAACTCGATCGCGATCGCGCGAAACGGCACGTTGTACGTGACGTGCGGCGCAATCAACGCGCTGGCAATCCTTACGCCCGATGGCCGCGTGTCGCGTATCGCAACCGGTTGGTATCCGGACGGCGTGGCCGTGGACGCCTCCACCCGCATGCTCTACATCCTTAATGGAAAAGGTGAACGCAGCCGCCCCAATCCGGGATTCGATCCGTTCGTGCGCGGAAGCGCCGGCTACGTCGCGGCCAGTCTCACCGGTTCCGTACGCAAAGTCAATCTGCGCAACGTTTCCGCGGCGCTCGTACCGAGGCCGTCAGCGCCGACGCCGGCCCAGGCGCGAACGCTTCGCCCGGGCGGTCCCATCAAACACGTCATCTACATCATCAAAGAAAACCGGTCGTACGATCAAGTGCTCGGCGACGTTTCCGGTGGAGACGGCATGGCATCGCTGGTCCTTTTCGGCGAGGCCGTGACACCCAATCAACACGCCATCGTTCGCCGGTTCGGGCTTTTCGATCGCGCCTTCACCAACGCGCAAGTCAGCGCCGACGGGCACAACTGGACCGATGCGGCCTTTGCGAACGATTATTTAGAACGGTTTTGGCCGCCGCTCTATGCCGGGCGCCGTTCGCTCTACGATTTTGAAGACGGCGCGCAAGGGTCGGTTCCGCACAACGGCTACCTGTGGGATGCGGCCGCCCGCGCGCACGTTACGTATCGAAACTATGGGGAGTTCGTAACCAATCCGCAGATCGCCGGAGCACCCGTGACGACCCAAGAAGCGAATCTGATCGGCCACACGGCGCGAAATTATCCGGGCTTCGACATGGAGATCAGCGACCTGGACCGCTACGCGATCTGGCTACGGGAATTTCACGCATATGAGAAGGCCGGCGCTCTGCCGGCACTGGAAATCATCCGTTTGCCTAACGACCACACCGCCGGAACGCGTCCGGGAGCGCCGACCCCGCAGGCCTTCGTGGCGCAGAACGACCTCGCGTTCGGACGCATTCTCGAAGCGGTTTCTCACTCCAAATTTTGGCGCTCCACCGCAATCTTCTCGGTTGAGGACGACGCCCAAAACGGTCCGGACCACGTGGACGACCAGCGCTCAACCTATTATTTGGCCAGTCCGTACGCGCGCGGCGGCGTGAATCACACGCACTACTCCACGGCGAGCGTGGTGCGCACCATCGAACTGATCCTCGGGCTGCCCGCGCTCTCCACGTACGATGCCGCGGCGACGCCGATGTATGCGGCGTTTTCGGCGCTGGCAAATTTTGCGCCGTATTCCGCCATCCTCCCGAGCATCGATCTCCACGCGGTGAACAAACGAACCGCGTACGGCGCGCAGAGAAGTGCGCGCATGGATTTTCGACACGCCGATGCGGCCGACGCCGGTCAGCTCCACGACATCCTTTATCACGCTTCGTCTCCCAACACATGAGCCCGGTCGTTCTCGCCGGTACCTCGTTCGTCGCCTCGAGCGTCGAAGCGGTCGAAGCGGTCACTATTGTCTTGGCCGTTGGGTACACGCAGGGCTGGAAACCGGCGCTTTCCGGCACGCTTTGGGCATGCGTGGCGCTCGCAGCAATCGTTTTGATCTTCGGGCCCGCCCTGGTGCATTTCGTTCCGCTGTGGCTCTTACAGGTCGGGATCGGTTTGTTTCTCGTTCTTTTCGGCTTTACGTGGCTGCGCAAAGCCATCTGGCGCTACGCGGGACGCAAAGCCTTGCACGACGAGGAAGCAATTTTTGAACGCGAGGTGGCGCTTCTGCGCGCCGCGCGCGAACAGCGCATTGGATTTGCGACCGCGTTCAACGCGGTACTTCTTGAAGGTTTGGAAATTGCGGTCATCGTGGTGACGTTTGCGGCAACGACCGCGGGCGGACTGCTCTGGGCGTCGGCCGGCGCGGGCGCTGCCGCGGCCGTCGTCGTCGGCGCTGGTATCGTGTTGCGCAAGCCGTTTTCCCGCGTACCGGAAAACACGCTCAAGTTCATCGTGGGCATCATGCTGGTGTCGCTCGGCACATTTTGGAGCGGTGAGGGCCTGGGGATTGTTTGGCCGCTCGGAGATGGTGCGCTCTTCACGCTCGTGGCGCTTTACGTTCTGACCTCCGCGCTGCTCGTGCGGCGGCTGCGTCCGCAAGTTCGTGCGCGCGCGGCATGAACGCACTTTACGACTTCGTCGCCGGCGGCTCGCGCATCACCCCGCTCGGCATCATCGCGTCGGCGCTCGTCGCAATCGCGCTCCTGCGAAGCCCGTGGCACGCGTACGCCGCAGCCGGATTCGTCGCGCTCTTGTTGGTCACGCTTGCGTGCAGCGCGTTCGAGAACGCGGACTAAAAAATTCGATGACGCCCAACGCGCCGTGATGGACGTACCGGACCCGCAGCGGGGCGCGAGCAGTGCGGTACGCGCCATCGCGTTCGAGCACGGGCGGGCACGCACGAAATTCGACCACGTCGCCACCGAGGAACCTTTGGAGATCCGGGCGGGCAGCGGCGGCGCCATGCGCCCCGTCGCCGTCACCATGCGAACGCCGGGAAACGATTTCGAACTCGCGGCGGGGTTTTTGTTTGCCGAGGGACTGGTGGTTGCGCCGGACGATATCGTTGAAATCACCTACTGCATCGATCCGCAGATCGACATCGAGCAACGCTTTAATATCGTCAACGTTGGGCTTCGTCACGCACCCGCCGAACGTGTCGAGCACCTCGCGCGGCATTTTACGGTTTCGAGCGCCTGCGGTGTTTGCGGCAGAGCGCAACTCGATGCGCTCGAAGCGCGCGGGCTGCATCCCGTTCGCAGCGGCGCCCGCGTTTCGGTGGCAACCATTCTGTCATTGGTCTCCGCCTTGGCCGGCCGCCAACGCGTGTTTTCCCAAACGGGCGGGTTACATGCGGCCGCCTCCTTCACGCTCGACGGCGAAATCGATTTGGTTCGCGAGGATGTCGGCCGCCATAACGCGATGGACAAACTCATCGGCAACGCCGTTCTCGCGGGTCGCGGGTCGCTGCCGGAGCGAATCGCGCTCGTGAGCGGCAGAGCCAGCTTCGAGCTGGTTCAAAAAGCGCTGAGCGCGCAAATTCCAATCCTGTGCGCGGTCTCCGCACCGAGCAGTTTGGCCGTCGATCTCGCCCAGCGTTTCGACCTCACGCTTATCGCCTTCTTGCGCGACTCGCGTTTCAACGTGTACGCGGGCCGCCAGCGCATCGTTTCCTAGCCACCGGAACCGGGAAAGGAACCGTATGGATCCCTATCCGGTCTTATTGGACATCGACGGCACGCTTCTCGACAGCAACGCCGCGCATGCGCGGTCGTGGGCCGATGCTTTCCAAGCGTACGGCTATGCGATAAGCGCGGAACGCGTGCGCCCGCTCATCGGCATGGGCGGCGATAAGTTGCTCAAAACGCTGGTTCCGGGTCTACATCCGGAGGATGGCTCCGCCGGGCAGAAACTTTCCGAACGCCGCCAGAAAATTTTTCTCGCGGAATACGCACCCGCTCTGCGCCCCACGCGCGGCGCGCGCGAGCTTTTGCTTGAGTTGCGCCGGCGCCGCTGCCGCCTGGTCGTTGCGAGCTCCGCTCGAGAACAAGAGTTGGATGCGCTCTTGAAGGCCGCGGGCATTGCCGATCTGATCGATCACGCTGCTACTTCGGACGACGCGGAGGAATCCAAACCGGAGCCCGACATCATCGAAGCGGCCATGCGCAAAGGCGGAGTGCAGGCCAATCGCACCTTCCTCATCGGCGATACGCCCTACGATTTGCTGGCGGCGACCGCGGCGCACGTGCCGCTGATTGCCGTCCGCTGCGGCGGTTGGGACGCGCCGGAGCTGGCGGACGCCGCGGGCATTTACGATGATCCGGCGGATATTCTCGCGCACCTCGATTCGCCGCCGCTCAATCGTCTGGTGCCGTCTGCTCCAGAAACGAGCGCAGCTCCGCATTGAATTCAGCAGGACGATCGGCGTTGACGACGTGCGCCCCGCCGGCGATTTGCGCGAAACGCGCGCCCGGAATCTGCGAGGCAATCTCGTGCGAGAGCGCGGGCGGCGCGATTTGATCCAGCTCGCCGCAGATAACCAGGGCCGGCACGGTTAGTTCTTTTAGGAGTCCGCGGTAGTCGCCGGCCCAGGTCGCATTGGTCGAGGCAATATAGGAACGCCGCGATTTGCACGCCATCTGTTCGAGCGTTTCCGCGTACCGTTCCGGCGGCGCACCGGGTGGTAGCAGACGCGCTGCGCGCGACCGCGCGAACGTTCGCATATCGGGCGCCTCCATGGCCGCTTCCGTAATCTTGCGCACCGTATCGCCGGCGTTCGGATATGCCGCGAAGGTTGCAACCAGGCTCAGCGAGGCGATGCGCTCCGGTACCGTGCGCCAAAGCTCGAAGCCAATGACGCCGCCCAAACTGCAACCCACAAAGTGAAAACGATCCGCGCCCGCATCGTCGGCCACGGCTAAAACGTCCCGGACGTATCCCTCGCGGGTGATGTCCGACGGGTCTGGATCGGGCAAGGCAACGCCGTTGCCGCGCAATTCGACGGCGGCACAACGGAACGCGGCGCACAACGCATTCATTTGCCGGTCCCAGATCGCCGCCGTCGAACCGACGCCGTGGACGAAGATCACGTGCGCGCCCGTCACGCCCGCATAACGCACGCCCGTTGCAACGCCGTCCGCGGCCGTCAACTGTTTCGTGTCGATCACGCCGTGCGCTCGCGCTTTGCCCGTACGAAGCGGCGGACGTCTTCGATCGTGCGCGTGTTGAGCACGTCGTCCTTGGTCAGCCCCGCCCGGCGCGCTTGGCTGACCGCAAGCGCCATGTTTTGCAGCTGCCGCGTAGCGTGTGCATCGCTGTCTACCGTAAAAGTTACGCCGAATTCTTTCGCGCGCCGCACAAGCGCGGCCGGAAGATCCAGCCGCGCTTCTTGGCCGTCGATCTCCAATGCGGTGCCCGTCCGCGCCGCGGCTGCGAAAACGGCATCGTAGTCAAATTCATAACCCGGAAACGATTCCAAACGCCGCCCCGTCGGATGGCCGATGATGTTGACGAAGCGATTCTCGCACGCGCGCACGAGGCGCCTGGTCATGTCGTCGCGCGTTTGATTGAGGGCCGAATGCACGCTCCCGATTACGATGTCGAGTTCCTCCAGAACGGCGTCCTCGAAATCCATCGATCCGTCAGGCAAAATATCGACTTCACTGCTCAGGAGCGTTACGATGCCCGCGCCTCTCCCGCGCTCGTTTACAACCGCGCGCTGCTCGCGCAGTTGCTGCGGGCTCAGACCGAAGCGTCCGCGCCCCGCGGAGTGATCGGAAATCGAATGGTACTCGTACCCGCGGGCGGCGGCGTGTTGCGTCATGTCTTCCAATGAGTCGTCGCCGTCGCTCCACGTCGAATGCATGTGAAATCGCCGCGCACGTCTGCCAACTCGAGCAATGGCGGAATGACGCGCGCGCGCGCGGCGTCGATTTCGCCCAGGCCGGATCGCAGTTCGGGCGGGATAAACTGCATATCCAGCGCCGCGTAGACTTCCTCTTCCGTGCGGCACGTAATGGCCTTCCCGCTCTCCAGATCGAGAATGCCGTTTTCGCGGACGCGCAACTGTTTGCGAACGGCTTACTCTCGCAGCTGACCGTTGTTCTACCGGCTTCAGGTACAGTGCTTCCACAGGTTGCCGTACACGGACGCGGGGGGCACCCGCAAATCGCTCTGCAATCCGCCACCGAGCCAGATGCTGGCATTGTTCGACCCCTCGGCCAACCCCCACAGCCCGCGCGGCC
>JABXNS010000304.1_pt1 | contig 10702 bp, 7 predicted proteins | sample 7301101 | NCBI WGS metagenome assembly JABXNS01 (sample SAMN14449646, study PRJNA615230) | soil metagenome | isolation source: soil from bare, unvegetated metal-rich iron-sulfur acidic spring small-cell... | place: Canada: Paint Pots Mound, Kootenay National Park, BC | collected 2017-05-25
GTATAAGGATTACGTCCTCGTCCTCCTCTTTATCAAATACGTCAGCGACAAGTACTCTGGGCAACCATACGCGTCGATCACTATTCCCGAAGGCGCCAGCTTCAAGGACATGGTCGCGCTTAAGGGCAAGAGCGACATCGGCGACCAAATCAACAAGAAGATCATCGCCCCGCTGGCCAATGCCAACAAGCTGTCCGACATGCCGGACTTTAACGATGCCACTAAGCTGGGCAGCGGCAAGGAAATGGTGGAGCGGCTCACCGACCTCATCGCCATCTTCGAGGACAAGCGGCTCGATTTCTCGAAGAACCGCGCTGACGGTGACGACATTCTCGGGGGCGCGTACGAGTACCTCATGCGCCATTTCGCCACCGAGAGTGGTAAGAGCAAGGGGCAGTTTTACACTCCTGCCGAAGTTAGCCGAATCATGGCGCAGATCATTGGCATCCGGAACGCAAACCCCAGCGCGGCTACAAGCGTCTACGATCCGACCTGTGGGTCAGGCTCGCTGCTTCTCAAGGTTGCCGACGAAGCCGGCACTCCAGTCACGCTCTACGGACAAGAGAAGGACGCGGCCACTAGCGCCCTCGCCCGGATGAACATGATTCTGCACAACTACCCCACTGGAGTCATCGCGCAGGGCAACACGCTGGCCGATCCCAAGTTCAAGGATGGCGACAGCCTCAAGACATTTGACTTCGTCGTCGCCAACCCCCCTTTCTCCGACAAGCGCTGGAGCACCGGTCTCGATCCGCTTCACGATGCCTACGATCGATTTCAGGCCTTCGGAATAGCGCCAGCCAAACAAGGCGACTACGCGTACCTGCTGCACATCGTCCGCTCGCTTAAAAGCACCGGCAAGGGCGCGTGCATCCTGCCGCACGGTGTGCTGTTCCGCGGAAATACGGAGGGCGACATCCGGCGGAATCTGGTGCGCAAGGGCTACATCAAGGGCATCGTCGGCCTGCCCCCGAACCTTTTCTACGGCACGGGCATTCCCGCTTGCATCGTCGTCATCGACAAGGAGGACGCCAATGCGCGCAAAGGCATTTTCATGATCGACGGCAGTGGCGGCTTCATGAAGGACGGCCCCAAGAACCGTCTGCGCAGCATGGACATCCACAAGATCGTGGACGTCTTCAACAAGCGGATCGCGGTCCCGAAATACTCGCGGATGGTTGCCTTTGAGGAGATCGAGAAGAACGAGTTCAACCTCAACCTGCCGCGCTACATCGACAGTCAGGCGCAAGAGGACGTGCAGGACATCGCCGGCCATTTGCAGGGCGGCATCCCTGCCGCCGATATAGATGCGCTTCATCGTTATTGGGATGTCTGTCCGCATCTTCGGAAGACCCTGTTCAAGGAAAACCGGCCAGGATACCTCGACCTCGCCGTGGAGAAATCGGCAATCAAGTCGACAATCTACGAGCACCGGGAATTCGCCACGTTCATCGACTGCATGAATGCACACTTCGACACGTGGCGACAGAAGAGCAGCGCGTCGCTGAAGGACTTGGATGCCGGTTGTCATCCCAAAGACGTTATCGCGACGTTGGCCGAGGATCTGCTCGTCCACTATGCAGATAAACCGCTCATAGATGCCTACGATGTCTATCAGCACCTGATGGACTACTGGGCCGTGACAATGCAGGACGACTGCTATCTCATCGCCGTCGATGGCTGGAAGGCCGAGACCACCCGCGTCATAGAAACGGACAAGAAGGGTAAGGAGAAGTACAAGGGCTGGACCTGCGACTTGATCCCCAAGGGACTCATCGTCGCGCGTTACTTCGGGAACGAACGGGGGGTTATCGAACAGCTATCCATCGATCTGGAGACCGTCACGGGCCGCCTCACCGAGTTGGAGGAGGAGCACGGGAGTGAGGAAGGTGCTTTCGGCGAGCTCGACACAGTCAACAAGGCTAGCGTGACCGCTCGGCTCAAGGAGATCGGGGGTGACAAGGAGTCGAAGGGCGAAGCCATCGTGTTGAAAGACTGGCTGAAGCTCGGCGGCGAAGAGACCGCCTTAACAAGGCGCCTCAAGGAGGTCGAGGCAGCCCTCGACGCGAAGGCCTACGCCAATTATCCAAAGCTGACCGAGGCCGAGATCAAGACTTTGGTTGTGGACGACAAGTGGCTAGCGGCCCTAGACACGGCAATACACAGAGAGATGGACCGCGTGAGCCAGCAACTAACCCAGCGCGTGAAACAGTTGGCCGAACGCTACGACATCCCGTTGCCACAGATGGTGAGTCACGTAGCCGAGCTGGACGCGAAGGTGAGCCACCACCTGGAAAGGATGGGGTTCGTATGGGGGTGAGGCCCGGCTATAAGTGGACCGACGTGGGTTTGATCCCGGAGGATTGGAAAGGAGCAAGACTTTCCGACGTCTGTTCGATGAAAAGCGGCGACGGGATAACGAGCGCAAAGATTGATCAGTTTTCCAAATACCCTTGTTATGGCGGAAACGGTCTTCGAGGTTTCACAAACACCTTCACGCATGACGGAAGCTATGCGCTCGTTGGGCGCCAGGGGGCGTTGTGCGGAAATGTCTTGGGCGTCGAAGGAAGTTTTTTTGCTTCGGAACACGCGATCGTCGTGACCGCTTCGGCAGGGTCGGATATTCGGTGGCTCACTTTCGTGTTGAAGCAGATGCGGCTGAACCAGTATTCTGAATCTTCCGCCCAGCCTGGATTATCTGTTGCGAAGCTATTGAAGCTAGATTTGGCCCTCCCTCCTACGAAAACCGAGCAAGAAGCCATCGCTCGGGCGTTGGGCGATGCTGGGGCCTTCGCTGAATCAGTAGAGCAACTCCTCAACAAGAAGCGCCAACTCAAACAAGGTGCTCTTCAGGAATTGCTCACTGGGAAGAGGCGCTTGCCGGGCTTCAATGGCGAATGGGAGGTGAAGCAGCTAGGCGACCTTGCGGACATGGGCAGTGGTGGGACCCCGCTATCGACCAACCTTGATTTCTATGGCGGAGACATCCCATGGGTTTCGATCTCCGACATGACCAAGTGCGGCAAAACCATTTCGACGACAGACAGAAGTCTCTCTTCTTCTGGCTTGGACAATAGCACCGCTCAGGTGTGGCCTGCTGGGACGGTGCTCTACGCAATGTACGCCTCTCTTGGAGAATGCAGCATTGCGGGTGTCCCCCTGTGTTCGAGTCAAGCCATCTTGGGAATCAGAGTGAGGTCCAGACTAGACAATCAATTTTTGTACTACTACCTGAGTTCCATCAAAGCACAAGTAAAAACAATGGGGCAGCATGGCACCCAAGCCAATCTGAACAAGGGGATGGTCCAGGGCTTTGAGCTACGGCTGCCTCCAAGCGACGAGCAGACTGCCATTGCTGCCATCCTCTCTGACATGGATCTCGAAATTGCCGCCCTGGTGGCAAACCATGCCAAAGCCAGCGCGCTCAAGCAGGGTATGATGCAGGAGCTGCTGACCGGAAGGATTCGGCTGGTATGAACACAATCGGCCAGCCCGAGCGCGGGACGCAAAACCGCGTCATCGCCCTATTCCGCGATGAACTGAAATATCGCTACCTCGGCGACTGGAGCGACCGCGCCGGGAACAGCAACATCGAGGAAGGGTTGCTATCTACGTGGTTGACGAAGAGCGGCTACACGCCTGGTCCGGTGAGCGTCGCCCTGCATAAGCTGCGCTCCGATGCGACCAACCACAATCGCACCCTCTACGGAAACAGCCAGGCCGTCTACAACCTCCTCCGTTACGGTGTACCCGTTAAGATCGAAGCCGGCAAGGTGACGGAAACTGTCCACCTGATCAACTGGCACGAGCCAAGGGCAAACGATTTCGGCATCGCTGAGGAGGTGACCCTTGCGGGAAATCACGAGCGGCGCCCGGATATCGTCCTTTACGTCAATGGCATCGCCATCGGCGTGCTAGAGTTGAAGAACAGCCGTGTCACCATCGGTGACGGCATTCGGCAATGTCTATCGAACCAGACGCCGATGTTTCACGAGTGGTTCTTCAGCACGGTGCAGTTCATCTTCGCCGGTAACGACTCCGAGGGACTGCAATACGGCTCCATCGGCACGGAGGAAAAGTATTTCCTTAAGTGGAAGGAAGACGAGGCGGACGACAGCCGCTTCAAGCTGGACAAGTATCTGCTCAAGATGTGCGAGAAAGACCGCCTTATCGAGCTCATGCACGATTTTGTTCTGTTCGACGGCGGCGTGAAAAAGCTGCCGCGCGCGCACCAGTATTTCGGCATCAAGGCCGCGCAAGCGCGTGCGCACGAGAAGAAGGGCGGCATCGTCTGGCACACGCAGGGGAGCGGCAAGAGCATCGTGATGGTGCTGCTTGCTAAGTGGATTCTTGAGGACAATCCCCACGCTCGCGTAGTCATCATAACCGACCGCGACGAGCTGGACAAGCAGATCGAGCGCGTCTTCAGGGAAGTAGGCGAACCGATCACTCGCACGAGCAGCGGCCGCGACCTGATGAAACAGCTCGGTCAAGCCACGCCGCGTTTGCTCTGTTCGCTCGTTCACAAGTTCGGCCGCAAGGACGTCGATGACTTCGACGCATTCATAAAGGAGCTCGAAGCGCAGCCCAGCCGGGCAATAGGGGAGATCTTCGTCTTCGTAGACGAGTGCCACAGGACGCAAAGCGGTAAGCTGAACCGGGTGATGAAGGCAATGATGCCGAACGCGATATTCATTGGCTTCACCGGTACGCCGTTGTTGGCCAAGGACAAGACCACCAGTCTGGAGGTATTCGGCGGTTACATCCACACCTACAAGTTCAGCGAGGGCGTCGAAGACGGTGTCATCCTCGACCTCATCTACGAAGCGCGAGACATCGATCAGCGCCTCGGCTCTGAGGACAAGATCGATGGGTGGTTCGATGCCAAGACCAAAGGCCTCAACGATTGGCAAAAGGACGAACTGAAAAAGGTGTGGGGCACGATGCAGAACGTGCTCAGCTCCAAATCGCGTATGGATCGCGTGGTAAGCGACATTGTCTTCGATTTCAGTGTAAAGCCACGCCTCTCGAGCGAACGCGGCAACGCGATCCTGGTGGCGTCCAGCATCTATGATGCGTGCAAATACTTCACGCTGTTCCAGAAGACACCCTTCAAGGGAAAATGCGCGGTGGTGACGTCCTACAACCCGTTGGCGAGGGATGTGACGCTGGAGGAGACCGGCGCGAACTCCGAAACCGACAAGCAGTTCATCTACAACACATACACAGACCTGCTAAAGGACGTCGAGGCGAAGCCCAACATGACCAAGACGCAGACGTACGAGGAGCGGGCCAAGGAGCTATTCACCGAGGAGCCAGCCAACATGAAACTCCTCATCGTGGTCGACAAGCTGCTCACCGGTTTCGATGCGCCTCCGTGCACTTATCTCTACATCGACAAGTCAATGCAGGACCACGGACTGTTCCAAGCCATTTGCCGCACCAACCGACTCGACGGCGAGGACAAAGACTTTGGCTACATTGTGGACTACAAGGACCTGTTCAAGAAGGTCGAGAACGCCATAGCGGTTTACACCTCAGAGTTGGATCACAGCGCGGGTGGCGCGGATCCCGAGGTGTTGTTGCAAGATCGCGTGAAGATAGGGCGGGAACGCGTCGAGAACGCTGTCGAAGCGCTTGCACTGCTGTGCGAGCCGGTCAAGCCTCCGAAGGGTGAACTCGAGCACATCCATTACTTTTGCGGTAACACAGAAATCCCGTCCGACCTACAGGAACGGGAACCGCGACGTGCTGCGCTCTACAAAGCGACAGTGAACTTGCTGCGCGCTTACGCCAACATTGCCGACGAGTTGGAGCCCGCCGGTTATGATCCGGCCGACGTCGCCCGGATCAAGCAGCAGCTCAAGCACTACCTAGATATTCGCGAGATAATCCGAAAGGCGAGTGGCGAGACGCTTGACCTCAAACCGTACGAGGCCGACATGCGGCACCTCATAGATACGTACATCGAGGCGGACGAGCCGAGGAAAATCTCGCCGTTTGACGGTATGGGTCTGATGGAGTTGATCGTGAAGACAGGCATCGCCGATGCCATCGCATCGCAGCTAGGCAGCTTGAAAGGCAACGAGACTGCTATAGCGGAGACGATCGAGAACAACGTCCGTCGCAAGATTATCAAAGAGCACTTGAGCGACCCAGCCTACTACGAGAAGATGTCAGCACTGCTCGACGAGATCATCACGGAACGGAAGGCCAAGGCCGCCGAATATGAAGAATATCTGGGCCGCATTGCGGACTTGGCAAAGAGGGTGGAGGCGGGTGTCGCAGAGGACGCGCCCGAGCAGCTGAAAAGCAGCCCCGCACTGCGCGCGCTCTACAACAACCTCAAGGGGGATGGCGACAGGCGTACGGAGGTAGGAGGCGTAACGGCGGATGGCGACTCCGCATTGGACCGCGCGCTTAAGATAGATGCCGCGGTGAAGCGCGTGCGCCCCGACGGCTGGCGCGGCGTTTACGCACGAGAACAGGTAATCAAAAAAGCACTGCACGATGTTCTGCACGACAGCACGGAAGTGGAGAGAATCTTTCTCATTGTGAAAGCGCAGGCAGAGTACTGATGGTGTCGGTTCTCAAACTGGGAGATACGGTCGTAGACGTCGTGCTGAAGGACATCAAGAACGTCCACCTTAGCGTCTACCCCCCAACCGGCAGCGTACGGATCTCCGCTCCGAAGCGCATGAACATCGATACCATCCGCGTCTTCGCCATTTCCAAGTTGGATTGGATCAAACAGCAGCAGGCAAAGTTACGCGAACAGGAGCGCGAGACGCCTCGTGAGTATGTCGATCGGGAGAGCCACTACGTCTGGGGCAAGCGCTTTCTACTCACGACCTTCGAGCGCGATAAGCCACCATCGGTCGAATTGACACACAACCGCATACTTCTAGGATCGCGTCCTGGAACGGGTGAGAAAAAGAGGGAGGCTCTCGTCGAGCAATGGTATCGCGACCAGATCAAGAAGGCTGTGCCTCCATTGCTCGCGCGATGGCAACCGCTGATGGGCGTGACGGCGGATCGGTTCTTCGTGCAACGGATGAAGACGAAGTGGGGAAGCTGCAACCACCTTGCACGCACAATTCGCCTCAACACGGAATTGGCCAAGAAACCGGTCGAGTGCCTCGAATACGTAGTCGTTCATGAACTGGTTCACTTGCTGGAGCCGACCCACAGTGCCCGGTTCGTCGCGCTGATGGACCGGTTCATACCCCAGTGGCAGTTTTATCGAGAGCTGCTCAATCGTTTGCCGGTTCGGCGAGAAACCTGGAGCTATTAAAGATCTGTTGGCTCTCTCGCCTTCACGGAATGCAATGACGACATATTTGCTTTGTTTCGATGACAGGCGAGAGGGTCAGACGAAACTCCCGTTTGCATGGCCCCATCTTGTCCATGTCCTGAAGCACCGTCCTAATAGAAAACGTCCTCTGTAACATGCCGCTAACACTTAAGGAACTTTTCGACTCGCTATCTGCTGAGCACCTTCAGGCCTGGATAGCACGAGGCCAAGAGGAGCACCTCAGGCTCGACTTCAAGACCGCGTCGTCAGCGGACTTGAGCAGCACGGATGATAAAAAGAATCTCGCCAGGGTTCTCTCTGGGTTCGCTAACTCTGACGGTGGGATTGCCGTGTGGGGCGTAGACGCGCGGAAAAATCCGGACGGCGTCGATTGCGCAATTGCATTCAAACCGATTCCAAATGCAGCGTTGTTTGTCTCGCGTCTGAATGAGCTAACAGCCTCGTCAACTAGCCCGGTAGTTGAAGGTGTCGAACATCGAGCGATTAATATCGACGGAGCTGCGGGGTGCGTGGCGTCTCTGATTCCGACTAGCGATTCTGGCCCGCACATGGCAAAGGCAGCCGAGGACCGGTACTACAAGCGGAGCGGCAGCAATTTCATCAGGATGGAGCACTTCGACGTCGCCGATATGTTTGGGCGGCGGAGGCGCCCGAAGCTCGGGTTCAGAACTCACATTCTATCTGGCGGGTACGAAGGCGGAGGTGGCATGACCTCTTACAAGGGCAAGCTCGTGTTCGGACTCACGAACGGAGGCAAGGGGAGCGCGAACGCCGTCTACCTGGCGTTGCGCGTCTCGCCGCCGTATCAGGTTGATCCGTTCGGGTTGGAGGGCAATCGCGGCGAGGGCTTGGCGCGAATCGCGCACCCCGGCCTCGGCTGGAATGTGAAATACTTTGCGAGCAGAGACATCGCGATCCACCCGGGCGTCACGCTCGATGTGGGCGCAATCCAGCTCAGTGCCACAGCTTACGTGAACGAGCAGCTCACTCTCCCGAACCCTCTGTCGATCAGGTACGAGTTTGCAGCAGAAGACTCTCCTCTGGAATCGGGCGAGCTCACCATGACGGCTCACGAGATCGCAATGGAGGTCTATCCGGCGGCCCTTTACCGAGACGTTCAACGTCCAATCCAATGAGCGGCAACATTTCCGCGAAGTCCAGATATCAAGCGACTTGTAGGCGTACAGCGAGACGTTTCGGATAGGGTCGAACCAGGGGTTTCAACCTGTCGAGAATATATTTCCTCGCGGCACCGCGTCCCAATACAAAAGCATATCGATGTTTTTTGGTCCTCTGGATTCGCTGGTATTCCGGGTCGATTTCCTTCAGATAATCGTGGGCCGCGCAGCCAAAGTGTTTTTGTACCGCCCGCGCATGATACTCCACACCGCCGATGATGTATTTCCCTGGACCCCGCGAGTCGGAGAGACCCAAGTAAAGGGCATTAGCAGCCTGATACACGGCGCCAATTTCTCCAGCTTCCGGATCAGCAAACGCAATGACGATTTTGGCCGCAAAATGACGTTCCAAGATCCGAAGCGACCGCGATATCGTCATGCTCGCCGCCCACTTTGGAGCCCAGTGCGCAGACGCTCCTCTGCATAACTGATAAACCGACCGACTAAGTCCCGGCCCGAGAACGCGCGAGTACGCAACGGGAGAAGAGGGGGCCGTATAACAAGCGACTGCTGCTAGCTGACCTCGAATAGTCAATCCGAAACAATACTTAGCCGCGCCAATGGTACCGAGCCACTCGTACTTCGTGATAAACTCTTTGGCGGCCGCGAAATCAATCCTGGAAACAGCCCCCTCTACAGGCGACACGCGAGTAGGATAGACTCCTGAACGCCGCCTCATTTTCTGTTTTACTTCATGTTGCCAGCATTCGGCGCGATGCATTTATAGGGCTTTCTTTCCGATAAGCTGGAATATCAACACGAGCATCGCCGCCTGCAGAACGGCAAAAGTACTCTTAAGCCACGCCCAAATCGGTACGCCTTTCAATTCGCCCGGTGGCAGATGGTCTGGAGGAATTCCTACAACTGCTGCGGCGATTCCGAAGACGAGCACAATTAGGGCGAGCCGCACCCAGTACGAGGCTGGTGGTCGAATCTTGACAAGTATGTCCGCGCCGTTCGGCGCAAGAAGTTTCTGAGGCAGAGTTAGAGCGGCGAACCGGACGCTGAGACTTCCCATAGCGTCGTCGGGATAGCGATTGCTTACCAATAGATTCTCAAAGCGGTCGGCGTACCCATTCACAGCACGCGTAACATTTCCCAAAACCCGCACATTATCTGTCGCTTCCAATTTCATTTCTACGGCGGCCTTGGTCTGTGATTTTTGCAGGGGGAAGCGATACGCAACCCGGAACTTGTACATCCCGCCCTGAACTATAGGAAATACAGCCACGGATTGTGCCTCTAGCTTCGCACTCAACGTTTCATCTGCAGCTGGCCCCACTAATTCAGCGCGTGCGAACAGGACCCCTTCGACGTCCGTGCTCGCGAGCGCCTGAGTTTGGTCTAACCGCTCGACTGTTGCAGACCAAGCCGGTGTTCCCCAATGAAAATCAGTCGTCGACTCGAATAGGCTATCGTGCAGAACGACATAGTTGCCATCGTCGACATCGGTGGGGTCGCCACCCCTTAGTTGAGCAACTCCCTTGGGTGCGAGTTCTTTATACATTCGCGCTGAGAACGCGGTTGCGTCGTGCGGAGCGACGAACTTGTTGAGCTGAGCCCGGATATATATGTAATCGTCCTCTTCCCAGATCTTTACGAACGTCCCGAGACGAAGCGGGTGATATATGTATCCGCCGGCGGAATAACGGTCGATGAAACTTATTGCGACCGGCTCTTCGGCAGCCGCCTTCTTTAGTTGGTCGTGGGCACCGGCAGCTACATGAGTACGCTTCCCGCGAAATTTGTAGCGATAATCGTTAGTCGCGCCCGAGGGAAGAAACAATGTTCGCAGAGCGTTCTCGACGTACAGGGAACGCAAGCCCGAATTGAAAATGTACAACACGCGCTAAAAGGTCCTACGGAGTAAGCCGGAACACAAGCTTTTCAAACTTGGCGTTCACCGTCGCGATTTGTCAGGGAGGTCAGAGTAAATGCAGATTGGTGAAGAAATGCGCCGCTGTGTTGTGTTCCTCTACGCAGGCGGTACGCAGAAAAGGCGTCCGGTCGGCACGGGCTTTATCGTCTCGATGTATCCCGCAGACTCTCCAGCGCGAGAGCGCGGCATCTACCTAGTGACCGCCAAGCACATTGTCGAAGGTGTGCACGGGGCGGGCGAGAAGCTTTACGCGCGGGTGAATGGGCGGGGGGCCAAGTAAATGGCGCTTTCGTCCGAGGCGCTACGGTACCTAGAGCGGCGTGAGAAGGC
>JABXNS010000305.1_pt1 | contig 10700 bp, 8 predicted proteins | sample 7301101 | NCBI WGS metagenome assembly JABXNS01 (sample SAMN14449646, study PRJNA615230) | soil metagenome | isolation source: soil from bare, unvegetated metal-rich iron-sulfur acidic spring small-cell... | place: Canada: Paint Pots Mound, Kootenay National Park, BC | collected 2017-05-25
AGCAACAAACGGGCGCTTCGGGGCGTTATCCCCCCGATGACACGTTGTTTTTTCGCCTCGTTCACTGCTGCCGTGGTGCTCGCGCTCGCGGCCTGTGGGCCCAAACCCCACGCGCAAAGCGCGCCCACCGTGGCAGCGTCCCCGAATGCGCGCTATGCCTACGTCGTCGTGCCGACCCCGGCGCCGGCGCCGGCGCCCAAAATTTTGGAGATCGCGCTCAACGCGCAGCGTTATTCCGCGCCCGGCACCGTGGATGTGCGCGTGCGCACTTCTGACGATGTGACGCTGCTCACGGCAAAATTGCTCGGCCGCGAACGCGCGATTCCAAAAATCGCCGCCGGCCTTTTTGCGGATCTGCAGGCCCTGCCCGACGTGCCCTTCTTCCTAAAAGGGCACGATTACAACGTGGAGTTTGTGGCGACCACGGACGACGGCCGACGCACCACGGCCAACGTCACGGTGCATTTAAATCGTTAGCGACAGCTAAACACCACGTCGGGGCCGTCCGAGAAGCCGTAGGTTGGCCCATCGGTTTGCCGGACGCCGTGGTCGGTGACGCGATCGTACAAATTCTGCGCTTGTAAGAGCTCGCCGTAGACGGCATGCAGCTCGGTCGCCATCGACGTCTGTAGTTTGCGCACGACTTGGGCGCGCGTTGTGCCGAGCACGGTGATCGTGCTTTGCTGCCCGTGCAGCATCCGCGTCGCAATCGTCCAGTGGCCCAATTCGTGATTGCGCAGCGCGCTCAAAAACGTCGTCAGGCGCTCGCGTTCGGTTGGCGTAATATGCGGCCACGACCACTGCGGCAGCACCATGGCCGAGTCGCCGCGCACGAACGTGTACACGATGCGTCCGCTGGCGCGGTAAGCGCCGGAAGGTAATCGCACGGCACGCGCATCGCGCAAGCGCGCCGAGAGCCGGTATTGAAAATGTCCCTCGACGGGATGCGAAGCGGCGTAGAGCAGCGCGGCGTTGCAATCGGCAAACCGGTGGCGATCCCAGCGCGTTGCATACGGCCCGGTCACAACCCCGAGCAGCGACGCGCACAGCAGAAGCGAAAACAGTCGTGCAAACATAAAAAACACCCGGCCGGAGCCGGGTGTCGGGGTTTCGTCGCGACGTAGCGCTTTAGCTCGTCTTGATCGAAATTTTCTTGGGCTGCGCTTTGGGCAGCAAGTTGAGCGTGAGGGTCAGCAGGCCGTGTTCGACCTTCGCCTCGATCGCTTCGTCGTTGATTTCATCGGGCAACAACAGCGAGCGCGTAAAGGAGCGCTTCTCGCTCTTTCCGGAGATCGAGAGCACGCCGTTTTCCATGGTGATGTCGATCTCGTCGGGCTTGTAGCCGGCGACCGGGACTTCCACCACGAAGCCGTTGTCCGTGCGGTTGATGTCCAGCCCGCTCAGGGCCGTGGCATTGGAGAAAAAGTTGCGAAACGGGTCCAGGTTCCACAGATCGGAGCCGCTGCCGAAAGGCGCGGGGCCCCGCATGACCGACGAACGTTCGCGATTGACCAAGTTGTTCATAGATCAAGCTCCTTTTCTGATATAATCGCGGCCGCATGCTTAGCCGCGTGGCTTCTGGCACTCTTACCTCTAGACTGCTAATTCCCAGAACCTTTTACGCTCAAAACAGGTTGCAGCCCTCGTGACGATCGCGCCCGAAAAGCCCCTGCCGCCCGCCCCCTTGGGGGCGGCGCTGGTCCGCGCTCTGCCGGGCTCCAGCCGGGTGCTGGCGGCGCTCGCCGAGCGCCTGCGGCAGAACTTCGGGTGCTACGCGCTGCACGAGACGGTGCCCGCGGCCCGTCCCTACCTGCTGGCCTCGCTCCAGCGCGCCTTGGGCAGCCAGATGCTGGTCGTGGTGCCCACCGCGGACGCCGCGGAGCGGACCTTCGCCGACCTGCTCTATTACCTGGGCGAAGCGGAGCCCTCAACCGTGGCGCTGCTGCGGCCGCGCGACGAAGCGGTGGGGGCGATCGAAAGCCCGTCGGAGCGCAGCGCCCGCATGACGCTCCTGGCCGACCTGGTCGCCGGGCGGACGCGTCTGGTGGTCGCGCCCGTGGCCGCTCTGCGGCAATACCTGATGCCGCGCGCCGATTTTATCGGCCAGAGCTTCCGCCTTATCGAAGGCGCCGAGGCGGGCTGGGACGAGACGCAGCAGCGCCTCTACGCCCTGGGCTATCACCGCGTCGACGTCGTGGGCGCCGTGGGCGAATATGCGGTGCGTGGGGGCATTCTCGACGTCTTTGCGGCCTCCGAGCCCAGCGCCGTGCGCATCGAATTTTTCGGCGACACGATCGAAACGATCCGGCCCTTCAATCTGGAAAGCCAGCGCAGCGAAGGCGCGCTCGCGGAAATCAGCATCGTGCCGTGGAGCGAGATTCCGCGCGACGAGGGCACGCGCGAACGCATCGTCGCGCGCTACGACGGTCCGCCCAACGTCACTTCAGCGCTGCGCGCGTACGTCGCATCCGGACGCGATCTGCCCGAAGCGTGGGTGCCGCTCGCGTACGCAACGCACGAAACGATCTTCGAATATTTCGACGAGCGCGCCGTCATCGCGATTGAAGAGCCCGCGATGCTGGGCACCATCGAGCGCGGCCTCGAGCAAGAGCGCGCCCGCGAGGAACAGGTGCTGCTCGCCGGCGTCGATTCGGGCGAACTCGACGTCAAAGAATCCGATGTCGGCGAAGCGCTGCTGGCCGATGTGTTTGCACCGCATCCGAATCTGCGCGACCTCACGCCCCATTTGCAACGCCGGCGCGTGCTGATTCTTCCGGGCGCAATTGAATCGCCCGAAGATCTCGCGTGGCTGCCAAACGTCATCGATCAGAGCGTGCTCGAATCGCGTCCCGCCGAGCATTTCAACCGCCAACTCGAGATGCTGCTGGAGCGCCTGCGCGAAGGGACGAAGGCCGGCGATACCGTCGTGCTCGTGAGTTCGGGCGCGGCGCGCACGGCCGAAATCGTGCGCGGCGGCGGCCTCTCCGTCGAACGCGGCGCGCATCTCATTCATCTGCGTGCAATCGGCGAAGGCGGTTTGGGCGCGGCGGCGACGCGCGGCTTCGTCTACGTGGATCAAGGCAACATCGAAGCGGGCTTTTCGCTCCCAGGCGTGCGGCTGCACGTGCTGGGCGATCGCGAACTCTACGGCCAGCCGCCCAAGCGCGTTAAGATCCGCGCGGTCAAGGAGGGCGTGCCCGTTACGCTGGCCGATTTGCGCGTCGGCGATTACGTCGTGCACGCGGTGCACGGCATCGGCCAGTACCTCGGCCTACGCACCGAAACAATTTTGGGCGCGACGCAAGATTATCTCAATCTGCGCTACGCCGGCACGGACCGCATGCTCGTACCCGTTACGCAGATGCACCAGGTCACGAAGTACGGCGCGGCCGAAGGCGGCACGCCCCGCCTTTCAAAGATGGGCGGCGCCGATTGGGCGCGCACCAAGGGCCGCGTCTCCGAACAACTTGCCAAGATCGCCGAAGGGCTCGTGCAACTCTACGCCGAGCGCGAACTCGCGCGCGGGCATGCCTATCCGCCCGATACGCCGTGGCAAGCCGAACTCGAAGAGGCGTTCCCCTACGACGAAACGCCCGACCAACTCAAAGCCATTATCGAAAGCAAGGCCGACATGGAACGCGCGCGGCCGATGGATCGGCTCGTGTGCGGCGACGTCGGGTACGGCAAGACCGAAGTGGCCATTCGCGCCGCTTTCAAAGCCGTGGCCGATAAAAAACAAGTCGCGGTGCTCGTGCCGACGACGCTGCTTGCCGCGCAACATTATCGCACGTTCACCGCGCGCTTCGGCGGTTTCCCGATGCGCATCGAAGAGCTTTCGCGTTTCAAGACGCGCAAAGAGCAGCAAGCCATTTTAGCGGCGCTGGCCGACGGTAAGGTGGACATCGTGGTCGGCACGCACCGCCTGCTGCAAAAAGATGTCACCTTCGCCGATCTCGGGCTCATCGTCGTGGACGAAGAGCAGCGCTTCGGCGTCATGCACAAAGAACGCCTCAAGCAGCTGCGCGCCAGCGTCGATGTGCTGACGCTCTCGGCAACGCCGATTCCGCGCACGCTGCACATGTCGCTGATGGGCGTGCGCGACCTTTCGTTGATTCAAACCGCGCCGCGCAACCGCATGTCCATTAAGACGGTCGTCGTGCCGGCCAGCGATGCGGTTGTGCAGCGCGCCATCATCGCCGAATTGGATCGCGGCGGGCAAGTGTATTACGTCCACAACCGCATCGAGACCATCCACGCGATCGCCAACGCCCTGCAACAACTCGTGCCCAAAGCCCGCATCGGCATCGGCCACGGGCAGATGACCGAAGGCGAGCTGGAGCCGGTCATGGGCAAATTCATCGACGGCGAGCTGGACGTGTTTCTTTCCACGACCATCATCGAAAACGGCATCGACATTCCCAACGTCAACACCATCATTATCAACGATGCGGACAAGTTCGGCCTCGCACAACTGTACCAGCTGCGCGGACGCGTCGGCCGCTCCAACCATCAGGCCTACGCGTATCTGCTCTATCAGGCGCATAAAGTGCTGAGCGAAGAGGCCAAGGCGCGCTTGGAAGCCATTCGCGAGTTCACGCATTTGGGCAGCGGACTGCAAGTTGCGATGCGCGATTTGGAAATCCGCGGCGCGGGCAATTTGCTGGGCGCGGCGCAATCGGGCTTTATCGGCGCGGTCGGATTCGACACGTACTGCCAACTGCTCGCCGAAGCAATCGCCAAGCGCAAGGGCGAAGCCGTCGACTCCGACCGGCGCCAAGCCGTCATCGACGTCAAGATCGACGCATTCGTTCCGAACGACTACATTCCGCAAGTCTCGCAGAAAATCGCCGTCTATCAGCAGCTCGCGAACGCCACGTCGCCGGAGCAGGTCGAGGAGATCGCCGCCGGCATCCGCGACCGCTTCGGCAAGCTTCCCAAGCCGCTGGTCAACCTGATCGACATCAGCAAATTGCGCACCATCGCACTGCGCAAAAATGTGACGCGCGTCATCGTGGACGAGCGCCGGCTCACGCTGGGCGTCGGCTTGCAGTTCGCGCTGCAGCCCCAAGCGGTTTCGAAATTCCAATCGCTCACGAAGAACCGTTTCCGCTTTGCCGATAACAAGATCGTCGTCGATCTGCCGCCCTCGGGCGACACGGCCTGGATGCCGCTGCTGTTCAGTCTGCTGGAAGCGATGTGACGTTAGGCGTCGTTTCCCGTATTCGAACAAAAGCCGTTACATTTCGGCCCAGCACCGCTCGAAAAACGACGTCCTGTCGTTTTTCTGCTGCATACCGCATTTTGAACCAAACAAAGTTTTGAAGTTCGCATCCGTGCGAAGGTTCAAAATGTCGGAATCTGCTGAGCCGAAACGTAACGGCTTTCCCTCGAATACGGGGAGCGTGCCCTAATTCATTGACAGTCACCGCAACGCGGATGGGTGTGGGCCGAAATGGAACGGACCGTCGCCTCTGACCAGGCCGCATCGACAGTCAGAGGTGCTGAAGGACTGACGCGGGGCGGCTCGAAAAGCGGGACGTTTGCGGAGGTCCACCCTCCGCCATTTTACGCCCATGCCCTCATAAAATTGGAGTTCAACAAAATGCGGACAAGCCAGCGCATTGCTGCCGGATGCATGACCACCCTTATGGCCCTCGCCTTGGCATCGTGCTCGGGCGGCGTTGGCGGCGGCGGAAACGTCGTTACCGTCAACGGTGAGGGAATCTCACGCGGCGATTTCGACAACAAGCTGGAAAGCAGCCAAATCGCCAAGAGCGTGCTCGCGCAGATGTCGCAGTCGCTGGTGCTCGAACAGTACGCTCGCGACAATCACATTGACGTTTCCGAAGCGGACATCGACAAGAAAGTCAACGACCTCAAGGCGCAGTACGGAACGGCGCAGTTCGACCAATTGGTGAAGTCGCGCGGCTGGACCGAACAAGATGTGCGCAAAGCGATCAAGGATCAGCTGATCATGGATCGGGCAGTCGGCAAAGACATCCACGTTTCCGAAAACGACGTGAAGAAATTTTTCCAAAAGAGCCACGCCGCCTTAGATAAGCCGGCCCAGGCTCACGCGCGCCACATTTTGGTTCCCGATCTCAAAACCGCGCAGATGATCGAAGCCAAACTCAAAGCGGGCGCGAAGTTCGAAGACCTCGCCAAACAATATTCTACCGATCCGGGAAGCAAGGCCAAGGGCGGCGATCTCGGCTTCTTCCGCGCCGGCAGCATGGTGCCCAGCTTCGATAAGGTCGCGTTCTCCCAACCGATCAACGCGATCAGCGCGCCGGTAAAATCGCCGTTCGGCTACCACATCATTCAGGTGCTGGAGCGCACGCCGGGACAAAAGGCCACGCTTGCGAGCGCGCACGATCAAATCGTGGAGCAGCTTCGCCAGCAGCAGGAGGCGCCGTTGGCGCAGCCGTTCATGCAGGGACTGATGGCTAAAGCCAAAGTCGACGTCAAAGACCCGCGTTTTGCCGACGTGTTCCCCTCGCCGGCAGCGACCACGGCTTCGCCCGCGGCCAAGTAACCCGCCTTAAAGCGAGAAAATCCCGGGGCGCAGGCCTCGGGATTTTTATTTTATCTCGCGAAGCGCCGTCAGGAGATGTTCGTTCGAATCATCGGCCTGGGGCCGGGAGATCCCGAACTCCTGACGCTGGGCAGCCTGCGCGCCCTGCAGAGCATGCCGCGCGTCGTGACGTTGCTTGCGCCGCCCGAACTCTCCAAATATCTGCGCGAACATGCGGTCACCGCAGCGCCCACGGGACATGCGAATGCCGGACTCATCGTGCGCGGGAGCACCGAACACATCGAGCAATTCGTCGACGAATTGAGCGGCGACGAGGTCGGCATCGCGGTGTTGGGCAATCCGCTCTCGGATTTCACCGGGCTGCCCGTCCTGCTGCGCGTGCTCGAACGGCGCGGCGCGCGGGTCGACATCGTGCCGGGAATGCCGCATGCAACGCTCTCGGCCGCCATCACGATGCCGCTCGTTCCCTTGCCGCCCGCGTCGGCGCATCATTCGTGGGATGATCTCATCGAAATCATGGCGCGCCTGCGCCGCTCGTGCCCGTGGGATCGCGAGCAGACCCATCGCACGCTAATCCCGTACCTCATCGAAGAAACCTACGAGGTCGTCGAAGCGATCGAAGAATCGCAGCAGGCCGGTCTCTGCGAAGAACTGGGCGACCTCTTACTGCAGATCGTCTTTCACGCGCAGCTGGCAACCGAAAGCGGCAAGTTCTCGGTCGCCGACGTCGTGGATGCGCTTTCCAACAAAATGATCCGCCGCCATCCGCACGTTTTCGGCGACGCCGTCATTGAAGATGTGGACGCGCAGTGGAAAAATTGGGAGCAACTCAAAGCGCAAGAAAGCACGGGCAAGGCGCGTGCAAGCCGGCTGGACGGGATTCCCAAAGCGCTCGGGGCGCTGCAACGCGGCCAGCGCATGCAAGAGAAAGCCGCGCGCGTCGGATTCGATTGGAGCAGCGCGCGCCAGGTCGTCGACAAACTGGCCGAAGAGATGGCCGAGCTGGCCCAGGCCCGCCGCGAAAAGCACGACGACCCGCACATCCGCGAAGAACTCGGCGACGTGCTCTTTACGGTGGTCAATCTGTCGCGCGCCCTGGGCATCGATGCGGAAACGGCGATGCGCGAGGCGAACGAGAAATTCTACAAACGCTTTTCTTTTATGGAGCGGCAGGCCGTGGCGGACGGCAAGCAGCTTGCGGACCTCTCGCTGGATGAACTCGAGGAATTGTGGCAACTGGCAAAGATTCAAGCCGCATAAGGGTGCGCATGGCCTTTGGGGACGCGCACTACGGCGGGTATTTGATCGACGGCGCGCGCGTGCTCGCGCTTTTTGGCGACGTGGCAACCGAGTTGCTGGTACGGATGGATGGCGACGAAGGGCTCTTCGTGGCCTACGATAACGTCGAGTTTTTGGCTCCGGTCTACGCTGGCGACTACATCGAAGCCGAAGGCCGGATCGTCAGCGTCGGCAACACCTCGCGCAAGATGGAGTTTGAAGCGCGCAAGGTCGTCGCGGTCCGGCGCGACGTCAACGAAACGGCGGCCGACGCGCTGGACGAACCGCTGCCCGTCTGCCGCGCCAGCGGCACGTGCGTGACGCCCAAAGAGAAAAAGCGGCGCTAAACTAAGCGCACGTGGGTGCGCTTTTTCCAGAACAGCGTGAAGTACGTAAACTGCAGCGTGACAACCACGACGAATGCGACCGGGTAGCCGACCCAGATGCCGTTGAGGCCGAGTTTGTGCATCAATATATAGGCCACCGGGACTTCGATCGCCCAGATCGCAAAGATGCCGTTGAACGTGGGCCACAACACCGCGCCGCTCGCGCGCATGATGCCCGATAGAACGGCTGAGTTGCCGAAGAGCAAGTAGCTCCAGAGCGTAATCATCAGCAGGCCGTGCGCCTTGTACAACGTATCCGCGTCGGTGAGGAACCAGCCCAAAATATTCCACGCAAAAAGATAGCACAGCGCCACCAGCGCGCCCACGATCGCATACTGTAACGTCACCGCGGACCGGATCACGGTCGCCAACTTGTCGTTGCGCCCGGCCCCGATGCACTGAGAGGCAAAAATGGAGGCCGCGATGCCGATGCTGATGGCCGGAAATTGCACGTAGCCGACGACCTGATTGACCGCGCCGTACGCGGCCGTCGCGTGGGATCCAAAACGGTTGACGAACGAGAGCACCGCAATCTCCGCCAGCGAGACCATAATGACTTGCAAGCCGGTCGGAATGCCGATCTTGATGATGCTCATGGCAATCTTCGGATCGAATTTTAAGTCCATAAGGATCTCGCGATCCAGCGCGAGCGGACTCTTTTTGGCGCGCAGCACCAGGGCCATCCACACCATGGCCACGACGTTCGCAATAATCATCGCAAGCGCCGCGGACACCACGCCGAGTTGCGGCATCCCCAGCCAGCCCCGAATGAAGAACGGCGTAAAGAAAATTCCGAGCAGCGTCGAGACGATCAGAAAATAGAACGGCGTCGTCGAATCGCCGGTGCCCCGAATCAGCGTCGTGTAGATGAGATAAACGAAGAGCAGCGGCGAAGAAATCAGAATAATGCGCGAATAGCTAATCGAGTCCGCCATAATGTTTGCCGGCGTACCCAGCAGCGCCAGCAGGCGATCCGTAAAGATCAGCCCGACCACCATGGCCAGCACACCCAGCGCAAGCCCCATGAAGAGCGTCACGCCAGCAACTTGTTTGAGTTTGTGGAAGTCGCGCGCTCCGTAGGTCTGCCCGATGAGCACCGTCGCGCCGCTCGAAAGACCGATCAAGAACGAAAAGAGCAAAAAGAAAATCGGAAAGAAGGCCGAGATTGCGGCCAGGGCATCGACGCCGATCATGCGCCCGACGAAGATGCTGTTGAACGTCTGCGAGGCCGACTGCAGAATGTTGCTCAGCATCAGCGGCACCAAGAACACCGCCAGCGTCTGCCACATTGGCCGCGGGCCGGCGAGGATATCGAAGTGCTTGCGGCCCTGGGGCGGGCCCTCGTCCAGAATCGCGTTCTCTTCGGTGACGTCCATGGGGCGCACGTTCGCACGCAAGGTCCGCGGCCCCCCGCGCCGCAAAGGCCTCCGGCAGCATGCGTCTGGATAAATACATGAAGGTCTCGCGTCTGTCAAAGCGGCGCTCGGAAGCGCACGAAGCGCTCGAACACGGCCGCATCACCAAGGACGGACGCGAACTCAAACCCGGCTACCAGGTCAAGCCGGGCGACGTGCTCGTCATCCATTACGCCACGAAATACGTCAGCGTGCGCGTGCGCGACGTCCCGCTGCGCATGACGCCCGGCGTGCGAGCCGCGGACCTCTACGAAATTCTCGACCAGCGGCCCGACGATCCCGCCGACTGGGGCTAAGCGATGCCCTCCACGCTCTCCATCGACACGAAGGACGCGCTGGCGCATGCGGTGCCGAAGCCGACGCATTGTCGCCTCGCCCTCGCGCGCGCGCTCGCGCTCTACGGCGCGGATGCAAGCGGCGCGCAATTCGTCAGCCGGCGCCTTGCGGTAACGCGGCTCTTTTGGTCGCTGCTGGAGGATCGCAAGGCGCATCCGATCGTCAAGCTCGCCGGAAAACGTCTGTATCGAACACCGTCGTATCAAATTTCGATCCCGGATGAATGGCTGCGCACGCCTTCGAAACCGCGCGCCAAGTGCGACCGCACCATAGAACTGCGCGGTGCGTTTTTGGCCTGCGCGTCGTTGTCCGCCGCCACCACGGGCTACCATCTGGAATTTGTATTGCGCGATGCCGCGCGTGCCACGAGGCTTGCCTGGATTTTGCACACATTCGGTTTGGAAGCCCACCGCACGCAGCGCAAGGGGCGCATCGTGTTGTATTACAAAGACTTCGATACGATCGGCGAACTGCTGACGACCATCGGCGCCTTCGGCGCGGTGCTGCACTTAGAAGACGTTCGCGCCATGAAGGAAACGAAGAACCGCATCCACCGCTTGGTGAACACCGAAGCCGCAAACGTCGATCGCGCCGCCGCAGCCGCGACCGGGCAGCGCGCCACCATTCTTTTCCTGCGCGAGGCGCACGGGTTGAACAAACTTTCCGCCGCGCTGCGCGAAATTGCCGAACTGCGGCTGCAACATCCCGAGGAAACGCTGGCTGAATTGGGCCGGCGCTGTTCTCCCGAGG
>JABXNS010000306.1_pt1 | contig 10669 bp, 17 predicted proteins | sample 7301101 | NCBI WGS metagenome assembly JABXNS01 (sample SAMN14449646, study PRJNA615230) | soil metagenome | isolation source: soil from bare, unvegetated metal-rich iron-sulfur acidic spring small-cell... | place: Canada: Paint Pots Mound, Kootenay National Park, BC | collected 2017-05-25
TCCACAACCGGCCGCGGCGCCGCAACGCTCCATGCGCGTTGACACTCGTCCCGCGGTGATCGAAAGTAGACCCGCACGGGTTGAGAACGTACCGCAGCGGTTTGAAAACAGACCGGCGCGCGTAGAGAACGCTCCGCAACGCTTTGAAACCAGGCCCGCGCGATTTGAGAACGCACCGCAACGCTTTGAAAACAGACCGGGGCGAGTAGAAAATGCTCCGCAGCGTTTTGAGAGCCGGCCGCAGCGCTTTGTGGAACGTCCGGTGCAATTCGAGCAGCGGGTGCGATCGGCTAACGAGAACCAGGTTCCGTTCGCCGAGGTTGTGCGCCCGCGTACCGAGCGCTTTCGCGGCGAAGGCGATCGCTCGCGGCAATTCGTAGCCGGTCGGGTTATCCGGACGGATGCCGACGACGTGTTCATCGAGAACCCGGTCGGACAGACGGTCGTCGTGCGCGGATGGCACGGGCATCCTAAACATTGGCGCTGGGGTAGCCAAATGGTAACGATTCCGGTCGTTTACCAAAACGGCGCGTACTACGCGTATCAACCCAGCATCGTCTCCTCGGCGTTCACGACCTATGTGTATCCGGCGGCAGCGAGCTATGGCTACGCTCCGGATTATTATACGTATGCGCCCGATTATAACTACGCGCCGGATTACGGCTACGTCAACAACTACGGCTATGCGCCGGCGTATTCGAACTCACAAAACTATGCGAATTACGCCATGGCCAGCACGCTGACCAGCGTGGTTTCCAGCCTGCTCAACGGCTCGAAGAGCGGCTCGCTGACCAATAGCTTGCTGACGAATTACCTGACAAGTTATGCCTTGAGCTCGCTCGGGGGTAATACGCCGGCCTTCGCGTCCGTCTACCCGGCAAGTTACGCGGTTCCGGCTTCGTATGCGCCCGTCACGTCACCGCTCAACTACGCGTATCCGATGACGTGTGTCTCCAATGACCCTTACACCGGAAGCACCTACTACGATCCGTCCTGTGCTCCGGCCCCGACGACGACCTACTACACGTCGGCCTCGGCGTACGCCCCGGCTCAAGTGCAGGGCGTTGTCGTAGGCACCAGCGGCTCAACGCTGATGGTGCTGGGCTCCAACGGACTGAAGCCGATCTTGGTCAACGATACCCCCGCGCTGTCCAATGGACTCGCCTATAGCGGGCAACCGGCCGTCGGGCAGCTCGTGACCGCCTACGGCTTCTACGAGGGCAATTCGTTCGTAGCGACCGCTCTTCAATAGAAGAGAGACAGGCTGCCGCGCTCGTTGTGCTTGACGAGCGCGGCACCACCTGTTACTATCCCGAGGTTGCCCACGCCGGCGGCTGCTTTTTGCGCGCCGGAGGGATTTATAATCAATACGCCTGGGTCCGTGGAGACTAACTGTAAATGAAGAACATCCTTGGCCGCAAGGTTGGGATGACGAGCGTGTTCACCGATGACGGCCGGTACGTGCCGGTTACGGTGATTGCCGCCGGTCCTTGCACCGTGGTCGAGCGCCGCTCGAAAGACACGCACGGCTATGAAGCCGTTGCGCTAGCATTCGGCGACGTGAAGAAGTCTCGCGTGACGCGCGCTATGAGCGGACATTATAAGAAGGCCGGCGTCGAACCGCGACGCTTCACGCGCGAGTTTCGTGCGGACATCGAAGGCGTTGAAGCCGGCCAGACGATCACGGTCTCCGAGTTTGAAGCCGGCGACCGCGTCGACGTCGCCGGCGTCTCGAAGGGTCACGGTTTCTCGGGCGGCATCAAACGGCATAACTTTCGAGGGGGCGGCGCGAGCCACGGCTCGATGATTCATCGCCAGCCTGCTTCAAACGGCGATACCAACGCCGGACGTACCGTCAAAGGCAGCCGGCGCCCCGGGCATTACGGCGTCGACCGTACGACACATCAGAATTTGGAGATCGTCCGCGCGGACGCCGAGCGCAATCTGCTGCTCGTGCGCGGTCCGGTGCCGGGAGCGAAAAACGGACTGGTCATCGTGACGCGGACGACCAAACAGAAGGCGGCCAGATAATGCCGCAGGTGATCGACCTCAAGGGCAAAGTTGTGCGCGAAGAACCCGTGCCGGAGATTCTCGGGCGCGACTACAGCGACAAGCAGCACGCGATATTCCGCGCAGTTTTCCGCGAGCTCGCCAATCCGCGCGCCGGAACCGGTTCGACCAAGAAGCGCGACGAGGTCGCCGGCGGCGGACGGAAACCCTGGCGCCAAAAAGGCACCGGCCGCGCCCGCCAAGGTTCGATCCGCTCACCGCAGTGGCGGCACGGCGGCGTCGTGTTCGGTCCGCAGCCGCGCAGCTACGTCAGCGACCTCAACAAGAAAGAGCGCCGCGCCGCATTCGTGGCCGCGCTCGCCGATCGCTTTCGCAACGATGCCGTCTCGGTCTTGGACGCCGGAGATTTCGCGCTTACGAAAACTGCTGAGTTCGCGCAACTGCTTTTCGGCGGAGCCAAAGAAGCCAAGAAGGCGGCTAGCACGCTCGTCGTGCACGGACGCGACGAACGCTCGGCCGACGCAATGCAGCGCGTTGGTCGAAATTTGCGAAAAGTATCGTTCACGAACACGGGCGCGCTCGACGTGAAAGACGTGCTCCGGTTCAACCGGCTTGTTTTTACCGCCGAAGCATATGCCGAGCTGCTCAATACTCTGGGAGCATCTAAATGAAACGTTATTTCGGGGCGCCCTCGGGGAAGGTTCACGTTAGCAGTACATCCATGCGCCCCATAGTTGGGGGCCCCATCAGATGGGGGGCGCCCTTCGACCTGGCTCAGGACAGGCTGCTCGGGCGGAGTGCCTTTTAATGGAAGCGCGAGACGTGATCATCGCTCCGCGGATCTCCGAGAAATCCATGGCCGAAGCGCTCGGGCACCAGTACAGCTTCACGGTGCACCCGAACGCGACCAAAACGCAGATCCGGCACGCAGTCGAAGAGATTTTCAAAGTGAACGTAATCAAAGTGAACACCGTGAATGTCGGCGGGAAGCGCCGTAATTTCGCGCGCCGCGGCCTGCGGACTCAGGGCCGCACCAAAGATTATAAAAAAGCCATCGTCACGTTGAAGGCCGGCCAGAAGATCGAGCTGGGCGGTGTCAACTATTTCGAGCAATAAGGGGCGCAATAAGCAGTGCCGGTAAAGAAATACAAAGCCACCAGCGCGGGAAAACGTTTCATGACGACGATGGATTTTTCCGATCTTTCGCAGGTCACGCCGGAAAGGTCGCTGGTCGAAGTTCGTAAGAAACATTCGGGCCGGAATTTCAACGGCCACATCACGGTGCGCCACAAAGGCGGCGGCACGCGCAAGATGTACCGCATCATCGACTTCAAACGCATGAAGGACGCCATCCCCGGAAAAGTCGCAACGCTCGAGTACGACCCCAACCGGTCGGCGCGGATTGCGCTCATCAACTATCGAGACGGCGAAAAGCGCTACATTTTGGCGCCGGCGGGTTTGAAAGTCGGAGACACGGTGGAGTCGGGGGCGAACGCGGACATCAAGAACGGCAACTGTCTGCCGCTCAAGAACATTCCGGTCGGCACGATCATTCACAACATCGAGCTGCGCCCGGGTCAGGGCGGCAAGCTCGTGCGCAGCGCCGGCGGAGCCGCGCAGCTGATGGCCAAGGAGACGGAGTACGCGCAAGTGCGCATGCCTTCGGGAGAGGTGCGGCAAGTGCTGGCCGTGTGCCGCGCGACAGTCGGACAGCTCGGAAATTTGGAACACGAGAACGAGATCATCGGCAAGGCCGGCCGCCAGCGTCATCGCGGCGTGCGGCCGACGGTGCGCGGCATCGCCATGAACCCGGTCGATCATCCGCACGGCGGCGGCGAGGCGCGCTCGACGTCGGGACGCCCGCCCACGACGCCGTGGGGACAGATGACGATGGGCAAAAAGACGCGCCGCAACAAACGCACGGCCAAAATGATCGTCAGAAAGCGCGGAGCGAAATAATGGGACGCAGCCTGAAGAAGGGTCCGTACGTCGCGGACCATTTGCTGAAGAAGATCGAAGCGATGAACGAGCGCCGCGAGAAGCGCGTCGTGCGCACGTGGAGTCGCGCCTCAACGATCGTTCCGGCTATGGTCGGCCACACCATCGGCGTGCACAACGGCAAAGCTCACGTTCCGGTTTTCATCACGGAGAACATGGTTGGACATAAACTGGGCGAGTTTGCCCCGACGCGAATCTTCCGCGCGCACAGCGGTGAGAAGTCGGTAGTCAAAGCGGCGGCGGCGGCCGCTGCGGCCGGGCCCGCTCCGGCGGCACCCGCGGCGACGGCATGAACCAACCCAACGAGCGCAACGAAGCCGTCGCGCACTTGAAGTTCGCTCGCATGGGGCCGCGCAAATTGCGCCGCGTCGCCGATGCCATTCGCGGCAAAGGCGTCAAAGAGGCGCTCGTTCTTTTGAAATTTGCGGGGGTGTTTGCGGCGGAGCCTATCGAGAAGCTGCTGCGCAGCGCCGTAGCCAACGCGGAGAACAATCACGACATGAACGTGGACGACCTATTCGTTTCGCGCATCATGGTCGACGGTGGCCCCGGGGGCGGCTTTACCAAACGTTTGGATCCGCGCGCGCAAGGCCGCGCAAATTTCAAACGCAAGCGGCTTTCACACGTGACCTTGGCCGTAGCCGAAAAACCGGCTTCGAGGCCAACCCGTACGCGCGAGACGGCCGAATCGGCGCCCGCGGCAAAAGCGCCGACCCGGCGTAAAGCTCCGGCGCATAAAGCTCAGGCGCGCAAGAAGAAAACGGCCAAAGCGGGAGCGCGAGCATAATATGGGACAAAAAATTCACCCGGTCGGCTTGCGCCTGGGCATCACGCGCACGTGGGATAGCCGCTGGTTCGAGAAAAAACATTACCGGGCTTGGCTGCACGAGGACGTCAAGATACGTAAGTATTTTGCCCGCTGGACGCGTCCGGCTGCGATAAGCAAAATCGAAATCGAACGGCGCTCCAATCAAACGCGCGTGATCGTCAACACCGCCAAGCCGGGTATCATCATCGGCAAACGCGGCGTGGGCATCGAAGAAATTCGTAAGGGCCTCGAGACGCTGACCGGCAAGACGGTGCAAGTCAACGTCATGGAGATCAAAACTCCCGAATTGGACGCCCGGCTCGTGGGCCAGAACATCGTCGATCAGCTCGAAAAACGCATCGCGTTCCGGCGGGCGATGAAGCAAGCGATCATGCGCAGCATGCGTGCCGGCGCGCGCGGCATCAAAGTGCAAGTCTCCGGCCGTCTCGGCGGCGCCGAAATCGCGCGCACCGAACGCAACCATGACGGAAAGGTCCCGCTGCACACGCTGCGCGCCGACATTGATTACGCGCACGTCGAAGCCTTCACGACATTCGGCCGCATCGGCGTGAAGGTTTGGATTTATCGCGGCGAGGTACTGCCGGAGCACGCCCGCGGACCCGAATCACAAGCGCGCGGTCCGCAATTCGCACAACGCCGCGAACGGGGAGGCCGCGCTAGGCGGCCGGCGGCTCGCACCGAGGTGGCCGCCGAACAGGTTGCCGGCTATCCCGTTCCCGATGTTGCCGAAGCACCGCAAATCGTTCCCGAAGAGCCCGTTGTCCCCGAAGAGGCCATCGCTCCCCAAACCGTTGCTTTAGAGGCTACGCCGGAAACGGCTGTTCTCCAAACAGCTGCTCCAGAAACCCCAGCTTCGGTCGAGGAGTCGCCCGCGCTAGAAGCCATGCCGCCGGAAGGACCGGTTGAATAAATGCTCACTCCGAAACGCGTAAAATGGCGCAAGGTTCACCGCGGACGCATGAAGGGCCGCGCGATGCGCGGCAATTCGCTGACGTTCGGCGAGACCGGTTTGCAGGCGTTGGAGCCGTGCTGGCTCACGAACCGTCAGATCGAAGCCGCGCGTATCGCGATGACGCGGCACATCAAACGCGGCGGCAAGGTTTGGATTAAAGTTTTCCCCGACAAGTCGGTAACCAAGAAGCCGGCCGAGGTGCGCATGGGCGCGGGCAAAGGCAATCCCGAATTTTGGGTTGCGGTAGTCCGTCCCGGCCGCGTGCTGTTCGAGCTTTCAGGCGTGGAGCCCGATGTGGCAAAGCGCGCACTGCAGCTGGCTGCTTCCAAATTGCCGATACGGACGAAGCTGATCACCCGCGAGGAGGCGCAGGCATGAAGAGCAACGAGCTCACGGAGCTGCGCGGTCTGACAATTGCCGAGCTGCAATCGAAAGCTCGCGAAACGAAGGAAGAGCTTTTCAATCTGCGTTTTGCGCTGCGCACCGGGCATTTGTCCGATTTCAGCAAGGTTCGTGCGATGCGCCGCGCTTACGCGCAAATACATACGGTAATTTCGGAAAAGCGTTTGCGGGAGGTCAAGAATGCCGGTTGATCAACGCCATAAACGGCGCTTGAAACAAGGCCGCGTCGTGTCCGACAAAATGGACAAAACGATCGTCGTCCTGTCCGAGACGCGCGTCGCCCATCCGGTCTACGGAAAAATCGTGCGCAAGTCGGTCAAGTTCAAAGCTCATGACGAGAAAAATGAAGCGAAAACCGGCGACACCGTGCGGATTGCCGAAGCGCGTCCATTGTCGCGTGACAAGCGCTGGCGCCTGGTCGAGATAATTGAACGTGCAAAATAGTGGCAGGTTTGGGGGACCCGGTGACCCTTCGACGAGCTCAGGACCATGGGTGGCGGCGCAGCGCGCAGCGCGGAGCGCCGGTTAGATGATCCAACAGGAAACGCGGCTGAAAGTCGCCGACAATTCGGGCGCCCGCGAGCTCCTCTGCATTCACGTGCAAGGCGGAAGCCGGCACCCCTATGCGCGCGTCGGTGACGTCATCGTCGGAACCGTCAAGAGCGCAATTCCCGGCGCGGCTGTAAAAAAGGGTCAAGTCGTACAAGCCGTGGTCGTGCGTACGTCGGCGCCGATTCGCCGGCCCGACGGTTCGGTCGTGAAATGTGACGACAACGCCTGCGTCGTGCTCAAGGGTGAAAAAGATCTGGACCCGCGCGGCACGCGCGTGTTCGGGCCGGTCATGCGGGAACTGCGAGATCGGGGATTTCTGAAGATTGCATCGCTCGCGCCTGAGGTGCTGTGATGAGAAATATCGTGAAAGGCGATACGGTTTTGATCCGGCGCGGCAAGGAACGCGGCAAACGTGGAGTCGTCAAGTCGATATTTCCGCGCGCCGGCATGGCTACGGTTGAGGGCCTGAACATCGTCAAGCGTCACACCAAGCCCGGAGCTCCGCAACAACAAAATATGGGCGGATCAACGCAGTCGGGCGGCATCCTCGAAAAGGAAGCGCCGTTGCCAATCAGCGCGCTTCAGTACGTTTGCGAAAAATGCAAGCGTCCGACGCGTCTGCGCCATCATGAAACGGCCGAGGGCACCAAGCGCGTGTGCGCTAAGTGCGGAGAGCCTGCGCGCCTGCCGGTCAAGGAGCCGAAGCGATGACCGCGCGATTGAAGGAAAAATACGAGAAAGACGTCCGCAACCAGCTGCGCGACCGTTTTGGCTATAAGAACCTGCATCAGATTCCGAAGCTGGACAAGGTCGTCATCAACATGAGCGTCGGCGAAGCAATCGCCAACCCGAAGGCACTCGATGCGGCGGCTTCGGAACTCCAAGCCATCAGCGGCCAAAAGCCGGTGATCGCAAAGGCGAAGAAGTCGATTGCAGCGTTCAAACTGCGCGAGGGCACGAACATCGCGGCCAAAGTGACGCTGCGCGGCGACCGGATGTACGTTTTCCTCGACAAACTTTTCAACGTCGTTCTGCCCCGCATTCGCGATTTTCGCGGCTTGTCACGCAAGTCGTTCGACGGCCGCGGCAACTACAACATGGGACTGCGCGAGCAGATCGTGTTCCCGGAGATCAATTACGACAAGGTCGACAAGATGCGCGGAATGGACATCGTCATCGTGACCACCGCCAAAAATGACGAGGAGGCAACGGAATTCCTCGTCGCGATGGGTCTCCCGCTTGCGCGAACTGCCGGCGCGCAAAGGTAAAGCAAAGGAAGCACAATTGGCTAAAACCGCCTTAATCGAAAAGTCGAAACGCAAGCCGAAATTCAAAGTGCGCGCGCATAATAGGTGCGAGCTGTGCGGCCGGCCGCGCGGTTTTTACCGCAAGTTCGGCTTATGCCGCATTTGCTTCCGCGAAAACGCGCATAAGGGAAACATCCCCGGCATCGTCAAGGCGTCGTGGTAGCGCTATGTCTGTTATAACCGATCCGATCGCCGACATGCTGACCCGGATTCGCAACGCGAATACCGCCAATCACGACGTCGTGGACATCCCGGCCTCGCGCACGAAGGCCGCCGTCGCCGCAATTCTCAAAGACGAGGGCTTCATCAACGACTACGAGCGTCTGAACGAAGGTCCGCAAGGCACGCTGCGCCTCAAACTGAAGTACGGCCCGAACAAAGAGAAGATCATTACGGGCTTGCGGCGCATTTCGCGCCCGGGCTTGCGCGTCTATACGAACAAAACGGAAATCCCGCGAGTTCTGGGCGGCCTTGGGCTAGTGATCATGTCGACGTCGCGCGGCATCATGTCCGGCCGCCGCGCCAAGAAGGAAGGCTGCGGAGGAGAAGTGTTGGCCTACGTATGGTAAACGAATAATGTCGCGCATTGGAAAACTCGCCATTGCGGTTCCGAGCGGCGTCACGGTGGACGTCGCCGACGACGTGGTGCACGTCAAAGGCCCTAAAGGCGAACTGCGGCAGCGCACGATGCATCACGTTGCAGTTCACGTGGACGAAGGTAAAATTGTGATCGAGCGCACCGGCAATGAAAAGCCACCCCGCGCCGCACACGGTTTGACGCGCACGCTGCTGAGCAACATGGTCGAGGGCGTCAGCAGGGGCTTTCGCAAGAGTTTGGAGATTCAGGGCGTGGGCTACCGCGCCGCTAAGTCGGGTGAAAAGATAAATCTCACGCTCGGCTTGTCCCATCCCGTCAGTTATCAGCCGCCGAAAGGCGTCTCGTTGACCGTGGAAGGCACGACCAAGATCCACGTGGAGGGAATCGACAAGCAGCAAGTCGGCCAAGTCGCTGCAGAGATTCGGGATCTGCGTCCGCCTGAACCCTACAAAGGCAAAGGCATTCGCTATGAAGGCGAATACGTTCGCAAGAAGCTCGGCAAGGCCGGGAAGGCTGCCAAGTCGTAATGCGCGCTTCCTCTCGCGAACAAGGACGGCGCGTGCGTCATGCGCGTCTCCGTCGAAAGGTCTCCGGCAGTGCCGAGCGTCCACGCCTTTTGGTGCGGCGCACGCTGCATCATATCTATGCTACCGTCGTCGACGACACGCAGGGCCGCACGCTGGTTGCCGCTTTTGCTGAACTAAGGCAAACATACCCCTCTTTACGGTTAGTGTTAGCCGGTAAACGGGATGTTCTTTTTCGTCGTTTAGAGCGACAAACCCAGATCAAAGGTATTAAAAACGTTATCTTCACCGGCTTTGTCAGTGATGGGCAACTACGTTGGCTCTACGAGCATACCAAGGCCTATATTTTTCCTTCACTCAGTGAAGGCTTTGGCTTACCAGGTTTAGAAGCCATGATGCATGGCGCTCCAGTCGTCTCTAGTAACGCCACTTGTTTACCAGAAGTCTACAAGGATGCCGTCATTTATTTTGATCCACTAGATATCGAGGACATGGCCGCTCGGATTCACGACATACTAACTGATGAGAAGCTGCGCAAACAACTCATCGCCAAAGGCACAGCCTTAGCCAACTCGTACTCGTGGCTACGTCTGGCAGAACAAACCCTCGCCGTCTATCAAGAGGTTTTAAAAACTAGTTCCTAGGCTGCTAGTAAGGATTTTGGTATTGGCGCGGTAAGTAAGCTGAATAGGCTGGATTACTCTGGCAAGCCTGCAAAGAACGACAAACACCGCCATCAAATTGGGCATAGGCGAAGAAAGCTGCTTCTTTAGCTTTGAGGTCACCGTCTGATACGTTTTCGGGCATTTGATGTATCGGATAACCAATATAAAACTTGATGGGGATTGTAACTTGGTCATCAAATTGTTGCTTTTCGTACTGTTGATAGGAAACTTTCACTAACCGACCGACTGCCATGTGATCGCTGTGATCGGGATAGGTTTTACTCACATAATTTGCTTGGGTATGGATTTCAGTTGGTTGATAGGTAAACATCAAATTGGTAAGAGCTGTAACCAGTTGATCGTTGGTATAGGTGGACTGACCGTCAACAGCTTGCATAGATTTAATCTGCTTGGCCTCAAGGCGAGCTAAACTTTCGAAATTTGAACCTTTAAAGCCGCTACCAGTTACATTGCCATCTGGTAAATGCATAAAGATGAGTGAGATTTTGGTATTACCGCGAGGATTGGCAATGGTAATAAATTCTGAGTCAGATAGTTTAACGATCCTTTGTACCCAGACTTCACTCGAGCCAAGCATATTAGAATAGGCTGCTTCTGAGCCTTTTTCTCGACCCAACCAATAGAATTGATTCTGCCCTGCATCACCAGCTGTTATGTAGACTGTTCTTATGCAGCGACCCTGTTGTATTTCATGGACGAGATCAGGATTCATAAATAATAAGTCGTCGTCTTGGTGCGCAACGACGTTCATAATTGTTGGTACACTGCATGATTTATTTGGTAGTTGATCTAGAGTTGTTGGTACGACAGT
>JABXNS010000307.1_pt1 | contig 10663 bp, 12 predicted proteins | sample 7301101 | NCBI WGS metagenome assembly JABXNS01 (sample SAMN14449646, study PRJNA615230) | soil metagenome | isolation source: soil from bare, unvegetated metal-rich iron-sulfur acidic spring small-cell... | place: Canada: Paint Pots Mound, Kootenay National Park, BC | collected 2017-05-25
CCGCAAATCCGCGGCGTTCGGTGTTGTTTATCATATGATCAAGCGTCTCTCAGTTTACGCGGTTTTTGAAGAAGACCGCAGTTGTGAATGGCGCACTTTCGGAAAGAGTTTTTGTAGCAGCAATGGCTTCGCTGTTACCATCGAGATGGAGCTCCAGACCAATAATGTCGGTCAGAACAGCTGGCGGGCTCGCTTGCGCCACCGTTCCACCGTTGATGACGAAGAACTTCCAGCTCGCTGTGCTGGCGAAAGGGGCTACGAGCTCCTCGGAATTTTCGGCTCCGTTGGGATAAATTGACGTCCTGTAGAGTCCAAGCCTCCCCGGAACGGCTGTCGACGCCTTGAACTCGTACCGAACCTTGGAGTACAGAAAGACAACAGTTCCGAGCCCTCCGAGCCCATATCCGGTGGGGACCATCGGCGACACGGTAACGACTTGCCCGCCTGGAACTGTGCTCACACTAAGGTTAGTGCACACGGCTGCCTCGCTCGCATCGGCAATGCCGCGCGAGGCCGGAGCTTCGACGTACGAGTAGCTACCCGTCGTGTAATTCCTCCACGCATATCCGTAGAAGCCACTCTTAGCGTATGTCATGGAGTCGACCGGCAAGAGGCTTATGGAAGTCTCACTGGTACTGGGGTTCCCGCACATGACGCCCATCGCGAACGGAATGCGGATGGTCAGCGATGTCGAGCTAGCGGCAAGGACGGCGCCGCCTGGTTCGATCATTCGGAAATCCGAAACCATCCGGTTGAGAGACGCGCGCGAGACGTTACGCGCGGCATTCCCCATTCCCTGCCTGTCGAACCAACGGCCCTGGGTCGTGATCAATTGGATGCACAGCTCCCCGATGATTCCAAAGATCACGATACCGATCAGAAGTTCGATGATGGTGAAGCCGCGGCGGACGCGGCGATGGCCGTTGTATCTCATGTGCAGGTAGTGCAGAGGACCTTGGTAGTAGCAGCTTTCGTCCGCAGGAAGTTCACGGTGTCCGGCTTGTATTTGGCATTCGTAGGCGTGATGACCATATTCACAGTCTTGATCTTGTTAGCGACGGGCTCGGTGACAGTGACGACGCGAGTATGCGGGTACGGTGCTGTCGATATCGTGTAGCTGAACGCTCCTACCGCGATCGAATCGTACGGAATTGCCTCCAGGCGATTCACTTCGTGCATCAGGACGCCGTTTCTGTACGCGTTGCCCGTCACGACAATCCCGCTCTGAGATATCGAGTACAGGAGGACGGCGAGCGAAGAGACGGCTACCGCAAGCAGCACTATCGCCACGATGACTTCGACGATGACGAAGCCCTTCCGCCCTTTGCTACCTTGGGCGTCCGTCGCTCTCGCGGCCGGATCACAGTTGCGCAATGAGATTTTCATTATTTGCTAACCCTCACGAAACCGGCCGTGCTCGCGGTGATCTGCTTCGCGTAATCGCCATTGGCGAGACCGACCGTGAGTGCGGCGGATGAAATGCCACTCGGAAAAACGTCGACCGTCGCGGGGGTAAACGTGAGAGTGGTCAACTTGAATTCAGAGGTGTCGCCGTAGAACGTTCTGATGCGAAGCACAATCCCGGTTTTGCGGTCGACGAATTGATAGCTGCGGTTCACGCTATCCGCCTGAATCCTGACCGGCTGGCGCGAACGCCCGGCGGTAGAGAATGCGTTCTGAAGATCAGACGCTATGACAGTCGCGGCACGATTGACGCGGTTGTGCCGTATGATGCGCGACATCGCCGGTAAGGCGAGGCTGACCATGATCCCGAAAATCACCACAACGATGATTAGCTCGAGTACGGTAAAACCGACTCCGGAATGTTTGTGACTCGTCGACCTGATCCGCATGTCCGTTTTCTCAGCTTGGGGAGCGTCGAGGACTCGATCCAGCGACACTCCTAGTGGAATGCCTTTCTATAGAGAGATAGACGAAAGCGGCACCCGGCGGTCACCCCAAAGAACGCCAAAGGCGCGTTAAGCCCCTCCCTTAAGGCTTAACTTGCAGATCCTTAGCTCAGCAGTTGATCGCCGCCAGGATCTCTGAATTCTCCCGTCTCTCGCTGTTGTTGTGCTCGATATGGGACCAGCGCACCCGCCCCTCCTTGTCGATCAGGAAGTAGCCGCGGTTGGCGTAAAACCGGTCCTCGTCGAGGACTCCGTAAGCCCGCGAAATGCCCCGTTTGAAGTCGCTCAACAGCTCGAGCTTCATGTGGAGCTTGTTCTTGAACTCCTTGAGCGACGGAATCGAATCGACCGAGATGGCAAGGATCTCGACCCCCTTCCCCGCAAACTGATCGAAGTCGTCGGTGAAGCAGATCAGCTCCTTTGTGCAGGTCCCGGTGAATGCCAGCGGGAAGAACGCGAGAAGCACACTTCGCATTCCGCGAAACTTGGAAAGAGATACTTCGCTTCCGGCTGTGGAGGGAGCGGTAAAATCGGGAGCGAGATCCCCCACCTGCGGCGAATATTGCAGTTGCGTACTGGTCATCGCGGGAACCTAACGACTCCTGAGGATCGGATGGAGACTGAGACTAAAACCGCCAGTCAGAAGCTCACAGTGCGCTGCCAGTTTTGCAATACGTGGAACAGGATCGACGCGAACAAAGTCTCCGCTGGGCCCAAGTGCGGAAAGTGCGGCAAGCCGATCCTCTTGGAGCGTCCGATCATGCTCAATGATGAAACATTCACTCGCACCATCAGTGAGAGCGATGTCCCGGTCGCTGTCGATTTCTACGCCGATTGGTGTGGCCCCTGCCGCATGATGGCCCCGGCAGTCGACGCCCTCGCCGCGCACGTTCAGGGAAAGGCGCTCGTCGGCAAGCTGAACACAGATCACTCAGCCCGGACGGCGTCAGGATTCAACATCCGCGGCATTCCGACCACGATAGTCTTCAAGGGTGGAACGGAGGTCGCGCGTCAATCGGGCGCGCTCCCGCTCGAAGGGTTGAAGCAGCTGATGGCAAAGGCAGGCGTGGCAGTTTAGCTGCCCTTTACCCGTCTTAAGAGATCGGCGGACCCTTGAGCACGTTCTCCACTGCGGCCGCCAACTCCTGGCCGGAGAAAGGCTTGCTAAGGAAGTTCGCGCCATCGGGGACGCCGGTGCGAGCATCCTGATCAGCGTAGCCCGAGATGAAGAGCGCGCGCAGCCCTGGTCGAGTGGGCGCAATGCGCTGGACGACTTCACGGCCGCGGAGGCCCGGCATGTACATGTCCGTTATCACGAGGTCTATCTTGCCCTGATGAGCTTCCGCAATTCGGACTGCTGCCTCTCCGTTTTCCGCCTCGAGCACGTTGTACTTTGCGCGACGAAGAATCTTGACCACGATTGCGCGCACGGAGTCTTCGTCATCAACGAGGAGGATGGTATGCGGCGCGGTTTCATCTCCAGTGGTCATCATGAAAGCAGCTGGTGTGGGCGTCTTCCGCTGAATATTTACCGTGCGAAACATACGTGCCATTCCTGGAGAAGGAACACGTCGCTCGCCAGGCGTGGGTTTCAGTAACCCGGATCCGTCCGCGGTCGTCTCCCAGATAGACTCATGGTCGTCCTGGACGAGGCTCAGCCCCGACAGGTTAGCACCTCCGAAAAAACGGCAAACCCACCGAAAGGTGGCGACGCAAAGCTGCGGGGCTAAAGCGCTCTAAGGCGCCACGCCAGTCGGGCTACCAAAGGGGAGGCCCGATGGAATTGTCCTTTGACCGTCCCCCGCTCGCCCTCGTTGCCTGTAGCGATGATTGGATGAGTAGGGCGCTGGAGAGCGTCTTTAGACAGCACGGGTACGTCGTCGCACACACCCGCTCCGGTGCGCAAACGATGGAGCTGGCGCGCCTCGCCAATCACGATCTCCTGGTGCTTGACGAATCCCTCACCGACGTGAGAGCCGTTGAGGTATGCCGCGCTATTCGGGACGGCCAACAGTTCGACCACTCCGTACCGGTCGTGATTACATCCCCTACTCCCATTGTGCCGAGTGCGCGCATGGCAGCCTTCCAGAGCGGCGCGTGGGAATATTGCGGTCATCCGATCGACCTCGAGCTGGTTTTCGTCAAGCTCGAAACATTCCTTCGCTCTCGCAACGAGCTCATCGTGGCTCGAGCCGAAGACTTCGTGAATTCAAGCACGGGCCTCTATACTTCCTTCGGCCTGCGGCAGCTGGCGGGAAAGCTCGGCGCCCGCGCCTTGAGAAACCATGAGGCGTTCGCCTGCGTCGCCTTCGCCCCACAGGTTCACGACCGCGAAGTGGGATCGAGCACGCTCTGGAAGGAGAGCCTCGCCGGCTTCGCCGATGTCGCCCACGTCTTTCGCGAGCAGAGCCGGCAATCAGACGTCGTAGGCCATGTCGGTGAACTGCGGCTGGCCATCCTGGCCCCGGATACCGACGCCGCGGGGGCGCGACTAATGGTCGCGAGACTGCAGCGAGAGCTCGATCAGGCATCGAAGAACAAGACCATTGGCGGCAAGGTTCGCCTGCGCGCCGGTTATTCGGCCGTGTCCGATGTCGCAGCGTCCAAGGTCAACGTTGCGGAACTGGTCCACCGCGCGGAAACCGCGCTCGATCACGCGCCGATTCAGGGCGACACCGACGCCATCGTGAGCTTCGACGACCTTCCAATCTTTTGAGTCGGGTGAGGCGAAGTCGGGCCCTCCGACATCAGCCACCTCACTCCCTCACATAAGCCTTGCGCCGGTGGGCGGAAAGCGCGTTAATACGCACACCTTATGGCATTTGTTGAAACCCACTTCGAGCCCCGGTACCGGCCCACGCCCGCGAAATCGGCGAGAGCCCACCTCTCCATAGTCATTCCGACATGGAACGGCGGTAATCAGCTTGCCACCACCCTTGAGCATCTACGGGAGTTTCGGTCTGGCCTCGGATTCCCCACCGAGATAGTCATTGTCGATGACTGCAGCGAGAGGTCGACCGCCCGAATCGTCGAGGACTTTGCCGACAACAACGAGACCACTGTTGTCTTGAGGAATGAGCGGAATCGCGGCAAGGGCCACGCGGTCGCGAGGGGAATGCTCAACGCCAGCGGAGCATACAGGATTTTTGTCGACTCCGACCTGGCCTATCCCAGCAGCGAGATCAATAAGCTGCTACACGCCCTCGAATCAGGCAGCGACGTCGTAATCGCCTGCCGCGTGCTGCCCGAATCGCGCTACATCATGAGTCCCACATTCATTCACTATCTCTACACGCGCCACCTCATGAGCCGACTGTTCAACCGGCTGGCGCAAACGATGCTCCTGCCGGGTATTCTGGACACTCAAGCCGGGCTCAAGGGATTCACCGCCCAGGCGGCCGAAACGATCTTCTCTCGCCAAACGCTCTTCGGCTTCGGGTTCGATCTGGAATGCCTCTTCATCGCCCGGTCCCACCAATTCAAGATCGAGCAGATGCCGGTTGATTTTCATTACGGCGACGAGCCGACGACCATCTCCTTCGTCAAGCACGGAGCCGAGATGCTCATGGATCTGATCCGCGTCCGCCGTAACGGTGCGCGTGGGATCTACGCCTAGCCCCAGGCGTCTAATCGTCAACGCCGACGACTACGGGCTCTCCCCGGGCGTCAACAGCGGAATAATCGAAGCGGCAGAGTCGGGCGTCGTGACGGCCGCTTCGATGATAGTGAACTTGCCAGCGTTCGAAGACGCCGTGCGCCGCGCGCAATCGTGTAACCGCCTCTCGCTCGGCCTCCATCTCAATCTCACGACCGGTCGGCCGCTCACCGCCGCGCCTTCTCTCACGCGGCGCGAAACCGGTGAGTTCTACCCCTTGCCTGCCCTGATCGCCCGCGCCAGCCTCGGCCTTGTCCGTGCCAAGGACGTTGCACAGGAGTGCACTGCGCAGATCGATCGAATGATCGATTCCGGATTTCGGCCGACGCACCTGGACAGCCACCGACATGTGCATGCTCACCCGGCGTTGTGGCGCACAGTGCTCAAAGCCGCTGCCGCCAGGGGAATCTCAGAGGTGCGCGTTCCTTTGGAGCCGCTCTGGGCAAATACCCGAGATTGGAGAGCTACTGTCAAGAAAATCGGACTCCGACTGTCTACCGCGCTGTCCGGCAGGAACGCGAGTGGCAGCGATTCGCGGCATTTTTTTGGAATCTCTTTGCAAGGCGGAACCTCGTTCGCTGGACGATTGTTCGCGTTGATCCCAAGGTTGCCACTTGGCACGAGTGAGCTCATGACTCACCCCGGGTACGCCGACGCGGCACTGGCTGCGCACGATGACTACACCTGGCAGCGAGCGGAGGAGTTGAGAGTTCTCTGCTCCATCGAATTGCGGGACTTGATTAGGCAGTGCGGAATCGAGCTAGCTGGTTTCGATGACCGGTCGGGTCGGCGTACGCCGCGCGGCCAGCTGGCTCAGCATAACTAGCCACAGGACGGTGAGCGGAATGGTAAATCGCACCTGAGCTGGCAGCAGCTTCTTGATCGCGGCCGGAGTCAAGTCCGTGCCGCTAACAACGACGAGCGCGTATACGACTAAGAAAAGGGCGGTTCTCCACGCAGTACGCGGCGAAGCGAGATACCAGATCACCGCTCCGCACATGGCGATCACAGCCGACTGTCGCTCCGAGCGGTGATTGAACAGAACACAGAACACCATCAGGAAGCCCAGAAACTGTAGCGCCAAACTTCGATCGTTCCAGCGGCTCACGATGGCTAACAAGACCGCGAGAACAACCGACGCCCCGATCAATTGAAGTGGCCACGCAGGCCAGCCCAACCCGGCATCGCGGGCGAGCCCCATTACGCTCGAGCCGAATAGCGTTGCTTCGACCCCCTCAAGAGCGCTCCACGATTTGTACTGAGCTACCAATACTCCTGGCCGCACCACGAGCAACGGAAGAGCAAGCAAGACGATCGTGGTGAAGAGCGAAACCAGTACGGCTCGCACGCGATCCGGCCGAGGGAGGGCGAAGCTGAGCGCGGCCAACGGAAAGATCTTGGTCACGGCTCCGAGTGCAATCGCAATCCCACCACGCCATAGCCAGCCACGCTCAAGACTGACGAAAGCGTAAATGATGAGAGCCGCCACCAACGCGTTGCTCTGCGAGGATTGGATGGATCGGAGCGTTGGTAGGAACACGAGCACCTGAGCGACGCCTGCCTGGTCTAGCGGAAAGAGCAACTTGAGCGCGAAGAAGATTGCGAGCGCGTTGACCAAGTTCCAGCAGAATAGTCCGACCACGAACGGAAGCGCGGCAAAAGGAGCGAACAGTAGCGCGAAGGTCGGGGAATACTTGAAGTAATCGTGGGCCTGATCGAGCCGGAGGATATACAGGTCTCTCCCGGCGATCAGATTCCAGAACGATGCGCGAAAGATCGCGAAGTCGTTGGGGAAGGAGAATACGCCGCGCTGGATGGTAACGATGAGCGTTGTGGCAACGTAAATCGCGAGAAGCCACCGCTCCGAGCGGGGGTCACGAAAAAAGGCGGCAACCTGTTTTGCGAGTCTCACGTGATCGGTCACGTTACACCGCTGGACTTTGGAGGGCAACCAAGCCTTGGAGCAGGGCACGCGTTGCGCGACTTACGCCGAGGTTGAGCTATCTTGCGGAAGGTGCGGCGCCGACGCCTATCTTTCGGCACCTCAAATAGAGAATGAAAATGTCATCATCCGATTGCTGCTGCTGCGACTGCCCGAAATGTGCCTGCACTTGCGAGTCGGGGAGTCCCGGCTGCGGAAACTGCTGCGGTAAGCAATAGCCCCCCGTAGCCGCTACTTCTCGAGGTGGCGTCCCGGTCAACTCAACTAGGCGTCCTAGGGACGGCCCTGGTCTTCGCCTCCTGTGAGCGTGCCGAGCGATCCGATTCGTCCGCGGCCGCCGAGCGTGCCAAAGCGCAACAACTGGTCGTCGCAGCGGGCGAAGATGAGTTCGGCCTCCGTCTCAATAAGACCCGCTTGGGCATGTACCCGCTGAATGCCTCGATCTGCGAGCCCCTGGTCCGACTCACGCGTGATTTTCAGGTCGAGCCGTGGCTCGCGACCGGCTGGGAATATCGAGGCGACAACACCTACCGCTTCACGCTCCGACGTGGGGTCACGTTCCAGGACGGACGGCCCCTGGATGCGGCGTCGGTAAAGTTCACACTCGATCTCGGCGTCAAGACTGGCACCCAGTACAGCTTCCTCTCGAGCGCTTCGGTCCGCGTCATCGACGACAGCACGCTCGACATACAGCCGTCTCTTCCCAACCTGCGCCTTCCCGAGCAAATGGTCCACCCCACTTACGACGTCGTTGCCGAGGGAAGCGATCCCGCCGTGAGACCATTATGCACTGGGCCGTTCCGGTTCGATGAATACGTTCCGCAAAACCATCTCACCGCTGTCAGGAACGACCGTTACTGGGGAAGGGTCGCCGGACTTAGGGCTCTCACGTTTCGATTCATGCCGGATGGAAATGCGCGCGCGTTGGCGCTACGCTCGGGAGAAGTTGATTTGGTTCTCGACGTGAGTCGGAGCATGATCGCCGGGCTCAAAAAGATACCCGGCCTTCGAATTGTTACGGCTCCGCCCGGGGCTGTCATTCTCATTTATACCGTCATTCACGGGCCGGCGCCCTACACGACTCTCGCCGACCGTGCCGTCCGCCGGGCGCTGGCGATGGCGATCGACCGGGAGCAGCTAGTGAAGCGAGTACTCGAAGGTTACGCAACAACCATCGCCACGGTGAATCCGCCGAACGCACTGGGCCGATACGCGACTCGAGTACGGGGGATTGCCCACGACCCCCGGGGCGCCGCGGCCCTGCTCGACAGCGCCGGTTGGCATCTTGGAGCGGGCGGCGTAAGGATGAAGAACGGCAAGCCGCTCACACTCACGATGATCATTCAGTCGGGATCGATAGAGCCCGAGATTGCCCAGTACGTTCAGGCGCAATTGGCCCAAGTAGCGATCGAGGTCAGAATCGAGCAGCTCGACGCGGCGGCATTCGAAAGCCGCATCAACGCCGGCACGTTTGACTTTGACATCGAGATCCCAAATCAGAACGATGCCAACCCCGCTTTCCTGCTCGCACTTCGCTGGTACTCGAAATCGAATGTGAGGAGCGCTCATTTCCTAGCGCCGGGCGCTCCGTTCGACACGCTCGTAACGAGGGCCCTGGCGACTCCCGACCATGAGGAAGCACAGCGGAATGCCGCCCAAGCGATGCACCTCTTAGTGGACGAAGAGGCAGCGGCCATTCCACTCGCCGGGATATACAGGATCTACGCGATGAGCGACCGGGTGCACGGGTTCGATCCCAATCCGTCGCGCGCGAACCAGTGGTGGAACACTGTGTGGCTCTCGAGGTGAAGGCGTGGCCCACGGTCTGATGAGCTACGTTTGGCGCCGGCTTTGGTCTCTTGTTCCAGTCTGGCTCGGCATCTCGCTACTCGCCTTCGCGCTTGGCAATCTGGTACCGGGAGATCCGGTCGAGATGATCCTTCAGCAACGAACGGGAGAGATACCGACGAGAGCCGCGGTGGAGCAGCTTCGGGAACAGCTCGGACTCAATGCCCCCGCTCCGATTAGGTACGTCCGGTGGGTCGCTCAAGCCGTGCGGGGAGATCTCGGCCTGTCGTATCGAACTGGCGCTCCGGTGGTACGGGCGCTCTTAGAGCGGCTGCCGTCGACCCTTCAACTCGCCGCGGCGTCACTCTTCCTGAGCATCGTGATCGCCCTGCCGCTGGGCGTCGCGGCCGCCGTTCGACGAGGATCATGGGTCGACCACACGTCCCGGCTGATCGCGCTGCTCGGGACCTCCATTCCAGCTTTCTTGCTCGGGTATGCGCTGATCATGGTCTTCGCGGTGACGCTGCACCTGTTGCCCGTGGCGGGTTCCGACGGACTGGCGTCGCTCGTGCTGCCGGTGCTGACGCTGGCGCTGGCCGAGGCGGCGGCGCTTACCAGGCTCACCCGAGCCAGCATGCTCGAAATTCTGGGAGAAGATTACGTCCGCACGGCACGCGCGAAGGGAGTGCCGCGGCGGGTCGTTCTCGTTCGACACGCGCTCCGGAACGCACTCAATCCCCTGCTCACGCTGACCGGCGCCAGGGCCGGCCGCCTGCTCGGCGGGGCGGTAATCGTTGAGACCGTCTTCGCGCGGCCGGGAATTGGAAAGCTCGTAGTCGACTCGATTCACGATCGCGACTATCCGCTGATTCAGGGATTCGTTCTTCTCATGGGGACGATTTTTGTGCTGGCGAATCTGGCGGTGGATCTGTCCTACACAGGCTTGGACCCGAGACTGCGGCTCACCGGAGGCCCTCGCGGTGACGATCGCTCCCGTTGAGCGAACGCCGAGCTTGGGCCGGCCGGCGGACGAGCCCAGCTTTGCCGGTGGTCCCGCGCTTTTCAGGAGACTCACGCACGACCGACTCGGGTTACTTGGGCTCTGCCTAGTCGCGGTTCTGATCGCGGTGTCGGTCGCCGCACCGCTTATTACCCGTCAGGATCCGACAGCCATCGATGCCGAGAGACGGCCCGAGCCCGCCAGTTACCAGCCTCAGCTTGGAGCGGACAAGCTGGGACGGGACGTTCTGAGCAGCTTGGTGTACGGATCGCGGTGGTGCCGCGGTACCGTGGCGGTCGCGGCGGGTCTCGTTTTGAGGGTACGCCTTGCGGTGGGGCGATTGGCCGGATACGCCGGCGGCGTGGGGG
>JABXNS010000308.1_pt1 | contig 10605 bp, 9 predicted proteins | sample 7301101 | NCBI WGS metagenome assembly JABXNS01 (sample SAMN14449646, study PRJNA615230) | soil metagenome | isolation source: soil from bare, unvegetated metal-rich iron-sulfur acidic spring small-cell... | place: Canada: Paint Pots Mound, Kootenay National Park, BC | collected 2017-05-25
CCGGTTGGGTGGGCGCTGGGGCAGTCCCAATCCCCCGCGCGAAATCGCATAGCGGCGGCTTACGCTCGCGGTGAAAGGCTCGATGGCGATACGGTCGCATCCGTCATCGGTGCGCTCGACGAATTGGGCGCGCGCGAAGCGGCCGATGAAGCCGCTGCAAAGCACTTGTCGCTCGTGGAGCGTCACCCGGTCGTAGACGTGCGCGACTTTTTATTGAGCTCGCTGGAACTCGCCTCGTCTTGAGCAGCGCCGCAATTAAACCGGCGGTATCGGTTCCGCTACGCCTTGGGCTGTTGCTCCTGGGCGCATTCGTCCTTCGGCTCTTTTTCATCGGCGACCAAGGGTTCAAGAACGACATCGAATCGTTCGAGGCGTGGGCGTTGACGCTGGCCACGCATCCGCTCGCCCAGTTTTATGCATCGACAAAATTCGTAGACTATCCCACCGGTTATTTTTACATCCTGTGGCTCATCGGGCGTTTGTTCGAGGTAATCTCCCCGCACAACAATTACGATGTGTTGCGCGTACTGGTGAAGCTGCCGGCCATACTGATGGACCTGATCGATTGCGCGCTGCTCTACGCGCTCGTCCGGCGCTACGCGGGGGAACGCTGGGCCTTCGGCGCGGCGGCATTCTTTGCGCTCAATCCGGCGGTGATCTTCATCTCGGCATCCTGGGGGCAAGTCGACTCGGTGGCGGCCGGCTTGGCGTTGGCGGCGGCGTATTTGCTCCTATGCTCGAACCCTTCGCCGGAGCCCGTCCTGAGCTTGCCGAAGGGCTCAGGGCAGGCTAATGAAGCTGATCGCTTCGCGTGGCGCATTCCGGTCGCGTGGCTGCTGCTGGCTTATTCGCTCCTGATAAAACCGCAAGCCGCCGTGCTCGTTCCGCTGTTCGTTGTTTTTGCGTTCGTCTCGCCGCAGATGCGGCAGCGTCGCGTCGCCGCGACCGTGGCCGGAATCATTGCAGCCATCGCTTTCGCCTTTCTCTCTGCGGTGCCGTTTCATCCGACGGCAAATCCCGTTAACGCGCTCTATTGGCTGTTCGAGCGTTACGAAGTCGGCAAGGACGTCTATGCCGTAAATTCGGTCAATGCGTTTAACCTGTGGTCGATCGTCCATCCGTTTTGGCAGCCCGACTCTCAGCTGATTGCCGTCTGGCCGCAATATTTGTGGGGCGTGGTCCTCGCCGCAATAGCGGTCGTCCTGATTCTGGTCCGCTACGCGCAAGCGCGAACGGAGCAGGCATTCGTTGAAGCCGCGGCGCTCTCGACGCTCGCTTTCTTCATGCTCTCGACGCGCATGCACGAACGCTATTTGTTCGACGGCTTGCTTTTCACGATCGCCGCCGCACCCATGGCGCGGCGGTATGCGTGGGCCGCCGTGATTTTCTCGGCGACTCTTTTCGTGAACCTGTTTTATTCGCTAACGTACCTGACGGTCGTCATACAAGGCGTTGCCGGAGTGAACCCGCGTGACATGTGGCCCTTCGTCACGCATCCCCTCTCAGCGCTAAACGTGCTGACGTTTTTTTACCTCGGCTATATGTTCTTAGGCCAAACGACCGAGGAAGCTGCCGCACCGAAGGCCGCTGCGCCCGCTACCGAGCCTGCGCTCGCAGCGGCGTTTCTCGAACAGCTGCGCGGCTTGAAACCGCGCGCGTGGTTCGATCCGCGCGAGGGTTTGGCGCGAATGCGTTGGCCGATCGATTATGCGCTAGCCGCGGCGTTGGGTATGGTCTCGTTCGTTCTCTCTTACGTCAATTATTGGATTCCGAAAGAGAAGATATTCGACGAGATATACTTCGCGCGCGCGGCTGAAGAATATCTGTCGCATAAGTACATTTACGAAAACACGCATCCGCCGCTTACCAAACTGATCATCACGCTCTCGACCATGACGTTCGGGGGAGATAATTCGCACGGATGGCGGTTCTTGGACGTGGTCTTCGGCGCGTTCGCCGTAGTGCTGCTCTACATTTTCGCCAAGCGGCTGACGCGGTCCACGCTGTTTGCCTCATTCGCTGCGCTGATGTTGGTCGCGGACGGCATGCACTTCGTGCAGTCGCGGATCGCGACGCCCGAAGGTATCGTCGTCGTTTTCGCGCTCGGAGCGCTCTATGCGTTTTACCGCTTTTGGATCGCATCGCAATCGACGATTCGGCCACACGAGCCTCAAACGCTCGCGCGGACGGGAGCGTCCGCGCTTGGTGCGTTGCTCGGTGGTTTTATCTTGAGTGCCTTGCTCACGCTGCCGTTCCACCAATCGCGCGCAGCGCTGGTGGTAACGGGGTTTTATTTCGCTTTTGGATTGTACCTGATACTGCGGCTTGCGATCTTGCCGCGCTATTTCGGGCGCGCCGGCGAATTTGCGTCGTACGCGGAAGGGTCGCGCCTCCTGCGGCAAGCCGGGACGGCGGCCTTAGAAACTCCCGACGGCCGCATCGTGCGCGGCAAAGGTCTGCAAATAGCACAAGACCAGTTGCAGGTTGCATATAGCCGGGAAGGCTCCGTGCAATATGCGACGCCCGACGGCTCGGCAACGTATCTGCCGGGACTCGTCACCGACGATCGCGGCGAAATGCAAGAGGGCCGCCACGCGGGTGCGTGGCTGATCGTCTTTACGATTCTGCTGGGCGCACTGGTAGCGAGCAAGTGGTACGGCGTCATGGCCTACGGCGTATCGTTTGTAGTCATCGCGTTTGTCTGGCTGCAACGATACTGGAATGCCGGGCGCCTGAAGGCGTGGGGAAATCCGTTTGGCTTCCGCCTCGACATCTCCATAGCCGCAATCGTCTTTTTGAGCATGACCGTTTATGCGCTCGTCTGGGTGCCGGATTTCATCCGGCAAATTGAAATCAAAAATCTCACCGATCTCGTGTACCGCCAGTACACGATGTTCATGTATCACGATACGCTCAAGGCGACGCACCCGTATGCGTCGCCATTTTGGTCGTGGCCGTTGGACCTCCGGCCGATCGCGTATTATTGGAACGATTCGCGCGTAGGGGTTGCCGCGGCTCAGTCGACCGCGTGCTGCGTGGCGGAGATCATGTCGCTGCCCAATCCCCTCATCCTGTGGTTTGGATTGGCTTGCGTTCCAGCCGTTGCGATTCTTGCCTGGCGTGAGCGCAATAAAGGCTATGCATTGCTGGTCATTGCCTATTTATTGCAATGGCTGCCTTGGGCGAAGTCGCCGCGCATTACGTTCATCTATCATTTTTACGTGGACATCCCGCTCATCATTCTGTGCAATGTCGTCGTTCTGCAACGCATTTGGCAGCTCGGCGTCGTTCACCCCGAGGGTAAATGGCTGGGCCGGATCGTCGTCTGTGGATATGTCGCTGCCGTCGTCGCTGCCTTCGTTTGGTTCTATCCGGTGCTGGCCGCTACGCCGGTACCCTGGAACCAGTGGGATGCGCGCATGTGGCTGCCGCACTGGATCATATAGGCATGACAGTGCGGCCTCAAGGCCAAAGATAACCGTATGTCCGGGCATTCAAAATGGCACAATATCAAGCTGCGCAAAGGGAAAGTGGATGCCCAGCGTGGCGCGCTCTTTACTAAACTGAGCAAGGAGATCATTCTTGCGGCCAAATCCGGATCGCCCGATCCCGATGCCAACTACCGGCTCAAGATAGCCGTTGAAAAAGCGCGCGAGCACAACATGCCGCAGGATAACATCAAGCGCGCGATCGCGCGCGCAACGGGCGGAGCCGGTGAAAAAGAGATCCACGAAATACGCTACGAGGGATACGGCCCGCACGGCCTCGCCGTGGTGGTCGACGCCGCGACCGACAATCGCAACCGCACCGCGGGTGAATTCCGGTTTCTCTTCAGCAAACACGGCGGGACGCTGGGAGAGACGGGCAGCGTCGGATGGATGTTCGACGCGGTCGGGATCGTAGAGATCGATCCGCAGGGCCGTTCGGAAGACGCCTTGACCGAAGCGGCTCTGGTAGACGGTGTCGTCGATCTCGAGTATGGGCAACCCTCCGAAATTTACACCGATCCGGCGCAGCTTGGCGACGTTCGCACCGCCCTGCTGAGGGCAGACGTGAAAATATCCGATGCGTTCTTGGGCATGCGCGCAAAACAGAAGGCCGCGCTGGACGGCGCCGCGTTATCGGATGCGTTGGATTTCTTAGAAACGCTCGAGGAACACGAAGACGTGCAGCGCGTGTTTTCCAATCTCGAAGTGAGCGAGGCGGCGTTGGAGGCACTCGCGACGTGAGCGCCGACGCTCCCCCGCTGATCGAGCGGTATGTCCCGCGCGATTGGGTCTTTCCGTTAGTCTTCGCCGCATTTATCGGCGTGTTGGTCTGGTTCGGACATTCCGTGCAACAATTCTTGCTGCCGGGGCCGAACACGGTCACGGTGCCTTCATTTGTCGGGCTTACGTCGGCCGACGCAACCTCAGCGATCGCGCGGATGAATCTCAAGCCGTCGATTGCCGGGCATGCGGTCAGCAACCAATTTCCGAAAGGTGTCGTGATGAATCAACGGCCGCAAGCCGGCATGCACGTTCGCGCCGGGCGGCAGGTTTCGCTGATCGTCAGCGACGGCGTCAAGACCGAGCTCATGCCCGACTTGCGCTATCAATCGTTCCGTGACGCGCGTTTGGATCTGTCACAGGCGCACCTAACGCTTTCAAAGACGCAATACATGCGCAGCGATGACATTCCGGCCGATCACGTGATCTCGCAGTATCCTAATCCGTCGGTGAGTGTGACGGAGGGGACGCAAGTTTCGCTCTTGATCAGCAAAGGCGGATCCTCCTCGCTCAAAGTCCCGAATTTCACCGGCCTCGACGTCGACGAAGCGCGTGGCGCCGCGGCGGCCGCGCACGTCAAGCTCGGTCAGATCGTGTGGACGCCTTTGGGACCAGACGGTCCAGCGCACGGAGTTGTCGTGGAGCAAAGACCCGGGCCGGGATCGCTCGTCGGTCCGTACGATACGGTTTCGCTCGATGTGAGCGCGGGGCCGCACGAGTCCGGCTATATCATTCACCAGACGCACATATTGGCGGCGGTACCGCCCGCGCAGGCCGAACAGAATCAAGCTCTGCGCGTGCGTTTTTCGGTGAGCGACGCGACCGGACAGTACGATCTCTACAATGGTTATGCCACGCCGGGACAAAAGTTCGATCTTACGGTGACTACAATCGGCACGTCGGCGGTGTATTTTTTCGTTAACGACACGCTGCTGGGTGAAACAAAAGTTGGAGAAGAACCGCCCAACGCCTACAGATCGGGTGCCTCTCCCGGAAAGGGTCCGCATGGCCGTTAGAATTGCGCCTTCGGTTCTGTCGGCGGATTTCGGGCGGATTGCAGAGCAAATCGCACAAGTCGAACGCAACGGCGCATCGTATGTCCACCTGGACGTTATGGACGGCCGCTTCGTTCCCAACATAACGTGGGGGCCGAAGGTGATCGCCGACCTGCGCAAGCGCACGAAGCTCGTCTTCGACTGCCACTTGATGATCGTCGAGCCCGAACGCTACGTCGAGCGGTTCCGGGAAGCGGGCGCAGAGATTATTACCTTCCACCTGGAAGCAACGACGCATGCCCAGCGGCTCTTGGAGTACGTGCGGTCGATCGGCGCCAAGGCCGGCATCTCGATTTGCCCGCAGACACCCGTCGCGATGCTGGAAGATCTCACGGACGATTTCGATCTGGCGCTGATCATGAGCGTAAACCCCGGATTCGGAGGCCAACGCTTTATTCCGCACTCGTTACAAAAGATTCGCGAGACGCGCGAGTTGCGCGAACGATCGAATGCTACATTTGACATCGAGGTGGACGGCGGCATCAGCCTAGAAAATGCGCGCTCCATTGCCGCGGCGGGTGCGGACGTGCTCGTGATCGGCTCGGCGATTTTCGATACGCCGGATTGCGGACGTACGACCAAGCAGTTCCGCGAGCTGCTCGACGGAGCCGCAACGCACTGACGGAAGACCAACTGGTCGAAGCAATTGGGCGGCTCGTCGCGCGGCCTGCGAATCGAGCGGTGCTCGTCGGGATCGGCGACGATGCCGCAGTGTGGCAGCCCTCGCGTTCGCACCGCAGCGTCATCACAACCGACTCGTTCGTCGAAAACGTGCACTTCCAGCGCGAGCACTCGTCCTTGGAAGACGCCGGAAGACGGGCGATGGCGGCAAGCCTCAGCGATATCGCCGCGATGGGTGCGCGGCCCGTGCTCGCCACAGTTGCACTTGGTCTTCCCATCGAAAACGCTCAGACAGACGGGCTCGCTCTCTATCGCGGCCTCATCGAATGCGCCGGCGCGAACCGGTGCGCGATAGTTGGCGGCGACCTGACTCGCGCACCGCTGATCGCGATCGCCATAACGATAGTGGGTGAGGTTCGCCCTTCCAACCTAAAGACGCGCGCGGGTGCGCGTCCTACCGATGTTATCGCCGTTACGGGGCCGCTGGGAGGTGCGCGCGCCGGAGATTTTCGTACCGTTCCGACACCGCGGATTGCGGAAGGGCGCTGGCTGGCGGCCAGCCGCAGCGTGCACGCGATGATGGATCTTTCGGACGGTCTTTCGACCGATTTGCTGCGCATGTGCATGCGGTCGAAATGCGGCGCGGTGATCGAACGCGTTCCGCTTTCGCAAACGGTCGTCGCTGCGGCGCAAGCGACGGGAGAAGAACCGGAGTCGTACGCCTTGGCGGCCGGAGAAGACTACGAGCTGCTGGTGGCCGTAAGTGCCGGCGCTTTCCAGTATCTCGCCGCGCGCTTCCGGAAACATTTTGGACGCGCACTCGAACGCGTTGGGATCATGCGTGAAGATTCCGGATTGTATCTAAAAAGCGGGGCTCGCGAACGAGAGATTGCCGCCACGGGCTGGGACCACTTTTCGGCCTAAGCCTTGCGGGTGATCCTCTTCGCGCGCAGGCACGCCGTGCAAACTTTCGCGGTACGGTTGGTGCCGCGGTCGTTAATTCTGATCGACTGCAGGTTGGGCAGCCAGCGGCGCTTGGTTTTGTTCATCGCGTGGCTGACATTGTTGCCGGCCATGGGGCCCTTACCGCAGACTTCACAGCGTTTTGCCATAACGTTCCGCATAGTACCACGGGCCGGGGTCATTGACAACCCTTCCGAGAAGGCCACCGCCCGATGAATGTCACCGTTCTGGATGGCCGAGCCTATGGGAAGTTCATAGCGGCCGGGTCCTATTTCGTTCGGAAATACCGCCAAGTCCTCAACGATCTCAACGTCTTCCCGGTCCCCGACGGCGACACCGGGACCAACATGTATCTGACGGTCAGGCAGGCCGCTGTCGAAGCTGCCAAGCAGCACGGCGCTCCCCTGTCAAAGGTAGCCGAAGCGGCGGCCCAAGGAAGCTTGATGGGAGCTCGGGGCAACTCAGGCGTGATTATCTCGCAGATGTTGCGCGGGTTCGCGCACCACGTCAGGCATCGCGACGAGATCGACACCTTCGTGTTTGCAACCGCCATGCGCGAGGCCGTGCAGGCGGCACGGCAGGCGCTGGTCCGCCCCGTGGAAGGAACGATTCTCAGCGTGGCGGATGCGGCCGCGGACGCCGCCTATCGCCTTGCCTTGCACGAAACCGATTTCTATCGCCTGTGCAACGGCGTGTTACGCGCCGCGAACGAAGCGCTCGAACGCACGCCCGACCAATTGCCTGTACTAAAGGAAGCCGGAGTAGTTGATGCCGGCGGTGCCGGGCTCGTGTATTTTCTCGAGGGAGCGTTGCGTTTTCTTCCCGAGGGCAAGGTGCGCGCGACGGCTTTCCCGCGCCGGCCGGTTCGTCCCACGGTTTTTACGCCGCACCAGCATGTCGGCGAGCGAAAATTCTGCACCGAATTCATTCTCGAGAACGCGGATTGCTCGCCGCTGGTTCTGCGCGAGGTGCTGGTTTCAAGCGGCGATTCCCTGATCGTTGCCGGCGAAACACCGACACTCAAAGTGCACATTCACACCGATAATCCTGAAACGGTGCGAAACGCAGCTGCCAAGCACGGGAACGTGACGCGCGTGAAAATCGACAACATGGAGCAGCAACACAACGTCTTGCTCGTAGACGCTCCCGTGCCGCCGTATTCGGTCGTCGCGGTCGTTCCCGGTTTGGGGTTCGAGCGGATCGTTCGCGAGCTCGGGGTCGAAGTGCCGCTCGTGACGCAGAAGAACCCGAGCGTCCGAGATCTCTTGCTTGCGATCAACAAGTGCTTAGCTTCGGAAATTTATCTATTCACAAACGACAGAAACGTGGCGTTGGCAGCGCACGAGGCCGCGAAACTCAGCCCGCGCACGGTACACGTACTGCCGACTGCGGATGTGGTCTCCGGAATCGCCGGACTTTTTGCGATGCGGTCGGGGAATGGCGCGCCCGACCCCGGGGCCATACTCGCCGCCGCCGCGCAGCCGCGCAGCGCGCAGGTCTTTTTCGCCGGGAAGGACGCGACTCTCGGTGGAACGACCGTCGCACGCGGGAAGCCGGCGGCAACGAGCGGCGGTATCCTGTACGCTGGAAAGTCGCTTGCGGATGCGGCGGCACAGGCTCTTGAAGCAATGGGCGCACGAGATGGAGGGTTGATCACCGTGTACTATGGCGGCGTGCAAAAGGAACGCGGCGCGCAACGGCTAGCCGATAATTTGCGCGCATCATTTCCCGCCGCCGAGGTCGAGTATTATTTCGGAGGTCAGCGCGACACCGAGTTTTGGATCTCGCGGGATGAATAACGCCCGTCCGCGGATCGTCATCGACGCGATGGGCGGAGACCACGCCCCGGCGGAAATCGTCGCGGGGACGCTGCTCGCAGCCGCACAAGATTACGCCGACCTGACGCTCGCTGGGGACGAGGCGCAGATCCGGCCGCTGCTGCGCGGTCCGGCGGCAGCCAACATTGCGATCCTCCACGCGCCGCGAAACATTCCGATGGAGATGCACGCTTCGCAAGCGCTGCGCGTTGCCGTAGAAACATCGTTAGGCGTGGCGGTCGAAGCCGTAAAGGAAGGCCGCGCCGATGCCGTCGTTTCAGCTGGCAATAGCGCTGCCTTTTTGGGAATTGCGCTGGTAAAGCTGCGGCCGATCCCCGGCATTGCGCGCCCGGCCATCGCTACCGTCTGGCCGGCGCTTAACGGGCCGATGGTTCTGCTCGATTCGGGCGCCAATGTGGATTGCCGTCCCGAATGGCTCGAACAGTTCGGCATCATGGGATCGTCTTATGCGAAATCGGTTTTGAAGATCGCTAACCCGCGGGTCGCGATTTTGTCGATTGGTGAAGAGCGCTCGAAGGGAAACGCTCAGGTATTGGAAGCCGCCAAGCTGCTCGAACGCGCGCCGATCAACTTCATCGGCAACGTGGAAGGTAAGGATCTCTTTCATAACGCCGCGGACGTGGTCGTGGTCGACGGCTTCGTCGGAAACGTCGTGCTCAAAATGGGCGAAGGTCTTATCGGCGACCTCAGCAAGGTGATCCGCGAGACGATCCTGGGCGGAAACTTTGTCACGAAGATCGGCGCGGCACTTGTCGCTCCCGCGTTGCGCGGATTGCGGCGGAAGTTCGATTACGAGGAATACGGCGGAGCGCCGTTGTTAGGACTGCGCGGGAACTGCATCGTGACGCACGGACGCGCGACGCGCAACGCCATACGAGGCGCCGTACACGTCGCCGCCGACGAAGTGCGCAATGACGTCGTCGGAAAAATCAGCGATCTCGTTACGCCGGATCTGACCGAGGCTTAGCAGCTCATGGCTGTTGGGATCGTCACCGACAGCACGTCGGATATCGAGCCGCAGCTTGCGGATCGCCTAGGCATAACGGTCGTTCCGCTTTTCGTCATTTGGGGCGACCGCAGCTACCGCGACTATATCGATTTGAGCCGCCGGGAATTTTACGAGCGGCTGGCATCGGAATCCGAATTGCCGAAAACTTCGCAGCCTTCGCCGCAGATGTTCGAAGAAGCCTTCGCTCCGCTCGCGGGCGCCGGTCAAGAGATCGTCTGCATAACGATCAGTTCCAAACTCTCCGGCACGATAAACGCGGCGCGCGCGGCTGCCGGGCGGTTCGAAGGTGCGCGGATTAGTATCTTCGATTCACTGAGCGTCGCGGGCGGTTTAGGCATGCAGGCTCGCATTGCGAACGACTTGGCCAAGAGCGGTGCGGGCGCGGACCGGATCGTGCAAGCGCTCGAAATCGAAAGGCGCGCGCAGCGGCTTTACGCCTGCATTCCCGGTCTGTCGCACGTCGTGCGAACGGGGCGGATTGGAAAAGCCCGGGCAGCGCTCGGGACGCTGATGAAGATCGTACCGGTTATTTCGCTGCACGACGGCGAAGTTGTCGCTGAGGCGCAAGTGCGAACGTTTGCGCGCGCTGAAGAGACGATGATGGATTTGGCGCTGAAAAACGTGCGCGACATCTCCGAAGGCCGTTTCTTGGTGATGCATACGAACGCGCCGGCGCTTGCGGAAACCGTGCGCGGGAGACTCGCGCAGCGCTTCGCCGGCGTGAAACCAAAACTGCTCGAAGTGCTCGAAGCGGGTCCCGTCATCGCTACGCACGGCGGACCCGGAGCGGTCGGAGTGTTTTCCGCGCAATGACCGGCATCTACGTCCATCTGCCGTTTTGTCCGTACATC
>JABXNS010000309.1_pt1 | contig 10568 bp, 10 predicted proteins | sample 7301101 | NCBI WGS metagenome assembly JABXNS01 (sample SAMN14449646, study PRJNA615230) | soil metagenome | isolation source: soil from bare, unvegetated metal-rich iron-sulfur acidic spring small-cell... | place: Canada: Paint Pots Mound, Kootenay National Park, BC | collected 2017-05-25
TACGTGAGTGACGCGCGCGCGCAGAGTTTGACGGCCGCCACGAACTTTACGCTGCGCACGGGGAACGAACGTCTGGGCATTCAGCTTTCGGGAAGCGTCGAACGCATCGGCTTTCAGCAAGACGCCGCCTTTCCGTACGTTCCGGCCAATCCCGATCCGGCCTCGGCCGCTCAGCCTTCCGGCAGTTTTGATCCGCAAGCGCCAATGCTCTACTATCCCGGGCTTACAAGTTTAGTCAAACAAAGTATGGGCGCAAAGCTGGCCGTTCCGGTGACGCCGCGCGTGACCGTCGGACTGCAATACGAGCAGCAGCATTATCAAGGCCAGTACGGCGCGTTGCTTTTCCCCGGACTTGACGCGCGCAAGGATACGTATCTCGGAAACGTGACGTACCAGCTGCCGTCCGGTTCGAGCGCGATTACGCTCTCGGCGCGCCAGTACCGCTATCAAGATTCGTACGCGCCCGATTATAATCTCCAGCAGACCCGCGCCGACCTGAATTTCACGGTAAAATTCTGACCGAGGCGGCGCGCCGCTCGGCAGTTTACGCCACCCTCGTTACCGTCCTCACAGCGCTGGCCATTGGTCTGGGCTTCGTGCAGATAGCTTCCGATGCGATTTTTTCGCGTGCCGCCGCTCCGGCTTCACTTCCCGCGCAGATTCCGGCCGCGTGGGGCGCGTCGGCTTACACCGCGATCGAAAATATCGCGCCGGCGCCATACGTGGCTGCCATGCTTGCGACCGCCGCCCTCGACCGGAACGACTTGCAACTCGCTCAAAACTACGCGCGGCGTTTGCCGGAGTCACCGGCACGAGCCGAGCTCTTAGGCAGGATCGCGCGGGCGAGCGGCAACGAAGCCGAAGCCTACCGCTATTTCGTAGACGCCAACGACGTCTTCGCAATTCGCGGCGAGGTCAATCGTTTGGCGCTGCACGATCTGCCGGGCGCATATGAATTGGAGCTGCGCCTGAAAGACCGGTTGGCGCGCACGGCCACGCATCCGGATGCGCTGGCGGACTCGTACTGGGAGCTTGGGCGTCTGGCTACGCAGCGGGGCTACGCCGACGCCGGCAACCGGCGCGCATGGTTCGAAGAAGGAATGAACGACTACAGGCAGGCGGTGAAACTCGCGCCGTTCGCGGAAAAGTATTTGATAGCGGCAGGCAGCCAAGAGCTGAACCTGGCTGACGCGACCGCCGACCGCGGACATTTCAAACGCGCTTTCGATTACTTCAAGCGCGTGCTCGACCAGAATCCCGCCAGCGCCGACGCGTACGCCGGTTTGGGTGTCGCGGAGTTCCGCCTTGGAAATATCGCTGCGGCGCGGCAGTACGAAAGGTCGAGCCGCGCGTACGACCCTCACTCGCATTTCCTGCATACGCTCGAAACGCTGCTGAAATGATCGTTGCGCTGGACGCGCAGCTGACGCTCGGAACCGCCACAGGTATCGGCGAGTACGTCACGGGTTTGGCGGAAGCGCTGCGCAACCGCGGTGTCGGCGTCGTCGAGCTGCGCGAACCGCGTCTGGATCCGTGGCGTTTTGATCGGCGCGTCATGTGGGATCAGATGTTGCTTCCGGGGCGGGCCCGCGCGGCGGGGGCGCAACTGCTGCATTGCGCTTCGGGAACGATGCCACTGGCGTTGTCGCTGCCGGCCGTGGTGACGGTGCACGATGTCGCGTGGCTGAAAGTGCAGCGCCATGCGCCGATCTACGCGCGATATTATTTCGGTCGCTTCGCACTGCGCTGCTACGCGGGCGCAAAGGCAATCGCGGTCGATTCACAATTCTCCCGGCGCGAGCTGCTCGATGTCTTAAACGCCCCGCCCGAGGCCGTTCACGTCATCTATAACGGGGTGGCTGCGGACTATTGTAAACTCGAGCGGCAAATCAGCAACGATGTGATCCTCGTGCCGGGCACCGTCGAGCGGCGCAAGAATCTGGAAGTATTGATCCGCGCACTTCCACTCATCGGCCCGCGCGTACGCGTCGTCTCGGTCGGGCCGTTCACGCCGTACCGCGACCAATGTTTGCGGCTGGCCGAATCTCTGAACGTGCGCGACCGCGTCGAATTCCGCGGATACGTCGGCCGCGCCGCATTGCTCGAGCAGTATGCGAAGTGCGCGCTGGTCGCGGTTCCATCGCGTTATGAAGGCTTCGGATACGCGGCGGCGCAAGCGCTGTGCGCGGGCGTCCCGGTCGTCGTTTCGGATCAATCCTCGCTCCCGGAAATCGCCGGCGGTGACGCGCCGGTCGTGCCGGTTGACGATCCGGTCATGTGGGCCGCCGCGATTACAGCGATCGCCGGCGATCCGCGCGCAGCTCAGCTGCATAGCGACGGCGTTCGCGCGCGCTCGATCGAGCGCTTCTCGTGGCCGCGCGCAGCCGCCCAGATGGAAGGTGTGTACGAACAGGCTTTATCGAGATGAGTTACAAGGTTGGGGCGGCCTTCAACCATATCTCTTTTTTAGCTTTCCGCGCAGAGGTGCACGCACATACTATAAAGCTTTACCGAGATGCGGATCGTGCCGGGTGCGCCGCGTGTGAATTTGCCGCGGAGCCATGGACGGCGGGAGCGGCAAAGAGGCGAGCGCAGTCAGGCACAGGATGTGCGTGACAAGCGTCGGTGCGAACGGCGCGATGCGCGTCTCGGTAAAAGCTATTTAATAGACGGGCGAGCCCGGTGCGCCGGGAGCGACGCTTCCATCGTCCGGCGCGAAGATCAGGCGCAGCGGATAGCTCGATCCGCTTTCCGCAATCGTGACGATCGTGACGCGCAGAAATCCGCGCGCGGGCACGACGTACTGCCGGATCTTATAGCGCGAGAAGGCGGGCACGCCGTGCGACTGGATCAGCACGCCGTCGATGACGTACGTGCCGGTGGCGCGGCCGCCGCGGGGATTTTCGTAGATCGCGATCGCTTGCGGCTTGTTCGTCGGATTCTGCACCTTGACCACGAAGCTTTGCTTCACGCCATAGTCGCCGGAGAGCGCTTCGCCTTGCATGACGTTGGGCAAAGGGATATCGCCGATTGGTAGTTCCAAGTATTCGGCGTCGACGCTCCAGGTTCGCGAATAGTGGAACTCGGGAATCTTGTAGAGGCCCCGCGCGTGATGCTCGGTGCCTTGCAGCAGGTCCGTGCCGGTGAGCGGCTCGTCGGGTGCACTGGTCGCATTCTGCACGAAGAGCGTTAGGTGGACGGAGCTGCCGTTTAGGACGCGCAGCTGCAGAAGTCCGCAGACGATCGCGTTGGGCGGAAGGTCTTGCTGCGCGACTTGCAGCGCGCCGTTGCCGGCGATTGAAATGATCCGGCCCTCGTTTTGCAGCTGGCGCTCGAGAAAACGTTTGGTGGCGGCGTGGCCGGCTTCCATTTCGTTGGGTGCGGGGCCGGCCTGCCCGGAAATGAATTGCAGCAGTGCGGGTTCCGCGGACCGGTTCTCGGCGCGCAGGACGATCCGCCGTGCGGGCTGGCCCGGCGGATTGAAATGAAAGTACAGAAAGCGCGAAGGTTGGGCGCGCTCGAGATCGGCGGCAAAAAGGATGCCGTTGGCCGTCAAGCGCTCGGGATAGTCGCTGACCATCAGCGAGTCCGGTAAGATAGCCGGTGCGGCTACGTTGTCGACGCGCACGTGCGTCGTTCCGGCAACGGTGAAATACTGTTCGCCTTGCAGGAGCACGGGAACATCGACGATCGCGATGTCGTCCTGATCGAGCGGTTGGGTGAAGCGCACGAGGTCGGTCGTGACGATCGCTTGCGCGCCGGGACGCACTTGGACCAGCGCGCTCGCCGCCGCGGTTGCTTCCTGCTTCACGAAATCGGGGCTCGCGGGATCGCCGGTGATGCGGATCGAGGCGGCATCCGCGATGCTGCCTGCATTGTAGGCGACGCGCACTGAAATCTGCGCGCTGATCGCCCGCTGGTCGGTGACGGTGACGATCGCGTTGCCCGGCGATTTGCCCGACAGGGTGACGATTTGCGTCGTTTGATCGACCGACGCGTCGGCGACGGCGCGATTCGAAACCGCGACCGTGAGCTGGCCGAGCGCGGACATCACGCGAACGCCGGTCTGGCCGCCGACCGGAACTTGCGCCGATGACGGCGTTACGACGATTGGCGGCTGCGTGGGCGCGGCCGTCGGCGAGGGGGCCGGCGGCGATACGGCCGGCGCGCTTGAGACGCTAGGCGAGGGCGAAGGAACCTGGGCGCGCGCAGGTGCTGCACGAGGTCCGCCCAGGCAGGCAAATGCCGCGGCGGCCGCGACGATCGCGGCGAGCGAAGCTTTCATTTTGCGGTTACGCGATTTTGGCTTCTTCGCGGCTCACCGCCGAGGCGAGCAGCGTTTTATAGCCTACACTTGGGAAGAGCACGGTAACCAAGTCTTTTTCGGCGCGTTCGACCGTGCCCTGTCCGAACTTGGGGTGATGAACGACATCGGCGATCCGGTAGCCCGATTCGGTCGGCGCGGCCTTGCCGTTGTGCATGGTGCGCAGGCGCCGGCAATTGTCGCACGCGCCGCAGTTGGCGCGATCGAAGCCTTCACCGAAATAGTTCAGAATGAAGCGCCGTCGGCACGAAGTGGTTTCCGCATATTGCAGCATCATCGCCAGTTTGCTTTGGTCGTACGATTTCTTGGTTTCGTAGCTGGCGAGGTTCAGAAGCATTTCGCGCTTGTTGCGTGCCGCTTCCGTCAGCGCGTATTTCGAGCGGCTCGGCGTTTCGATGAACCCGCCTTTTTTTAAGAGCGCCAGAATGACTTTGAGTTTGGTCAGGGGCAGCTGGAGAATCTTGCGCAAGTCCGTCATCGAAACTCCGCCCGTCTGATCCGCGAAAATTTCGAGCGTTCCGAACACCTTTTGGACTTCTTCGATGTCCGGATACTTGCCGGTTAAGAAATAGTTCTGCACGCGCGTGTCGCTCATCCGGTAAATCAGAATGCAGCGCGAATCTAAACCGTCGCGGCCCGATCGGCCGGCCTCCTGCGTGTACGCTTCGACCGATCCGGGCAAGTCGTAGTGCACGACGAACCTGATGTTCGGTTTGTCGATCCCCAGGCCGAAGGCATTGGTAGCGACGACGGCCCGGATATGTTCGTCCATGAACAGTTCGTGCACCGACGTGCGGTCGTGCTTTTGCAGTTTCGAATGATAGACGGCCGCCGGAACGTCGAGCTCGTCTTGCAAGTATTGCTGAACTTCCAGCGCGTTCTTGATGGTTGCCGTATAGATGATGCCGGTGCCTTCGAGCTCGTCGTTGAGGAAGAGCTGCCGCACGATTTTGAGTTTGTCCGATTCCTTCTCGGCGCGCCGCACCTCATAGACCAAGTTGGGACGATCGAATCCGCGGACGATCGGTTTGACGGTCGGAATTCCGAGCTGGTGCAGGATGTCTTCGCGCACCGCCGGCGTCGCCGTAGCCGTGAGCGCGAGAATGGTGGGGTGGCCGAGGCGCGCGATGACGGCGCCCAGCGCCAGATAAGCCGGCCGGAAATCGTGTCCCCATTGACTGATGCAATGAGCTTCGTCAACGACGAAGAGCGGAACTTCGATCGCTTCCAGCAGCCGTAAGAACGTTTCGTCTTCGAGTTTCTCGGGCGTGACGAAGACGATCTTCAAACCCTTGCTGCGGACGCGTTCGATCGCGGCGGCCTCTTGGTCTTCGGAGAGCGTGGAGTTTAGCGCTACGACTTGCGTGACGCCCAGCGCGCGCAGCATGTCGAGCTGATCTTTCATCAGCGCGATCAGCGGACTCACCACGACCGTGGTTCCGGTGAGAAGCAACGCAGGCAGCTGGTAGGTTAGGCTCTTGCCGGCGCCGGTCGCCAGGATCGCCAGCGTGTCTTCGCCGGACAAAATCCGATTAATGACCTCTTCTTGGCCCGATTGGAATTCTTCGAAACCGAACTTCTCGCGAAGCGCGGCTCGCAGGTCGATCATTTTCTCTCCGTTGCGCGCCTGCCGGAAATGCGATTCCGCCTCTTTATTAAACTGCAAAGAGGCGCCGGCGTGGCAAATATACCCCGCGGCAGGCGCGCCGAAACGCCAAAAAGTACTATCGGGGGTGTCCCTGTATCGCGACTGGCGGCCGAAGAGTTTCGCCGAACTGGTCGGCCAAGACGCCGTCGTTCGGACGCTGAGCAGTGCCATCGCGAGTGGGAAGCTGGCCCACGCCTACCTGTTCTCCGGGCCGCGCGGTTCGGGCAAGACCTCGGCTGCAAAGATCCTGGCGCGGTGCATCGACTGCGTGAACGGCCCAACGCCGACGCCCGACAACACCTGTGAAAATTGCCGCGCCATCCTGACGGGCACGGCGCTCGACGTACTGGAAATCGACGCGGCGAGCAATCGCGGCATCGACGAGATCCGCGCGTTGCGCGATGCGGTAAAATTCGCGCCGGCGGCGATGCGCATGAAAGTATACATCATCGACGAAGCGCACATGCTCACCAAAGAAGGCGCCAACGCGTTCTTGAAGACGCTCGAGGAACCGCCGCCGCACGCCGTCTTCATCCTGGCGACGACCGAGCCGGAGAAGCTTCCCCTCACGATTCTTTCCCGCTGCCAGCGCTACGCGTTCAGGCGCATCGCCATCCCGGTGATGATCGAACGCATGCGCGAAATCGCGGCCGCGGAAAACATTCCGATCGACAGCGAGGCTCTTTCCGCGATCGCTTACCGGGCCGACGGCGGGCTGCGCGACGCGCTGACGATGCTCGAGCAGGCTGCAGCCTTTGCCGACGGTGCGGTGACGGCGGCGACGATCGAGTTGGCGTTCGGCGCCAGCGGCCGCACGTACGCGCGCGCTCTGGTCGATCATGCGATCGCGCGTGATGCGTCCGCTACGCTAAAAACGATCGACGATGCCAGCGACGCGGGCACGGATATGCAGGTACTCATGCGCGGTTTGATCGCGGAGTTTCGCAATCTCTTGGTGGCCCGGATCGATCCGGACCTCTTGGCGCGCGATCTCGCGCCCGACGACGCGCAGGCGGCGGTTTGCAGGAGCAAAGAGCTCACGCAGGCGCAAATCGTTCGCGCGCTGCGGCTGCTGGCCGAGGCGCTCTCGACCGTTCGCTCCAGCGGAAATCCGCGTCTGGAGTTGGAGACTGCATTGCTGCGGTTTGCGCTGGCGGCCGAGGACCCGACCCTGGATGCGATCGGCGCGCGCATCAGCGTCCTCGAAGAGCGCGCACCGCAGGCTGCCCCGCGATTCGCCGTGCCGCAAGCCGCTCCGCCGAAGAGTGGTCCGGCGCCCGATGCCGATCGGCCCAAGGCGCCGGCCGCGGAAAAAATAAACGCCAACGGACCGGTAACGATCCAGAAAGTTCGCTCCGCCTGGCAATCGATCCGCACGCGGGTCGAAGGCGAACGTCAGTCGCTGCGAACGCAACTATCCCGCGCGGTCCCCGAAGCGATCGAAGGCAGTGCGCTCGTCATAAAGTTGCCCAATGCGATTCTTGCCGATACGCTCAAGGACAACGCTAACATGATCGAGGACGCGATCGCGGAAGTGTTGGGCACGCCGTTGCGCGTGCGCTTCAAAGTCGAAGCGGGGTCTGCCAAGAGCGCGGCTCCTCCATTGCCCGACGATCCCGACGAACTCCTTTCCTACATCAACGAACGGATTACCTAAATGAATCAGGCCAATATCATGGCGCAAATGCGCAAGATGCAGCAAGAGATGACCAAAGCGCAAGAAGAACTCGCGAGCACGGTCGTCACCGGCACCGCCGGCGGCGACGTGGTAAAAGTCGAGATGACGTGTGACCATCGCGTCAAAGCCGTCGCGATCGCGCGCGGGGCCGTCGATCCCGAGGATCCCGAAACGCTGGAAGACCTGATCGTGGTGGCATGCAATGACGCGCTCAAGAAAGCCGATGATGCCACGCAGTCCCGGATGGGCCAGGTGACCGGAGGCCTGCATATTCCCGGCCTTTCATAGTGCCCAGCTCTGGCACCATAGCCGGACCGGTCCAAGCGCTCATCAATGAATTCAGCAAACTTCCGACGATCGGTCCGAAGACTGCCGCCCGCTTGGTCTTTTATCTGCTGAATCGTCCGCGCAACGAGGCGCAATCGCTGGCGGAAGCGATCTTGTCGGTGAAAGATCGCGTGCAACTCTGTTCGACATGCTTTTCGATAACCGAAGACGATCCGTGCCCCATCTGCAGCGACCAAGAGCGTGACGGAACAATGATTTGCGTCGTGGCCGAAGCCAAAGACATCTTTGCGCTCGAGCGGACCGGCGCGTACAAGGGCCGCTACCACGTCTTGGGCGGATTGATCTCACCGATGGACGGCATCGGACCGGCGCAATTGCGCGTGAAAGAGCTCGTCGATCGCATGGGCAAAGAAAATCCGCACGAGATCATCTTGGCAACCAATCCGAATGCGGAGGGAGAGGCGACGGCGGTGTACTTGTCGCGCCTGCTCAGTCCGCTCACTGCCTCGGTAACGCGACTGGCGTACGGCTTGCCGATCGGCGGCGATTTGGATTATGCCGACGAGGTGACGCTGGCGAAAGCCATCGAGGGCCGCCGAACGCTACGTTGAACCCAACTGGACTTTGTGATACAAAGTAATAGATGACCGAATTGGAACGGGCGCTCGCCGATATCGCGGAGGTGCGCGAGCGCCTGAGTCAGGTGCAGCGCTTCAAGGGATATTCCGGCTTGGCGGCGCTCGTTTCGGGCCTTTTTGCGATTGCCGCCGGCGTCGTGCAATGGCTGCTGGTGCCCGCGGTTGCTACCGCGCAGGAAGGGCGAATGTATTTTGCGATTTGGTTCGCGTGTTGCGCCGCTTCGGTCATCGTGAACTATAGCGCCATCGCGCACTGGTACGTCAACGATGCGAGCGCGCGCGAGCGCTGGCAAACCGCAACCGTGGGGTTCGCGATCTCGCCGGCGCTGCTGCTTGGAGCGGCACTGTCGTTTGCACTTTTGCGCGCGGGAATCTTCGCACTTTTGCCGGGTGTCTGGTTCGGATGCTATGGCGTTGGACTGATCGCTTCGCGGGCCATGCTGCCGCGCGCGGTCGTTCCGGTGTGCGTCGCTTTCTTGGTTGCGGGCGCCCTGTTGCTGTTTGCTCCGCCCGCGCTCGCCCTCGCGCCCTGGGTGCTCGCCGCGGGCTTCGGCTGCGGGCAGATCGCGATCGGCATCTTGGTCATGCGCGATCCCCAACGGGTTGCGGCATGACGCAGTTCGCATTAAGTGCGCTTGACCGCGTGTTTCACGAACGGGGCAGGCTCGCGATCTGCAGCGCGCTGATCGCGCACCCGGAGGGGATCTCGTTCACGCACCTGCAGGACACGTGTAACTTGACCGACGGAAATTTGAACCGGCACTTGCACGCATTGGCGGAGATGGGTATCGTTGAGACCCGCCGCATTACCGGCAAGGGCCGGCCGCAGACGCTGGTGCGCGTCACGCGCGCGGGCCGCGAGCGGTTTCTCGATTACATCGATGCGCTGGAGGCGGTCGTCCGCGACGTTCAGCGCGCGCGCAAACGCAAAGCATCGCCCACGCGCACGACGCCCGTCAGTTCGACGTCGCAATAGATCCCGAGAGACGTTTCACGCTCCTGCGCAACGTAGCGTAGCACCTCGGGATCGGGCTCGCCGGTTTGTACATCATACGTGGTCGTCACGCAGCGTTCGATTGGCGTGCGTACCCGTAAGACTGCGCTGCCGGCTTCAATCAGCCGATCGGTAAGATCGCCTTCACCGAACCGGAAGTCGGGCGCGGCTCGCGCAAAAAGATTGGGCCGCCAGCGCCTGAAGTCGAGCTCGCGCCCCAAGCCCGCGGAAACCTCGTCGACCCAGCGATCGAAGATTATCGAGATCGGCGCGGCATCGAAGTAGTGATTTCCGCGCCGAAGGTCTACTTCGGCGTTTTTCTCGCGCGCAAGCAGTTCTGCGCGCCGCAAATCGCTGGTCGTGTGCAGCAAATTGTGCTCTTTGCCGCGGAAGGTCTTGCCGGCTCGCGCATGACCAGCGGTAACGAAAAATGCAGCTTCCCGATCGCCGGGAATGCCGTCCTGCGCAATCTCGACAGATTGCAGCTCTTCGCCCGCCAAGCTTTTGACCGGATAGCGGGTGACGACGGCAACGTGTCCCAGGAGTTGCATGCGCGTTCATTACCATAGGACCCCGTTTAAACCCTCAAGAAGGGCGGCCCATGAGCACTGCGGGTGACGCCTTGCCGCTGCGGCCTTTGGGCATCGGCGAAATCTTCGACCGCGCGGTCACGCTCTACGTGCGCTACTTCGGCCTTTTTACGCTGATCATGCTCGTCGTCATCCTCCCGGTGACGATCGCTTCGTACTTTGCGACGTTCGGAAGCTCGACATACCAACAAATTTTGCAGCAAGCCACGCATCCGGGGCGGTCGCCTGCGTCCTCGCCCGCGTTATTGTCGAATCTCTTGCAGTTCGAAGGTATCCTGTTCTTGGTGGTACTGCTGCAACTGTTGCTGATGCCGTTTGCCAATATCGCAACGGCGGTTGCGGTCGCGGCGCTCTACCGCGCGCAACGACCGACGTGGCCCCAGTGCTATGCCGCCGCAGTGCGCCGTT
>JABXNS010000310.1_pt1 | contig 10568 bp, 10 predicted proteins | sample 7301101 | NCBI WGS metagenome assembly JABXNS01 (sample SAMN14449646, study PRJNA615230) | soil metagenome | isolation source: soil from bare, unvegetated metal-rich iron-sulfur acidic spring small-cell... | place: Canada: Paint Pots Mound, Kootenay National Park, BC | collected 2017-05-25
ATAACCCCCGTCCCGGCTAAGAGACGAGTTGAGCGGGCAGGCCTAGTTACACGAGCGGAGCCGACCTAGTAGCGCATCACAGCGGATGCTGAATGCGACTGACGTTTAGGGAGGTGACGCAAATGTTGGCTGCCATTTTTAGTTGGTTGTTCCCTGATACTCAGGGGTGGTAGCCGGTTACGGGGGTTTCTCTTCTTACATGAATAGTTCGATCGTACGGTACGTCTCGCTGATATGTGTCGCCGCATTGGGCGCCAGTTTCGTGCTGTTTGTGACCGATCCAGCATTCAACGCGGACTTTGCGCGTGCGGCGTTGACCTTCGGTGTGATAAGCGTCCTCGCGCAACTCCTTAGTTACCGCACGGGGCGCAGTTCCACTGGGTCTGTGTCGTTCATTCCTGTCCTGGCCAGTGCCGCGATCGCCCCGCACTGGGTCAGCATTGTGGCTGTCGTTCTCTCGTCTCTCGCAGGACAAATCGTAGCGAATCGCAATCGCCTCCGCACGATTTTTAATCCGGCCCAAGAAGCCTTTGCGCTGGCTCTTGCAATTCTCGCTTATCGAGCCTTCGGCGGGCTTCCGCTACATCGAATCGCGGATTCTGGTTCACTCTCACTGTTTGCGCTCTTCTTGGTGTTTTTCACCACGAACTCAATTTGCGTGAGTGGTGCGTTAGGAATCGTCGGACAGCGTAGCGCTTGGCTAATTTGGAAAGAGAACACGTTGAGCGCCTTGCCGTACGATTTTCTCTCCCTGCCAGCAATCCTCTTTTTCGTGTGGACTTATACGCAGTATGGGACCGTAGGCGCATTTGTTTTCGCTGTACCACTTCTTGGAATCCGTCAGTTATACAAGGTTACCGGTCAGCTAGAACAGACAAACAAGGAACTATTAGAGTTGATGGTTGCGGCTATCGAAGCACGAGATCCATACACTTCTGGCCATTCGCGACGCGTCGCGGAGAAAACTCGGATTATAGCGCGTTCGGTGGGGGTTCGTGATAAGGATATGGAACGGATCGTAGCCGCCGCTTTGCTCCATGACGTGGGGAAGATTCATGAAGTGTTTGGACCCATTCTGAGTAAGCCGGGCCGCCTCACACCTGAGGAGCAGGTGATAATGAGGACCCACCCGGTGAAGAGTGCCGAACTGGCCGGGAAAGTTACAGAGTTAAGAGACGTTGTCCCCTTGATCCGCCATCATCATGAGAATTGGGACGGCACTGGCTATCCAGACGGGTTGAAAGGAGACGGTATCCCACTGGGATCCCGGATCATCATGTTCGCTGACACGATCGATGCCATGACGACCGATCGGCCTTATCGCGCAGCGCTCGATGCAACCTCAGTCCGAAGGGAATTACTCCGATTTCGGGGCACGCAATTCGACCCGGCCATTTGCGACGCGCTATTGCGAAGCCCGGAGTACTCGAAGCTGTTCGCGCCGAGAGAAACTGAGGAGACAACCTGGGTTCAAACAACGCCAGAAAGAGGCTCCGTCCTGCGCGTCGCGGAAACAGCATAGCTATCTCCTAAGTCTTGCAGCAAGGCAGTCAGAGTTTGCGGTAGTGGCCACTTCTCACGCCGGTACCTGGTAACGTATTCCACCAGCAAACGCAGGCCTTTTTCCGACTGTTCGCAATGGCGAAGCCCCAGCGCTAACGCATGGGCCTCAAAATCCTGCCAACCCGAGCTTCGGTTTCGCAGGTGCGCTGTCTCAAGTTCCGCCACCATCGACCTAAGTGTCTCACGTGGGACTTTTGCTCTGATTCCGATTCTCACCCCGAGGGCTAGGTCGGCGGCTCGTCTATTAACACTTTGAGTCGGGCTTGATTGAGCGGCAACGGCCGCATATCGCTGCGATGCTTCCTCAATTCTTCCCTCCTCCAACGCGACCCGGGCAAGCAAGTACAGTCGATCCGCGGCACAATTAAGGTCCTGATCGACCGCAGAAAATGCCTCAAGTTTGTTCATGGCGTTGCGAGCTTGTTGAACGTCTCCAGCGGCAAGATAAAGTCGAACAAGGGACAGAGTTGCGAATGTGGTTCGACTCACGAAGCCGTGCTCAAGAGAGTGATCAAGAACCTCAAGAAAAATGGCTTCTGCGTCATTTTGTCGTCCAGCGAGGCGATAGGCGACGCCGATGTTGCCTAGTGCGCGGGACAGGGTAAGAGCGTCCCGCTCCTCGCGGGTAGCCTGAAGCAGTCGATCTGTCGCGTGCTCAGCCGTCCGAATATCTCCGCAGATTGAATGATAGATCATTTCGACCTCAAAACGTGTGAGCGGCGCGATCTGCGAATTCGCGAGGAGAGGACCGATCACAGTATACAAGTCTTGCATCGCGTCAATTTGATTCAGCTCTGTGGCGACTTTCAGGCCCAATAGGGCGCACGCAACACGATGACCTACCGAGGCATCTTGACTTCGGGCACACGCTCGCAAATCGTCGAGTAGCGCGGAGTTTTCGAGACTCACACGCCAGCTGGCTTCATTGAGCGCGTATTCAACTTCGTCATGCGTACTCGTGTTCGGTGCAGTCTTCGCCTGAAGCTGCCGCGATTTGCGAAGGATCTCCTTTGAATGCTCCCATTGACCGCTTATTTGGAGAGTAAGGGCCAGCCGCGAGAAGACGAGAAGGCGTTGTTCGTCGGTCACGCAGTACTCGAGAACCCGTTCAAACGCATTGGCTGCGTCTTGAGGCAGACCAACCTCGAGGAGATGTTCCGCGCAGGAGCGCGCCACTCCGAACGCCCGCTGCCTATCCCCGGCGTTTCGCCAGTGGAAAGCACACGCCCAGAGTGCTGCGGTGCGAGCCCCATCGCCGAGCGTTTCTCGTTGAAGCACCATCCCGGCGCGCCGATGCAGAAAGGCAAAGGGGGCCTTGGCTAGTCGCTTGAGCGCGGCGGTGGAGACTAAATCATGTCGTACACTTAATTGCTCAGTCGAGTCGGCCGATGGTCGGCTGTCAGTGGATAGCATGCCTGCGGCACTGAGTTCCTGAACAGCTGAGAGCAGCACGTGTGATTTGTACTCAAGTACCCGCTCCGCGCGTTCGATGGTAGCATTAACACCCAATACAGCACAGGCCTGCAGAACCTGTAGAGCCTCATTTGAAAGCCGCGATAGTCTATCGTCGATAATTGCAGTTATGGACGGCGGGGAGCCTCGCTGTTTGCCGGTCTCGAGCCAATGGTTCCCTAACTCTTGAAGAAAAAAAGGATTGCCCTCTCCGACCGATAGCAGTCTCTGAACGAGCTCCCGGCTCGTTGGTCGCGAGGAATCCTTAAGAGTCTCTGCAATGATCTCCTCAGCGAAACGATGATCAAGAGGGTCAAGGGTGAGAATGTTCAAATCATCTAGTGAAGCGCGCCGCGTCAAATAACCGCTCTCGGGACGTTCAGTTAGAACGAAGAGGAGTTTTTTGCTTTTTGCCCAAAGCAACAACTCCGCGAGTAGGCTTGCAGAGGGCGCGTCCAACCACTGGACATCATCGACGACTATCAGAACACATTGCTCGTCTGCAATTGCATCAAACAAGTCGATCAGCGCGGCACGCGTCTTCGCGTAAGCGATCATAGAGTCATCGATCGACGACAAGCTGACACTCACGCGACGGTCGAATTCTGTGAGTCGCTTTAGCACCGCGATGGTGTCCTGGGAACATCCTAGAGCACCCCGCAACTCGCTTAACTGAGGAACGAGATCGACAAAGACTGACAGCGGTCGATCTACGTCCGATCTTCGGCAGCGCGTTCTCGTTGTTTGTACGCCCTCTAGGCCCGCGAACTGTGCCAATTCGCTAGCAAGCCTGCTCTTTCCAATTCCCGCCTCTCCGCGAATCAGGCGCGCCCCTCCAACGCCGCCACGCGCACTGAGCAATTGGAGGGTAAGCATTTGCATTTCCCTATCCCTCCCAACAAATGCACACTCTCGAACCGTTATCACCGCCCTTTCTGGGAGTCGCTCAGTGATTCGCCTCCGGAGGACGGACGCAGGCAGCTTAAGATCTTGGTTGTCCGATCCGACATCGAGTAAATATCGGTCGAGTATTTCGATGGCCTGTGTTTTGGACCCTCTCATTGCGCACGCTTCTGCCTGAGCGAGCACCGCGGACTCGTTGAACGGGTCAAGGCTACGACACTGCCGCGCAAATTTGTCGCACGTCAACCAGTCGCCCCTTGTCCTTGCGGTGTTTAACTGGGTCACAAGATGACTCGTCACATGTGCGTGCGCAGCTTCGCGTTGACCGTCCACCCAGTCGCGAAAAACCTCGGAAAAAGTCGGAGCGTAACTGGGCAGGAACTCTAGGCAGGGATGCATCGCGAGAGTATCTGCGCCCATGCTCGGAAGTTCAGCGATATCGGTTTGGATGTCGTGTTGTATGTATTGAAGACTGTGCCTATCGGCCTTCACGATGAAGCCGAGTTTTTTTAACTGCAGTAGCGCTTGCCGTAGCCGGTGCGCGCGCGTCTTCTCGACCACCTGCGGCCAGAGCAGGGAGGCGAGACGAGTTCGGCTTACGCGCTTGCCGCGCTCGAGAATCAGGTAGAGCGCGGCTGCGAACACGATCTCCTGAGACGGAGTCAGTGTCGCAACGCCAGTGTCGATCTCGGCATTGCCGAGCGCACGAAGGACGATCACTCGTGGCCTCTCTTGAAATCTCAACAGAGCTAAACGCCGTGCGTCAGAATCGCGTCAGAAGGTCGTAAGTGATCCCAAGTTGAACCCAAATTTGGCCGAAGGCGAGGGGACGCGCAGTTAGACCGCATTTCTCTGCAAAGGACGCGCGGTGTCCGTACAATCGGGGTAGCGCGAAGGGATGAACCTAGTGTTGTAGGGACCTCAAGATCAAGCTACCGCGCCGTTACCCTCTATGGCCAGGAACGAGATTGGGCCACGGTCGCTCTGGCTGGCATGAACATGATTCTACACAACAAGCGGAGTGCAGTAATCGAGCAAGGGAGGGTATTCAAGCGGCATTACAGGATTCTCCGGAGGTATAAGCAGGCAGGAGAATTACGAGCTATGGGTCCCGTGGTAGATCGATATGGGGCGCCCTTGTGGGCACTTCCTCTGATCCTGGCTTGTCACCACCGCGAAGCGGACAAGGTCTCGGAGCGGCTTCGCCTCGACCGGATTCGTTTCTCCGCACGATCCGCATTAGTGGGTGGTTCAGCTGACAGCATTCAAGTTACAGTTGTGTGGCAAATGAATCGAGTCACGACCAGATAATGGAGATCTCGCTATGTGCGCCCAGCCCTATAACAATCCTTGCTCGACGCGCGAACAAGACTTGGGATTCGAGAGCTTGGGAGCAATCAAAGGTGCCGGTCTACGGCGATTCGGGGGGGCACGTCCTACCAACCATTCCCATGTGTTCGCACGTGGCCGCTTCGCTTGCTCCGCCTGCGGTTCCAATGAGTTACGATCGTCGAATATCAGTGCGAGACATCCTGGGGATTCATGACCCCCAGGGACTACGGCGCGCCTTTTCATCAACTGTCAAGAAGTAAAAAGCTCGGCCGCTGGCGAACTCAAGCTCCATTTGCCGCAGACCTAAACGCTCGATGACCGTGAGGTCGCAGCAGGCATTGAGGAAATCTTGACAGTCGCGTTTCCTCCCGAAGCGAGACCAACACTCAAGCGGGCGCGCCCGTGATGAGCGACTCATGCGTAGGCGAGTCAGACCGACTTGCTCAATTGTTATTCTTCTCGGGCACAAACTCTGAGATGGAGCTGCACTCGCAATGTCCCCTCCGTTTTCGCGCTTATTTTCGCCCCGTTTTTACCGGAGGCGACCGCTCCGTTTTCGAGCCATTCTTTGTCATCAGTCCATTCTCTCGGCGAGGGACCGCTTCTGGGAGGGATTACCTTAGTATGTCGGCAGCGCAGAATTGTCTTGGTGAGGCTCCTGATGCGGTGATCGCTATTGCTCTTGTGCGCAAACAGGTGATCTTGGACCCATTGGGTAAATGCGCGGGACTCCCCACCAGCCCGCACCCCTGATCTGGCCACAATATAGGATAGTATCCCGGCGCTGCTGGCGACGCCCTACTTGCCTCAAGGCGCTAATGAGAACCTTGGACGACCCCTATAAGGGCGAGCGCTTTGAGCGCCTCCGTAACGAGATCACCGCGCGCTTTGTGACAGTTTGCAATAACCTATCGCCAAAGGGCTTCCATCTCCTGATGGATGCTATGGCGCCCGAGCAAGTCCGCGGAGAACTGCGTGCGCTCTGGTGTTATTGAGGCAATACTTGCCTGCCGCCCTACAATCGATTGCGAACCTCGGCCCAAGCGACCGTTCGGCCAATCCGGGGTTCACTGTAAGCATTACCTTCTTTTAGGGAGCGTTCACCTGACTCGTTTCACCCGCTCACTGATCCTTAGCACGCAACACGACTAAAGCTAGAAAATGTGCCTTCATCCGACGCCCGCACCGGATACTCAAAGCTTTGGGAGGCGCGCAACGTACAACCTTTCTGGCCCGAAGCCTGCAGGCCCGAAGGCGTAGTGCGGCCAAGTCAATCCTGCTGAGCTTTTCACTCGCATCATCGCGAGGCGGCATGTCTTCCTCTTCCTCGGCCTCAGAGCCCGTAGTCAGGGTCGCGAAAAGAATTCTATCGGCGCGGACCCGAGAGGTCGCCCCCTACGCGAAGCTCTATCCACTCCTGCTGGCGGAGATGGGCGCGATCATGGCAGAGTGGGATCGCAAGACGGACGAGCTCCCGTGGTCTCAGCTGGAGGAGGATGAGCGTCAGAACAATCTCTCAGCAGTGGTCACGCGTGTAATCGACTGTGGTATGAGCGACGAGGCGCGCGATGTGCGCGTGAACGCACTGATTGATTCGGCTTGCGCACATGGAGAATCCCGCAGAGCGCAAGGTTTGGATGTCCCGTCTCTATTCACCGAGTACGATGTGGTGCGCACCGCCACCTGGAAGTCTCTCAAGAGTCTCGCACTTCCGCTCACCTCTTACAACGCGATTTTCGTAATCGACGGCCTGCTTTCTGTCGCCTCTCGAGGAACCGTGCTCGGCTATCACCGAAAAGAAATGGAAGCCAACGGGCTTTGGGCAACGCAGCGCGAAGAACTTCGGAAAACTGTTCGGTCCTAGAACCATTTTATGAGACGCGATTGATTCATTGGGGCCGGGTGGAGTCAGACATCACCTGAGCGGAATCCAAGTAGGACCTTATCGTCGCATCGTCTGCGCTTGCCCACCCGGCTGGGATTGGCGCGAGGCGCCGGCGTTGGTTGTCGAGTCTGAAGGTAAGCCATCCGGCTTGATGCTCGTGACGGACAGACATCGGCTGGTTCCCGCCGCGAACTATCTGATCGGCCATGTACTTGGAGAATGTCGATTCTCCTGTGCCCGCTGAGTTCATTTCCTTGGGATGCTGTCCCAGACCTCCCAAATGCGGCCCGCCGAGTCGGGGAATTCGCGCAACGCCATTGAAAGGTCGTTCTCTCCCGCCCTTGTTGGAGATGGCTGGTTCGAAGGTGCAGTCCGCATTGTGCACCCTGCTCGCAGCACGCCGCGTTCCCAATTCGCAATCGCTATAGCGCCCGCCCGGTATGCCCAATAGAGGAGCCCTCGCACTCTTAAAGCAGCCACTTATCTCATCTTCGGATTCCGGTGACAACAAACAAGGACAGCGCAAATCGGCGCCGCCCGCCCGAACCCAGTATGTCGGATTCATTGCAGACGTTGTCGGCTCTTAATAAGCATTAGGATTTGAGTGCTCACGAGTTAGCCTTGTGCTTTGATACGTTTGCGTGGCATCCACCCGACCCTCGGACCGTTCGAATCATTTCAGCGAGCCGAAACCACCGCGGCGGCAGATCGTCCGGTTGTTATAGGGGGAAACTCCACGATCGACCACTCATGGGCGCTTCCGACTAGCCAAACCCGGCTGAGGGATCGCCCACCTCCTCAGGAAGCGAAATATGCGGTCCGCCGACTTAGTTGCAGCCATCCTATTCGTTGGCTTAATCGGTGTTGGTGAAGCAGACGCTCGGTGCAGCGGGAATGCAGGCACTTGTAACACGACAAATGCTGCGTCAGTAACTATCGGCGCTCTCGTCAAACTTGGAATCAGCGCGAGCACGACCTCGTTGACCGCTCCGACGGCGGATCAGGTGGACTTAGGAGCCCTAGTATCCGACGCAGGCCCGGCCTTTACGATCAAGGCGAACCGCAGGTGCCCTTGCATACCGCCGCCCCATTTTCGCGAAGGCAAATTCCGCCGGAAAGAGCTCCGTTGAACGACCGAGTGAGAACGTCGGAGATATTCTCACCTCAACCCCCGCTACGTTCCGGAGGCGTCGCAGTAAAATAACTCGGTCCCTTGATGCGGCCACAGATGCGGAACTTTTCTCCCAGCATCGGGTCTTTGATTCCAGGTTCACGGAGACGAGTTGTAAGGAATGCCTGAAGCTGAATAACCGACGAGCTTGATGTTCACCGAACCAATTCGCGAACGAGCTCCCGCCGCAGAAACTGCGTTCGCACGAGCGGAGTGGCGCATCTGGGTTCCGTTAGCAGCGGTGATATTTGCGCTCTGTGCCCTGGTAGTGATACCGATGTCGCGCACGAGACTCGTTGAGCCTCTGCACGCGAATCTTCAGTTGGCCGTGGAGCCAGGGCGCAGCCTGGTGACACGAATCCATGTGGCGCTCGCAATGGAGGGAACTCTACTCCGCAGCGTGATGGAGCATCGTGACACACTACTGATAGCTCGCTACCACGGCTCCGTCGCCGATGAAATGGCAGCCTATGCAGAGCTTAGACCGTTGGTCGGCCAGCTCGGACCGGTTTCAAGGAGAGAGTTCAGGGAGCTGATTGCGCTGCAGGGTGGCTGGCACTCGGCGATCGAAGAGTACCTTGCGGGAGTACCCGCAGCGAGAGACGCGAAGGATCCCTTTCATAGGGCCGAGTACGAGGAGTTGCTACTGGCCGCGTCCCGGTTGGATGAAGCACTGAGCATGGAAGCAGACCGCCGTTGGGGGGAGATCGCTGCTGCTAACCGCGCGCAGGGATGGCTCAGCGCTGTTGTCGGAATTCTTGCGTTGGGCGCAGCTCTCATCGTTGGATGGCTTGGCCGCCGCCTTCGTAGATTTGCCGCCATTGCCGAGAGGCGACGTGCCGAGCTTCAGAGCGCGGTCGAGGCGCGTGCGCGTATTATGAGAGGGGTGAGCCACGATCTCAAGAATCCGCTGAATGCGATCCTTGGACATACCGAGCTTCTCGAGCAAGAAATCAAAGGTCAGCTGAATGCCGGGCAGAAGGAAAGCCTGGCCCGGATCCGAAAATCCGTGGGGTCGCTGCTTGCGCTCATAGACGATATCCTGGATTTGTCCCGCACGGAAAGCGGGCACCTCAGAATAGTTCCCAGCAAAACTGAACTTCTGCCTATCATCCGGGAGACTATAGAGGAGCATTGGGCAAGCGTCACCGCTGCCGGGCTCCGTCTGGAGGCGCAGCTGCCGAGCGATATCCCCGCGTTCACCACCGACCCGAAACGTGTTCAACAAATCCTTGGGAATTTGTTCTCGAACGCCATCAAGTACACACCGGTCGGCGGCCAGATCACCGTGCGCGCCGCCGTGAAACGGCGGGACGGGGAGAGAGACGAGCCGCGATGGGCAGCGATCGAGGTAATCGATACGGGACCGGGCGTTCCGACCGATCAACTCGAAACCATTTTTGATGAATTCTCCCGGCTGACGGTCCACCAGGACAAACCCGGTACGGGTGTTGGCCTGGCGATCGCGCGTCGCATCTCACGCCTCCTCGGAGGGAATCTCACTGCTGAAAACACCAACGAACACGGCTCGGTGTTCACTCTATGGCTACCGATGAGCTGAAACCGACTACTTTCCTTCAGCTGCTCCGATACCGGTTGGAGCGGTCTGCATGGTACCAATCATTCTTTCCGAAGGTCTCGCCGAACGGCGGCCAGGTTAAGTAGAAACCCTGGCGCCTTTGTGATGCAACGGGTGCCGTTCTGTATCGATGCCGCGCGCAGGCTTGTGAGGTTGTATTAGAGTGAATTTCCCTCTTTCGCGCTTCTCAAGAAAGTCATCGAAGACGCGGTGGCGGATCCCGGGTTCCGGCCGGGAATGCTTTCTTTGGAACAGGCAACCGGGCGAGGCGAATGCAGCGTCGAAGGAATTCCTGCGCGACGTCCTTTATTTCTCCGCTACTCGCCGAGCAGATTGGACCGCACTCGTGGGCAGTCGTCGCTCACAATCCGAGGGACTTTGGAAAGTCCCGCATGCTCGAGCCGATGTCCGGCGGAACCAAGGTCACGATCCGCGCCTTCAGGGGCGCGGGAGACGCGGAAGGAGTGGCTCCGGAACCCCGTTCGGTGCGACCCGGCCGTGTTTTTCCCGCCGCGCAGTGCCTCGTTGACGTACCCAGAAGTCGCTTAAAAGCACTCCCGCCGCGCTACCGGCTCTTTTTCGACCAGAGCAGTAGTACCCCGCAGTTGTCGGTGAGCTTGCGATACGCGCCGGGCGCGCTCTCGACCGGATAGTACTCCACTCCGGCCAGCTCATTTGGATGC
>JABXNS010000311.1_pt1 | contig 10562 bp, 8 predicted proteins | sample 7301101 | NCBI WGS metagenome assembly JABXNS01 (sample SAMN14449646, study PRJNA615230) | soil metagenome | isolation source: soil from bare, unvegetated metal-rich iron-sulfur acidic spring small-cell... | place: Canada: Paint Pots Mound, Kootenay National Park, BC | collected 2017-05-25
GGACGTATTCGATCGCGAGCGGGGGTGGCACGTCACGATGTTCGCGGAAGTCATCTACCACGCGGTCGTCGCCAACGCGGAAGTTGACGCGCCGGCAGCCCAAGGCGGCAATCTCTTCGGCCACGGCGGTCAAGGCCGCGTATCCGACTTCGCGTTCCAAGAGCGCGGGGTGGCGCCGCACGGCGAAGGGCACGCGGAGCGACTTGCTCTTGCTCCCCGAGCACAGGGAAACATAGGCAACGCCCTTGCCTTCGTCGTCAGCCGCAAAGCCGACGGTCGCGTCGATGATCGGGGCCTTGATTCTCTTGCTGTGCATAATAGAAGCGTACCCATTGTAAATCGAACATATGTTCGATGTCAATGTGCCAGGGCCGTTTGCCCCTCGAGCACCGCCGCGTAGAGGGACAGGGTGCGTTCCGTCTGGAGCGCGCTGCCGAACGCTTCTGCCGCCGTTTGGCGGAGCGCCCGCTCGCGAGGCCCTTGCACGGTATCGACCTTCTCAAAGGCCTGTGCCACCGTCATGGCACGGTTGTCGACGTAAATGGCCTGGTCTCCAAGGACCTCACGCGCCTGGGGCGTGTCGACGGAAATCACCGGGGCCCCCGCAGCCAGCGCTTCGGCCAAGACCAGCCCCTGGGTTTCACTCAGGCTGGGAAACGCGAAGGCCTCCGCGGACGCGTAGACATCGGGGAGCTGCTCGCGGGGAAGTTCGCCCACAAAGCGCACGCGCGCAGCGACTCCCAGCTCCGCAGCCTGCGCTTGAAGAGCCGCCCGTGCGGGCCCATCCCCGACTAGCGCCAGGCGCGTGCGCCCCAGCGGGTCGTGAGTGAGGGCGGCGATCAGCAGAGCGGCGTTTTTCTCGCGCGCCAAACGCGACACGAACACGACCAGACGGTCCTGCGGCCCCGCGCCGAGCAAGGCACGAACGCGCGGCGACCGCCGTCCGGACCCAAACAGCCCCAGATCGATTCCGCTGGGCACCACTTCGATGCGAGAGGTGACGCCCATACGGATAAGGTGCTGGCGCATCGCCTCGGTCGGGACGATGACGGCATCGGCCGAATTCGCGTAGCGTCGCGTCAGCGAGGATGCTGCGCGCCGCGTGGCACCGGCATCGAAAGGAATGTAATGCGCGTATTGTTCGAGTTGCGTGTGATACGTGTACACGAGCGGAATGCCGAAGCGCCGCGCATAGCGCGCTCCCATCCATCCCGTCACGAACGGCGAATGCGCGTGAATGAGCGATAAGTGTGCAATGACGCCGTTGAGATTGCGCCGGCTCACGACGGGTAACGTCAATCGATACGGCGTGCGCGCGGGCAACGGCAGCGAAGGCATGCGGAACGTCGGACCGTCGTCTTCAATGTATCCCGGGGCTTTGGGCGCAAAACAAAAGACCTCGTGCCCGCGCGCGCGCAAGCCGATGGCAAGGGAGTCCACCGAAGCAACCACGCCGTTGACGATGGGGCGATAACATTCGGTGAAAAATCCGACACGCAAATGGCGCTCCACGCAATGGCCTTTGAACTCCGGCCCGAGCCTTCCCGCTATGACTTTTGGGGTACCCAAGCGTTTAAGCGCCCGTGCTATAGTGCCGGGGTTACCGGAGCGCCACGGCGTTCCGTTTTCCGGACCGAGCTTGAGGTCTCTCGAGACTTCTGCCGTCCACTTGGTTTAGGCGTTTCCAATGATGGATCCGTCAACCGATTTACTACCTCGAAGACGATTATTGCCTGCCCGTTATCGGGCGCGCTTGAAGGTGCTTTGTAAAGCGACCTTAGCCGCGGCACAAATCGTCGTATCAGGATAAGGAGTTGTGTTGATAGGACGTAGCACCGTTCTCACACTCATGGCCGCGATGTTTTTCGGCCATCCCCAAGCGGCATTTGCCGCCGTAGCCGCGCAAGTGGCTTCCATACAAGCATCGCACGTCGTCACGTTCGTATCGAACGGAGCGACCACGCAACACGTCACCGGCGCTGCGAGCGTCGGCGCTTTTCTCAAAGAGCGCGGCCTATCGGTCAACGACGGCGATTTCGTGTCTCCCGCAGCGGAAGCGCCGCTCACCGGTGTGACGGAGATCACGTACCGTGCGGCCGTGCCGGTAACGCTGGTGACGGCAAAGTCGCGACGGACGTTCGTGACTGCGGCCGCGGATGTCGGAGCGTTTCTCGAGGCGCAAAACGTGTATCTCGGAAAACGCGACGAAGTTTCCGCCGCATTGTCGGATCCGCTCGCGCCCCATGAAGTCATTCGCATTACGCGGGTGAACGATTGGACGAAGACGACCAAGCAGCATATCGCGCAGCGCGTGATCAAGCGCATCGACTTCTCGCTGCCTCCTGGGGCAACGCGAATCATCGCGCAAGGCACGACCGGACTGCGTGAAACCGTGCTGCGCTTTACGCAGCGCGACAGCGGGCACGTCCAGCGCCGGGTGATCGCCACGCGCATCGTACGCAAGCCCAAGACGCGCATCATCGCGCAAGGCATCGGGGAGTATGCGGCTTACGCGCGCTTGGCAAAGTTCGGGTTGCAGAAAACATCGTACATCGCTGCTTCGGCGATGACGATGGTGGCGACGGCGTACACCGCGGGTTGTTACGGCTGCACCGGCATTACCGCCAGCGGTTACCGCGCGGGCCACGGCATCGTCGCGGTCGATCCACGCGTCATCCCGCTGGGCACGCATCTGTACATCCCGGGGTACGGTCCGGCCATTGCGGGCGACACGGGCGGGGCGATCGTCGGCAACCGCATCGACCTGGGCTTCAATTCCCTGAGCGATGCGCTGCAGTTCGGGCGCCGCGCCGTCACGGTATATCGATTGCGCTAGTGACCCATCCGAGGGCGCTTCTCGAAGCGTTCGGCTTGCGGCCGAGGAAAAGTCTCGGACAAACATTCTTAACCGATCGCGCGGCCGCGCATCGGATCGCCCGTTCGGTCATGGAGGGCTCGCCGCCGGGCGAGCCCTTTCGCGTCCTAGAAATCGGGCCGGGCACCGGCGCGCTCTCCGAAGCGCTTTTGGAGGCCGGTGCGGACCTGACCAGCGTCGATGTCGATGCAAACATGATTGCCATTCTTGCGAAGCGAGCGGAAACGGCCGCCGCGAAGTTAGTGCATGCCGATGCATTGCACTACGACTACACCGGGTTCGCCGCACACGGCCCGTGGGTTGCGACCGGAAATCTGCCCTACAATATCGCAACGCCCTTGATGCTGCAGCTCATCGGAATGGATGCCGGCCCCCGGCAGATCGTCGTGATGATTCAAAAAGATGTGGCCGAACGGCTGGCGGCGAGCCCGTCGACGCGCGCCTATGGAAGTCTCACACTTGCCGTGCAGTACGCGATGGAAGTCGAGCGTTTGTTTACGCTTGCACCGTCGTCGTTTTATCCTCGTCCGAAGGTACATTCCACGGTTGTGCGCTTAACGCGCCGCAGCGAACCCGCCGTGCGCGTCGCCGATCCGGCGCGTTTGCGGCAGGTTGTACGCGGCGCGTTCGCGTATCGCCGCAAGACGCTCGCCAACAGTTTGCATTTAAGTCTTGGATTGAATCGAAGCGCCGTCGTAGACGTGCTCGTCGCGAGTGGTCTTGAAGCGGAGACACGTGGAGAACAGCTCGACCTCAGCCAGTTCGCCGCCCTTACCGCGCGTCTCTGACGCCGGTTTCGGCCTGCTTCCAACACTTGGCGTGTGCGTGGGTTTGGCGCTCGTCGTTATGATCGTGTTGGTGGCGGGCGTCCTGGTCGCTTTCGCATCGCATCCGGGGACCTTCGATCCGAAACATTTAGGCATCGGCCCCATCCTGCGGATTCAAATCGTTGCCGAAGCGGCTGCCATCGCCTACATGTTCGCGGTTCTGCCGTGGGTGGGGAAACGATCGCTCCGCGATTTTGGTTTTCGAGTACCGCAGGCGTCGCAAGTCGGTTGGGCGCTGCTCGGCGGCTTGGTGATGCTGTTCGTCGTGCAGGGTTTGGCGACCATTATCGTCCTGGTTTTCCATCTCAAATACGAACAGCTTCCGGTCCAACTGCTGCACGCAATCGGCGATACGGCAACCTTGTGGTGGTTCGTGATTCTGGTAGCCGGCATCGCCCCGGTCGCCGAAGAGCTTATCTTCCGCGTGTTCTTGTTCAACGTCGGCCGCCGCTACACGTTCGTGTGGCTCGCCGCGCTCTTTAGCGGCGTGCTGTTTGCAACGGCCCATGCCGACGCGGTCGCGTTCATACCGCTCGCCCTGGGCGGAATGGTTCTCTGCGGCGTCTATTACCGTACGCAGAACGCCTGGATGTCCATGATCTCGCACGGGGTCTTTAACGGTTCGACGGCGGCCGCTTTATTGATGGCGCGCCACGCGCTTCATTGCAGAACCGCTTGCCCCGCGCCGACCACCGCGTCGGTCGCGTCCGCTCCGCTGCCTCAAGGTTCGATGCGGTGACGCAACGATGCCGGCTTCGTGGAGGCCGCGCGACGGTCTAGCTTGGAGCGCAACACGAACTCGCCCACCAAATGGAGCGCGTTGGCGTTGGGTTCGTCGTACCAATCGGGATGATGGGCCAGCCAAATTCCGACAATTGGAACGTTTGCGCGAGCCATGGCCATGTGCAGCGGGCCCGCCGGAACGCCTACAAAGAGATCCGTTCGAGCAAGCACGGCCCGGTAGGCGCGCGCGAACGGCAGGTCGAGGCCCGCTACGAGCGGACCAAAATCTTCATCGAGGTTGAGAAATTTCCAGCGCGCGTCAAGAGAGCCGAACCGCTGCACGAAGCGCTGCCGGTCGGGTGCCGGCCAATTCTTGCGCGCATTGGTGTGCCCGGCCGAGGTTAACAGGCACAGCTTGCCGGTGCGTCCGATCATGGTGCGCAGTCGCGCATCGACGGCATCCTGAACGGCCGGGGAGACGCTGAAATCGAGCGTGCTCTGTAGCGGGCGTGTCAGGTCGAATTGCGCGAGACGCTGCGGCGCCACCAGCGACTTGGCCAGCAATCGCGCCTTGGTGTGAAATGGAAATGCCGACCGGCCGGCCCGTTCGGGATAATCGGTGTATAATACGGCTTCGATCCCGGCCTCGGCAAACATCCGGTCGAATGGCGGGGGGCAGTGCAATTCCATCGGACGACCGCGCACGCGCCGATGATCCAGCCCAAAATGCCTTGCGCCGAAGTCCGATCCGTCGGAGATGCGATTTACGCCGCTAAAGAGCGGCGTGACGCCGGCTTGCCCGTCAAACGCGGAAACGTAATCGTCTCCAAACCGCGTGATAAAATACTGGTTGCTGGGCTCGAGCAACGGCACGATCGTGCTCAGGTGGACCCAGTCTCCCAGCCCATGCGGCCAATAAATCAGCACGCGAGTTCCACGCAGCGTATGAAAATCGCGATCGCGTTCCCCAAAGACGCGGTAGCGCATCCGCATTAGCCGCGGTGCGCGCGCACGTCGTTCACGATCTCTCGCAGACGCGTCATAAATCGTTGCGGAGCGAATGTTTCGGCATGAGCGCGCAAGGCCGATGGCTCGTATGCACGGCGGTCGAAGCGTCGCAAAACGGCTTCGAGTGCCTCAGACGTCTGCTCCTGAAAAAATTCTCCCGTGCGACTGGGAACGATCGTTTCAAGCGCTCCGCCCGCCGCAAACGCGATGGCCGGAGTGCCGGCCGCCGCCGCTTCCAAAGGCACGAGGCCAAAATCTTCTTCGCCGGCGACGATGGCCGCGCGCGCGTTGCCGAGCAAACGGTTCAGTTCCGCATCATCCACGAATCCCAACAGCGTCGTCGTCGTTCCCGCTGCGAGATGGCGCAACGCGCGTTCCGCGGGGCCTTCTCCCGCAATCAACAATCGAACGCCGGCGCGCTGACATGCGGCGATCGCCACATCCAACCGCTTGTAAGACAACAGGCGCGAGGCGATCAGGAAATAGTCTCCGTCCCCCGCCCCGACGCTAAAGCGTTCCAGATCGACCGGACAGTGCAGCACGTACGCATCGCGACCGTAAAACTGGCGAATGCGCCGCGCGACGTTTTGCGAGTTGGCGATATAGGCAGTCGGGCGCGCGGCGGCGCGTTTGTCCCACGCAGCAAGACGTTTGATGACGGGACGCGCGAGCGTGCGCAACCCAAATCCGCCGACGTATTGATCGTACGCAAACAGAAAACGGCTCACCGTATTGATATAGCAAACGTGCACCGCGCCGGGCGGAACGCGAATGCCTTTGGCCCACGCCGTCGTGGAGCTGACGATCGTATCGTAATCACGCAAATCGAACGATTCGAATGCACTGGGATAAAGCGGGGCCAGCGCGCGGAACCCCCGGTTTGCAAACGGTACGTGCGCCAGCCAAGACGTGTAGACGGGATGGCCTTCAACGAGGTCGCCGGTTTTCTTAGCGTCGTACAGCGCCGTGTAAACGGGCGCTCCAGGAAAGGCGCGGGCGATATGCGCAAAGACGCGCTCGCCTCCGCCGCGCTGGTTGAGATAATCGTGGACGAGTGCGAGCTTTGGCGTGAAGCTAGCTTGGCGTCGACTGCAGGTCGCGCGGCAGAACGATGGCGACGTTGGGATTTGCCAGGTACTTGCGCGCAACCCGCTGCAAATCGGCGGCGCGAACCGAACCGATCGCATCCAGCGCGCGCGTTACGTAGTCGGGGGGCTGATCTTGCGATGCGAACACGCCGCCCAGCCAGGCCCGGTCCTCCAGCGTTGTCGCGCCGTCGATATACGATCCCGCCGCAATGCTCTTCATCGTGCCGATGTCTCCGGCAACGCGACTGCGGGCAAAAATTTGCACGACTGCAAGCGCGGTGTTGAATGGCCGGGTCGGATCCCCAAAGCCACCGTTGATGTAGAGGACGAGGTTTGCCGGCCGATCGTCGAAGTTGTAGAGTACGCCCGCAGCCCGATCGGCAAAGAGATGCGTCGTCACGCTGGGATTTTCAGCAGCGTCCGCCGCGGAACGTTCCAAAAACGACGCCAGGACCAACATGGCGCCGAAATCGGGGCTCCCGATCGACGGCGCGGGAAATTGGGCGACCAGCCACGGCACCGCGATATCGCGATGCGTTACCAAATGGTGCTCGGTTCCGCGAAGCGACTGAATCTTAACGGGGACCGGCAACGTAGCGCCGGCCGGCAACACATCCAAGACCGCGCGCAGCGCACTTTCCGAGTCGCCCGAGATCGCACCGACGGCGCTGGCAACGGCTTCGCCGCGGCGGTAAAAGGTCGAATAGAAGTGCTGCGCGTCCGCACCGGTCAGCCCTGCGAGCGTGGCAGGCAATCCAAATTGCGGCAATCCGGCATCGCTTTCGGTAAAGAAGGCCGCATTGAGCATCTCCATACCGACCGTCAGCGGGATTTTCTGATTTTCGAGAATTTTTTTGTTCAGTTGAGCGCGGGCCGCCGCCACCGCCGTCGCGCTGAAATCCGGTCTGCCCAACGCCTGCGCAAATAACGGCAAGACGGCCGATGCGAAACGCGCCTGCATGCCTTCCACGTAAAAGCGAATCCAGCGGCCGTCAACCGTATACGTAATCGATCCGCCCTGCGCGAGAATCGCGTCCTGCAAGGGGCGCCCGTTCGTAACGGGCGTACCGAGAATGCTTTCCGCCACCAGCGCGGCGAGGCCGTTTTGCGCCGGCGTCTGGCGATCGAGGCCGGCGCGTACGAACAGCTCCATTCCCGCCAGCGGATTGCTCGTATCTCGCGCGATGACGATTTTCGCACCCGCGTAGGCCGAAACAATTGGGGCCGGCACCTGCACCGGCGAGGCGACCGCCGCGGCGGCGCACCCAGAGACCATTGCGCAAACCAGCAGCGCCCGGATCATTTGGCCGTTCCGGTCAACCGGACCACCGTGGGCGCGTTGAGGTACTGACGTACGACGGACGCGAGATACGCCGGATCGAGGGAGTCGGCGGTTTGCAAATATTTACGACCGGCATCGCTGGGGGCGTACGATCCGTCGCCTTCGATCGTGTACCAGCCAAAGTTGTCAGCCTGGTTTAACGGCGTTTGCGTGTCCGCTAAAATATGGTACTCGAAGGCGTCGCGCGCCGCCGCAAAGGTTGCCGCCGGCAGCGGGTCGCGCAGGCGCGCCAGTTGCGTCTCGACACGCTCCCGGATCCCTTGAACGCCTTTGCCGGAAATTGCTACGAGCAGTACGCCGGGCGAATGAAGCGTGATAAATTGGCCGGATAAAAAAGCATCCGGAGCATCATCGGCAACCCTTTTGGCCACCACGCCCGATTCGGGGCGAAACACGTAATCGGCAACCAGATCGAGCGCGGTCGCAGCTTTTGCGTCCGCGATTGGGGGTCCGGCCCAGCCCATACCGATCGCATCTTCAGCAAACGGTTTGGGGACTTCGGCGCTCTGGCCGCCGCGGGCGGAATCCAACGGCTGCTCCATGGGCAGACCGTCAACGCGCCCGGCGCGAATCTGCGCGGAAAGATCGGTTCCGATGTTGCCCGCTGCAGCGACGACCGCATTGGACGAACGAAACGCGCGCGATGCAAACGCGCGCAATGCATCCGGTGTGATCCGTGTGAGCGTTGCGGTGTCTTCGGGAAGCGTCGGATAGTGCGCGGGGCCCGCGCTAAACAGTTGGGCAAAAACCGCATCGCGGAGCGTCGCCTCCGGATCGATGCGACGTTGCGTGGCGGCAACAACGGTATCGCGCAAGCCGCTGCCGATGCCCGGCACGCTCAGAACGGGCGTGAAATAGGCCGCCGAAAGCGCGCGCATCACGCTGGACTCGGAACCAGCCGGAACCGAGGCGGCGATCGAGATTGCATCGGCATAGACGTTGATGTTCAACCGGCCGCCCAAACCTTTGACCAACTCGCTTACCGAACGGCCGTCGCTCAGTTTCGATGCGGCGATTGCGGTCGCCGCGTAGCGGGCGATTCCCGGCGTGGGCGTATCCCAACCCGCCGACGGTGCGCGAAACCACAGTTCGAGCGCAACGCTCGGAACGGTGTTGTCCGGATGCACGATGAGCACGGTGCCGAACGGCAGTTGCGTCCGTTGGACGCTCGGCGCCAGATTCGTGCGCAGCGGGGAAGCCGAAGCGAGCGCCGGCGCACAGAGCGTGGCGCAGAGACTCAGCGCGCTAAGGCGAAACCACCCGCTCACGCGGGTTCGGGAGAAATATTCGGGGGCAACCGTTTGGCCTTTTCAACGCGCTTGGGCGCTTCCGCAGCCGGCGCCGCCGGAGGCGGACCGCTCTGCGGCTGGTTGCGGACGTACGGCTTGTCGCTAAGAATGGCGCGCACTTCTTCGGTCTCCACCGTCTCGAATTCGAGCAACGAATCGACCATGCGCTCGACCTTGTTCCAGTTGGCGTCCAAGATTTGGCGGCTGCGTTCGTAGCACGTATCGATCAGGCGGCGCACCTCGGCATCGATCTTGCTCGCGATCTCTTCGGAGTAATTTCGTTCCTCGCCAAGGTCGCGGCCAAGGAACACCTGATGGTTGCCGCGTCCATATTGAATTGGACCCAACATATCGGACATGCCGTATTGCGTTACCATGCGCCGCGCCAGTTCGGTCGCCTTTTCAAAATCGTTGCTGGCGCCCGTCGTCACGTCTTTGAATTTGATCTCTTCGGCAAGGCGGCCGCCCATCAAGCGGCAGATCACGGCGAGAAGCTCTTCTTTGGTTTGGCTGTGGCGGTCGTCTTCGGGCAACGACCACGTAATGCCGAGCGCCATACCGCGCGGGATGATCGTGACGTTATGAATGGGATCGCCATGCGGCAGCATGCCGCCTACGATCGCGTGACCGGACTCGTGATAGGCGGTGTTTTCTTTCTCGCGCTGCGACATCACGACGGAACGGCGCTCCGGTCCGACCATGACGCGGTCGATCGCCTCGTTGCAATCTTCCATGTCGATGGCGGACTTGTCCTGACGAGCAGCCAGTAAGGCCGCCTCGTTTAAGAGATTCTCCAAGTCCGCGCCGGAAAAGCCCGGCGTGCGTTTTGCAAGCGTTTCCAGCGAAACGTCTTTGTTCAACGGTTTGTTTCGAGCGTGCACGGCAAGAATTGCGGTACGTCCTTTGATATCGACGCGATCCACGACGATTTGGCGATCGAAGCGCCCGGGGCGCAGCAAGGCGGGGTCTAAGACGTCGGGACGGTTCGTCGCCGCGATCAAAATGACGCCGGTATTCTGATCGAAGCCGTCCATCTCGACCAGAAGCTGGTTTAACGTTTGCTCGCGCTCGTCGTGGCCGCCGCCAAGCCCGGCTCCGCGTTGACGGCCAACCGCATCGATTTCATCGATGAAAACGATGCAGGGCGCCGATTTCTTGGCTTGATCGAAAAGATCGCGCACGCGCGAAGCGCCTACGCCGACAAACATCTCGACAAAATCCGAACCGGAGATGGAGAAAAATGGTACGCCCGCTTCGCCGGCGATCGCCCGCGCCAACAACGTCTTGCCGGATCCGGGCGGTCCGAGCAACAGCACGCCTTTCGGTATGCGTGCACCGAGCGATTGAAATTTCTTCGGATATTTGAGGAACTCGACGACCTCTTGCAGCTCTTGCTTGGCTTCCTCGATC
>JABXNS010000312.1_pt1 | contig 10499 bp, 13 predicted proteins | sample 7301101 | NCBI WGS metagenome assembly JABXNS01 (sample SAMN14449646, study PRJNA615230) | soil metagenome | isolation source: soil from bare, unvegetated metal-rich iron-sulfur acidic spring small-cell... | place: Canada: Paint Pots Mound, Kootenay National Park, BC | collected 2017-05-25
GATCAAGGCGCGCAGCCGCGCGCGGCGCTCGAGTGCGATCCCGAAGGAAATTCTGGTGGGGGCGCGGCCGGGAGATTGCAGCGTCATCGAGAGCTGGCTGACCGAAATCAAAGGCCAGCGCGTTCGCGCCCTGGTGCCGCATCGCGGGGCACGCGCCGATTATCTGCGGCTCGTTCAGAAAAATGCGGAGCAGAACCTCAAGGCGTTCCTCGCGCATCAAGAGGTGCAGGAAACCGCGCAGGCGCGCTCGCTTACGGAGCTGGCGGATGCGCTCGAGCTGCCGCAGATTCCGCACCGGATCGAATGCTACGATATCTCAAACATTCAGGGCAGCAACCCGGTCAGCTCGATGGTCGTCTTTGTGGAAGGCCGCGCCAAGAAGAGCGAATACCGGCGTTTCAAGATTCAATACGATCGCGGCCCCAACGACTTTGCGATGATGCAAGAGACGCTGCGCCGGCGCTTGCGCTATCTGCGAGCGCAGACTGATGTCGACGTCGCCAAACGCGAAGGCGATGCGGGGCTGCAGGCCGACGCCCTCTCGCGCGAGCACAAGGCCCTTGCCGCGAAGGAAAAAGTTAACAAGCGTCCCGATCTGTTATTGATCGACGGCGGCAAAGGCCAACTCAGCGCGGTGGTCGAGGTGATCCAGGAAATGGACATGATCGGCATTCCCGTCGCCGGCCTGGCGAAAGAGCACGAGTGGCTGTACCTCCCCGGCCAGTCCGAACCGATCGTCCTGCCGCCAAATTCGCCCGCCTTGCACTTGGTCATGCGCGTGCGCGATGAGGCGCACCGCTTCGCCGTTACCTATCATCGCCAGCGGCGCGGCAAAGCGATGACGCAGTCGGCGTTGGATGCGCTCGAAGGGGTCGGCCCGGTGCGAAAGAAGCGACTCCTTCAGACGTTCGGCTCCCTGGCCGCCATGAAACGCGCGGGGGTTGATGAAATTGCGGCCGTCAAGGGCATGACGCCTACGCTGGCATCGCACGTTAAAACGGCACTAGGAGGATAGCGCTTCATGCATTTGCTCATTCGGTTGATCATCAACGCGATCGTATTTTATTTGATCGCAACCTACGTCCCCGGCTTTCACATTGCGTCGTTCACGGCAGCCCTGATCGCGGCGGTGATTTTCGGTTTGGTTAACGCGATCATCCGGCCCATCGTCTTGCTGCTTACGCTTCCGGTGAACGTCTTGACGCTGGGTCTGTTCACCATTATCGTTAACGCGCTCATGTTTTGGCTGACCGCTTACATCTCGCCGGGGTTCAGCGTCGACGGGTTCCGGTACGCGCTGGAAGGCGCGATCATCATGATGGTCGTCTCGCTGATCCTCTCGCACATCTTCAATGCGGAGCGGCGCCGAGTCTAAGCCCGCGCGGCGAAGGGGGCAGAGCAAGCAGCGAGCGAAGGCCCCTGAACCAAGCGAGCTTCTTGAGGAGGGGCCTATGCGTGTTTTGACGCCGGTGCTGCCGGCCGTGTTCCTAGCGTGCGTGCTATTGGTGGGAGCGACCGCCGGTCGTTCGCCGGCCAGTGCCGCGCACGGAACGCCAAGTGCCGGGTGGACGCTTCACATCGATGCGCAAAAGCATTTTCCAAACCATAACTCCGAGTGGGCGCACCATTGGTGCCGTCCGGTATCGGGTTCCGTGCCGGGGATGCTGGAGTGCCAAATTTATGCCAGCGACGATTCCAACGCCGCGCTCGTAGGCAGCGAGGTCATCGTTCCACCCGCCGCTTACAAAGCGATGAGTGCAAAGGAGCAGGCCTATTGGCATTACCACAAGACCGAAATTCCTAAAGTTAATGCCAAGATGCCCGATGTCTCGGCGGCCGTAGCGAAGGCCACCGTCGCAAAGATCATCGACACGTATGGTAAGGTCTATATCCTGTGGGATCCGCTAGACCAAAAGGCCCCCATCGGGCCGCCCGTCGTCAATAATCTCGAGGGCAATCGGCGCTAATAAGGACGCCGGACCGGGGAAAACCCCGGTCCTTTTTTTTGCAAAGATGCTACAAAAAGTAACCCCGCCCGGGCAAAATGCGTTATACTTTGTGGTCGCGGGGCTGAGTTAGGTTCGACGAGAAGATCCGCGGTCGATATCAGCAGGCGGAGTTGCGAGCACTCCTAAAACGATCGCAAGCGTTTATACGCAAACAATCAATACGCTCTGGCTGCTTAATCTAAGTTAGCCACGGGATGCGAGAGGTCGCCGGAATCAACTCGCAAACCGTCATAAACTCCGGCTGGGACGAGGATGCCGATCCGATAATCGTCCGAGACAAATGGATCTGCTGCGAACGAAATCCCGGTTTCGAGGAGACGGTCGCGTAAGCTAAAATCGAAACTGAGCCTGGAGAAAGTATCGGTCCGGCTTTTCGGACTCGGGGGGCAGTTCCCCGACAGCTCCACCATTTTTCCAATTTCCCAATTTGCACCCGCGGAACAGGCAACTTCAGAATTAATCCGAGTAGTGACCGATAATGTCCTTAACGGTCGCGCGCCGCTTCTCTTTGGGCAACTCTCTATTGAGCTTGCCCAACTGCCGCTCGGCCAACTGCATCATGCAGCCGTAAAACATTTCGGCTTTATCGAATGCGTAAGGATTGTTCTCTGCCTCTCGCATGAGCTTAGCGACCGCGAAAAGGCTGGGCCACGCGCGTGCAACATAAATAAAGAGTTGTTCATAGATCGCCTCGCCTGGAAGAACACCATAATAGATATATATTCCGACCCGCTCGAGGAATCGAAGCACCGTCAGCTCGGGGTATTCCGAGAGCTCCCCGCGCGCACCGATGCCCAAAAGTTTTTTGCGGTACGACTCGGTTTGCAAACGAGCAGACAGTTCATCAAGAACATAGCGCCGGGCCGTACGCATCTCCGGCGACTCCCAGCGTTCCAAAAGCGTTTCGGTTCCTTCGAAGGTTTGACCGCGCTGCGCATTGCGCATCTGACGTATCGCCGCAAACGCCGATACCGCGATTACGACAGCGCTCGAGATGGACGCGAACGCGGTCATCGCTTCCCAGTTCATCCGCCAGCCGTTTCTGGGCTGCGAGAAAACCCCTGCCGCGATGCACGGCCGCCGAACAACGGGCTGCGCATGCGTTACGGCTTCAACGCGGCCACAGCAAGAGCGAGTGGTGATCGCAGTTATTTCGTTATGCCGAATTGATGGAAACAACAATCGTCGCGGCTAGGGATTCTGATTTCGAATGGATGCTCCATAACGGCCGGAGCATCTATCGCGGCCTGCGCCTCCCGCCCGGAGGCATCGATAAGCCGCGCCTCCTCGAACACGTTCGTGCGATGACCACCCACCTTCGAGAACAGAAATGCGAAGCTACTTGGATGATCGTGTCGCGCGGTGAAGTCGTTGGGCTGTGCGGATACCATCAGCCTGCCTCGGCCGGAGGCGAAGTGGAGATCGGATACAACGTTGCGCCGAGCCGGCGGCGGAGGGGTCACGCGACTCGCGCGGTCGCGGCGATACTTGCAATAGCTAAAAATGATGCGGCTGTAAAAGCAGTCCTCGCCAGCACACCAGTCGAAAATACCGCGTCGCAGCGCGTGCTTGAGCGAAACGGATTTGCGCGCATAGGCGAACGCTTGGATCCAGAGGACGGCCAACTCATTCTTTGGCGAATCGACACGAGCCGCAGATGAAGCGCGATGCGCACCACGGTATGTCCGCCGGAATCGCCCGGCAGGCAGATCCATCGGCCGAACATTCATCCTACGTTTCCGGACCTGCCGGAAAGGCTGATTCTGTATAGCGTATCGCCCGCACCTTAGGTTCCAGGCGGCCGCGCCGACCCAAGGCGTGAGAAGTCGACGCGAAAATGCGCAGGAACGTACATCGCGCAAACTTCTGGATGTGGCGGCACGGGACCCCGGGGGCCTTTGCAGCAGTGCGGGGCCTTCTTCGCGAAGCCGCGCGGATGACGTGGGAACAAATCACCGCGATGGCCTCGATCGCATCGGCGATCATCCTCGCGGTCGGGGCGTTCGCGGCCATCGTGCAGCTGCGGCACGCGCGCTTGGCGAACCAACTCGAGGGCTACCTTTCGCTCTTTGCGGCCTTCGCGTCGCCGGAGATGGTCGAAGCGCGGCAGTTCGTTACCTCGCTTGAGGTACGATCGGTGGAAGCCGCGAGCAAGGAAATCGAGCAGGGCTTGGATCCGCGCATCTCGCGCATGGGAAATTATTTGCAAGAGGTGGGCAGTTTAATTCGCGCGCGCGTGCTCGAGCGGCACCTCTTCGTGCCGATCATCGGGAATTGCCAGGACATCTGGCCAAAATTAGCGCCCTACGCGACCGTATTGCGGCGCAGTAGTGGTGCGCCGATCTGGGCCGACGTTCAGTATCTGGCCTTCGTGATTACAAAAGAAGATCTAAATCAGTCATTTAAGCGAGCCTTTCCCCGCGCGTTCCGGGAGCTCCTCGATCGGGATCTGCAGCCCGATCAAACAGAAATGCGCTGATGGCGAAACTGTATTTCCGGTATTCCGCGATGAACGCGGGCAAGTCAACCGCGTTGCTGCAAGTCGCGCACAACTACGAAGAAAACGCTCGCACGGTTCGCATCTTTACGTCGGCGGTCGATCACCGGCATGGCATCGGCGTTGTCACATCGCGTCTGGGACCGCAGCGCACGGCGGAAATTTTCGATGCGCAAACCGACTTCTATTCGCTGTTGGAAAGCGAAACCGGGCTGTCGTGCGTGTTAATCGATGAGGCGCAGTTTCTCACGGTGGAGCAAGTGCGCCAACTGCATCGCCTCGCCCATCTGCGTGGGGTTCCGGTGATCTGCTACGGCTTGCGGAGCGATTTCCTGGGCAATCCGTTCCCGGGGGCGGCGCAGCTGCTGACGATGGCCGATAGTTTGGAAGAGCTCAAGACGATCTGCAATTGCGGACGCAAGGCCACGATGAACGTACGCTTCGACAAAACGGGGAAGCGCGTCGCCGACGGTGCCCAAGTCGCGATCGAGGGCGACGTCAACTACGTCATGATGTGCGGGAAGTGCTTTTACGCGTCCTAACGACGGCGGCGCGAAGAGCTGCGATACACCATTTGCGGTTTGGGCGGCAGAATGCTGGCTTCGGGAGCGAGCGGATTCTTCTCCCGATCGACCGGCTTTCCGAGCAGGTACTCGATCTGCCGAATGAGCGGCTCTTCCTCGGGTGATACGAAGGTAATCGCATCGCCCTCGGCTTGCGCGCGCGCCGTGCGCCCGATGCGGTGGATGTAATCTTCGGCCTGCAACGGCACGTCGTAGTTCACCACGTGGCCCAATTCGATGATGTCGATGCCGCGCGCCGCAATATCGGTTGCGACCAGCACGCGCGACTTGCCCTTTTTAAAGTCTTCGAGGACCCGCGTGCGCTGGATCTGGGATCGATCGCCGTGAATTAGATCGGTCGGGATGCCGTGCTTCTGCAGGGCTGCCGCGACCCGGTCCGCTCGCGCTTTCGTGCGCGTAAAGCAGATTGCGGAATAGATCACATTGTCTTTGAGCAGTTCGAGCAGCAGCTGCGTCTTAAACGGCTGGTCCACGGCGTATAGTTTCTGCGTGAGCGTGTCGACCGGTGCCGCTTTGGCGGCCAGTTCCACGCGCACGGGGTCGTGCAGCATCTCGCGAATGAGCACCGAGAGCGCCGCGGGAAAGGTGGCCGAAAAGAAGAGCGTCTGATGCTTGGGGCCGATGATGCGCACGATCCGGCGCACGACCGGCAGAAACCCCATGTCCAACATGCGGTCCGCTTCGTCTAAGACGAGCGTCGAAATATCTTTGAGCGGCGCCGTGCCCTGGCTGATGTGATCGAGCAGGCGGCCGGGCGTCGCGACGATGATTTCCGTACCGCGCTTAAAGGCTTGCGCCTGCGGATTAAACCCGACGCCACCGTAAACGGAGGCGACGCGAATGTCGGTGTGTTTGGCCAGCAACGTCAGATGTTTGGCGATTTGATCGGCGAGCTCACGCGTGGGAGCGAGGATCAGCGCTCGCGTTTTGCCGCGGGGTAGATCCATGAGCGCGTTGAGGATGGGCAGTCCGAAGGCGGCGGATTTTCCGCTGCCCGTTTCGGCGCTTGCCAGCACGTCCGCGCCCGTAAGCGCCGGCGGAATGGAAAGCACCTGAATGGGCGTGGGTTCCGTAAAGTGCATGTCCTGCACTGCGCGAAGAAGTTCGGGCTTTAGGCCCAACGAGTCGAAGCGTACGATGGGTGTTCGTCTTTCAAGAGTGGCGCGTTCGATCGACACTCGAAAGATCGCGCGGGGGGAATGGTCCCCCGCAGTATGTCACGGGTTGCCCGGCGGCGTCAAACCCAAAGGTCGGGCTAGGCGACCGACTCTGCCGGCGTGGCTGCGGCCAGCACTTTCCAAAGCTGCGTGAGCTCCAGAATCCGGCGAACCATGCCTTCGGGGTGTGCGATCACGGAGAACGCATCCCCAAGGCGCCGTTTCGCGCGCACCAAGACACTCAATCCGGTCGAATCGATGTAGGAGCATTCCGTGAGGTTGACCACCAGGCCGCGGCCGGCGTCGCCCTTCATCAACATCTCTTCAAACTGCTTGGAGTTCGCGATGTCGACGTCACCGACGACGTGAACCACGTTGATTTCGGCGGTGTCGTCGTGGACGAATGCTCCACCCAGCGAGTGACGCAAGGATCGGACGGCCATAGATTTTCTCTCTCTGCTTGGTAGCGGTTATAAGAAAGTCTACGGCTTTACGGCAAGGGGAACAAGATGTGAACGGAGCCGCCGTTGCAGGCGGGCGCCGGCCTGGGAATTCGCGCGGGATTTGGGGTGATGTGAGTTGGGTGAATAACCTGTTCAGGCGTCGGCGGCGAAGGCTCGTGCGGCGGCAAGCAGCGGAGCCTGAATCTCGCTCAGCGGCTTGTTGCGCAGTAACAGGACGGGCATCTGATCGTCCAAACGGGGGTTGCTCCCGTGGAACCAGGCGCGCGCCATCTGGTAGTCAGAGGACGAGGCGAGCATGGTGGCAATTTGCAGTGCGAAGCGCAGCGTATGTGGCCGCTGGGGCTCGCGGTCGGTCATCCACTGCTGCACGGCCCGCGTTTCGCTGACGCCTCCGATCACCGCGACCGTCGTCGCCCCGAGGATCTCCGTGAGCTCGCGCACGACCGTTTGAATGCCGATCGACATGGCGTGCTGGTGCGCGCTCAAATCGCTGCGGATGTCGGAAGGAGGCGAGTGGTCGGCGCTCATGATTACACGGTATATACCACCGGTAATCCCGTGACAAACAACCGCCTGCTCGCGGGGTAGCGAGCGCTTTTCGGGAAGAAGTATTCCCCATGAGCCGGGCTTTTACCAAAGAGCGCGACGATGCGCCCGAACCGGCGCTCGTGCTTCCTGAATCCCCGCACCCCAACTTGGTGACGGCGGCGGGTCTGGCCGCGCTTGAGGCACGGCGGCGCGCCGCGACGGAGCCTCGGGAGATTGCGTATTTGGAGCAGCGCCTGGCCTCGGCCATCTGCACGCCGCCTCCCAAAAACCGGCGGGTCGTGGCCTTCGGCGCACGCGTTCGCGTGCGGGGCGAAAACGGCTTTGCCGGCGTTTTTACGATTTGCGGCGAGGACGAAGCGGATGTTGCGCGCGGCAAGATCAGCTACCGGTCACCGCTCGCGCTCGCGCTGACGGGCGCGCGCCGCGGCGATGTGGTGGTATGGAATCGCCCCGTGGGCGATTTGCGCTTGAACGTCGAGGACATCGCGTACGCGGAGGCCTAAACGGTTTTCGGTTTGTTGCGTCGAAGGAAACGGCCCGTGAGCGCATCGCGGGTTTTGTTTTTTACGGCGGTCCTGATTGTGGCCGCAGCCGCCTCCTGGCTTTATGTATCGCGTCATGCCCAGAGCCCGGCCGGCGAACGCCTTACCATTTACTACACCAAAATGGATGGGCAAACCGAAGTTCCGTGGACCGTGTCGTTGCGGCCCCAACAACCGGGCGAGTCTTCGGACGAGCACCGTGCGAACGCGGCGCTATACGCGGCCGTTCAAGCGGTCGCGGGTCCGCCCAGCACCGTCGAAGCGATTCGTTTCCCTTCCGGAACGCAGGTACGCGCCGTTCACGTTACCGGTTCAAATGCCGACGTTGACCTCTCGCCGGAGGTGCAATCTTCCGGCGGCGGCAGCTTTGGAGAGTCGGGCGAGTTCAAAGCGCTGGTCTGGACGATGACGGCGCTGCCGGATGTTGACTCGGTCAGCATTCGCATCGCCGGAGCACGTACGGCCGTATTGCCGGGAGGGCATCTTGAGCTGGACAAACCGCTGCGCCGTTCGGACTGGTAGCGCGAGCGCTCTTTTTGCGGTCGCTTTAGCGTTGGCCGTGCCGGCAGCCGCGCAACGGCAGCCGGCGGTATGGCTGGGGCAAACGGCGCTTTCGTTTAGCCATCCGTCCGCGCGCGGCGACGAGCTGGCCGTCGCACTTCACGATCCGGCCGTGCAGCAATTTCTCAAACGCGCGGGGGCAACGGTGTCCTGGCAGCCGGGCGAGCGATATATTTTGGTCACGACCGCAGAGCCACGGGTTATCAGCTTCGCGGTCGGTGATGCGCGCTACGATATCGGCGATGTTTCCGCGCGCGCGGCGTTCGCTCCATATGAGAAGTCCGGCGATGTCTATTTGCCGTTTTTTGCGCTCGCGCGCGCCCTCTATTTCGAGCCAAAGCGCGATGGCGCCGACGTGGTTCTCCAGCCGCAGATCGCGGTCGCAGACATCCAAAGCGAACGCGATGGTGCGACGCTCGTACTGCATGCAGCGCTTCCCATAGCGGGCCGTAAAGTGGTAACGCCGGCCGATCGCGTGGCGTATGATTTCCCCGGTTTCGGTTCGACGCTCCAGCGAGCGCGCAAACTTGGAGGGGGCCGGGTGAGCGAGATCGATGTCGATCCGTCCGGAACGGTGCGCCAACCCAGCACGCGGGTAACGCTGCTGTTCGCCGCCGGTTCGCGAATCGCCGATGCACGTGCCGGAACCTACCACGATTTTACGCTTGCAATCGCCGCAAGCGCGGCGCTGCGGGTCGCATCCCCCGCGCCAAGCGCCGCGCCGGCGGCACGCGCGGCGGTGACCTCCGTGGATGCGCTCGAATCCGGCGACGGCTTTGACGTGCTGGTTTCGGTCCGCGGGAATGCTTCGTACGAATGGCATCGCTTGCTGGACAATCGTTGGTACGTGGACATTCACGGTGCCACGGTGGAAGCGGCGCAGCGCGACGAACCGCAAACCGCGAATGCGGTGACCGCTTTGCGCGTCCATGCCATCGCGAACGACACCGTTCGCGTCGCGCTCACCCTGGCCGGCCCAAATCAGGTTGACCTTGCGCCCTCAGCGACCGGCTTGTCGATCTCGGTAAAGAATGAAGATTCGCAAACCGCCGCGCGCAATGGTTCCGGCACCATCGGGGCGGGAGCTGCCGCAGCGGCCGCGACGCCGAGCGCGCCACCCGGTTGGAAATTTCCCGCCACGCCCAGCGCGGCGCCATCGGTAAATCCGCACCTGATCGTCATCGATCCCGGACACGGTGGCAGCGACCCGGGCGCCGGCCATAATTCGTTGACCGAGAAGGCCGTCAACCTGGACATTTCCAGGCGCTTGCGCGGCGTGCTGATCGCGCGTGGCTGGCAGGTGGTGATGACGCGAAACTCCGACGTGGACGTCTATTCGCCAAACGACTCGGCACACGATGAATTGCAGGCCCGTGACGACATTGCGAATCATGGCGCGGCCCGTTTGCTGGTGTCGATTCACGCCAACAGTTACAGCGGGAGCGGGCCGAGCGGCACAACGACGTACTATTACAAACCGCAGGATCTGCCGCTCGCCAACGCCGTGCACCGGCGCCTCCAAGGACTGGGAACAAAAGACGATGGCGTCGTGCGAAACAATTTTTACGTCATCGTCCACGCGTCGATGCCGGCCGTGCTCATCGAAACCGCCTTTCTTTCGAATCCCGGCGATTACGCCTTGCTGACCTCGCCGCAGTTTTTGCAACGCATCGCAACCGCGATTGCGGACGGCATAGCCGACTACGCCGGTTCCGGGGTCAGCGAAACGCCAAACTCGGCTCCATAGATGCTCGGCATCTTCGACTCCGGTCTGGGCGGTTTGTCGGTTGTTCGCCGCGTACGCGAGCGGCTCGCGCACCGTGAGCTGCTCTTTTTTGCCGACCAAGCGCACGTGCCGTACGGCGAACGCACGACCGACCAGCTGCGAGGGCTGCTTGCAGAAAACGTGGCGTGGCTCCAGTCGGCCGGCGTTTCCTCGATCGTCATGGGTTGCAACACGTCGTGCGCGATCGGGCAACGTTTCGGCTGGCCCGCCTCGCGGGTTCCGATCCTCGATCTCATCGAGTCCGCAGCGCAGGCGGCGCAAGCCGGCGGAGGGCGGCGCATCGGCGTGGTTGCAACGACGGCCACAGTTGACGCCGGCGCCTATACGCGAGCGCTCACGCAGCGAATACC
>JABXNS010000313.1_pt1 | contig 10486 bp, 10 predicted proteins | sample 7301101 | NCBI WGS metagenome assembly JABXNS01 (sample SAMN14449646, study PRJNA615230) | soil metagenome | isolation source: soil from bare, unvegetated metal-rich iron-sulfur acidic spring small-cell... | place: Canada: Paint Pots Mound, Kootenay National Park, BC | collected 2017-05-25
ATCCAATTGCGCCCGCGCGCCGGCTGCTGGAGCTCGCGCGCGGTTTAGCCGGCTAGGCGGCGAGTCTCCGCGACGATCTCGCGCAACTTCTCGATAAAACGCTGCGGCGAGAATCTCTCGGCGTGCGCGCGCAGCACATCCGGATCGTAGGCTCGCGGCGCGAACCTGCGCATCGCGCCCGCCAGCGCTTGCGCCGAAGGCTCGGCGAAGAATTCGCCCGTGAGGCCTTCGGCGATCGTTTCCAGCGCGCCGCCGCCGCGAAAGGCGATCGCCGGGCGTCCCGCAGCGGCCGCCTCGAGCGGAACCAAGCCGAAATCTTCCTCGCCCGGCACGATCGCCGCCAGCGCATTGCCCATAAGAACGTTCAGCTCCGCGTCGTCGACATAGCCCGCCATGCGAGTCCACACGGACTCGGCCGCCAGCCTGCGCAACCGCTTTTCGTCCGGCCCCGTTCCCGCGACGACCAGCGGCATCTCGGCGATTTGCGCCGCGCGGATCGCGAGATCGACTCGTTTGTACGGCAGCAAACGCGATGCGACGATGAAATAGTTGCCTTCGCCGCTTCCTTTGCTGAAACGTTGGAGATCGACCGGGCAATGCAGCACCGTGCTTTCACGTCCGTAGTAACGCGCGATCAAATCCGCAACGTTGTGTGAATTCGCGATCAGCCGCGTGGGTTTCTGCGATGCCCGCCGATCCCATTGGACCAGTTTTTTTACAAACGGCGCTGCCAGCTTCTTTGAGGAAAGGCCGCCGACATAGTCGTCGTACGCGAATGCAAAGCGGCTTACCGTATTAAGGTAACATATGTGGACGGCTCCGGCCGGCACGCGGATCCCCTTGGCCCACGAGGTAGTCGAACTGACGATCGTATCGAATTCGGAAAAATCAAAACGTTCGAATGCGCGCGGATACAGAGGCGCCAGATAACGAAAATACCGGCCTGCGCCGGGGAGCTTATTGAGATAGGAAGCGTGCACGCGGCCGGAATCGATCAGGTCGCCGGTTGCGCGCGGATCGTGCAGCGCCGTGTAAACCGGAGCTTCCGGGAATGCGCGCGCGATGTGCGCGAAAACTCGTTCCGCGCCGCCGCGCTGGTTCAGGTAATCGTGGACGAGCGCGATGCGCAAGCGGCCGCTAAGGCGACGGGCTTTGTTGCGAATCGCGCGGCAGAACGAGCGCGATATTCGGAAACGCGAGATACCGAACTGCAACGCGCTGCAAATCCGCGGCGGTCGTCTTGTCGATCGCTGCGATCGTCTGCGCCGTATAGTCGGGGCCGAGCCGCTGCCCCACGAAGGTGCCGGCAAGCCAAGCGCGTGTGCGCAGCGTCGTAGATTCTTCAAGGAAACGTCCGATCGCGAACGTCTTCATCTCGCTCATATCGCCTTCGAGTTTGGCGTGACCGAGGACATTCACGATGGTCAGCGCAGTGGCGAACACGCGCGTTGGGTCTCCCCCGCCGTCCACGTACACCACGACGTTGGCCGGCTGCGTTTCAAAATCGTATATGGCCCCGACGCCGCGCTGAGCCAGCGACGGCGTCGATAGAGCGGGGACGCCCGCCACGTCCGACAGCGTGCGTTCCAGGAACGACGTCAGCACCAGCATCGGGCCGAAATCGCGGCCGCGAAGATCGGGCGCTTTGTACTGCGCGACGAGCCACGGCACCGGGATGTCGCGGCGCGCGATCAGCTGGCGCGAATTCGAAGAGAGCTGCGGGATGGAACCTTTGACGGGCGAGGACGTACCCGTCGGCAGCATCGCAAGCAAAGTATCGAAGACGTTGGGTGCAAGTGCATCTATTTTGCCGATCGCACTTACGACCGAATCTCCGCGCAAATAGTGCGCGGCGAAAAATGCCCGCGCGTCGCTCGGCACGAAACCTGCGAGCGTTTGCGGCAAACCCAGCGGCGGCATGCCGGCGTCGGAATTCGTATAGAACGTGCGGTTGAGCATCTGCAGGCCCACCGCCAGAGGAAATTGCTGCGTCTGGGCGATGCGCCCATCCAACGAAATCCGCACGCGGGCGAGCGCTGCCGAGCTAAAGTCCGGTCGCGCCAGCGCGCTGCGAAAAAATCCCAGCATCGCTGCATACGAGTCGGGAATCCCTTCGAGGTAAAACCGCACGTCGTGAGGGCCGATCTCGTACGCGATCGATCCGCCGGCATTGGAGATCGCATCCTGCAGCGACGTTCCGTCTTCGACGGCAGTTTGCAGTATCGACTCGGCAACGAGCGCCGCCAGTCCGTTTTGGCCTGGCGACTGCCGGTCCAGCCCGGCCGCAATACGCACTTGCGTTCCGACTAGATCGGCGGACGGATCGGCTTGGCGCACGATGGCCGTACCGGCGATGCGCGCGACGCCGATACTTGCGGCCGCACGCGCTGTCGCCGTGCTCAGACAGAGCGCGCATGCCGCGCACAGCCCAACCGCCAAACGAATCATGTTGCCGTCGCGCCCGGAGAGCTTTGGATCAAACGCACGAAAACCGGCCTTTGAAGATACGCGCGCACCGTCTGCGCGACGAATTGCGGATCGAGCGAATTGGCTGCGTTGAGGTACGTGCCGGCGGCATCGCCGGGCGCATACTGACCGTTGCCTTCAGCTGCATACCAGCCGGCATTGTCGGCGCGTAAGACCGGGGTCTGTATTTGGCTAAAGATGTGGTACAGGAATGCTTTGCGGGCCGTTGAGAACGCCGCTGCATCCAGCGGTTGCCGCATCGCGGCCACAGCGTCGAGCACGGTTTGCCCAAACGCAGCCGCCGTCTCTCCCGAAATCGTAACCAGCAGAACGCCGGGATCGTGCAGCGTGATGAATTGTCCGTTCACAAAAAGATTGCTTTGCGCGTGCACGGCACGAACGACGGTTCCGCGATCCGGATCGAAGAGATAATCCGCCACGAAATCCATCGCCGTCGCCGCCCGCACATCGGCGATACGTGGCCCCATCCATGCGAATCCTACGCCTGCAGAGCGGGCGCCGACCGATGCATCTGCCGGCCCGCAAGCGGGCGTGGAATCGTAGGGCGCGCTCGCGACCGTTGCGCTTCTTCCGGCAATCCCGGACGCTAGCGAATTGTCGATGTTCCCGGCCAGTGATACGATCGCGTTCGCGCGCTGGAAGGCTCGTGACGCAAACGCCTGCACGTCGCCTTGCGCCAGTTTCGCGAACGCGGCTGGATCGGGAATGGGCGCGTAATGCGCCGGACCCTGCGAAAACAGTTGCGCGAACAGCGCGTCTTGCAACGTCCGTGAAGAATCGAACGGCTGTTGCGCGGCGACGAGCGCGCTATCCTGTGCGGCGATTTTCATACCCGCCGCAGTGATGGCGGGATTAAAAAACGCGCCGGTCATCGCCCGCAGCACCACAGCCGCAGACGATGCCGGAACGCTGGCGCCGACCATCGAAATATCGGGATAGACTTCCAACGACAGCGATCCGCCCAGCCTGTTGACGATTTCGCTGAGCGACGATCCGCCGGCGGGGCGCGAAGCTACCGCCGCCGCGAGCGCCAAACGCGCGATGCCCGGCGATTTGAGATCGTAGCCGGCTGCGGGAACGCGATACCATAATTCGATCGCCGCCGTGGCGACGGCGGGATCGCTTTGCGCGGTAACGAGCTGTGCTTGCGCAGATGCGCGCAGTGCCGAGATCAGGCAAAGGACGGCCGCCGCACCGCGCACGGCCCGGACGATCATGCCGGTTCCGGCGAAATCTTGGGCGGCAGGCGTTTGGGTTTTTCGGCGCGCTTGACTTCGTCGACCACGGGTGAAGGCGGAGCAGGTTGGGCGGCCGGTTCGGCAGCGCCGCGATCGAACGGCCGGTTTTCCAAAATCGCTTTGACTTCTTCGGCCTCGACCGTCTCGTATTCCAACAACGAAGCGACCATGCGTTCGACTTTGTCCCAATTCTCAAGCAGCAACGTCCGCCCGCGATCGTAGCAGCTCTCGATAATGCGCCGCACCTCGGCATCGATCTTCGAAGCGATTTCCTCGGAGTAGTTGCGCTCTTCACCGAGATCGCGTCCGAGGAAGACTTGATGATTGCCGCGGCCGTATTGGATCGGCCCGAGCGTGTCGGACATTCCGTATTGCGTGACCATGCGGCGGGCGAGTTCGGTCGCTTTTTCGAAATCGTTGCTGGCGCCGGTCGTCACGTCTTTGAATTTGATCTCTTCGGCCAGGCGTCCGCCTAACGAGAACATGACGATGCCGAGCAACTCTTCCTTGGTCCGGCTATGCCGATCGTCTTCGGGCAAAGACCACGTTATTCCGAGCGCCACGCCGCGTGGAATGATCGTGACCTTATGAATCGGGTCGCCTTTGTCGGTCAAACTTCCAACGATCGCGTGCCCCGACTCGTGGTAGGCGGTGATCTCTTTTTCTTTTTGCGACATCACGATCGAGCGGCGTTCCGGGCCGACCATGACCCGGTCGATCGCTTCGTCACAGTCGTTCATCTCGATCGTCGTCTTGTTGCGCCGTGCCGCGAGCAGCGCGGCTTCGTTCAACAAATTCTCGAGGTCGGCGCCTGAGAAGCCGGGGGTGCGCTTCGCAAGCGTTTCGAGCGCGACTTCCTTACCGAGCGGTTTGTTGCGCGCGTGGATCTCGAGAATCTTTTGGCGGCCGCGCACGTCGGCGCGATCGACGACGATCTGCCGGTCGAAGCGCCCGGGACGCAAGAGCGCCGGATCGAGCACGTCGGGCCGATTCGTGGCGGCGATCAAAATGACGCCCGTGTTCTGATCGAAGCCGTCCATTTCGACGAGCAGTTGATTCAGCGTTTGCTCGCGCTCGTCGTGCCCGCCGCCCAAACCCGCACCGCGCTGGCGGCCAACTGCGTCGATCTCGTCGATGAAGACGATGCACGGCGCCGACTTCTTGGCCTGATCGAACAGGTCGCGCACGCGCGAGGCGCCGACGCCGACGAACATTTCGACGAAGTCCGAACCCGAGATCGAAAAGAACGGGACGCCCGCTTCACCGGCGATGGCTCGCGCCAGCAACGTTTTGCCGGATCCCGGCGGACCCAGCAAGAGCACGCCCTTGGGAATGCGCGCGCCGAGGGCTTGGAATTTCTTGGGATACTTCAGAAACTCGACGATCTCGCCGAGCTCTTCTTTGGCTTCGTCGACGCCCGCCACGTCGTTGAACGTGACTTGCGGCCGGTTTGCCGAGAGCGTCTTGGCGCGCGAGCGTTCGAAGGACAGCGCCTGGTTAACGCCGCTCTGAGCTTGCCGGAATATCAGAAACACCAAGAACGCGACGATGAGAAACGGCAAGAACGTCAGCGCGATGTTCAGCGTGCCGTTCGTGTTGGCAGTCTCAAATTTCACGCTGCCTCTGACGTGACGCGTAACCTGGCCGACGAATGCCGAGTCGCGGTTTGGAATCGACGTCGCATAGTGCGTTCCGTTCGCGAGCGTTCCGGTGACGTCGGTGCCGATCGCGTCAAAGGTCTGCACCTGATTCGCTTCGAGCTTCTGATAAAACGCGCTGTAATCTAGCGGCACGATCTCTGGCGTCGGCAGCACGATGCGCTGCACGATGAAATAGACCACCGCCACGGCGGCGAGTATGAGGAGAATGCCGCGAAGATTTTTGCTCATTCCGAAAATACCCAGGGTTGCAGCTGCGCGAGGTAAGGAAGGTTGCGGTAGTTTTCTTGATAGTCCAAACCGTACCCTACGACGAACTCATCGGGTGCAACCAAGCCGACATAATCCACGGGAACCTCGACGCGACGGTGATACGGCTTATCGAAGAGCACGCACGATCGCAGGCTGGCCGGTTCGCGCCCCAACAGTAACGAGCGAAGGTATTGCAATGTGAGACCGTTATCGATGATGTCCTCGATGACGAGCACGTTTCGGCCCGCAATCTTTTCGCCGGTATCCTTGAGCAACCGCACCTCTCCGCTCGACCGGCTCGAGTTTCCGTAACTGGAAACGACGATGAAGTCGAGTTCGATTCTGCTCGGGCCGTCGGGTACGCGCGAAAGCGCCCGCACCAAGTCGACCGTGACGTAGAGCGCTCCTTTTAACACGCCCAGGACCAGCAGCGGTTGCCCGGCGTAGTCGCGCGCGATGTCCTTCGCCAGGCGCTCGATGGCGGCGGCGATCTCCTCGCTCGAAAAAAGCGCTCTCTCGATGGTTTCTTTCACGTGCGCTGCACGGTCAAAGCCCCGTCCGAAACTGTGATTTCGACTCCCGGCGCCATGAAAAACCGGCCCGATCCACCCTGCTGGAGTGCCCGGACCGCCGCCTCGATGTGCTCGAAATCCACGTCACCCAGCGCTTCGTGCTCCCGCAGAGCTTCGCGAACCTGCCGCCGGACCGCGGCCGACGGGGTCGCCCCGAACTCCGCGCCGACGACTTCGGCCGCGCGAGCGACGGCCGTGTCCAAGCCTGGGAAAAGCGGCCGGAGCGCCTGGAGCGCCAGCCGGACCGCGTTGCGGCGCAGCGTGCGGTCGGCGTTGGTCGGATCGATTGCGTACGGCAAGCCCAGGTGGGCAACGTAGGCTCGCAGATCTTCACGTTCCGTACGCAGCAGTGGGCGGCCGAGGTCGATCTCCTTCGTCAGCTGCCTGCGCGCGGGCATGCCGGCCAGCCCGTCGGCGCCGGCGCCGCGGAAGAGCGCGAGCAGAACCGTTTCGGTTTGATCGCTTGCATTGTGCCCCGTAGCGACCACTCCGCATCCCGTCTCGCGTGCGAGCCGCTCGAGCGCCGCATACCGGGCTTCGCGCATCGCGGCTTCGCCGCCGCGTACCAGCTGTAATCCCGCCACTTTAAATGGAAGGCCGAGAGCCGCGGCCACGCGCATGACGACGGATTCATCTTGCCATGCCGACGGCCGCACTCCGTGATTGACGTGCGCGAGGGTCAGCCGCAGGCGCAGCGCCTTGGAAAGCGCGCGCAGAATTGCAGCCAGCGCGACGCTGTCGGACCCGCCGCTGCAGGCAATCAAGACGTGTTCGCCCGCGCGAAGCACGCCTCCACGCTTCACGCCTTGTTCGATGGAACGCAATGGTTTGGTGCCGCGCATCAACGGGTGTGGCGGGCGATTTCGCGCTCCACGTCCCGCTTGGCCGTATCGGCGCGTTTGTCCCAGAGTTTTTTTCCGCGCGCTAGGCCGATTTCGATCTTCGCCTTGCCGCGCGTGAAGTACAGCCTCAGCGGAACGAGCGTCAGGCCTTTCTCCGCGGCACGGCCGCCCAGCCGCGCAATTTGCTCTTTGTGCAACAGCAGCTTGCGCGGACGGTCGGGCTCGACGTTTGAAATACTGCCTTGTTTGTAGGCCGGAACGTGCATGCCGAGCAGCCACAATTCGCCGTCGCGAAGACGCGCGTACGCTTGATTGAGGCTAATGCCGCCGTTCCGGATCGATTTGATCTCGGTTCCGGTCAGGGCGATGCCGGCCTCCAGCGATTCCAGAATGTGAAACTCATGACGCGCGCGCCTGTTATCTACCGCGCGCGCGGCTTTCTTGACGACTTTTTGCGCGGCCCGGGCTTGTTTGGATTTAGCCATCCTTCAACAATTTGTCGTCCTCGTCTTCCACGCGGCCCTTGGCGACAAAACGCCCCTCAGCTTCGACGAGTACGTCACCCGCGCCATCGATCACGCGCGCTTGCATTTCCAACACGTTGCGGCGCATCCACTTGATGCGTCCCTCGATCTCAATCGGTGCCCCGAGCGGCACAGGTTTGCGAAAGCGCGCGTTCATGCTGCCGGTCACGCCGCGATATCCGGCATATCCGGCCGCGTACGCCATCGCTTCGTCGAGCAGCGCGAGCGCGACTCCGCCGTGCGCGATGCCGCGCCAGCCTTGGAATTGATCGCCCAGGGTGGCATGCGCACGCGCGCCGTTTTCGCTGCGTTCGAACTTCAAATGGAGGCCGATTTCGTTCTCGGAGCCGCACGCGAAGCAGCGGCCGTCATCGATCGTTCTCACCGCCCTTGCTCCAGCCGCGTCGCCAAGACTTCCGGCAATCCAGCCTTCAAGATTTTTTTCTGGACCGCGGCGATCGGGTACTCGTACCGCACCCACTCGATCCGGCGTTTCTCCGGCTCGTAGAAAACGAACGACGGCTGCGGGTTGAGATCCCGCGGCTGGCCGACGCTGCCGACGTCGATGATGTACCGCTTTGCAGGATCGAGCTCGAGTTCGCCGCCGTGCTGGCGGTGTTGGTGTCCGATGCTCCCGTCAGGTTCGAGCGAGTAGTATTCGGCTATGTGCGTGTGCCCGACGAAGATCAACGGCGCATCGGTCCGTTCGAAGGCCGCCTTGGCTTGCCGCTTATCCAAGATATATTCGAAGTAATTGACCGGCGCACCGTGCACCAGCAAGAACTCGGGAAGACGCACTTCATAACCGAGGCCATTGAGCCACTGGATGTTTTCGGCATCGATCACACCCTGCGTCCATTCGATCGCGCTGCGCGCGGCCGGGTTGAAATATTCGATCCCGAAATTGTCGACAGCCGCCACCTCATGGTTTCCAAGCACGCACTCGGCCGCGCGTTCGCGAATCATCCGTACGCAATCGTTGGGATCGGGGCCGTAACCGACGGTGTCTCCCAAGCACAGCACGGCATCGTCCGGCTTCAAGAGGGCAAAGGCCGCCTGCAGCGATTCGAGGTTACCGTGAATGTCGGAGACGATCGCGTATCTCATGCGATCTCGCGCCACAACACGCCCAGGCGCGCCGCGAACTCATCGCGTTCCGCCGGCGTGCCGACGCTGACACGCACGAAGCGATCCAGCGGCGGCGCACTGGGCTTGCGAATGAAAACGCCGCGTGCGAGCAATGCATTCATGATCTGCGTGGCGGCCTCGTTGCTCGCAAAGTCGATGCAAACGAAATTCGCGCGCGATTCCAAACACGGGCGGCCCAGCGAACTCGCGAGCTTGTAATACTCTTCCCGGCCCCGTGCAGTTTCAGCCGCGACGTGCTGCGCGAATTCGGGATCGCCCAGCGACGCCAGCGCGCCGATCTGCGCGTTCCGATTAACGCCGTAATGCAGCCTAATTTTTTGAAAGGTTGCGACGTTGCGGGGCGTCGCGATGGCGTATCCAATCCGCGCGCCGGCCATGCCGTATGCTTTGGAGAACGTGCGCACGCGCAACAGGCGTCCGTGAACGAAATCGGGGAACAACCTGCTCTCGTCGACGAAATCCGCGTAAGCTTCGTCGAGAAAAAGCAGCGATTCATCCGGTAGTCCCTCGAAGAGCCGCACCATTTCATCGGCCGGCAGCAGCGTGCCGCTCGGATTGTCGGGATTGGCCGCGTAGACGATCGCCGGACGTAGCTTCCTCGCCGCGGCGATGAGCGCGTCGACGTCGAGCAAGCCGTCGGGGCGGTAATCCACCGTTGCGAGCTGCGCGCCGAATCCCATCACGTGATAGTTGAAGGTCGGGTACGTTCCGCGCGTCGTCAATGCAACCGCGCCCGGCGCTACAAATGCGCGCACCGCGAGCCCCATCAAATCGTCGATGCCCGAACCTACGCTGAGGTTTTCGATCTCACAGCCGTGACGCGCGGCGAGAGCGGCGCGCAGATCGTAAGACTCGGGATCGCCGTACCAGGAAATGTGCGGCAACTCCGCACTCATGGCCGCGACCGCTTTGGGCGACGGCCCGAACGCGCTCTCGTTGGCTCCCAAGCGCAGCAGCGAGGCATGCCCGCCTTCGCGCATCAGTTGCTCGGGACCGATGAACGGCGTCATCGACGGAATCGCCTCGATGTGCGGCGCCGCCAAGAACTCCACGTTCTGCGTCATCGTCCCCCTTACAAAAAGCGCGTCGCTAGGACCGTATCGCCCGCCGCGACGGACTCTACGCTTTCGCCCAAAGTGAGAAATCCGCTTGCGCGCGCGAGCAAGCTGACCGAAGCAGAGTACATATCCAAAGGAAACGCCGTACAGATTCCGCCGGTTTCCTCCAAGCGGACCGGAACGTAATGCGTCCATCCGGCGCGCTTGCGCAGCGGTTGCGCGAGTCTCGCTGAAACCTGCGCAGCCCGCGCATAGGCTCCGACGCATTGCGCCACGATCGGCGCGGCCACCGCCTCGAAAACCATCAGCGCCGAGGTGGGATTTCCCGGCAATCCAATCACCGGCTTGCCGCCGGCGGAAGCCAGCAGCGCAGGCTTCCCGGGCTTGATTTTCAGACCGTGGGCGATCACGCCGGGCGGGCCGCAGCGATCGACTAGGCGCGGCGTGAGGTCGCGCCGACCCACCGAGGAACCGCCGCTCAGAACAACGCCGTCGCATTCTGCGATCGCCGCGCGCAAGAGCCGTTCGTATTCGGCTTCGTCGTCGGGCGCGATGGGATAATGCTTGACCGCCGCTCCGAGCGCTTCGATCTTTCCGGCCAGCGCCCGCCGGTTGGAATCGCGGACTTGCGCGACCCCGGGTGCCTCGCCGAAATCGACGAGTTCGTCGCCGCTCGAAGCAATCGCACAGCCAGGCTGTGTGTAAA
>JABXNS010000314.1_pt1 | contig 10442 bp, 11 predicted proteins | sample 7301101 | NCBI WGS metagenome assembly JABXNS01 (sample SAMN14449646, study PRJNA615230) | soil metagenome | isolation source: soil from bare, unvegetated metal-rich iron-sulfur acidic spring small-cell... | place: Canada: Paint Pots Mound, Kootenay National Park, BC | collected 2017-05-25
TTTATTACGGCTGGGTAGGGGGCGACGGAACCACATCGATATGGGGCGTTCCCGCAGCGGACGGGGCGCGCCGGCAGTTGCTCCACTTCACAGATCCGGCCCGGCAACTCTACCGCGGCTTTATCGCGGTCGATTCGAGGCACGTCTACATGTCAATCGGCTCGCGGGAGAGCGACGTATGGGTAATGGAGCTGATCCGAAAATAATCTTCCCGTAGGTTGGTTCGATCGGAGGCCGTAAGGAGCGGGCATGTCCTGACGGCCAACCGCTGCCACTACCACCTCTGCGAGCGCTCGCGACTCGTCGCCCAGCCCCTCCTTGAGGCTTGTTCGAGCGGCGTTTAGCAACCTACTGCTACTGGGGCGGGCCGTATCTTGAGTCCGCGTGTGGAGCGAGCAACTCGTTACTTGACCAGTGCTCCTTGGCGGCGTAGGGTCGCCCGACCACCGCTGCACGACTTAGATCCGCGTCGTGATGAGGCTGCTGGACCTGGGCGAACGCACACTGAGGTGACCATGAACAGCGACAAAGACATCGGTGCGATGTCCCTCGAGGCTAGAACGATTCAGAAAATGCGGATCAGGATTATCCCTTTCATTTCCGTCCTGTACATAATCAGTTTTCTGGACCGGATCAACATTGGCTTTGCCGCGTTGACGATGAACAAGGAATTGGCCATCACGAACCGGCAGTTTGGGCTGCTCGTAGGAGTTTTCTTTCTTGGCTATTTCATCTTTGAAATTCCAAGCAACCTCCTGCTACACAAAGTGGGGGCACGGGTCTGGATTGCTCGCATATTGATTAGCTGGGGAATTGTGGCCATGCTGACCGGGTTCGTTCATAGCGCGAACCAGCTGTACATCGTGCGCTTCCTGCTTGGCGTGGCCGAAGCAGGCTTTTTCCCCGGAATCATACTTTATCTGACCTATTGGTTCCGTCAGCGAGAACAAGCGCAGGCGATCGCCCTTTTCATGGTCGCGTTGCCTTTAGCCAGCATCATCGGAGCACCGCTCTCGGGGCTCATCCTCGATCACGTTCACTGGCTGGGAGTTAGCAGTTGGCGATGGCTTTTGATTCTGGAAGGAGTGCCAGCCGTAGGCTGCGGCGTCCTCAGCTATTTCCTGCTTCCAAGCCGTCCAGCGGAAGCTCACTTTCTGACCCCGGATGAAAAAGCTTGGATCACGACTGAACTAACGCGCGAACAAGAGCAGAAATGGGGGCGGCACCAAATCTCCGCCGCACACGCATTGGGAAACGGGCGAGTATGGCATCTGGCTGGTATCGATTTTTGTGCCCTTATCGGAATGTATTCACTGGCTTTCTGGATGCCGCAGGCTGTGAAATCATTCGTCAGCGGCTACTCGAACAGTGCAGTGGGATTCCTGGTGATGATTCCCTATCTCACGGCCTTGTTGGCCATGATCCTCGTTTCGCGCAGTTCCGATCGAAAGCAGGAACGGCGATACCACGCGGCGATTCCCCTGATAGTGGGGGGTGTTGCTCTATTGTTACTGGGTAACGCTACTTCACCCTTGTTCTTGATCGCTCTTCTGTCGTTGGTCGCGATGGGTATCTACAGCTTTGAGGGACCTTTCTGGGCGATGCCAAGTGGGTTCCTGACCGGCTACTCAGCGGCTTCAGGTATTGCGTTGATTAACTCAATCGCGAACTTGGGCGGGTTTGTGGGGCCGTACGCGATCGGTGCGATTAGCGAGAAAACCGGGAGCTTGTATGGAGGCTTGGCTGTCGCGGGTCTTTCGCTCTTCGCAGGCTCAACGCTCATCCTACTCCTTCCTAGGGAGCGTTCCCGCCGAGCAGCCTGAGGCGGGGCTACGCAACGGTGTGGGACCAAGCCCCGACGAGCGCCACAAAGGGCACAACTGTCTTCGAGGCGACAACCTCGGCATGAAGCCTTTCCGGTAGCGTAGCGAAGTCGCCTAATTGTTCGAGCGAAAGGTTCTGCTGTTGGAGCTGTGGGCGCAAACTGCAAAGAAGATCGTAGGTCCATCGCGTAAAGTCGGGGTCGCTACCAAGCAGTATCTCCATGTGCATGGTGGGTCTAGGCAACCCAGCCTGTAAGAAAATCCTGTGCAGGTCGAGCCCTATTTCTGTGTTTGCTCCAGAGCCCTGGAGGGTCTCGTGGATTAGAGAAACGCTCGCAGACCAAAGGGGTAAGTGCCTTGAAAGGAAAAGAAAAGGACCGTAGGAGGGCTCAAGAAATACAAGAGCTCCGCCCGGACGAACCAAGCGAGTAAGAAGGCGCAAAACGGCGAGGGGATCAGGGACAAACTCCAGAATGAAACGACCTACGGCGGCATCGAACGTTCTGCTGCTTGTGACTTGGCCCAAATCGGATTGGATAAAGCTCACATTTCCCAGCCCGGCCTGGGCCACGCGATCCCTGGCCCAAGCGACCGAGTGCGCGTCACGTTCTACCCCCAGCACTTCACCCGACGAACCGACGATCTTTGCGGTGAGTATAGCCACGTCTCCGGCCCCGGAGCCCAGATCCAAGACGCGTTGGCCTGGACCAATGCCTGCTTCGCGAAAGCGTCGTTCTGTGTAGGGAGCCAGCCAGGCCGCCTGCCGAATCAAGCGCTGGTGTTCGGCATTGGTGCTGCCAAGAGCATACTGCGAGGACACATCGTTCGCTCGCATGCCAGCTGGGGAGTCTACCATGGATTAATCTAACCTCGGCTTGTCCACCGCCTGGTCGCGGCCCGCTGTCGAGTCCCGCAGGTTTCGGCGTTCATCGATGTGCGGCATAGTAGGCTGGCGGCACCGCGACGGTTGGGACGTTCCTGAGGCTGGCCGCACTACAGGCTGCGCGCCGCGAGAATTCTATGAGGCGAGAGTGCCTGCGCCTCTTGTGAATCCGGGCGTCCCGACTGGGTTTCTTCGTATCTGCGAGCGGATCGCAAAAAAACTGAGCCACTTCGAGGCGACCCGGCAACAATCATTCGCGGTCAGTGAAAATCCTGGCCTCATCTCCATCTTTGGAATCTGGCGGCGCGGGGACGTTTGGGAACACGTCATACTTGCACTGAATACCGGCCATACGATCTAGAAGTTTTTCAAATTCGGCGCGCGGTAACCGTTCGCAAACGCGCTTGATGCGCCCGGCTATTTCGAGGCGAGCTTGAGCGATCCGTTCCGCTTTTGTTCGTTCGTCCATTGGCCGAATGTCCCTCTGCCCTTGGGCGCTCTCACCAAACCGAGCCGCCACTGCAAAAAGCCTTCCCAAGATCCCTTCCCAAGAAAACCTTCCACTAACCGACCGACTCTCAATACCGCGCCGCACGCTTGGAGCGCGGCACTGCCTCTGCATTAGTAGACGGTTGTCTCCAGCCGGCGGAGGGATCGAATGGGCTACAGAAGTTTCTTGGACCCAGAGAATCGGCGGTGGGAGGTTTGGCTCGTTATGCCCACAGCGGCCGAGCGCCGGAAGGAAGAGCGGCGCGACGCTCATGCTTCGAGCGCCGCTGCCTACGCAGGAATTGAACGACGAACGACTCCGTCTCGCCGCAAGAGCTCTTTTTTCCCACGCGGCTCTGTGGTTCAGGCGGGCTACGAGAATGGGTGGTTGTGTTTCGACAACAGCGAAGGGGAAAAACGTCGGCTGATACCAGTTCCCGATGCGTGGGAAGCCGCAAGCAACGAACAGCTTTGGCTTTGGTGCAGGGTTGCGAAACGAGTGGTGAAATGCGGCTCTTGAGAAACAACGGGACCGAACGCCAACGCCACATCGCATCAAACGCCGCCCCTTCCGCAGAGTTAACAGCCATCCGTTTTTGCGTGGAGTGACGAACAGCGGGCCTAAAGTCTCCAGATGTGACCAAGACGAGGCACGCCGAAGTCTTTCCACGTGGGGACTAACTCCGACACGCATCAACGGGGGGCCCGTGAACCGAATCTTCATCAAATGTCCGACCACGCGGAAACTCGTTTTCACGGGATTCGCGATGGACCACGCGATCTTCGAGTCTTCCCCGATCGAACAGAACGCTATCCACTGCCCGGCGTGTGGCAAGGATCATGAGTGGCAGAAAAGCGATGCAATGTTTGAGGCCGAAGAATCAGGTCCGGTGAGCTCGCACTGTTCCCGCGCTCAGGCTCAATCTGAATCGACTAGCTTCCGTGCGTGAAATCCTTTGGCGGTAGCTAACATCCCGTGTGTGCTCGGGGCTTCCGCGCGTCGTTACGCTTCCGAGCAATCTGGTCATCGCGACTCGTCAGCCAATTGCGACACGTTGCTTCAACGCCCGTGTACCTCGATCCAAAAGGGACGCACTCGTCCGGTAACATTCGCAGCACTTAGCTCGCCCAAGTACCTGGAATCAAAACTTCGGTCGGAGGGCGCGAGAAGCCAGATGTAACCAGGACGCGTCACATACACGCCTTCGCGAGGCCGAGGAAGTTCTCTCTCTCTCCGATCAAGAGGGAGGGGACGCGAATGCAATTGGCGCCTACCGTTAACCGTGATGCCGGCGGTCGTTACGCTAACCGTATCTCCAGAGAGGGCGACCACCACCTTCCCGATCGGGACTAAGCCGTCGGCGCACCGTCCACCCGTCGGCACGTAACCGCGTTCGTGTGCGAAGCGGGCGATAGAGGGCGGAAGGCAATACAAAACAATGGCACCGCGTTGGAGGGTCGGCGGATCATTTGTCACGCGGTACAACCCGATTGGTAAGCTGCTCGTGAGATTGAAACGAAATCCTGAGACCCTCGCTGCGGCGAGGAGGGCTCCGAAAGTGAGCAAGCCGAGGAAGACACACGAATGTAAGGAGTTGAGGCCGCTGCTCGGTCCTAAGCCGGAGTACAGCTGGCTTGGGACTCTAGCCCGTCTGACCGACAGAACCATTAACCGTTGATCTGAGAAGTGGTCAGTGGGTGATAGAGCGGATTAGGATCGCTTCGTCCGGCAAACTCGACGGCCTCGCGATAATTGGTCCTTGTTGTTAAGAGGGGGAGCCCACCCTTTACGAAAAGCAGCTCCGAGTCGCGCGGGAGCCGACGTACTTCGTCCGGTAGAAGTAGCCTTCGGCTTTTTTCTGAAACCGACAGCGCCGAACCCTCTTGCCGCTGCGACTGTCTTCCACGACTCACACCGCGCGACTGATTTTCGCTCCTCACAAAGATCGTCGCCTCGCCCGTCATCTTCGACAAGTATTCGGCCGTGTCCCAGTCGTTGGTCCCGAACGCTTGTAGGACATCGGCGTTAGCGAGAAACGTTGGCCAGGTGTCACCATAGGTACTGCGCAGCTGGGAGAGATCTTGCACGATCACCCAGAACGTGACGCCAAATCCGCCCGCAAGACCGATGTCTCGCTGCACCGGATGCATCTTCCCCAAGTGGGCAAACTCGTCGAGTAGGAAAAGCACCCGCTCCTTGGCCTGGCCTCGTGTCCGGGCGATCGCCAGTAACGAGCATGCAATCATGAGTCTCAGCCAGCGCGCGTAAGCTTCGAGCCGATCGGAAGGGAGGATGAGATAGATGCTTGTCGGCTCCCGTTTGAGGACCGAAAGGTCGAGCGTCGATCGTCCCATGACACTGGCCATTCGCGCACTATCGAGGAAATGCGTGTGACTCTGCGCCGTCGAGATTACGCCACTGCGTTCTCGTTCCGCCTTCTGAAGCATTCTCGCGGCAGTTCTCGAAACGAGACCAGCCGCGGCGGTGCTGTCCAGCATGTCCTTTAGTAGCTCGGCAAAGGAGTCTGGCGCGAGCGTGAGGAGCGACCTTACGTGCGAGAGCGTTCGGAGCTCTGGTGACGCGCTCGCGCTTACGTGGAGAGTGAGGCCCGTCAAGACCGCGCGCGCCTCCTCGTTCCAGAACAGTTGGTCGCCACCCTGCCGCTCTGAAAGCACTATCATGTCCGCCAGCATGCGGGCCTCGTCTACTGCCTCCGGACTCTGGGGATCGATCAGGTCGAGAGGGTTGTAGGCCGCATCACCGCCAGCGACGCAAAAAGGGTCAAACGCGTGCACTCGCTGTCCCATTTCTTGTCGCCACCGAGCGGTGACGGCGTGGTTTTCACCTTTGGGGTCCGTAACGAGCACAGATCCTGGATGATCGAGGAGATTTGGAATGACACAGCTCACGCCTTTACCAGATCGCGTGGGCGCCACGGTTAGAATGTGACCTTCACCTTCGAAACGCAGGAGATCTGCCTCGCGGCGCCCGAGAATCAGTCCATGCTTCCGGATGAGATGTTCTCCACTTCCCCAGTGCGCCGATCCGTGAGAGATGGAAGGCGAGGCTTGGCCGCCTCGCCGCCAAGCGAGAGTGATCAGCGCGTTCGCACCGATCGCAGTCCCACTAATTAGGAGCCATCCCACTCGAAAAGCCGGCGTATCGGCGAGGGCTGTCCTGTAACGTGAATACCAGACAACGATAAGATGCGGCTCGTATAAGGGCCCGAGACTTAGGGCGGCGAGCGCGACCGCGCATAGGAAGAGTAGCGCCGACAGCCGCAGCGATTGTCTTAAAAACACAGCAACGAGCCCACAACCGGTGCAAAGCACCGCGATAACTCGGAACCATACGAGCGTTCCGGCTTTGGGGACGAATAATGGCGGCCCGAGCTTCGCATGAAATCCAGCGCGCCAGGCCACATATTGGGTTCCCGCTGAGAACGCGAGTAGCAAGCTTAGAAACAAGAACAACACCAGCGGCCGTTCGTTTCGTGGTGAGAGCGCACGCTCACGCATCTGGGGAGTGAGTGAGAGCTACATGGATCGCACACGGCCCTACATTGCCGTGAGTCAGGTCAGGGTCTCGGCACGTAGGGTTCGTCAAACACGATGTCGCCGTTCAAGAGAACGTTGAAAGCCTGGCCTGCGGGGATCGTGATCGTGGGCGCAGCACTCATTCCACGCCTCAGAATTTCGATTGCAACGGTTGATAGCTCTTGGCCGACAGCACCCGCCGCGACCTGACGAGCGGAAGGAGTCGAGAGGACTGTTGCCTGCGAGGGTTGACTGAGTTGAATCCCTGCACTCAACGCTGAGAGCAGTAACGCGTTTCCGAATACGCGCGGCCAGTGGTTGTCCACGCTTCCCTTTGTACCGGCGTTTCCTTCCGTGTCCGTGAGAGCGAGACCTGGGAGATGCATGCTCCGACCGTCCCGCAGAATGAGCCGAGTCCACGCGACCAAAAGCCGCCCTTGACCTGCGGCTATCTGGTTGTTGTAGGTTCCGATTAGCCGAGACCCTTTTGGAATGAGCAGAATCCGCTGAGACCTCGAATCGTATACATCTCTGCTAACTTGCCCAACAATGTCACCCGGCAGATCTGAAGTGATCGCTGTAATGAGGAGTGCAGGGATGACGGTGCCCGCGCGAAGCGTGTAAGGTGACCCGGCCGAAATCAGTTGGGCACGCGTAGGGGTCTTAGTTGCTTCCGCCGCGTTCGCCCAAGAAGGTTGCTGCAAAGGATCTGCATTCGACGGAGAAGCCAACTGCTCGAGGTGAGCTGAAGTGCCCGCGGTCGTCGTGCTGCCCGCCGAGTTCCGACGCAATGCAGAGCGCATAATCGAATCGCCAAGCGTCACTAGTTGCTCTTCTTCAGGCGCGACCGAGGGTAACTCGCTGACAGTCTTCGCTGATGGATATTCGAGCGTCCCGCCGGGAACAAGGGAGCTCAAGAGCGCGGCCCGGTACGATCGCTCGCGTGGCGATACCTCCGTCGCTCCTGACGATCCTTCCTTCACAAAAACCTTCGCTGATTCTCTCGCCGGAGGTAGAGAAGGTGAAGACGAGGCCGAGGCCGCTGAGAGAGGTGTTACGGGCGGTTGATGTTCCGAGCCGGCATTCGGAACAGATTGACGGAGCGGCTCGTCCAGAAAGGCGGGGCGGGAAGGGGCATGGAGGAAGTCCTCAGCACTTGCTGACGCTGTATAGGTTGCCTTGCTATCCTTTCTTGGGTTCAAGACGACGATCGCGGTGAGCACCGTCATTCCCATTATCACTGCTGCAACGGTGAGTGCGTTGCGGTTTAGTCGTTTGGCGATCGGAGGAACAGGATGGAGCTCTGGCCCCGCTTCGCCAGTTGGTCCGTGGTTGGCGCCCGCGAGGCGCCGGAGGAGGCTCGGTTTCATTGCTAATGCTCCCTGCGCTCGATGACAACACGGCGCTCCTTGCCGTCGACGCCGGCGACCAATTCCGCGCGATCGAAGAGACGATCGGTTACATAAGTGTCGCCGCCCAAAACGGAATAGTTGACCAGCGACTTGGCACCGCCGTCCTCCAGCACGAAAAGCACGGGAGCGACCGAACCGCGAGCATCTAAGGGCAACTTGATGTAAACACGAGTCCCGTCGTCGAATACTTGAGCAGGCGCCCACGGGAACTGCCTGTCCTTTTTCACTTCATAGTGAAAATTGAGCGAGAGAGCATCGGGTGCGATGCGAACCGACGCCTCGGGATCTGGCTTCTTCCAGGCCGCGACAGTCTCGTCCGGGTAGTAGAAGCGCACGTGTCTGGCATACGTCTGCTGCGGATTAGTCAGGCGTGACTTGCAGGGCGGTGAGTCCAGCGTGAGATCGTAGAGTCGTCGATCGGTGGCGAGCACCACGTTGGTCGTGATGTCGCAGTCGCGCGGCTTCACTACCACGAGGGCTGTCTTCCCATCAACACCTGCTGTTGCGGGAGCTATTTCCCAGCGTTCCGTGTCACCTGCGATACGGCTCAATACGAGCTCGCCGGGCTCGAGTTCGATTACGCAGGCTCGCAAGACGGTGCACGTAAGGGTGGGCTGTGCATGGCCGAAAGGAAATGTCACCAAGTCGCCTTGAACGACTGTGCGGGCGATTCCACTCGCTCTATAGGCCTTGGTGGCGGCTGCCAGCAGGTCGCCGGTGTCCGCGTTAGCGGGGGAGGACTGCGCGTTGACTAATTGAGGTGACTGGGCTCCAGCGGTGATGCCGACAAAGGAGAACGCGGTAGCGAGAGCGCAAACGTACCTATTCGTTGACCTGATCATCGTGAAACTCCTGAATCGCGGTTCAAAGAACGCTCGATCGCGCTCGAATCGTTTGGAGCTTCCGCCGAATCCGATGCGCGCTCCCCGATCTGCGTCCAATTGATGGTTGTGATGTACAACCCAAGCGGATTATCCTGGACCGCTTGGGCAGTGACAGAAGGAACGAGCTTGACGGTGGTGTAGGCCTCCCATGCGGTCGTCCGTATCGCTCCGCCTGGTTCAGTTGGGCGCTCGGTCTCATTCCACTGAAGGCGCCAGACTTCCGAGTTAGGAACGCGAAGAATCCCTGTAACGTCGACCTGCCGGGTGAGGCGTGAGCCCAACGACCGCGGATCGTTCCTTACATCCGCGAAATAGTCATTGAGGAATCCCGCGGCTTCCGGCGCGAGAAACGCATAACCGCGTTTGATCATTTCAGCTTGCCCAGCGGCTGCTGCCGTAGGGAGAACCGTTCGAATAGCGCGAATGAACTGCGCGAGCTGGGCGGCCATGAGGCGCTGGTCTGGAGTAGCGATTCGGTCCGCCTTTCCTACGTCCAGGACTTGGCCGAGGCGGTCCACCTGAACGAGGTAGGGAACGACTCGTGAAGAGGAGGCGAGGCGGACATAGGAAACCGTAATCAGGGCGAGTAGCGCGATGAGCGAGAACGCCATGAGCTGCCAGTTGCGCTTGCCCTTAGCGAGATCGCCAAAAGCATTGGAGAATTCATTTCGGGCGGCGATGATATGATTGCTTGTGGGCGCGGCTTCCAGTTCGCTGCCCACGTTGTTCGGAGCGCCGGATGCGTCTCTTCGCCTCAGGGCGAAGCGGTCACCGAGAGACATTTCTCGCTCAACCCACAGCGCGGAGCGCGTTCGCGATCCCAAACGTGGAAGTTCCCGAGAGCCGAGCGGCAGCCGAATTGGGGACACGAATAGCTAAGACGGCAAAGATCGTCGAGCCGCCGACGACTTGAAGCAGTGGACTCGCCGGTCCGAAGAAGCTGCTTGATTGGATGAGCGGGATCCATCCGCGAGCGATCTGACTTCCAAGCCCAACGATCAGGTAAAGGAGGAAGATCTTGATCCCGATACCAAAGGTGTAGGCGATGAGATTCTCGGCGAACCCGGCGGTTCCACGGAAGGCCGCGAAACCCAGAAAGAGCACGCCGCCACCCAAGACCACGTAGCTCTCAACGAGCACAAGAACGAGCTGTGCTGCGATCGCCGTATATGCCAACGCTACGAGGAATGCCGCAATCGCGCCGTAGATCGCCATCGCCGGGTTACTCAGCATTACGCCAACGTCGAGCGCGTTTAGTATGCTGAGGGATGTCTCTCTGCCGATATCGATAATGCCGGACGGGCTTACGGTGCCGCCGCCGCCGATCGCGCGCTCGCCCGCAGCGGCAAAACCGTTCACGATCGGGGGAATCCAGAACGTGAAGCTTGTAATCAGTGCGAGCAGAAATGCTGTG
>JABXNS010000315.1_pt1 | contig 10437 bp, 14 predicted proteins | sample 7301101 | NCBI WGS metagenome assembly JABXNS01 (sample SAMN14449646, study PRJNA615230) | soil metagenome | isolation source: soil from bare, unvegetated metal-rich iron-sulfur acidic spring small-cell... | place: Canada: Paint Pots Mound, Kootenay National Park, BC | collected 2017-05-25
CGTCTCCCAAGCTGCTCACAGCCGCCGCCCCGGACGCCGCCAGGCCGCGGCCCTGGAATTGCACGGTGGGCGCGGCACCGCACGGTCCGGTAGCGGGCACCAACGCCGACTGGAACTGAGATGGCGAGGCGGCGGCGCCCTCGGTGACTGACTTTGCTCCGCTCGATCTGCTCTACGTCTCCTGCCCACCGCCCGCGGGAAGAGCGTGGATTACCGAAGAGGAGAAGCGCTGATCGGAGCGATTGATGAGCGCAGAGGCTCCTGCCGCGGCAGCTCCTCCACCCAGAAGCAGGATTCCGGCAGCCGCGACCGCCGGCAGCCATCTGAAGGTCCCCCGCGAGCGGGCCGCCGGTGGGTGATCCGCAACCGCTGCTGAGCCCAGCGTCGACCTCTCGATGCGGCGTCGGATGCGTGCAATCTAGGTCGGGTCTGGCGCTGCCGCCCGCCCCAGCTCGACGTCCAACTCCGCGACGTCCGCGTCGACCTGATTCACCTCACTCATCGCCCACCTCCAAGTTTTGACGCAGCCTGCGGGCGGCCCGATGCCATGCCATCTTGGCAGCCGCCTCGGACTTGCCCAGCGCCTCTCCGACCCCGGCGAAGGAGAGGCCAGAGGCCCTCAGCGCCAGCAGGTGCCTGTCCTGATCGGTTGCCAGCGCAAGAGCACGAAACAGCTCGGTCCGCGCCACCGCCGTCGCCGCGGTGACATCCGGGACCGAGGCTTGGTGATCTTCAAGCGGCACCAGCCGGGCGGATGTCCTGCTCCTGTCGGTCACGAGGTTCCGCGCGATCTTCAGCAACCAGAACCGGGGTGGCGTTCCCATGTCCCTGAATTGAGACCATGACTTCCACGCCCTGAGGAAGGTGTCCGAGGCCAGGTCCTCGGCGTCCGCCCGGCTACTCGTTGCCGCGGTCAGGTAGGCAAGGATCGTGGACGCCTCGCTGTCGTAGAGTGCGATGAAGGAGTCGCGGAGGCTCCCTTGGTCCGCCTCGGGGACAGGCAGGGCTTCCATCTCAGATCTGGGAACCCGTAAGCCTGGTGCGATCCATGGCAGAAGAACGGCGACTCAGGTGCCGAGGTAACAACCCTCGGCCGGCCGTTCGGACCCGGCGTGCCATCGAGAGGGTCGCTCACCAGATCTGGACGGGTGAGTGCAGGTGTCGGGTCGCTGAGACGGCTCTCCTAAGCCGCCCCCTGGGAGAAAAAGCGCCTGAATGGGAGCGCGAGGCCGACCATCGAGACGAGCAGCAAGGGAACCACGATCGGAAAGTACGAGAGGTAGCCGATGGGAGCGTGGATCGCGATGTACGACAGCAAATAGCCCACCGTGAGCACCGCCAGGGTGAACCAACTCCACCTCTCGGCCCGGCGAAACGCCGTCACGCTGATCGCCGAGGCGGCAAAGCCGATCACAAACAGGCTGAAGAGGGCCTCCTTGTTCTCGTGGACCATCCAGCGAACTATCCGGGGATCGGCGCCGACAGCCCCGGGTTGGCCACCGATGTACTGAGCACCCCCCGGGTCGATGCTGCTGACCGCCAGGAAATCAAAGACGTAAAGGGGAAGGCCAATCACCATCGCCACGACCCCCACGAAGAGCATGAGCTTCCAGGACAGATTCAGCGAATGCATTGGCATGACTCCTTCGATTCAATCGTGCCCGAGCGACTTACATTCAGACCCCACAGCCAAACGTAATCGTCCGCTGCGGTGCGTTGCCTCGCGGGCTTAATGGGCTGGCCCGACGCGCCGCTGGCGGCGTAGCTCCCGACCAGAGCGCGAATCACCACTGAGATGCTGAGGCCTTCTTTGGCAGCTCGCTGCTTCGCGGAGAAGTGGACGTCGGCCAAAACTCTGGAGGTGACCCTTGGTGACTCCCCGCCATGGCCTCGCTCAGCCTCTACTGTCAGCTTCTCAAGCAGAGCCTCATTGAAGATTCGGCCGGCCTTCAACCTCAGGGAACGATTCGCCGAGCCAAAGCCCCCTCCTATTTGACGCCCGTACCGACGTCGCATCTTCATCGGGGGGATCACCACCAGGCGCCTGCGGCCTGCGCCACGGCGGGGAGCTCTAGCGCAACGCCGGCTCCATCATCGCCCAGAAAGGGCGTTCGATCGGGCTCGGTGGTGAAGGAAGCGGGTTTGCTTCCGTGATCCCGTGCTTGCGGGCCGCACCGAGGATCCGGCGCTTCTGCCGGCATCACCATAACTGTCGGACAGTTCGGCACCATTCGTGCCCCCTCACCTCCACGGCACGAAGGCGAGGCCGGCTTGGTCTTCAGCAATCCTCAAGGACGCGGCCTGGATGCCTCCTGGATCAGCCTCAAGTTCCACAGATCGACCGCTGCAGCAGGCCCAAGGGACCGTGGGCTAGCGAAGCCGGCGCCGGAACCACTCGCCCGTGCCTGCCACGATGACTGAGAGTGCTGCGGCGACGGCGAGCGTAACGGTCACGTTCTGTCGCGCCGTTCGGTGACCATTCCGTGTCCCGATCTGGAACAACTCGACGCCAAGGATCCGCAGGGTCCCGCCATGGCCTTGTGCCAACGCGAACTCGGCCAAGGACACCAAAGGGAACGCGACCAGAAGTACAGCGACACCGAGCAGTGCGTACCGCGCACCGCGTGGCTCCAAGCCTCGTGGCCGCTTCGCAGCCGTGCCCGCCGGCACCCAGGCGGCGATCGAGCGCCCGTCGCTGTCCTCGAACATGGCGGATCTCGGCGCCTGCAGCACCAGCGCGATCATCCAGAGGTCGCCGACGGCTCCGGCGGTATTGATAGCGATCACTGCTGCGCCGATAGAGGCGAGCGGCGCGTAGGCACCCAGGACGAGGGCGAAGGCGTCGATGCCGACGACGGGGAGAGCGCCGATGATGAGGAACTGAGCACGTGTGAAGCGGTGACCCGGGCAGAAGGCAAACGCGACCGGCAGCCCCGAGACCAGCCCAGCGCCGAAGCGTGGCCTTCCGCCGAAGGCTCGGAAGCCAATTCCGTGGAGGGCTTCGTGGACGGCGATGATAGCAACGAACACGGCGCTGACGCCGAGCAACGCGGCCCACCCGGCGGGCACCGCCTGCGGTCCGAGCCGCGACCAGTGCACCGCACCGTAGCCGGCAACTGCAAGCGCGAAGAGCACAGTCGAGAGCGGGATCATCCAGGCCACCACGGCGCCTGTGAGGCGGAACTCCCACGTCGGCCGCTGCGCAATGTCCACTGTTACAGCGCGGAACTTAGCACCGTATGCCATCCCGGGCTACGTCGCCGTACTCCCGTGGTTGGAGACGATTGAGGTCTGGGTACAGGGTTCCAGGTCATTCTGACAGTCGGCGCCTCGGCCGCCGGGTTGACCACGCTGATCAGCGCTGGCTGTCGATCACATTGGCGACCGTCACGGCCCGAACTGTTATGGGCCAGGGCCAGGGGCCAGACCAAAGACACCAGCGCGTTGGAGGCCGAGGTGCTCGCCCTGCGCCAACAAGTGAGGGTGCTGGAGCGGCAGGTGAAGCGGTTTCGCTGGCAGCCGAGCGATCGGCTGATCCTGAGCGTGCTGCGGGACTGGTTGCCCAAATCAGCTTGAGCAGGACTGTTGGTGCAACCGGGAGACGGTCCTGGGCTGGGCATCGGGAGCTGGTGCGGAGAAGGTGGGCGGCCTACCGGGGTCGACGCCGCGTGGGGCGACCGCCGCTGGCGGAGGCCCTCGGTGTGGTCTGACCGATGAATTTTCCGCGCCGTGTTGGTCTGTACGCTGAATACCCACTCACGGGAGGCTGACGCCATGCGGAAACTGACCTTTGGCATGAACCTGAGCCTGGACGGCTACATCGCCGCGTCCGGCGACGACCTCGGCTGGAGCGTGCCGAGCGACGAGCTGTTCCAGTGGTGGTCCGACCGGGTGGGGGCGACGGACCTGGCGCTGTACGGGCGCAAACTGTGGGAGACGATGAGCTCCCACTGGCCGACCGCCGACCAGCAGCCTGGCGCCACACCGGCGCAGATCGAGTTCGCCCGCCGCTGGCGGGACATGCCGAAGGTGGTGTTCTCCTCGACGACCAGGGCGGTCGACTGGAACGCCCGCCTGGTCACCGGCGACGCTGTCACCGAGATCACCCGGCTCAAGACTGAGGATGGCGGTCCCATGGACATCGGCGGCGCCACCCTCGCCGCGCCGGCCATGCGGGCTGGGCTGATCGACGAGTACGCGATCGTCACCCACCCGGTCCTGGTGGGCGGCGGCACGCCGTTCTTCACGGCCCTGGACAACTGGGTGAACCTGAACCTGGTGGAGACCCGGACGTTTCCCGACGGCGTGCTCCTGAGCAGGTACGAGACCAGGCGCTGAAATACCCGACCTCGGATCGGCGCGGGCTCGGGCCACCCAAGGATCCCGTGGCCGTTAGGCGATCGGCTTGCGACACACGCCGACCCTGCCTTCTTGACTCAAGACAAATCGCTGCCTCGACCATCCGGACCGCCCGCTCATGAAGTTCGGGCGGGTACCTACGCTGTGACGACTCCTTCGACGAGGACTGGTTCGATGACACGGGCTACATGCTCCCAAAGAATGGAGCCTCCATCAAACCCAGGGCGGTTCAGACTTCTGCCGTGGATCCGCCAGCACAGGACCCAGCGATTCGCCGGCTTGCAACAGATCCGATTCGAACTGTGTGATGTGGTGACCATGCTCGCCGTCGAATCGGAAGGAAGTGGCCGTGCTACACCCGGATCACGTCGAGCCCAGGGACCCCGTCATAGTCGGAGTCTTGGGCGACTACTGGGAGGCCGTGGGCGATCGCCGTGGCGGCAATCCAGGAGTCATTCAGAGGCATGCGGCGGCCGGTGTCGCGCAGTATCAGCCGCAGTGCGGCCCAAGCATCCGCCACGGCAGAGTCGACTGGGAGCGGATTAAGCCGCTCTGCATGGCTGAGTGTGGTGAGCCGCGTCGCGCGGGTCGCACCGTCATGTGCGGCCAAGACTCCTAGTCGCAGTTCGCCAACCGTGATCACCGAGACCTGGAGGCGTTCTGGAGGTTGGCCGGCGAGCGGTCGTTCCTGCTCCGCGGCGATCAGAAGCGAGGTATCCGCAAGCGCAACCACCGGACGCTCACTGCCCGTCACGAAGGTGGCGCGTCATCGGTGGTGTCGGGTAGCAATTCACGGAGGGCCTCTGCCAGGCCGGCGTCCGCCTGCCATCGTGTCCGATCCTGCATGAACTCCTCCCAGGCCATACTGTCGGGGCGTCGGGATAGAGGGACGAGTTCCGCAACCGGTCGCCCACTGATCGTTACTCGGAGGCGTTCGCCAGCCTCTACGCGACGGAGGACGGCGCTCACGTCATTCCGCAGTTCGCGCGCCGGGATATCGCCCATGGAGGTACTGTAGCAGACCTGCTACGCGCCGTGTGATACCCGGAAGGACAAGCCTGTGAATTCATGGGAGCGGTGCTTATGCCGACGCCTTGGGTCCACCAGAGAGGATTCGAACCGATGACCTCGTGCGTTTGAGGCCACCGCGCGCATCCTTTTGGGGAGCCAATACTTTCGCGTGGCTGTCAATCTGGCTGTCAGAGTTCCCGCCGGAAGGCGCATTTGGGTATGCCGAAGGTCGCTAGCAAAGTCGCCGAAACCCCAGCTAGTGTGTTCAAGGCACAGTCAGCCACAACATGTGGTGGCGGGGATGGATGGGAATCGAACCCACCTGGGACCCCTCATCAGGACCCCACAGACGGTTTTGAAGAACCCAAGTCGCCTGCTGAATTCAGAACCGGCCGAAAGGGCCAAAACACCCACGGTTTTTCTGAGAACGACTGATCGATATCACGTTACCGATCGCTATTAGGCTAACACTCCATTGGCCTTTGATCAACGGGAGGCTGCCCAATCGCCCTCCCCTCCTGCACAGCTGTTCACTCCGGCGCCCGAGCATTACGCGCCATCAAGTGACCGCACAGAGTCGAAGCCAGTCAGCAGTGCCTCGGCCGTTCCCAACTCACATCCCAAGCCACACCAGCTTTGCCGCCCAGTTAGCCAGCAAGACCATCGCCAGAGCGACCATTACCGCCCGGCCTGCGGCATGCGAGACCACCAGAACGGGCCGTTGACCAGTGGCTAAAACCAGCGCCGAGCGAACCAGCGCTGCCAGGCTCGCAATGAAGAGCAGCGGCCCGACCGGATAGGCCAGGACCGCCTCCCGCACGTCCCCCACCCAGATGTAGGCAAAGGTTCGAGTGAGACCGCAGACGGGGTCGGGCCTCCCGGTCAGCCACATGAAGAGGCTTGGATCGAACGTGAGACCTTGGGGGTGAAGGCTGAAGTACAAGCGGGTGTAAAGCAGCCAAGCTGCGATCGCGCCAGCGACGGCTGACTCGAGTGCGCGGTCTGAAGCTGTCACCGGGGCGACCCGGATGGCAAGTCGGGGTCGGCTAGCTATCGATGGCTGCCGCATGAGAACTCAGTATCGCTGCGCTCATCTCGCCGATGTACCGGGAGTTCACCGACCCGTCCAGCCCCACAAAGATCGAGGTAGGGAGTCCGTTTACGCGAAAGGCGTCGCCGGCAACGCCGTCCGGGTCCAGGAGCACGGGCGAGCGAATTCCAAACTCTCGAACCAGCGACTTGGCCGCACCCAGATCGTCACGTTCATTCACCAAAAGCACCTGCAGCTGAGGATGCGATACGGCGTACTTCTCAATCAATGGCATCTCGCGACGGCACGGCTGGCAGTAGCTGGCCCAGAAGTTGATGAGCACCGGCCGGCCGCTGAGGTCGGCGAGGCTGACCGTCCGGCCATCCAGAGACTTGAGGGACGAGGGAGGCGCTGGCCCCTCCCGGCCGGAGCCAGGCTGGGAAAGCCCGCCAGACGATCTGAGGGCGTCAAGCACCTGAACCTGGCCCCACCTGTCTCCGTGGGATTGAACGATCGCTCGCCCGGCCGGGCTGAGGTCAGCACTTAGAGGGGCCGGCAGTTGACTGCCGACGTCGGGCGATCCCTGCCAGAAAGTACGAATGAAGCCGTTGGGGTCGATGATCGCCAGGGTTGAGCTGTGGCTATCGCCATCACTGAGCTGGACGTAGAAATGGGCCCAGAAGTTGGTCAGCGCTTCGACTGACCCGGTCGCGAAGGTCCAGCTGGCGCCCACCCGACCGGCATATTCGCGCAGAACGTCCGGTGTGTCCTCTTGAGGCGCTGTGGTGACCTCAACCAGCATCACCGAAGCCGGGAGCTGCTTTCGAAGCTGCAGGAACAGGCCCGTGTACAGCGGGCAGGTCTCGTGACAGCTGGTGTGAAAGGCGGCGACGACCACCTCTTTACCTGCGATCGATGCGTTGGTGAAGGGTCGATTGAACTGATCGATCAGGCTGAACGGCGGAACCTCCTGGAAGTTGCCGGCGAGCTCGTTGAGACCGATCGAGACTCCAGCGCCGGCGTAGACCGGAGCCGACAATGCCTGGCCATCTCTAACCGGGATCAGAACCGGCGTCAGATGGCCTCGGGTAACGTTGAAATCGCTCGCCAGCTCGGTGGGGCCCAGACGAATCCTGTCGTAGTGACCCACCGTGGCCGGACCCTGCCAGAGGGTGGTGGAGTCAGGGGCGGCCGGCACCTGTCTCGGCACTGTCGCGCCAAAGTCTCGCCAACCAGCGGACGAATGCAACGACACCCTGGTCGCTGCAATCGAATCGGGCTCCTTGGCGCTAGCTACGAATAGGACCTCGCCAGTTGGCGCTGTGAAGACGTAGTGCACGGCCAGGATTGCCAACAAGATCGCCCCCAAGCTGAGGGCGGCCAGGTTTGACAGCTGCCGAAGCTTTCTCACAGGCCGACCTGGCTGAGATACACGTCCAGCCGCTTGGCGTCCAGAGCTCCGACCTCCCGGGAAACCAGACGGCCCCTCCGATCGATGAAGAAGGTCTCCGGGGGTGCCGTCACCCCGAAGGCGGTGTAGCTTCCAAGCACAATCGGGCCGACTGGGTAGGGGCTTCTGACCTCAGCTTGGAAGTCCTTGGCCGGCTGCAGAGCGTCCTTGAAGTTCGCCCCGAGGAACTGGACTTCGGGATGCACCCGCGCGGCGGCCGCTAGAACCGGCGCCTCATCGCGGCAGGGGACGCACCAGGATGCCCAGAAGTTCAGTACCACCGGACGCCCCCGGAAACTCTCCAGAGAAAGGCCCTGCCCGTCGAAAGTCTGGATGCTGAGTCGGGGGGCGAGTTCGCCGGCTCTGATCGCGGATACATTTGCGGCGGACGGGTGGCTGAGGCCCCAGCCGGCGCCGGCGAGAACGATGGCCACGACCAGCCCGCCAGCGGCCCAACCGAGGATACGAATCGTCATTACTACCAGCCGATAGTAACGGTGGCTAGCATTGATCAGCTGTGAACGCGCTGGGTTTGCTGGTCGCCTTCGTTGCCGGAGTGGTATCCATCAGCTCTCCATGCTGCCTCCCGCTGTTGCCCGGATACCTGGGCTACTTGACCGGGTTGGACTTGAAGGGGGCCGCGGATGCGCGGCGCCGGGTGGTGAGCGCCGCCGCGCTATTCGTCTCGGGCTTCACGGTTGTTTTCGTCGCCCTGGGGGCAACGGCCTCCGAGCTCGGGGCTGTGGTTTTCGCCTATCGACCCGGGTTAGCCCGACTCGCCGGGGTCGTGATCCTGCTGATGGGGTTGATCCTGGTCGCCGAAGGCCGAATCGGGTTGCTTTCGCGGGGCGGCAGCTGGAGCCGAGGATGGGGAGCCGGCCGGCTCTGGGCCGCAGCTCCGCTGGGGGCCGCATTCGCGATCACGTGGACGCCTTGCATCGGGCCGGTGCTGGGAGCCATCCTGACGCTTGCCAGTTCCACTGAGAGCGTCGCGCAGGGCGCCACGCTGCTGCTCGCCTACAGCCTGGGCTTGGCGGTTCCCTTCCTGGCGTTGAGCCTTTGGATCGAACCGGTGCGGGGGCTGATTTCTGGGCTGGGGCGGACCATGGCTGTCGTGCAGGCCGGGTCCGGGGCCCTGCTGGTGATGATGGGGATCCTGATACTCACCGACCGCTGGTTGCCGCTGATCTCGCCGGCGCTGGGCCTTTACGCCCGCCTTCGGTGGCCGCCCATATAGAGATCGCACCCACCTACTACCTAGGCGTAGTAGAGTGCGGCCATGACTCAGTTTTTACCGTACTTGCTGGTGTTGGCCTGCCCCCTCTCGATGGGAGTGATGATGTGGATGATGATGCGAATGGGTGGCGGCGACAAGGACGCGAACGATGTCCGAATCACAGACCTTGAGGGGCAGCTGCGCGACCTCAGGACGTCCGAGGCGACCCAGCCAAAGGCGGTCGAACGGATCGCTTGAGTCGGACTAAAGCTAAGGTCCGCCCTCGCGGGCCCCGGCCGCTATCGGTCCCGCCACGACCCGGAGGGCCCCGGCTGGCCGCCACGAACAGGGGGCGGACGTCCGTGGCCTGGTATGGCGCGGCAGCTGTCGGACTGGGGGTGGTGGTGGCGGCCATCTTGCTGCTGACGCACTCCTCGTCGCCGAGCGTACCTGGGGGCACTGCAGCGGTCGCTGTGGGTGACCTCCACTCGGTGGTGGTCGACCCCACCGACTCCAACCACATTTTCGTTGGGGGGCACATGGCCGCAGCGGAGACCAAGGACGGAGGCAAGACTTTCCATTCGGTCCCGGGGCTGGACCAGGCCGATCCAATGGCCTGGTCGATCAGCGCGAACGGACGCAGCCAGGTTGCCTCCGGCCACATGGGTCTTCGGGCGTCAAATGACGGGGGAACGACCTGGACCAATCTGACCGGCAAGCTGCCATATAGCGATGTGCATGCGGTCGGTCTCGATCCAGCCAATCCCGCTAACTGGTTCGCGTACGTTGTCGGCAGGGGCGTGTACGCGACCACCGATGGCGGCCAGAGCTGGAGCTCGAGGGGTAACGCTCAGTCGAATCTCTACGGTCCCATCGTCGTGTCCCCGGGGGGCCAGTCGCTAGTGGCGAGTGGGCCGACCGGGATTGTGCGGTCAACGGATGGCGGACGAACCTGGTCCAAACTGTCGCCACTGTCGTCGGGCTTTCTGTCGGCAGACCCTGCCGACCCCAGCCACCTTTACGCTGCAGGCGAGAAGCTCAGCGAGGGTCTTGACGGCGGCGCAACCGGGGGCCCCCTCAGCGGATCCCCGAGCGGAGCCCGGGCGATCGCGGTGGCTGGCGGCCCGAAGCCCAACCTGGTCGCAGTTAGCCCCGATGGCGATTCCTTCCGGCTTCTGCAAAGCCAGGATGGGGGCAATACCTGGGTCTAACCAGACAGTGCAGACCTAATCGCGTGGAACTCGGTCTCGTTGATTTCGCCTCTGGCTAGCCGGGCCTTCAAGACATCAAGAGGCGTTGACTCGTGGTGGCCAGAGCGGTCAGTGAAGCGCTTGATCGCCCAGACCGCCACAACGAGGAGCGATATCCAGA
>JABXNS010000316.1_pt1 | contig 10290 bp, 9 predicted proteins | sample 7301101 | NCBI WGS metagenome assembly JABXNS01 (sample SAMN14449646, study PRJNA615230) | soil metagenome | isolation source: soil from bare, unvegetated metal-rich iron-sulfur acidic spring small-cell... | place: Canada: Paint Pots Mound, Kootenay National Park, BC | collected 2017-05-25
AAACCGGCTCGGTCCGGCTATTTCAGCCAGGAGGAAACGCAGCCATGGTGAGAACAGGTGCCTTGGCGGTGAGCCGAGAAACTGTAGGAGCCGTCGCCGCAACGGGCGCTTGCGCCTCTGGGCACCGTCGTCGACTTGGTTGGTGACTGGACGCGCTTGCCATCGACGTTTGTGTACGACTTTGCCTTGGTTCTCGGAGTCGTCACCGCCTTGGCCGTACTGCGGGTCGACCTGGCTCTTCCAGCGGTTGTAGCCTTTGCCTTGGAGTTCTTCGCCGGGGCAGCCTTCGCGCTGCTCTTCCTCGGAGTGGAGCTCGCCTTCTTGCTTGATGCTCCGGTCTTCGTAGCTGCGCGGGACTGGACCGGCGCCGCGGAGATGCCGGCGCCAAGGAACGAGAATGCGAGAGATATAGCGACAAGTAGGCGACGGAGTGTCATGAATGCCTCTCTCATTGTGTAGTTGACAACCTGACTCACGCTTGGAACTCAAACACCTTCATTCTCCGCGAGTTCGCCCCTGAGCGTATCGATCGATCTGCGGCCGGGAGAAGCTACTGCAATCCAGTGGCGCCATGCGAGGTAGGAGTACGTCTCGGCAATAGCGCTACCAAGGGGCCTTGTGAGCTACGTCATTGCAGCGTGAGTTCACAGACGCCCCAACGAATGCGCACTTTACCTGCAATAGATCGTCCCCATCCGCGCTGTCGGATTTCTCCGAGCGCACGATGCTCTTCCATTTGTCCTCAATCGCATCAACCTGGCGCCCGTTCATCTTCCATGACAGCGGAGCGCCATCCTCGGGAAACTGAAAAGTCGCGAATCGGAGACGAGGGAGGCCGTCGGCGCCGGCGCCCAGTCGGTCCCGCAGCAACAACAATTCGAAGCGGTCTCGTACTACTTGCGTGGTCGTGCGTACGTTCAGCAGTCCGAGCATCGGCGCGTACGCCTGGAAAAACCAGCCGCGAGCCTTTGCCGCGGTCATCGGATCGTCGGGAAACGACTTAATCGTGATGAACAGCACGGGCGAGTTGGCATCCTGGGGACGCTCGCGGATAGCCTCGTCGAGCCAATCGATCGCGCTCGCGATTCCGTAGTTATCGTAGTACCCACCGTCGATGAGGTGATTCGCTAGGGGCGAGTCGTTCGCCCGAGCAGCGGGTGAGACGTAGGGAAAGGACGATGCAAGCCTAACGGCCGTGACCACGGGAACATCAAGGCCACCATATAGGTGCGCGAAGTTCTTTCTGATGGGTAGCCGTTGCAATGCGTCGGGGTCGGTCCCGCTCTGTTCCGAGAGATCGGTTGTAGAGAAAAGCAATGGCTCGCCGCTCTCTGCGAGAGTGGCATTGAAGATCACGGCGGGTCGCCAGCCTTCCCTGACGCCCGCGCGCCAGTCGGACAGGTTTGCATTGAGGTTTGCTTGCCGGCGCCAAGAGAGTTCAAGGACGCGCCCGCGATCGAGCAACGGATCAGCGCCTCTTCGTGGTGAAAAAATGCGAGGGACATCGTTGTAAACGAGTGACCAGCCAACGTCGTCGAGGCTTGGGGCCTCTGCGTACTTGACGATTGTTGATAGCGACTTGTCAGCATCGCGACTGAATCCCGGACCGTTCGGAGCCTGCGTGTATTCGTTGAGAAAGAACATCGAGCCCACAGCTCCACCGGACACCGCACTGAGCAAAGCGATCGTTGAGGAAAAGCGGTGGTCTTGTCCGACCGGATCGCTCACTGGGGTGATGGCGGCGGGCCACTCCAGTGACTCCTGTTGCAGACCGGTCAGGACCTTCGCCGTCCAGGCGGCGGCCTGTATACCGCCGCCCGCCGTCGCGACTATGACTATTGGCGCGCCGGGACGAGACGCTCTGACGCCGAGTGCTCGCGAAGGAGAAATGGCTGTGATTGCGCCGCTCTTGACTGTCTGAAAGAGGTGGTCCGACGCTGGTTGGTACGTACTGAACATCGCCAAGATCGCAGCTGGCACAATAAACGGAATGCGAAAGCGATCGAAGAAGAATGTCAGAAATGCGGCGATCCAATTGACGTTCAAGAGTAACAGCATCGCAAACGTGAGCGCCGGTATCCAGGTTGGATCGTTCAAATGCGTTGTCCTATACGAGCCAATCGTGTAGTAGACGATGAACGTCGCGACCGAGAAGGTGAACGCCAGCCAGTGTCCTGACCAAGGTAGCCCGTAGCCAGGGTTCAATAGACCGTTAAGAGCCTTGCGTTGATCTATGTAGCCGTCTCGAAGGTCGGCGGGAAGCCTGTTCGTCACCCACCTCACAGCTGTGGCGAGCGGCTGCGGCAGTCCCCGCTGCCGGTTCGCTGCGTCCAGGAACGTGCGCAATAGCTGTGGGCAGGGAAACGTCCGGGCGGCGCCCATAGTGCCAGCTGGAGACAACAGGACCGCGCCGAGCAAGGCGAGATAGGCCACAACGTACGCTGCCAGAAGCCCTGTGCCGATTGCAAAGAGCAGCAAAACCGTTGGTGCCGGCTCCGTCGAGCGGTGCAGGCGCTGCCACGCGACGAATTGTCCGAGAATGACGGGCGCGGCCAGGCCAGCCGTGAACAGCACCGTCTTCCCACTTAGCGTATTTTCCGTCCACCATTGTTCGATGCCAAAGCGATCCTGTCCATTCAACAGGACCAGTCGACCTGTCAGAAGTACGCTCCATGCGACAAGTACCGCCGCGAGCGTCGTCAGGAAGACGCCCGGAGGGTCCGCAATGAATAGATTCTCGAGCAGCGAACGTGGGGTCGGCCACGGTCCTAACGCCAGGGGTGGTAGGACGAGCAGCGCCCCACCGATCGCAACCTGCACGCGCAGAAGGTATAAGTACGCGAACGCAGTCGCAATCATACATCTAGGTACGGGGTACGCCGGCACGTGTGATCCCTCCTTCTTGGCCGCATGCCGCGCTGCATTGGAAAGGCGCAGATGGTAGCGAAGCAGAAGTTGGCGCCTGAGAACACTGTCGAGCAGCAGGCCATCTCATGAGGTCCTCCGATCGATTGATCCGTTCAAACGACCACAACCAGCGTGCCCAGTCCTGACAACTTTCCTAGCGGAGACGGAAACAGCGGTTCCTGATGCACGGATCTGCGAGCTCGCTGAGAACTGCGATACTTCGGTCTTCGCCCAACCCGATAGCCGACGCCATGACCCTAGCTTGCGGGGCAGGAGGCTCCCGCTGCGGCTGGCACTTTATACTGGTACGAATTGCTCGTAGTATTCTTGCCGTCCTTCGTCTTCTTCACGTCGAAGGTCACGTTGGAGCACGGTTTGAGACCGGCCGTGGGCACCGCGGCCGTGAAACGCAGGCTCGCGTCCGTGGAATTCTTTGTATCCACCTTGACATCGGTCAGCCCGTCTATTTCAAGAACGCCGTTACTCAACAGGGTGCCGCTGACCGTTCCGGTGACGGCGCCGGCTTTTGAAAAGTCCGGCGTGCCATCGAACGCGACCGAATCAATGCGTGCTGGAATCGCGTCTGGATCAATGACGAGAACGCCTCCAACCTTGACACGGATCCGATTCATGCTGATGCCGTTCAGCACGCTCATCACATCCTTGTCCTTGAGGGACTCCACAGTGAGTTTCTTGTCACCGATTACCTTCTGAAGCATGGCTCGGACGTTGGAATCCAACGTGTCATCAACTAGGCCGGCGACGGGCAGAAAAAAGACGGCAGGTGACTTGATGAAGATCTTCTTAAGTCCAGGCGTGAGAAACCGCTCTAGCGGAAAGAAGGCGACGACGATGTCTGAACTCTCTTTCGGAATGACTTTGTTGGTCCGAAAGCCGAAGTCGCTGATTCGATCGATTTGAGCGATCGACCCGTCTGGCCAGAATGTTCCTGCCGCAGGCACCACTTGACCGGTAAACGCGCCGATGCCCTTCGCGACGTTCGGTCCAGTGAACGCGAACTCCGAGCCCGTGGCGACAACTCCAAGCAACGTTAGCGAACGCATTGCCCAATTTCGCGCATTCCATTGTTGGGCATCCAAGGCCTCGCCACGCGCGACTCGGTACTCGGTACTCGCCACCTGGCTTTCTTCCGTCGTCGCTTCCACGGCGCTTGATTCAGCGGGGCCAGCCGTTGATGTATCGGCAACGCCAAGCGCACTGAGCGCCCGAGAAGTGCCGCTAAGCAGCCAATCGCCGTAGTCAATGTAAATGCTATGGATCAGGAACGCTGAATCGTGATTCTTGTTCGAGACGGTCAATTCAACTGCGGCGTAATTGTGCGCAATCCCCTTGCCGAACATACGCGCGGATATCCGAGCCGGAATCAATCCCGCCCCGACTCTCACCGGACCGCTAGCGTTTAACTTGAAACCCTTGTTGGCGGCATCTGTGATTGCCTGGGTCCCGGCCGATTGCGCGCTACCATTGACGGAACCACACCAGACGGCACACACAACAACGGCGAGGCGAATCGCGTACCTGACACGCATCGCGCCTGGATCGAATGGCGCAAATGCGTTGCGCTCTCGGCGAGTGGACGTACTTAGGCACTGGCCGACGCTCTTAGCGGAGTCGATTCGACCGCCGGTTAAGGAACGTTGATCTTGCGGGCCATACGATTCCAAACTCGCCATCATTCACTCCCTTACATACGGACCGGCTGACGGCCTTACCGTGCGGAACACGACGTCTGCCAATTCAACACCGGTGAATCTCTTCTAACTTATCTCGACGAGTCTTCCGGGCTCCCAGGCTCGTTCACTTCTGAACGCGTCACGTCGCGTGGCGGCCTGGTTGCCCACCGTTCCACCGCCATCCGATTCAAGGCTTGCCGTAAGACTGCTGACCGACCGGATCGTCTAGTCCACCGAGCAACGCAGATCGCGAGAGGGAGATTCGCGTTTGCGAGCGGCAGTGGGTAATCTGATCTGAACAGAAACGCTACCAACATCGCGCCGCCAGATTCTGATTTAAGTGCAAAACATGGTCTGGACTCCCGCCACAAGAGCTCTCAAAGGCAGCCGACACAAACGAAACTACTACCCTTGACATGAAGGTTCTCCCGATGTCGTCGTTTCTAAAAGGTCGCTGGAGCCTGCCCCGACCAAACGAGGCGCGACGCGATCATGGATAACTGGACGGACGGAAGCAACGAGTTTCTCTGAAAGATGACCCATTGGCTGGTGTAGCCAATGGATTGGCCGGTTGAACAATGCCAAAGAACGAGCGCTGGAGTGCCACCTACTGCTGATGAATTACTTTGCGCTACGACCAAAAGTCGACGATCATCGGCCCTCGTTTGTCACCTTAGAAACGGAGAGGTCTCATGGCGATGCCGCTTCTCAAACACATCGTAGTGCTCATGCTGGAGAATCGTTCATTCGATCACATGGTGGGTTACATGCAATCTCCAGGGTACCAAATCAACGGCATCGATTCGGCAAAGCCGCCGACCAATCCGATGAGTCCAGATGACGCGACGCCCGTTGCGGCCACACCTGACGCGCCAGACGTGTTGTCGTTCGACGCCGGCCATTCGGTTCCTGATACGAATCTTCAGGTCTACTTCAATATCAGCGGTCTCCCTACGACGGGACCGACCAACAAGGGCTTCGTTTACAACTACTCGCAGCAGCAGGGTGTGACTCCGGCAATGGCTCCGTTAATCATGAAGTGCTTCGCTCCAGGCGCCGTGCCAATCGTGACGACCCTGGCACGAGAGTTTGCTCTCTGCACACACTGGTATTCGTCCGTACCAGGGCCGACATGGCCTAATCGGTTCTTTGTACATTGCGCGACCTCGAAGGGCTACATCGACAACAGCCTGCTGCACAACTACGATATGCGAACCATCTTTGAAAGCATTTCTGAGAGTGGCGGCACGTGGAAGATTTATAGCCACGATTTCCGCAGGCTCAGGTGTTGAACGGCATCAACAATCCAGAGTTCGACAACAACTGGGACTCAATCGGCGGATTCAAGGACGATGCGGCCAAGAACACGTTGCCGGATTATGCGTTCATTGAGCCGAAGTACACTTCCTTCCTGGGCGAAGCCAACGATCAACACCCGCCGCACAGCGTTGCCGCAGGCGAACAGCTGATTGCCGAGGTCTACAATGCAGTACGGACATCGCCTGGTTGGAACGACACGCTGTTCATCGTGCTATACGACGAACACGGTGGGATCTTCGATCATGAGCTACCGCCTTCAGGTCCACCGTACGCCGTACCACCAGACGACAACATCTCTCAGTTCACGTTCGGCCGATTTGGTCCGCGTGTACCCGCGATCTTGATGTCGCCGTACATCAAGGCGGGCACTATTGTGGACACCGTGTTCGATCACTCCGCGATTCCGGCGATGCTCAAGAAGACATTTGGACTGAAAGATTACCTGACGAAACGCGACGCCGCGGCTAACACATTCGAGCACGTGTTCAATCTCGACGCACCGCGGACGGATGCCCCCGTCAATCTGGGACAGGCGCCGGCGGTCGAGCGCGATGAGTGGGGAGACGAAAAGGCAGGCCCCGACGAAATGCAGGCAAAGCTATCGGAGGGCAACACGTCCTCAACGCCCGTGTCTGGGCTTCAGATGAGCCTGGTTCAGTTGGCGCAGTCGACGCCGACCATGCCGAATGATCGCGTCACCGAACTTGACAATGCGCGCTCCATCACCACGGAACATGACGCGGCCGTGTTCTTACGGCAGGCTGCTGAACGAATCCGGCAGGTACGGCAGACGCGCCCCAAATAGTCGGTCAGGTGCTCAACTAGCCGCGGTTGGGAATCAGAGCATCGAACGTTGTTTGGAATTCGTCAGGCCCGCGAGATCCGCGAGGCGCTCAGAGTAGCTAGCTGTGAGTTCTGACAAGGTTATTCACTGAGCGACCCTCGGAAAACGGACGCACGGTGGTTGGTAGCCGAGCGCCGCGTGTGGTCGCTCGACGTTGTAATGGCGTAGCCACGGACGAAGTGCGAGCGTACGGCGCCAGGAGCTGGGATAGGACGTGGCGTACGCCCAGCCGCGAATCAGCGTCTGAATGAAGCGTTCGGCTTTGCCATTGGTTTGGGGCCGATAGGGTCGCGTGCGCGTCAAGCGGACGCGACAGCGATCGGCCACGGTCCGGAACCGCCGACTGATATAGCCGCCGCCGTTGTCGGTGATGACCCGCGAGATGGCGATGCCCCGCCGAGCAAACCATCCGACGGTCCGTCGGAGAAAGGCCGCCGTCGTCGCGCCGGTTTGATCCGGGAGGACTTCGACGTAGGCCGCCCGACTGTAATCATCGACGGCGACGTGGACATACTCCCAGCCGGCCCCGACGCTGCTCCGTTGCTGTGGATGGATGCGGTGCCCGGCTCGGAGAATGCGCCCGAGCTGTTTGATATCGAGATGCACGAGCTCGCCAGGCCGCGTGCGCTCATAGCGCTGAATGATGGGACGCGGTTCGAGCTGTGCCAGACGACTGAGGCCCACGCGGGTGAGGATCGCCGCGACCGTCGAGCGAGGCACCTGCAGCCGCGTCGCGATGGCCCACGCGGTGCGCCGCTCGTGACGGGCGGCGACGATCGCCGCCACGGTGTCGGGCGCGGTGCGCCGCGGCTGACGATGCGGTTGCGACGACGCGTCCTCGAGCGCCGGCCGGCCGCCGAGACGATGGCGCCGCAGCCATTTGTAGGTCGTGCGCACGCTGATGCCCGCGGCGGCGGCCGCCTCGGCCACCGGCCAGCGGTCGTGTCGAATCCGGTGGACGATCAACGCCCGCATCGTCGGTGTGGTCTTGGCGTTACGATGAACCTTCACTCGGGGCCCCCTCTCGGACGGAATGGAACGTGTGGTAACGCCCATTCTTTCCAAGGAGTCCCGAGTGAACAACGTCATTAGAACTCACAGCTAGCTATCTGGGTTGGTCTGCGGGCTTGTGGCTATGGTCGACTCTGGGATGGGGCTGACCTGACGACACCTTGGGCTTAGCCAGGGCGAAGCCGGTATTTGCTTCAACGCTATTCGCGAGACTGGTAACGAGGCGCTCGCTGAGGCCAGCGACGATGCAGGTCGCGAAGAACAGACTCGAGTTCGCCGCCAGATTCGGCAGTACATACCCGGACCTGATCAAGAGGGCGACGAATACTGCACCGCCGGAACCACTCATCACTCGCGCAAACCCTTCTCTGCGAAGAACAAACGACTCGGCCCCGAGATCAAGGGCCGCTTGCCCTGAGCGCTGGAGCACCGACAGCGCAGCCCCGGCTGCGCCAAAAAGAGCCGCCGTGACGATAACTGGCTTGTCGTGAATCAGGCCGTTGACGCCCTTCGCGAGAAACGCGATGAAGAACGGCACTAGCACGAAGAACACACCGCCCACCGCGCCTTCGAGGTACCACAACCTGGCGGCCTCCTGATTGCGGGCGGTAATCCACGTCTCAGCGGCATCTAGGGCCGCGGCGGCGGCAATACGATCCTTATCAAACAGGCGCGCAACGCCCTCGCCGACCATTCGCTCGTAGGTCTCAATCTGGAGTTCAGAGAGATGGTCGCATTCGACCGCTTCCAAGCCAGCGACCCGCGTCAGCAAATCGCCGTTTCCAACAAGCATAGCGTTGGCGTTCATCGTCCACTCGACGTAGTCGTCCTGGTCGATATACACGATGTAGTCATCATCGCTGTCGATGAGCCATTTCACCTTCTTGCCGAGCACCGGGTCGTAGTCGCCTTCACGCAACGTTGAAAAATTAAATGGATACGGAGTGTCCGCGCGCGGGGTCGCGCCGTCGTCCTCCTTCTTGTCCGATGCCGCAGCCGCATTCTCGTCGGCCGGTTTAGACTTCAGCAGCACTGCCACGGCGTAACAAGCAATCACTGCGGCGAAGCTGAGCGGCAAGGCCGTTGCAATGGTGTACAACATCAGATTCACTTGCTGAAGTAGCCTGTGCGGACAGAAGTGTAAAGGGCGTAAGCGAATGCCAGGAGAGCACACGAGACTTGAGGACCGACTTGATCGTGAAACGGGGAGACCGCTTCCAGGTTGGACGTCATGATGACGCCATAAAACACCGCAGACATGACCAGTCCACCGACGATGGCGAACAACGTGAACGTGACGTCGATCGGGCCGATCTTCGCCGACCCCTCACTGAACATCATGAGGATGGCATTCACGGTCAGCGATGTAGCAAAGAAGAACAGGCCTCCGTCGCCAAGGATGACGCCAACGCTGTGATCCTTTCCGAGCACCGCCAGAGCTCCGTAAAGGACCCAGACTTGAAGCAGGCCAACCAGAATGTTGGCAGAGATGAACAGAAACACTTTGCCGATCGAGAAGGGCGCCGTCATGTTCACATTCCGTGCAAGACTTCTGAGTGGAATCAACCGCATGGACGTCAGAGCGCTGGCAAGAGAGGCGCGACTCCCATTGGGTCACGGGCTGGGCTTAGTGCAGTCGTCACGACGCGGCAAGGTCGAATCGATTCGCCACAGTCGCGGATCAGCCGATCCCAAAGCCCGAATGGCGTCGCGCTTATCGACGGGCCATTCGCATCGGATCATTTGCCATATATCACCAACGACAGCCGACGAATCACCGAAATATGAATGATTCATCTCCCACAGCCATCCTTTGTCGACTTCGGATACGTCGATCGTATCTATCCCGCTGATTAGGACGACATTCGGACCGGCTTCGCCCAGGCGCGGACTCTTGACGAGTTCTTGTGATGCCTCCAGCGCTCGGTCAGTCGATGACACATACACAGTCAGCGCATCTGTGGTCTGTCGGAGTTTCTTGGCCAGCTGCTTAAATTCGTTGATGTCGATGTCGGCCGCAGCCATCACGATATTGTGAAACATCGCACGCTTTGCGGGATCGGCAGTGACGATCGTGTCGACCGCATGCGCGGAGATTCGATTCCCCATGCTGTGCACGATGACATGGATACGGCTTGCGCCCGATCGCGTTGAAATGTCGTTGAGCAGCTGCACCAAATGCGGTTTGCACCAATCGATGGCGTTCTGGGCGATCAGGTATCGCTTGAAATCGTCTTGGGCAGGCCACGTGTAGGCAACTGCCGGGCCCGGGAATTTCAGGTCGTAAGCAAGTTGCCCCGTGCGCCGCAGTGCGTCTTGAAACGTGACGTTGTAGCCGTGAATAAACACCAGAACTTCGTTCTTGTCTGCGCGAGCGTGAAGCTGTTGATAAAACGCGCTCTGCGCCACCACCTCGCTCCGTAGGAGCGTCACGTCTGTTTCCACGTTTGGCTTGAATTCTAAATGGAGCAACGAAGGAGACTCCAGATCGCCAATGCGGTGATCCTTAGGAAT